>JGI24710J26742_10001163_pt1 | contig 24312 bp, 26 predicted proteins | sample BioPla2DNA2_FD_26742 | JGI IMG/M metagenome (IMG submission 26742) | reverse complement strand
CAATTAACATTATACAGGATGATTTATGTATATGGGAGATATCTTCGGATATCTCCTAATTATTTACTTGTCTTGCCAACTATAATTATACTCTAAGTATTAGGGTACACTAAATAAATATGAAGAAAATATTCCGTAACTTAAGTTTTGCTTCACGATATTTCTTTTATGTTTTTTTGCTTAATAATTGCAGCTATCGACAGTGAGTACATAAAAATTAATGCATTTTCTTAGGCAATAAAAAATTAAAAAGTACAATTTTTTTTAAAATTATAGTATAATTCTAATTGTGCTTGTTTTCCAGTGTATATTAATGCTGTATTTTTTTCATAAATCATTATAAATAAGTATAGTCTCCAAAAGTAACTGGTAATTTAGAGACATGTTAAATAAACGTGAGGAAAAATATTTCAAAAACTTAAGTTTCGCAAGCAAAAAGCCTGTAAATACTCCGCGGAGTCGAGCAAAACTTGCTTCGAACAATACTCTCCCTTTGTGCGTCAAATTAATAGACGGCTACAGCTTGCTTCACAATGTTTCTTCCACATTTTTCTTCACTCAATCGCAATTGAGCTGAAAATAAAGTTTTAGGACTAAAAGCCCTCGGAGTTTCCGAGAGCATACAAATAATTCTTAAGGGGTGAATTACAAATGAAAAAATTTTTATGTTTAGTGTTATGCTTTTTTACTCTTAGTTTTCACGCAGTATCTGCGGCAAACTCAAATATATCCATTTTAGTCAATGGCGTAAAAATATCTTTTGACCAAAGCCCATATATTGACAGCAACTCAAGAACAATGGTTCCCATAAGGTTTATATCCGAAGCACTTGCAGCCGACGTGAAATGGAATGATAAGCAACGTAAAGTAACAATTGCAAAAGAGAACACAGAAATTATATTAGTAATCGGACAAAAATCAGCTGTGGTAAACGGAGAACAGATAAATCTTGACACAATCCCAGTTATTAAAGGTGGTAGAACCTTTGTGCCCTTGAGATTTGTCGGAGAAGCTTTTAATGCTTCTGTAAATTGGGACGGTCAAAACAGAGTTGTAGAAGTTTTAACAAAACCCGAATTCCCCGAATCCAGCTATTATAACGAGCTATACAACCTATTTACTTTAGTCCCAAAAGGGCTGTCCGGTTCTGTTATAGAGCAAAAAATTAATTATACCTTTAAGGAAAACGGAACTGTTGATTTTCTAGATTATAACTTCCTGGATTCCTTTAGTGAAATTCCCCTAGAAATTTCTCCAACGGGAGTTATCTTCTACCCTGCGAAATTTGATACTGCCGAATCCTACGGAGTTGAAATTTTTAAGAATGTGAAGAGAACTCAGGAACAGCTTATTGGTCAATACATATACTTCACAGATCTTAAACCTGAGGATCTTACCGTTATCAATAAAAATGGAATTAGCTTTGTCACCACAAAGGGATTTGAGCCTTTCGACATAAAAGAAATAGGATACAACTTGAAAAGTAAAAAACTATTGGTGTACTACCAAAACAATTTATTTGCATTCTCTTTTATATACGATCCCACAGATACCAAATATCTATCGGACGAGATTATGGAAAATGTTATTAATTCGATAGAGATAAACGGTACAGGGCTCAAACTTGAAATAAAAAGCATTCCAGATACCGATAAAAAATCCGCTGAAATAATGCAAACCAGTAAGACTCTTTACGCAAATGAACTTTCCAAAGAACAAAACGAGATTCGTTTGAGAAATAAATATTTCCCAAAAAATCTGGATCTTTCAAATATGGTTAGAATCGAAGGGGGAACCTTTATTGACGATGAAGGTGACGAAATAACGATAAAACCATTTTATATCAGTAAGAACCTTGTGACAATCAATCAGTGGAATAAACACTCTGAAGATAAAATAGATATAAAAAAATACAACGCAAAATACAATATAAATATTAAATCCGAAAAATACCCTGCAATTTTTGAAACAGAAGAAAAGTACGGCATGGTCAACATCAAAGACAGTCTGAGCCTTTTTAAGTTCTGCAACAGTCTTAGCAAAAGTCAAGGACTAGAAGAGTATTACTCCTTTGTTGAAAACAATTATGGTATATCGACCCTATTTGAGCATAATAATGGGTTCCGCCTGCTTAGTGAATACGAACTAAAATACATCTTGAGAAAAACTAAATCCGAGCCTTATAAGAACAATGTTAGGTCCAACACACTTGCTCCGGTAGGCTCATCCGATAAGAATGTCTTCGGTATATATGACTATGACACCAATGTGGCTGAAGTAAGTGATTTTGACTATGTATTCAAAATAAAGGACACCGATCAAATGCTATGCGGTTTCAGATATGCAAAGGACGCAGAAAATCCCATTCAAGAATTAATAATTGATTTCTTTTTAGACTAGAAAACTTGGCATAAAAGCGAAAGGGTATTGAGCCCTTTCGCTTTTTGGTCATTTCACTCCGTGAAATCCCACTAAACAAAAGCTCAGGAACTCAATTGAGCCTGAGCTTTTGTTGTTAGTCTTATTACCATTTGACCTTTTGCATAGGCAATTTAAGAATACACTGCCTAAAAGGGCAACTTAGATATTTTTCTTAACAAAAACCTCTTTAATATAGTTATGTCGGTTGAATCTATTACTCCATCTACATTTACGTCTGCTGCATCTTGGGCAGGCATTGATGATAGTTTTCTTAGCACATATCTTTTCAAAATAGTCAGATCTGTTGAATCTACATATCCATCATCGTTTACATCTCCATAGACAATTTCAGGTTTAGAAGTAGGTGTAGGTTCAGGATTAAAAGGATTCTCCTGCATGTTTGCAAATCCCGCAAGAGCATAAATCAATGCACCACTCCAGTTTATTGCAATTTCATTGGTCTCATAACTTTCCTCAACATCAATCCAATCCCTTGCTCCAGGCCATCCTCCTCCCACAAGACATCCGGGCCATGGGTCACGAATTCCATCTGCCCCTGAACGCCTGTCATGGGGATTCATAGGAGGATTAATTCCAAGTCCCGTTACATATGACCTGTTGTAATAGTTTCTTCCGAATATATGGCTCAGTGAATCCAAAGCCGCATTTATATAATCGGTATTCGGTGAAAGTTGGTTTGCAACCTGCATAACCATTGTCTGTCTTGCTACTGTACCGTTACATCCCCAGTAATATTGTGTTCCAAGAGTCCTTCCATACCCATGATTATTGCTGGTTTGTACAATAGAATCCGCTGCTGAAATAAGGGATCTCTTTATTTCATCTTCCAATGACTTGTTTTTACCAGGCCTTTCAGACAATAAATAAGTGAACATACCGAGGTTTTGAACATCTCCCCAGTCAAAATCAGCTAGAACCTTTTTAGAAAAACTTGAGGCACGGGTTTCAAAATCCCTAAGATACTCTTCATCACCCAAAGTTTCCCACATTTCTGCCGCTGCCCACAGTCTATCATCTCTGTCGTCTGTATCGTAAGCACCTGTTGAAAATCCACTCTGATCCGGTCTATGATTTGACGGATTTGTTTTTAGGAAGTTATAACTTAATTTTGCAGCATTTATACACTTGTCTGCAAATGCCGAATCATAAGGCCTGTATATTCTCGATGCCTTTGCCAGCATGGCAACAAAATCCGCAGTTGCAGCACTTCCCCATGGAACAAAAAATCTTTCTTCCCATTCATTATCAGGCATAATAAACCCGCCGAAATTCCTTGTTGATAATTTATGGGCGACTTTACCGCTTCCATCGGGATACTGCATGGTTAAAAGCCAATCTAACTCGTATTTTATTTCGTCAAGGTAATCCGGAATGGAGTTATTTTTTTCCGGTATATCCAATTGAATAGACTCTAATTGATCCTGAAACTGCTCCCAGGCTAAAAGCATACCGCCAACGGTTATACCTGCATTTACCACATACTTGTTATAGTCCCCTGCGTCATGCCATCCTCCGGTACTTTCCTTTTTTGTGTGCTGACCGGTTATATAATCAAGATAAGCATCTTGGGTATGGCAGGGTCCATGGGAATAGTTATTACCATTATATGTAGCTTGAACCGCTGTACCGCAACGCATCAAATATAACCCCATCATCGCTACTTTGAAAGGATTGTCATATACATTTGAGGTAATTTCAAAATCAACACTTTTTCCTACGCCAGGCACTGCAAGGTAATATGTCCCCTCCTGAGTGACCGATGAAAAATCAGCTATGTAAACAGTTTCATAAGAGTCGTTATCGTACATGGAAACAGCCGTGCCTGTATAAACAATAGTCCCATCTTTTTTGACTACATAAAAGGTTGAACAATTTGTAGCTATGGTTGCCTTCTTGTGCTGGTCAGGCAAATATCCTATTGAATTAAGACGTACCCTGTTGTCCTGCTGGTAATTTTCCGTTATTTTTGCAGCAGATACATTAAATCCGCTTATCTGAGGATATAACATTACAGTACAGCATAGTATTACTGCAGCAAGAAACAAAAATGCTATACGTTTTTTCATGTTACCATTATTTGATGTTTTGCTATCCATTTTTCTCAACATCTCCTTTTTAAAAAATTTTTTAGGGCTTAAAAGACCTCCAACCCTCCTTTAAAAAAAGTAAATATATTAAATATATAATTGTTGTGGCTAACTGGGTTTTAATAATAAAACTATATCCATGAGAACAGTTTTGAAACGACAAATGGATTTGAATAAAGCAATCATCAAAACTACAAAACCACTATAGTAATTTTACCAGGATTAATAATATGTGTTGAGAATAGTAAAATCAAGGAAATTTGCTCTAACTGCACTATGAAAAAATAAGGAATAGTTCATTATCCTATTTAATTTATCAATTTAATTATATTGCAACTACTTAATTATATTATAACTACTATTTAAAACCAATTCAAGTCAAATCATTATGCGAGTCAGCAACAACTTTCAAAGTCAAACCAAAAAGCTCGTCTATATCAATATTGCCTTCTTTTTTGGACAAATAAACAAGATACTCAATATTTCCCTCAGGCCCCTTTATAGGTGAATAATCCAAACCCTTTATTCTGAGCCCTACATCAAGACAAAAACGTATAATATCCTTTATAACATCCTCATGCACATTTTTATCGCGAACCACCCCATGCTTTCCTACTTTATCCCTCCCCGCTTCAAATTGGGGCTTAATAAGACATAGAATTTCGCCATCTTCCTTAGTCAGCTTCACTGCTACAGGAATAACTTTTCTAAGAGATATAAAGGAAACGTCTATTGATGAAAAATTCACTAGAGTACCAAGGTTTTCCGGTTCTACATATCTTATATTGGTTCTTTCCATACATACCACTCGCTCATCGTTTCGAAGCTCCCACGCAAGCTGTCCGTAGCCCACATCTATTGCAAAAACCTTTGATGCACCACTTTTTAACATGCAATCGGTAAAACCCCCTGTAGAAGCTCCTATATCTAATGCAACTTTGTCACTAAGATCTATGCCAAAAACCCTTATTGCTTTCTCAAGCTTAAGTCCTCCCCTGCTAACATAAGGATGTATGTTTTCCTTTATTTTAACAACCGAATCAATGTCCACCTTAGCTCCCGGCTTGTCTTCCCTGTTGCCGTTAACAAAGACTACTCCCGCCATTATGGAGCTTCTTGCCTTTTCCCTGCTGCCAAATAATCCTCTGTTTACCAAAAGCACATCAAGCCTTTCCTTCTTCAAAAAAACTATCCTCCTAATCTCGCCAATATAATTCTAATTTGTTTAAATACAGCAAACACTTTAAAATCCAGCTACATTAGTTAAATGCGAAGACATATTAATTTTTAAGTGGGTTATGAAACAACATAAACAGGCAATTCATCAATCCCCTAACCCCTTTTCTTGTTCAGCAGCTTTAAAACATCATTATAGATGGAGTCTGCATCCAGCCTGTATATATGCTGAAGTTCAGTTTTAGAGCCATGAGGAATAAAGCTATCGGGATAACCAATCACTTTTGACCGGGCATCTATACCTTTTTGACTTATCATCTCCAAAATTCTGCTTCCATATCCGCCTTCTATGGCATTATCCTCAATTGTTATCAGAGTACCGGTCTTTAAAACGGAATCAAGAATAGTATTCGAGTCAAGAGGCTTTATAAATCTCGAATAGATCACATCAGCTGAAATATTCAAGTTTTTCAGCTTTTTTTCAACCTCCAAAGCAACCTCCAGCTTGTTACCTACAGCTGCAATAGTAACATCGGTACCGTTTTTAACAACCAAGGATTGTCCCATCTTTACAGGCGGCGTATCCAAAAGCTTTTCGGCACCCTTCCCCCTTGGGTATCTTATTGCTACAGGACCGTCATGCTCCACCACGGCGTACCAAAGCATTTTCCTCAACTCATTATAATCGCAAGGTGCTAAAAGGGTCATATTGGGAATATGTCTTAAAAAGGAAATGTCATATATACCCTGATGCGTCTCTCCATCCTCCCCTACTATTCCTGCCCTGTCAATGGCAAAAACCACATGGAGGTTTTGAAGTGCAACATCATGCAATACCTGATCATAAGCCCGCTGCAAAAAGGAAGAATACACTGCAACGACAGGCACCATCCCATTGCTTGCAAGACCTGCAGCAAATGTTACTGCGTGCTGTTCTGCTATACCTACATCAAAAAACCTTTCCGGAAAACTTTTCGAAAATCTGTTAAGTCCTGTCCCATGGGGCATGGCAGCGGTAATTGCAACAACTCTTTCATCCTTCTCTCCAATACGTATAAGTTCTTGACCAAACATGTCGGAATAACTGGATCCGCTGTTGGCAATAACCTCTCCAGTCTCAATTTCAAAAGGTGAAATGCCGTGATAAACAGCAGGATTTTCCTCAGCATAGGTATATCCTTTACCTTTTTGAGTGCAAACATGTACCATTACCGGACCTTTAGCGGTTTTGGCTCTGGCAAGTACATTTTCCAATTCTACTAGATTATGCCCGTCAATAGGACCTAAATACTTAAAGCCCAATTCTTCAAATAATATACCCGGCATTATCATATATTTTATTGTGCCTTTAACCCTCCCTAATGCTTTGACTGCACTTTTCCCAATGGCAGGTATTTTATTTAAGAATATGTCTATATCTTCCTTAACCTTGAAATAAAAAGGTTCTGTCCGAATTTTGCTTAAATATGTGGAAAGTCCTCCTACATTTTGGGAAATTGACATTTCGTTATCGTTCAGTATTACAATAAGATTGTTGGGCGATCTTCCAGCATCATTCAACGCTTCAAAAGCCATTCCTCCGGTAAGGGCACCGTCTCCTATAACAGCAATGACAGAATACTTTTCTTTCTTCATATCCCTTGCTTTTGCAATTCCAAGGGCTGCCGATATGGAAGTACTGCTATGCCCGGTATTAAACGCATCATGCACACTTTCCTTGGTTTTAGGGAAACCGGAAAGCCCTTCAAGCTTTCTTATTGTTTCAAACTTATCCTTCCTACCGGTAAGCATCTTATGAACATAGGATTGATGCCCTACATCCCATATAATCTTATCCTGCGGGGTGTTAAACACCCTGTGAAGTGCTAACGTGAGCTCAACTACTCCTAAATTAGAAGCTAAATGGCCTCCCGTTTTTGAAACCTTTTCTATAAGAAAAGCCCGTATCTCGTCTCCAAGCTCTTTTACTTGCTCAATATTGAGCTTTTTTATATCCTCAGGAAAATTTATATTATCCAATAACCGTGTCAATCGGATTTCAACTCTCTTTCTCTTTTTCTTCATTACAAGACTCTACTTTTATAATACCTCAGTTCAAAGAAATTTTTCGGTTATAGAAAAATTTTCTTACCTCAGCGGTGTTTTAACGAGGCTAAATATATACTCACTTTCTCTTAGAATCATTATTTCCAAAACCAAACTTACCGAATAAAAACTTTAATATTACTCCCACCTTATAAACAATATAATTGCTATTACTAATGGCAATAGTTTTGCCTATTGCCTTACCTCCAATTGTGATCGAGGCCACAAACCCTGTGAAACAAAGCCCTACAACAGTTGATACAACTCCACTTCCCGATTGCGTTATCTTGACAACTATAAACGCACTGCTGGTGCCGCTTATAACTCCACATATATCACCCACAACATCGTTGCATACACTAGAAACTTTGTTTGCATTCCTTATAAGCTTTATTGCCTGCTTTGCACCATAGAATTTTCTTGATGCCATGGCGTGAAATGGAGATTCGTCAGCTGCCGTTACAGCTATCCCAATTATATCGAAAACAATACCGATGAAAACAATGATAAATACAATTAAAATTGAAAAAAACAAACTAACATCCTCAAGTAAGACAGATGATACTATTGAAAGACTTGAAGACAGAAAGAATGTTAATGTTGTGATAAATAAAACCCATCGATTATTCTCTTTTTTACTACCAACAACGTTTGTTCGAAACTTTAATTTTTTTCCGTTAACAGGCTGTTTATAATTATCATCCACTAATGTTCTTCCTCCAAAGATGTAAAGAAAAATACTCCATAAATTTATGTATCTTACATATTTCTCTTCCTTGATCATTACACCCACCAACAGTGGTAAATAAAAATCAATACACCCTCTTAAGCCATAAAAACTAAAAAATATGTAAATACAGGGTGGATATACACTGGGTAAATTTTGCGGCTTAGGTCAGGCATGATTTCCACAGAAGGTACTGAAATGTCGCCAAATCAGCGGTTTCCCTTTAAACCTTCAGCCATTAAATCAACAATGGGGCCTGATTACCACTTAGTCCACACTGCAATCCCCAGCATAACTCTTTTCGAACAGTCTAGGGGTTTTCCCCAACAGTCTAGCCGATTCCTAGCCTCTTTTGCAAAATTGGTTTCAAACTGCAATAGTGTACAAGTATCGGCCAATACGTATACACCTGACCATTATCCACCAACCCCACTCAAGGCAGGCTACTCTGCTCACAGCATCATTATGGTACCGCATAACAGGTTTACTCCTTGCCCGTAGAAAATCGGACCCATAAAACCTACAGTGTCTTATTTCCACAAAACAAGGTCTCCACGGTAGAGGGGTCAACGCCCGCATGCCATTGCGGATCGCCCCTAAACCTTAACTCCCAGCACCAGCCCACTACTGGGCGTAACAAGCCAGCACAAGGAACTTCATCGATGTGCCCTTTAACGGATTTTTAGGCCCGTCTTGAGAACCGGTAGTACTGACTAGAATACTGCACCACCCTGTTTTATTAGCACTTTAATATAGATACATTAAATTTTCAACATACTCAAGGTAGTCTATAGCTTGCTTTCTCGGTTATAAATTATATCATACAAAGACAAATGTTTAAAGAACAACTAAAAGCTAAATAAGCTACTAAAATTATTAAAAAAAGCTATTATAACTATTAATAAAGCTATTGTTGTATTTATATCAGTTTTACTTGCTAATGCTCTCTTATGCAAAACCCAACCCCAACAAAATCCCAAGCAATGCCCCCATAATAACCTCAAAAGGTGAATGTCCCAGGAGTTCTTTTAAATTTTCATCAAAATCCTCCTTACCTTTTTGAGAAAATATCAGTTTGTTCAAAACTTTAGCCTGCTTTCCTGCTGCCCTTCTTATTCCTGCAGCATCATACATTACAATTACAGCCACTGCCACAGAAATTCCAAACTGAGCCGAATCGACGCCCTGTATTTTTCCAACCACTGTAGCAAGAGATACTATGTATGATGAATGCGAGCTAGGCATGCCCCCAGAACCGATAAACCTAGTAAAATCCAACTTCTGCTCAAACAAAACAACGTTGATTACCTTTAATGACTGTGCTATAAACCATGCAATCAAAGGTACAGTTATTGTCTTGTTAGACAATATACCTTTTATTATTTCCACCGATTCACCTCCACCGCCATGTATATAACATATTAATTATCTCTATTAACAAGGTACTTTGCAAGGTTTTCTAAAAAAACGGCTTTTTCTCCAAAGTATTTAAGGCTCATAACGGCTTTTTCAGTAATTTCATTAAGCATTTTTTTGGACTTCTCAAGCCCGTAGAGACTAACGTATGTAGACTTTTCCTTTTGTGTATCACTGCCAACTTTTTTCCCTAGCTTCTCCGAACTTCCTTCCACATCCAGTATGTCGTCTTTTATCTGAAAAGCAAGACCAAGATTTTGTGCAAAGCATTCCAGTTTCTTTATAGAGTCCTCATCGGCACCGCATAATACTGCAGCTGATANCACCGGTGCCTTTATAAGTGCCCCGGTTTTGTGTCGGTGCATACGGTCTAAAACATCGGCAGATATCTTTTTATTCTCCGATTCGAGGTCAATAACCTGACCAGCTATCATCCCTTCTATCCCTGCTGCTTTTGCTATTACAGCTGCAGCCCTTATTTTCAATTCCTGGTTTTCTTTGCTTTTTAAAATGCTTTCAAACAATACCTCGAAAGCCATATTTAAAAGCCCATCTCCGGCAAGTATTGCCAGTGACTCTCCATATACCTTATGGTTTGTGAGCCTCCCCCTTCTATAATCGTCATTATCCATTGCAGGAAGATCATCATGTATAAGAGAGTAAGTGTGGATCATTTCTACCGCACAGGCAAAAGGCAAAACCTCTTCTATTCTTCCCCCGAGCATATCACACACAGCTAAACTAAGGATTGGTCTCAATCTTTTTCCTCCTGCTAAAAGGCTGTATCGCATTGAGGTATAAATAGACTTTTCAGGAAGCTCCTTTTCTACTACATATTTGTCAAGATGCTCATTAACTAAGTCCACATATTTTCCCAGCTGTTCTTTAAAGTTCATCCTATTCATCACCTGTTCCAATAAAATTTTCTTCCTTAAGCATTCCCGTTTCGCTCTCAATCAATATTGAGACCTTTTTCTCCATATCATCGAGTATTTTACTCAAATCCTTTGATAAAGCCACACCCCTTTGGAAGGCTTTAATAGACTCATCTAAGGAATATTCACCGCTTTCAAGTTGTCTTACTATATCCTCAAGCTCTTGTAAAGACTCTTCAAAGTTCATCTTTTCTTTTTTCTCAGTCATACCTGATCCCTTTCTAAAAAATTATTTTATGAGGATAACTTATTCTTTACCTCACAGTAAATCTTTCCATCCTTTAGACTTATTTCAAGGTTATTGCCCACCTCTACATCATTAACAGACTTTACAATAGTTCCTTTTTCTTCGGATTTTGCTATGCTGTAACCCCTTGATAATATATTAAGGGGACTTAAAGCATCAAGCTTTCCTACAAGAAGGCAAAATCTTGATTTCGCCCTCTCATACTGAGAAAGCATGCTCTTTCTTAAATCCTTGTTAAGTATATCAAGCTTCATTCTCTCCTGATAAATCCTATCATAGGGCTGTCTGAAAGCAGGAGAATCCATTACTTTTTGAAGTCTTTCCCTCTTCTGCCGGATGTTCGACAAAAGGGAATTTTCAAGCCTTAAAGTAAGTTCATTTATTCTGTTTTTCAAAACCGATTTTTCAGGCATTACCAACTCTGCCGCAGCTGAAGGAGTTGGTGCCCGAAGGTCTGCAACAAAATCGGCAATTGTATAATCGGTTTCATGACCAACTGCAGATATAATGGGTATTTGGGATTTGAATATACTCCTTGCCACTATTTCTTCGTTGAAAGGCCATAACTCTTCTAAAGACCCTCCTCCTCTAGCAAGGATTATAACATCCACACAGCCGGACTCATTCAATTTTTCAATCGCATGGCTTATTTCTCTGGAAGCAGACTCACCCTGAACCTTAACAGGAAATATTTTTATAACTGAGTTATAAAACCTCCTGTCCAAAACATTCATAATATCCCTGATAACTGAGCCGGTTGAGGAAGTAACTACTCCTATTGAGCNGGGTAGGTAGGGTATTTTCTTCTTATATGAGGCATCAAACAATCCTTCATCCAATAGCCTTTTTTTGAGCTGTTCAAAGGCAATATGAAGGTTGCCGATACCATCGCTTTGCATCTCCTGTGCATAAAGCTGGTACTGTCCGTCTCTTTCGAAAACAGAAATATATCCCCTTATTATTACCTTCATACCGTTCTCGGGTATAAACTCAAGATATGAATTATAGGTTCTGAACATCACACATCTTATCAGGCTGTTCTCGTCTTTGAGGGTAAAATACATGTGCCCCGAAGAATGATTCTTGTAGTTCGAAATCTCTCCTCTTATCCAGAGGTTTGACAATATCAAATCTCTGGACATATTCTCCTTAATATACCTGTTAACTGCCGAAACGGTTAAAATATTACTAAAGCTGTTGTTTGACAATTCCTCCATAAATTTCACCATAACATCCTTCTACACTCATAATACAAACTGGTCAAGACCATCAATTTCATCCTTTTGGCTTAAGTTTTATTGCCATCTATCGGTAATAGTTTCGTTTTCGCAACATTGCCCAGAATTCCATTTACAAAGGAACCGCTCTCGCCGCCGCTATAATTCTTTGCCAGTTCAACTGCTTCGTTTATAGAAACATTAAGAGGAATATCTTTTCTATAGCACATTTCATATATACTAAGCCTTAGAATGGATAAGTCAACCCTAGAGATCCTTGATAGTTTCCATCCCCTCGAATGCTTTTCAATGGTACTGTCTATGCTCTCCTTATTGCTATAAACCCCATTAATTACATCAATTATATATTCCCTATCCTTTGAATTAAGATTGTATTGCTCGAGTGCATTGTTTATTTGTTCTTCCTGCNAATCTTTTTGAAACTCAAGCTGATATAAAATCTTCATTGCAATTTCCCTAGATGCTTTTCTTCCCATCTGGTTTTACCTCCCCAAATATCGTTCCAAAATTAAAACATTATCTATATGTACCCGGCGGTAAAATTCTATCAAGCAAATTTTTAAAATAATTTTTATCCTTTGATACCTTTTTCCCAATATAGTAACCTGTAAAAACACAAATCACAATAAACAGTGTCTGGAAAAAGCCTACGACCAAAACGCATATTGCTATAACAAGACCTATGAGTGCACCATTAATTTCACCATAATGCAATCGGTAAAATTCAATGATTCCCTTTTTGATCTCCCTTTTATCCATGTCATAAACCTCCATTACTCAACTCTGGACTTGTACCCGGTATATATGTTTTCTACTGATGCCTTCACTTCATTGACAGCAATACCCGTCGTCTCCTCAACAGACTTTTTCACCTTGAGCTGTATATCCTCAAGAAGAGCCGGAATGTTGACATCAGGCATCACAATTGTCTTAATGTATACCGAGACATGATCACCCTGCTTAGTAACGTAGGCCTTGTTGTCCCGAATACCTGCAATTTTTTTCGAAGCATTGAGTGCAATACTTTCGATAGCACTTAATGATATTCTTATCTCCCCAACATTATTATACTTACTAACAGATTTTTTATCCTTTTCACTTTTCACACCGGATAAAAGGAACATAAGACTCAATCCTAAAAAAATAATTTCAATAAAAAGCATCAGTAGTGTGAGCCCTCTACTTGGCAGCACATCTTTTACAAGAAAAGTTGATGCCCTCTCAATCATTTCAGGTCTCAAAGTCAGTATTACAGCTATCAGAGAAATAACCGTAAGGCAAAATGCATAAATAGCTAATAAAATCCTAAAAATGATATTCATACGACAACCACCACCTCTTTTTATCTTTAGTTTTCCCATTTTAGTACCCGAATTTTAGATTTCACATCAAAAATGCTTTTTAAATGTATATTAACATTATATTTCATTTTTTAAAAAAAATAAACCCTAGCGGGTTATTAATTTATTCTCCCAAAGAATATTTCGGATATACCTTACTTTAACCTTAATGCATCTTCACTAGACTCTTTCCTATAATCCTTGTCTATATTTACCCCTTGTATGTGAATATTTACTTCTATTACATTAAGACCCGTCATGGTCTCAATAGCCTTTTTGACTCTTTCCTGTATGTCCCACGATACATCGGGAATTCTGCAACCATATTCAACAATTATGTATAAATCAATCGCAGCTTCTCTATCACCGACCTCAACCTTTACTCCTTTAGACAAGTTCTTCCTTCCAAGTATTTCGGCAATTCCACCAGCAATCCCACCACTCATCCCAGCTACTCCCGGAACATCCATTGCAGCAATACCCGCAATAATAGCAACTACCTCTTCTGATATTTTCACCGTCCCCATTTCATTCAAGCTGTCCCGATTCTTTTCGTCCACTTAAAGATACCTCCTTTGCTGGAATTTAGCCGTTAAGATTTGCCAATACAATTTATTATAACACTATGTTTTTTTATTATCAACACCGGGAAATGAAAGCACATAAAAAACGCAAATAAATACATATTCTTTACGCTAACAACCCTTCAAATTTGTCAGAATTTATGGGATACATATATATTAGATATATCTACCCCAGTCTGCCTAGATGCTATTTCGGATATTTGAGCCACATCTACCGATGATATGCTTGGTGCCTTCACCACTATATCTATGCTCCCGTTATCCCCAAAAAGTACTACTACATCATTGAAACCCTTGTTTTTTATTAATGTCTCAATTCTCATTTCTTTATCGGAATTATCTATTAGGCTCAACATTTTTTCATATGCCTGGGCTTTTTGATCTTCCGTTGCATTTTCGTCATTGGCAATTTCTTCTAAAACCTCTCTGTCCTTTGCCCTCGTTATATCCTTATCCATTTTTGCCTGGGCAAAGAAATCATTTGCCTCCTTTGATGCCTGTAAAGCCTTATTTTCACCTTTTTTATCATCTTTTTTGTCCTTATCCTTATCGTTGTCGTCTTCCTGCATCAATGTGTTTTCCACATACAAAGCTTCGCCCAAACTTTCTGTTTCATAATCCTCAACATTTTCAAGCCCAACAATAGACACATCCTCCAAATTGCTTACCGACTCTCCGTTTTTATTGTAGCTGTACTGTAAGTATCCTGCAACGACGATCATTAAAACCAATGACAATACAACAATTTGCTTTCTTTTAAAAACCATCATTAATAAATCCCCCTTTATAGATTATAACTTATAGTAAACTGTTTTTAGTAATATATATTATATTTCCAAGCATTTTATATCTGTTTTCCAAATAAATTTCTCCAATGTATATAAACGCTATTCTCCCTCTACAACCTGTATCTTATGAATTGGAACATTGAGTAATACCCTTACAGAATTAACAATGTTCTCTTTTACCGTTGGTTCATTTACACCTTGAGCTACTACCAGAACTCCCTGAACTTTAGGCATAAGTTCTTTTACTACAATGGGTTTTTTTACTCCGCTCCCCCCCTCCTCATACACAAGATTACTTTCATAGCTGCTTTGATATGACTTTCGTGTTCCTCCAGCACTGTCTTTTTCATCTGTGTTGTTGTCATTTTTCTTTACATCTGCATAGGGAACAATTTCCTTTCCCGATTCATAGGTTATCATTACATTAACCCTGCCAACTCCATTAATTTTTGAGAGTATCTCCTCTATTTCTTTTTCCACATCCAGTTTTTCGCCGGAAGCACCAACACTCACAACTTCCTGTGTATTATTTGGCTTCTGTCCTTCATTCCCTGCATTCTTTTTTGTGTCATTATTATCAAATAAAGCTCCTCCCGCAATTATTATTATTACACCGATAATAATAATAATTACAAGATTTTCTCCCCACTTGCTGCTGTTTTCCTTTTCAAACATACACTTGATGCGTTCAATTGTTTTTTTTATTTTGCCCATTTTGTCCTCCTTAATCCTCTAGAGAAATAACAATGTTCTCCCTTTGTATAGAAAGAAATCTCTCTATTCGATCCTCCAGTTCCTGTTTGGTTTTTCTATCCAGCTGTTTTTCAGGAAGCATCTCATCTTTTGAATCTTCGTCCTTTGAGTTGTCATCTTTTAAATTTCTATTTCCGATTTCGATTTTCCTAACGCTTAAAACAGGTTTGATTCTGTCGTTTTTTTCTTCTGTTTTTACATAAAGATAAACCTTTTTCACCTCTCCAAACTTATCGGAGGTGTGATCTTCATTGATTATTATATCCGCCCTTACATCTGTCACTCCCTTAACATCTTTTGTTATCGACTCTAATTGATCAATTATCTTATCCCTATATAAATTGGTTATCTGCTTAATTTGATTTTCTTCTAAAATCCCACTGTTTATCATTATTTCCCTTTTGTCTATGTAGTTGCTGTCAGCCATTTGCAATTCCCTTAGCACAATTTCTTTGCCAACAACTTTAAGGACAGGGTTCACCAAGGCTATTACCAGTATGAAACCGGTAACCAGATTTACAATCTTTTTCATTTTACCCGAAGGTATCAGCATCTCAATAAGTATAATAAGCATTACAATAGTTACGGTGTTTACAACCCAATTTTTTATAAACTCTATCATTTTCTCCTCCGTGCTTTAAAGTATTTATATTACCTAACCATGACACTAATGTTGCTTGCCATTATCAGTACTGTAATAGTTATTAAAAACATAAACGCCACCGATACGACCGTTCCCAATATGTAGGTCATTGAGCTTGCAACTTCACTTACGCACTTTATTATACGTCCTTCAGCAAGGGGTTCAAGAAGGACACAAGTCATCTTGTATATGAGGATTATGGCAAACATCTCCACTATAGGAATAAGACAAATACCGATTACCCCTATCATAATTGCAACCCCCACAGCGTTTTTTATGACTAAAGTACAACCTATGACCGTATCAGCTGCATCCGCCAAATATTTACCTGCCACAGGAATAAAGGTATTTATAGCAAACTTTGCCGTCTTGCTTGTTACACCGTCAACCACTGCCCCAAGGGATCCCTGCAAGGAAACTATTGCAACAAACACAGTAAGAATTATTCCTATAGACCATTGGGTAATATTCTTTAAGAAAGCGGAAAACCGCGTTATTTGTATTTTATCCGATACATTATCCACGATGGATATGATGGTAGACAGCACAATAAGGGGTATCAGTATGTTTTTTATAATTGTTGCACTCACCTGTACTACCATAAAAAGTACAGGCTGCAATACACTTCCCGAAGCAATATTACCCGAGGATATCAGCAGTGTTATCAAAGCAGGTATTGAAGCATACATGAAGTTTACCATTCCATCTATTATCTCCATTCCCGACCTCAATATGGAATTAAAGCTGACTAAAAGGATCGACACCAATACTATGTAGCAAACATAAAAGGCCAGCTCCCCGGTTCCCTTGTTTAAAAAAGATGTCTGAAGGTTGTTTAAAACCGCACATAATACCACCAGCACTATAAGCTTTATCAATATATCTATATTTAAATAAATCTCTTCAAAAAGATATCCTAAAAGTCTGTTTGCCACCCCCGGAACATCAAAATCGAATTTTCCTTTTGCCATATCGTTAATCATATTCTCAGGGTCATAGCCGGGTAAAATATCATCAAGTCTCTCATTCTTATATCTTTCAAGCTGTTCCTCAATGTTTTTAACCTCATTGGTTTGGGTCTGCTGGTCAATTATGCTGTATTCCACGTCTTTTTCCTCTGCATATGCCTTTAGCGGAGCTTTTGAAACTCCCACACACCCCAAAACAAAAACCATTATCATCGGTACAATACATTTTCTTAATCCTCTTTTGTTTATCATACACCCCTACCCCATTCCTTCTGCTTTATCTTTAAGGCATAACACTTATAATAAGATCTAAAAGTGAAGTTATTATCGGTACCGCCAAAATAATAATTATCACTTTTCCTGCAAGCTCAACCTTAGAGGCAATCGCACCTTCTCCAGCATCCCTGCACACTTCTGCACCAAATTCCGCAATATATGCGATTCCGATTATTTTAAGCAGAGTGCTAAAATAGACCAAATCTATATTGACTTTTTGAGCATAACTGTTTAATAAATCCACTACTGCCGCAATTTTCCCCAGTATAACCGTCAGTATGATTATACCGGTGAGCAAACTGATCTGTATGGCAATTTCAGGTCTGTGTGTCTTAAGAACAATTGCAATTATTGTCGCAACCACACCCAACCCCACTATTTGAAATATTTCCACCTTAATCAACCGCCTCTTTTGTATTTATAACTGAAACAGGGTTTTTACCGTATCAAACAAGTGGGCTATTTCCTTAACTATCATCATAAGGACTACTACTAGGCCTGCAAGGGTAGTCATCATAGCCTGTTCTTCTCTTCCCGATTTATTCAGCAATGCATTTAAAACAGATACTAAAATGCCTATCGCTGCAATTCTGAAAATTAAATCTATATTCATAATCTCATCTTTCTCCCTTGTATTCTTCTTATACTTGAATCATTATACAAATTGGTGCCGGGCTGATCTTGTTTTATAGTACAAGTATATTCACTCCTACTATGAAGTTAGAACAATATAATAATTATTGCCAAGCCCCCAAGCACCCCCAGATTCCTATACATGGATTCATTTTTTTTCCTCAGTTCCTCCGCCTTTTCTTCCTGCATTTTAAGCTGGTTTAACGTTAGTCTGATGTTTTTGATTTGTCCTTCAACATCAGAGCTTCCCAGAAGCTTTCCGAAGGAAATCAGAATCTCTTCGTCCTCACTGTTTAAGGCTGTTTTATTTATATTCTCTCTAACGGCTTTTGTCCAGGCATCCCGAGCGTTTATTCCCGCATCGCTGTTTAAAATCTCAACAGTGTGCCCAAAAAAAGCAGATACACCACTGTCGTTACATCTGTAGATCTTTAAAAAAGCCTTAGTCAGCACATTGGATAAAAAACTTATTTCGTTTTCAAACATCTGTAAAAGCCCCTGCAGAGTCCTCAAATCCTTTGGACGTTCCGAACACTTCCGGGAATACATATATCCCAACAGACTGCTGGAAATAAAAACAATCAAGCTTCCAACTATTTTTAGCAGCATATTCAATCTCCTTTATATAAAATATCCAATGTTTCCCCGTCAATTATCTCTTCAACGGTTCCCGGTCCCCTTCTCGCACTCAAAACTACATATCTTTCAAATACCTTTTCCTGCATCAAACTCAATACCTCTTTTCTGGTTTTAAGCTGCGAAACATTATATCCATGAGCCGTAGTTATTACCTTGACCCCAGCATTTACAACCTGCATAACAGCATTCTTATCACCACTGGTTCCTATCTCATCCGTCACAATCAAATCGGGAGACATGGATCTTAGCATCATCATCATGCCAAGCTGCTTTGGACAAGCATCCAAAACATCGGTTCTAGTTCCCACCCTGTTCTGCGGAACCCCTTTATAACATGCCGCTATCTCTGAACGCTCATCTACAATACCAACCTTAAGCCCTCTAAAACCAATCCCATCTATTCCGTCACTTATAACCCTAGTTATGTCCCTTAACATGGTTGTTTTTCCACACTGCGGCGGAGAGACTATAAGGGTGTTGTATATACTTTTTTTGCCGTTTATAATGTATTTTACAATCCCTGACGAACACCCGCTCACCTCCCTTGAAAACCTTATGTTAAGCCCGGAAATGTCTTTAATGTTTTTTATGCCGTCTTCACATAAAACTACCCTTCCGGTAATACCAACCCTGTGTCCTCCCCGTATTGTCAGATACCCATTTTTAATTTCATCTTGGAAGGCATAAATTGAGTTCTCACTCACGAGCTCCAGTGTTTTGATTATCTGTTCCTGATTCACATAAAAAAGGTTTGCCCTGCTTTCGGTAAGCTTGCCTTCGGTATTTATAAAAAAACTACCCTTTGAGTTCTGAAGCATCAAAGGCTTGTTTGCCCTTAGTCTCAATTCCTCTGTGGTCATTAAATCCATTAGACTTACACTCTTTAAAACATCTCTTATCTCGTGACATATAACTTTTAAGATTTCCCTCTCAATCTTCTGAACTTCCTCAACCCTAAAAACCAGCTTATCTTTTGTTGCCATAAAAGCCCCCCTCGTTTTATATATGTTGGTTTTTATTCAATTCCTTTTCATTTATTAATATTTGGATTTGTCCACATTTATGACAAAAAAATGCTCTCCCTTTCCTCGTCGTGCTAACAGGCTTCTACATCTTGTCCCACAATGTTTTTCCCACATTTTTCTACTCTTTGCATATATTAACACTGATTGCGTAAAAAATGGACAGGAAATTATTTTCCCGCCCATTTTAAAAGCTTACTATGGTATTTTTCAAAATAGAATATTAAAGATCCTATACAGTTTTTTTACTGTACCTGTTCTTCCTTTGAATCACATTCCTCACAGTGGCACTCCCACTGGAAGGATATATCCTCATTACAGTTCGGACATTTAAAGGAATCTTTATCGTCATCTATCATATCTTCTTTCAGTTCAAAGATTCCATGACAATGAGGACACTCTATCTCGGCAATGGTTTCATCATCACAGTCATAATCCTCATCATACAATATTCTTTCAAATTCAGCCAAATCCTCATCAATATCATCAACATATTCTTCTAGTTGCTGCTGTGCCTCTACAAGGTCATCAACAGTCAATGCTATATCATCTAAAACCTCTATCATAGCCTTTATTATCTTTCCCTCATTAGTGGAATCGTCAAGCTGCATTCCCTCTGCAAGACCTTTTAAATAAGACACTCTTTCTCTGATTACCCGCATACAGCACCTCCATATTATTGAAGTTTATTTTATTATAACCATTATACCCTTTCCATATACTCTCCGGTTCTTGTATCGATTCTAATTTTATCACCAGCATTAACAAACAAGGGAACCTTAATCGATACTCCCGTCTCAACAGTAGCAGGCTTTGTCGCCCCCGTTGCAGTATCACCTTTAAAGCCCGGTTCTGTTTCAGTTACTTCAAGTTCAACAAAGTTAGGAGGCTCTATTCCGAAAACATTGCCTTTGTGGGAAAGGACTTTGACAATCTCATTCTCTTTGACAAATTTTAATGCATCTCCAATCTTATCCTGACCTAAAGGCAACTGTTCATAGGTCTCAACATCCATAAAGTAATACAAGTCCCCATCGCTATACAGGTACTGCATGTCTTTCCTGTCAATATGGGCTTTGGGCATTTTATCTGTAGGACTAAAGGTTTTTTCAATAGTAGCACCTGTGACTATGTTTTTAAGTTTTGTCCTGACAAAAGCAGCTCCTTTACCCGGTTTAACGTGCTGGAACTCAACAACCTGAAATATCTGCCCGTCAAGTTCAAAAGTCACACCATTTCTAAAATCTCCAGCTGAAATCATTTAATTATCCCTCCAAAAAAAATTTATCTTTAATTATCTTTAACATAAGTTACAGGCACTCTAATTGACCTGCGTATCCAATAATTATTCAACAACTTAATATTAAAATAAAATCGCAACTATTTCAAGATATATTTTCATGTACAGTAAATTTAATCATTAAAATATACTTATTCTCCCTAAATTACAATCATATTCTTGGACGATTCTGTAAGCACCAATGGATTGTCTCCATTTATTACAATCATATCTTCAATTCTCACACCACCCAGTCCGGGAATGTAAATACCCGGCTCCACCGTAACAACCATTCCATCATCCATTATTATGCTTCCTTTTGGTGAAAGTCTCGGTTCTTCATGGATTTCCAAGCCTACTCCATGACCTAAGCCATGCCCAAAATAATCTCCATAACCGTCCTTTGAAATAACATCTCTCGCTATTGAATCAATCTCCTTTCCAGTTAAGCCTTTTTTAGCACCCCGGATGGCACTTTGCTGTGCTGAAAGCACAATATTATAAATCCTTGAAAGCTCTCCGCTGGGATTTCCAACAAAAACAGTCCTGGTCATATCGGAGCAATAGTCTTTGAATATTGCTCCAAAATCCATTGTGACAGCATCTCCATGCTCAATAACTTTTTCTGAGGCAACACCGTGAGGGAGAGCTGAACGATGCCCGGATGCCACAATAGTATCAAAGGATGTATCCTTTGCCCCCTGTTTTTTCATATAGTATTCCAATTCAGCGGCCACCTCAATCTCTTTTACACCGGGCTTTATATAATCTAGCACATGACTAAAGGCATCATCGGCAATTTTTACCGCTTTTTTTATTAATTCCAGTTCCCCGGAATCCTTTTTCATTCTAAGGTTATCGATTATCCCCGCCAAAGGCTTTATTTTCTTAACATTGAGTTTTTCCTCAAATTCTCTGTATTTTTTAAAGGTTGTATACTCCTCCTCAAACCCCAGTATATCAATGCCTTTTCTTTTTACAATATTGTTGATTGTAACCAAAACACTATCCTTGTACTCTATTATCTCATATAGAGACGCCTGCTTCGCCGCCTGCTCCACATACCTGAAATCCGTCACAAGAAAAGCTTCGTTTTGGGTAATTATTAGATTTGCAAAACTTCCATTAAATCCGGATAGATAGACATAGTTTTCCCTCTTTGTTACCAGTGCTGCATCTATTTCTTTTTCTTTAAGCAACAGCCTTAATTTATCAATTCTTTTTTCAATTAGACTTTTCATTTTACATCCATTCCTTTCACATTGCCAAGCCACAAAGCACTGTTAATACTTATTTTTCAATCTTACTTATCACTTTAGGTATTTTAGTATTTGAGCATATAAAAAAGTGTAGGTACTAGAGGCAAGAAAACTTTTCTACAGTCGAAAAGTTTTCTTTGAACCGAGGTGTTATAAACAAGCCGCTGCTTTGAGTGCAAGCATGTAGCCTGTACTTCCTAATCCGCTGATTTGCCCAACACACACAGGAGCTATCACAGATTTGCTCCTGAATTCCTCCCGGGCATGTATATTCGACAAATGAATCTCAATTGCAGGAATTTCAACAGCTTTTATGGCATCCCTAATTGCAATGCTGTAATGAGTATATGCACCCGGATTTATAATTATAATATCTATTTTTCCCTTTGATTCATGGATCTTGTCAATTATTTCACCTTCGTGATTGGTCTGTATAAAGCTTAAATCAATATTTAGTTTTATTGCCTCGGTATTCATTTTAATGGCAATATCCTCAAGGGTTTCCTTTCCATAAATCTCCTTTTCCCTTTGCCCCAATAGATTCAAGTTTGGGCCATTAATCACAAGCACCTTTTTCATTTCAATTCCCCCTTTTCAAGACTCGTTAGTGCAAAGTTTTCATACTGTTATATTATCTCTCAGATTCAATAAATTCGAAACGCTTTGCAGTTCCTAAAATCAGTTTTCATACTATTATATTATATCTCAAGTAAAGATAATCAAAACAAGGCAAGGCAATTTTACCCTGACTTTAAACTCTCATATATTTTTTTAAGCTTTAAGGCATCCTTTGCCATGTCACTTCTCGACTCACAAATAATAACCGGCTCCATACCCTTTTTTAAAATAACCTCTGCCAAATGGTCAAATTCGGGACCGAACTTTGCATCATCAATATTCCAGTGTTTCTTTTCTCCTCCCTTTGTAAACTCAACGCGGCTGAAATGAGAATGAAGGTTTTTGATCCTTTCAAAACCCAGGGCATTTTCCAGCTTATTAATTACCTTTTCAAAATCTTCAGGGGAGTTGAGACTGCCCTGGCATCGTGCATGTATATGTCCAAAATCCACTGTAGGCATTAGCCTTTCATGAATCCTGCACATTTCAATTATCTCATCCAGTGAACCCAGTTGATTTTTTTTACCTAAAACCTCGGGACAGATTAATACATCTCCAAGGCCACTGCTGTCTGCTTCCTCTAATATCTCACCAATTAAATTGATAGCAGTTTCAAGAGCCCACTTTTTGTCAACCTTGGCGTAAGAACCGGTGTGGACAACAATCCTTTTAGCACCCATCCATTTAGCGGCGGTCAAAGTCTCAATAATATACCTTTTGGAATTCGCCCTTTTTTCTTCTTCAGGACTTGCCAGATTTATGTAGTACGGGGCATGTATACTTAAGAATATATCATTTTTTACAGCTTCCTCACCGATTTCACGAGCCTTCTTTTCACCTAAGTTCACTCCCCTGTTGCACTGGTATTCATATGCCTCAAGTCCCATTGTCGCAAGCCATGCTGGCATCTGGGAAGAAGACTTGTATCCCTGCTTATAAAAACTTTCCGGATTACCGGAAGGTCCAAACCTTGTCAATAAAATCACCTCATGAAACTTCGCTTTGCTCATAATTTCCCTGCTTTCAAGGAATAGAGCATTGGTATTATTATTTCTAATCTTTCTCTATTGTGAACTACCACCGCCTATAGAGGCAGATGGCTTCTTGGTCAATATCTCTATTGAGACAAGTTTACCCAAGCTCAAAAGAATGTTCCA
>JGI24710J26742_10001162_pt1 | contig 24313 bp, 24 predicted proteins | sample BioPla2DNA2_FD_26742 | JGI IMG/M metagenome (IMG submission 26742) | reverse complement strand
AGGTGCCTCCTCTGTAATATGGACTTCAGATATAATTAATTCCCCTAAAAAAAGGTATGAAAAAGTAAAAGAGGAGAAGCAAAGAAGGATTAAAGAATGGATAGCAAGCATGGCAGAAATACAGGACAATATAGAAAAGAAAATCAGTTATTTAAAGAATAAAATGAGTGACAAAATCAATAAGCCTGGAATATGTCAGGGAGAATGGGATTCAGTATTTGGATACACAACCTGTTCAGTTTTATATAAAAGAAAAGCCGAAAAATATTTATACTGATTTTATTGAAAAACCTGTTCCTTTAATTTCCAATAAAGCAAAAGAGTTTTTCGACAAACTTGGGATAAAGAGTATTTTTTATAAACCGGTTATTCTTGCCGACATAAAAAGAATGAAACAGACACTGTATTGGTTGGTTGTTCCCCGGAAAATAGATTGCATGTCTGATGAATCATTGTTTAATCGTGACGACAGTATTCGAAGGTTAAAGATTGACAGTGAAAAAGTCGGGTATTATAAAGTTTTTAAAGTCACGGAATACTAGAGGACTATATTATTGTTGATGAGTCTGTTGTTAATATTCTAAGCTTTGGTAATTTTTTCGGTTTTGAATTTGAAAAATTATAATTAATTATTCACTTCAATAACTGTGTTAAGCGTATATAATATAATAAAAAAATCTTGCAATAATAGTATAATGTGATAATATTATTATGAATAAATTTTATCTACATTCCAATACAGTTATTTAAGGGGAGATGCACTTTGTTTGGGCTTGGGCAGGATATAGGAATAGATTTGGGAACAGCATCAATAATTGTCTATATAAAGGGGAAGGGAATTGTTCTTGGAGAGCCTTCGGTTGTAGCGATTGATAAAAATACAAATCAGCTCCTTGCTGTTGGGGAGGAAGCTAGGCGTATGCTTGGAAGGACTCCGGGAAATATTATTGCTATAAGACCACTTAGAGAAGGCGTTATTTCTGATTACGATATGACGGAAAGAATGCTTAAACACTTTATTAATAAGGTTTGCGGCAATAAAATATTTAAGTTTTTCCAGCCCAGGATTATTGTATGTGTTCCCAGTGGGGTTACCGAGGTTGAGAAAAGAGCTGTAAGGGAAGCAGCTATGCAGGCCGGTGCAAGAAAGACATATCTTATAGAGGAGCCTATAGCGGCTGCAATTGGTGCAGGTGTCGATATATCCAAGGCATGTGGAAGCATGGTAATTGATGTTGGTGGAGGTACTACCGATATAGCGGTCATATCCTTAGGAGGAATTGTTGTGAGTTCTTCAATTAAAGTTGCTGGAGATAAGTTTGATGAAGCTATTACCCGATACATGAGGAAAAAGCACAACATTATGATAGGCGAACGCACTGCCGAGGAATTAAAAATAAATATTGGAACGGTTTACCCTAGAGTTCAGGAAGTATCCATGGATATAAGAGGAAGGAATCTTATTTCCGGGCTGCCCAAAACACTAACCGTTACTTCAACAGAGATTATGGAGGCTTTGGAAGAGCCGATTACGAGCATTGTTGAGGCTGTGCATTCCGTGCTTGAGAGAACGCCGCCGGAGCTTGCTTCTGATATAAGTGACAGAGGAATTATAATGACGGGTGGAGGAAGCCTTGTATACGGTTTAGACAAGCTCATACAGGAAAAGACAGGCATAAATGTTATTGTTGCAGACGATGCGATATCATGTGTGGCTTTAGGTACGGGAAAAGCCCTAGAACATATAGAAATAATTGAAAAAAGTGATTCCACTGATAAAAGGGTGAATTATAGATAAGAAAATCTATTTTATTTTATATTTCTGTAAAGTTATTTTAATATATTTCCGATATTGTTTTATGTAAGAGAAAACATATATCGGGAGATATTCTATGATTAGAGGTCTTTATACGTCTGGCTGGAGTATGCTGGCCAACACAAAACAGATGGATGTTGTATCAAATAACCTTGCCAATGTTAATACCAACGCTTACAAAAGGGATACCGTTGTATTTGAAAGTTTTCCGGATGCCATGGTAAGGCGTATTAACGACACATCAAGCAATTCCAATCCCTCGGGAAGGCTTGGAAACGTACAGCTGGGAAATGATGTGGGTGAGGTTTTTACATACTACGATCAGGGACAGTTAATGAGGACTGACAGCAGCCTTGATATGGCTATTGACAATTCAGATACGGCGTTTTTTACCGTGGCTGTACCTGCCGGTAACGGGGAATTCAGGGAAGCCTATACAAGGGATGGTGCCTTTGCCCTGAATGCCGGTGGACAATTAGTAACCAAAGACGGTTATTTTGTCATGGGAGAAAACGGTCTTATTACACTTCAAACAGATGATTTTAATATTCTTGATGATGGTTCAATTATTGTAAACGGTGAATTGGTTGACAGGCTTCTCATAAGGAATTTTGAAAATTCCGAGGCACTGAGAAAAGTAGGTTCTAACCTTGTGGAAAGAACAGAGCAAACACAGGAGTTGGAATTTAACGGTATTGTAAAGCAGGGATATGTTGAGCGGTCAAATGTCAATGCTATAAATGAAATGATAAACATGATTACAGTAATGCGTTCCTACGAAGCTAATCAAAAAATCCTTCAAGCACAGGATGGCACCTTGGAAAAGGCAGTGAATGAAATTGGAGTGGTAAGATAGGAGGGTATAAATTATGATGAGAGCATTGTGGACAGCCGGATCCGGGATGACGGCACAACAGCTTAATGTTGATGTAATATCAAACAATCTTTCAAATGTTAACACTACATCGTATAAAAAAGAAAGATTAGAGTTTAAGGATATGCTTTATGATACCTTGAACAGGGCTTACCTTCTTGACGGCGAAGGCAATCCGGTGAATCTTCAAGTGGGACATGGGACTGCTCCGGTGGCTACACAGAAGAACTTCCAGATTGGAAACCTTGAAAAGACGGATAACCCCTTGGATTTTGCCATAGATGGCGATGGATTCTTTACTGTATTAGGGCCAAGGGGCAATATCGTATATACCCGGGACGGCAGTTTCAAAATCAGTGTATCGGATAACGGCAACATGCTTACAACATCAGACGGATATCCGGTTTTAGATGAGTCCGGTGTGGAAATAATTCTTGATTTTGACGTATCAAAGCTCAATGTTTCACCGGAAGGGGAAATGAGCTATACCGATGAAAATGGAGTTGTAATGCCCTTAGGACAGAGGCTGGGTATTGTTAAATTTCCAAACAGGCACGGACTTGAAAGTGTGGGAAGTAATTTTTATTCAAGTAATTCAGCATCGGGAGAGGCAGTGCCCGACGACGAAACGGGTGTTAGGAGCAATGTAATGCAGTATTACCTTGAATCTTCCAATGTGCAAGTGGTTGAGGAAATGGTTAAGCTCATTGTTGCACAAAGGGCTTATGAAATTAACTCAAAGGCAATTCAGTCCGCCGATGAAATGCTCGGTATTGCAAATAACTTGAAGAGATAGTGGCGAGTATAGATAGCGTGCGGCAATGGCAGCTGCAATCCAATTAGCAGTGCCGGGGCAGAAGTTTTATTTACTGGAAATAAAAGACGGAGGCGACAATATGAATATCAACGGGATTGGTAATGAATCTTTCGTTAACATATTAAAAAGCACGGAAGCGAAGGTTTCTGGGGACAGTTTTGAAAAGAGGCTGCAAAATGCCTTTAACAATAAAGATGAAAAGGAACTTATGGAGGCGTGCAAGGAATTTGAAGGGATACTTCTTAATATTGTGTATAAACAGATGAAAGCCACAGTTCCTAAATCAAATTTAGTACCCTCGGATTATGGAAGAGATATTTTTGAAGAAATGCTGGATGAAGAAATAGCAAAAGAAGCATCTCAGGGATCGGGTCTAGGTCTGGCGGATGACCTTTATAAGCAGCTTAGCAGGAGTCTTAACAAGGCTTGATTTCAGGATGGGGCAATAACAAAACGCCGGTTTAAAGTGCCGGCACATATTGTAATTGGTATCCTGCTGCCATAAACTAAATAGCGGTTGAAGCTTTTTAAATAAAGTAATTAGAGCCCGTATAAGAATTTATACTGGGCTTCTTAGTAGAATTTTGCGAAGTGAAATAACCAAAAAGCCCATGAGCTCGATGCCCATGAGCTTTTATTGTTGATGGCGGCAACTAATAAGTGAAGAAAAATGTGAAAGAAACATTGTGAAGCAAGTTGTAGCAGCCTGTTAATACGACTCGAAAAGGGAGAGCATTGTCCGAAGCGAGTTTTGCTCGACCCGAAAGGAGTATTTACAGGTTCTGTTCTTGCGTAGCTTAAGTTTCTGGAATACTATTCTTCATTGCCCTAAAGCTATATTCAATGTGACAAAATAACAATTCTATGCTATAATATATCCCGATTGAATAATTTTGGAAAGAGGTGTTTAAATGCTGACAAATATAGAGATTCAGAATATTATTCCCCACAGATATCCTTTTTTATTGGTTGATAAAGTTATTGAAATCGAACCGGGAAAGAGAGCGGTGGGAATTAAGAATGTTACGGCGAACGAGCCTTTTTTTCAGGGACATTTTCCCGGCAACCCTATTATGCCCGGAGTTCTCATTGTAGAGGCTTTGGCACAGACCGCCTGTGTTGCAGGTTTGATGCTTGAAGAGAACAAAGGGAAGCTTGGTGTGTTTACGGGTATTGAGTCTATGAAATTTAGAAGACAAGTGGTTCCCGGTGACGTGCTAAAGCTTGAAGCTGAATTTTTGGTGTTCAAAATGGGGATGGGAAAGGTTAAGGTTCTTGCTACTGTAGATGACAAGGTAGCGGCAGAAGGGCAAATTAAATTTGCAATGATTGATCCGAACAAAAAATAACAAGGCTATAAATATGTTATAATAAACATAAATTAAGGGGATGGCTGGCTTATATACAATCAACCGTCCCCTTTTTAATTGTCTAAGAAAGTGCATTAATTTTTAATGTACTCACCGCTTGATGAGTGCATTAAATAAATGTGAAGAAAAATTGTATTCCTTCCCCGTTATTTACGAATCTTAACAGACAGCTACTATTTGCTTGTCTTTAAGAAACATTTCCCCAACCCTGTATATGTCACCGGCACCCATGGTAATTATCAAGTCGCCGGGGGCTGCATTTTTCTTAAGGTATTCAACAATTTCATCAAAACCCGGCAAATATATGGCATCTTGTCCGTTTTGCTTTATCCTCTCGGCAAGTATACTGGAATGTATTTCTCCCTTGTCGATCTCCCGGGCAGAATAAATATCGGCAACAATAACTTTATCCGCATCGGTGAATGCCTTGGAAAACTCATTTAACAAAAATTTTGTTCGAGTGTATGTATGGGGCTGAAATATTGACCATATTCTTGGATAATTTCCGTTGCGGGCTGCTTTTAATGTTGCTTTAATCTCTGAAGGATGATGGGCATAATCATCAACAACCTTGATGTTATCCGTAACGCCCTTCAATTCAAAACGTCTATGGATTCCTATAAAGCTTTCCAAACCGCTTTTTATGCTCTCGACACTGCAACCTAAGGTATAACATGTGGCAATGGCAGCCAGTGAGTTGCTTATGTTATGAACACCTGGAACTTTGAGCTTTACGTCCATAATTTTTTCATTATGCCTTAGCACACTGAAGGAAGCACAGCTATCCTTGTTAAAGCTGATGTCCCTTGCCCTCCACATGGCATCGTCGGAATTGATGCCATAGGTAATCTTGTTGCAGTTGGCTTTTTCGAGCACAGAGGAAACGTTCTTGTCATCTATGCATGCCACAATATAACCATTTTCAGGGACAAGGGATATAAATTTTGAAAAGGCATTTTTAATATGCTCTATGTCTTTAAAATAGTCGAGGTGGTCTGCCTCTATGTTTAGGACAACAGCCAGAAACGGATGGAACTTTAGAAAGCTTTCCACATATTCGCATGCCTCGGCAATAAAGTATTTATTACCGCCAATTTTTGTGTTGCCTCCTATTGCATCCAGTTTACCTCCGATATGTATGGTTGGATCGAGGGCAGCCTTTAACATAATCATTGAAATTATTGATGTTGTAGTTGTTTTCCCATGTGTGCCCGAAACGGCGATGCTGAAGGGGAACTTCTTCATAATATACCCCAGCAGGGTTGCCCTTTCCATGATTGGAATTCCAAGGTTTCTTGCTTTGGAAAGCTCTGGATTTTCTTTATTCACAGCAGCTGTATATACTATAAGCTCAGCATTATTTATGTTTTCTTCGCTGTGACCAATATATATTTTAATTCCTTTTTTTTCGAGCTTCGAAGTTATGTCGGAGGACTTCATATCAGAGCCGGATACGTTAAATCCAAGGTTTAAAAGGATTTCCGCAAGACCGCTCATGCTTATTCCTCCAATACCGACAAAATGTACATTTTTGACTTTTTTTAAATCCAAAAAACTTAGCTGTTCCAATATTAACACTCCTTAAATTTTATACTATATGTTTCTCGAAGAACACTTTACCTTCATTTTCAAATTTTTGAGGAATCCTATATATATTACTGTTGACTCAGATTTTTAATGTAAAATAATTGAGCTCGATAAATGTCTATAAGTTTATAATTTACTTTCTGAGTTTAGTGCAATACATAAAAACAAAAATCCAATTAATATTATATGTAAATTTTAACACAATTATAAGTGTTTCGGCGTAATTAATTAGATAATTTATAAAAAAACAAATAAACCAAGAAAATTTTTCTACAAACAAAAAAGTTTCTTTGAACTGCAGTGTCATAAAGATTGCAACCAGGGCACATAATAGCTGAACAATTTAACTAATAATGCTTAAAATATTCGGATACATATAGTATAATAATATTATATTTATATGGAGTGAATTGTGAATTTAAATTAAGCAGATTGGTCATATGCGAATATGTTAGCGTCCAACAGAAAAAACGGATCCGGGAGGATATAATGGAAAGGTTTCATAGAAATGAAAGAATTGCAGTCTTGTTAAAAACCATGTGCGATTCGCCAGGAGAGACATTTACACTGGGGAGCTTTGCGGAGATGTTCTGTTCTGCAAAGTCTACGGTAAGTGAAGATATAGGTATTGTTCAGAACTTACTTGAGAAATTCGATTTGGGTTTTATTGAAAGTTTACCGGGTTCTTTAGGGGGAGTAAGGTTTGTCCCAGGCTATAGCAAGAGTAAAATAAAAGGAATCCTAAAGACTTTGTGCCAAGACTTATCAAACAGTCAAAGGGTTCTCCCCGGAGGCTATTTGTATATGCTTGATATTATTTATGACCCGCGTAACATTTCTCAAATAGGGTATATTTTTGCAGGACACTTCTTTAGAAGGGAAATTGACTGTGTTATCACAGTTGAGACAAAGGGTATACCCCTTGCTTTCTCAACGGCAAAGCACTTAGGCGTACCACTGGTCATAGCAAGGCATAACAGTGAAGCTGCCGATGGGCCTTCTGTGAACATAAATTATGTATCCGGATCTTCGAAGAAAATACAAACTATGGTACTTCCCATGCGGGCATTGAAAAGGCATTCAAGGCTGCTTTTTATAGATGATTTTATGAGAGGTGGAGGCACGGCTAGAGGAATTATTGACCTTGCAAGAGAGTTTGAATGCGAGGTTGCCGGTATCGGAGTCGTCATCGAAACCCTAGAACCTTCAAAAAAGCTGGTTGAGGATTATGTCTCCCTTTTAGCCTTGAATATCGTTAATGAAGAAGAAAAACTTATTGACGTAAAACTTGGAAAGGGCTGGGTTTGACGAAAATATTGTTGTGTTCTGTGAACTTGTTTATTCTTTACCTTTGTTTTTTAAAATATGCCGCTTGTTATGAATAATATGCTTACAATGAGAAATGCTATTAAGAGGTTGTATTTAACGAAAAGCAAATAAAAATTAAAATACTGAGAAAATAAGAAGGAAATTCGAAAATAATGACGAATATAATAATAGTACACGATGAATACACAATTTACGGAAGGTGGTAGCATCTCATGGAAATTACCGATGTTCGTATCAGGAAAATTGATTCTGAAGGTAAAATGAAGGCTGTTGTTTCAGTGACCTTTGACAATGAATTTGTCGTTCATGACATAAAGGTTATTGAAAGTCAGAACGGTTTATTCATTGCTATGCCGAGTCGAAAAGCTCCGGATGGGGAATTTAGGGATATTGCTCATCCTATCAATGCCGATACTAGGGGCAAAATCCAAAGTGCCATTTTGGATAAATATGAGTCTATAACTACAAGTGAAATTGAAGAGGCAGAAAGTGAAGAAACAGAAGAATAATTGACTATTATTCCAAGGCAATAATAGGAAATGTTTTTTTATAAAGGTTTTTGAATCGTGAAAAGTGTTGCATTGTTTTTACCCCATGGCTATTTAGTTAACTGCAGCTAGAGTAGATTATATGCTGGTAGAGTTATGGAGAACATGCCTGTTTGGGGTAGAAGGGATTTCCTTGTATGCCGTACAATATACTTTTATTGTTGGCGGTGGTGAGGAGATCGTGAAGAGATGCTTACTTTTGACGATTTTTTATTATTTTTGTGGAGTTTTTTAAAATTTAATTTGATGTTGAAAAGTTAATGAAAAAATGAGAAAATATATGTGGCTTTGAGAAGCAGTTATCTGCAAAACAATATTTATAAATATAATTTGATAAGTGCTTTAACGATAATAAAACGTATAAAGGCATGAACGGAGTAATTATTTAAAAATTAGAGTTCGACAAAGTGTTTGTTCTTTATTGATGGAGCTAAAGGAGGGAAGATGTAATGGAACATTTAATGGCAATTATTCTTGCGGCTGGTGAAGGGAAGAGGATGAGGTCTAAAAAGGCAAAGGTCTTGCATGAAATTTATGGAATGCCTTTAGTTAAATGGGTACATCAGTCGGTAAGAAAAGCAGGCATAGATGATACGGTTATTGTTGTGGGACATAAGGCACAAGATGTAAAGGAGAGGTTGGGGGACGAAATCCTTTACGCTTTTCAGGAAAAACAGTTAGGCACAGGTCATGCAGTAATGCAGGCACAGGATTATTTTGTAAATAAAGATGGTTGTGTGATGGTTTTGTATGGGGATACCCCGCTTATTACCCCAGAAACCCTCAAGGATGCAATCAGTTTTCATAAGGGAAATAACAATTCAGCAACGGTTATTACTGCAGATGTTGAGGATCCCACCGGATATGGAAGGATTATAAGAAGCGGTGACGGCAGCGTATTAAGAATTGTCGAACACAAGGATGCTACTGATGAAGAGAAAAACATCAAAGAAGTCAATTCAGGAATGTATTGCTTCAATATTAGTGACTTGCGGGAGGCTCTTAATAAGCTCGATAATAACAACAGTCAGGGAGAATACTATCTGACGGATACCATAGAAATATTATTAAATAAGGGAAAAAACGTAGGAGCAATTAAGATAAAGGACAGCGACGAGATACTGGGGATAAATGACAGAATACAGTTGGCAAAGGCAGGCGAAATAATTAAGGACAGAATCTTACAAAGATTCATGGAGAACGGCGTAACAATTATTGACCCTGCTTCAACTTATATTGATCAGGAAGTTGAAATTGGAATGGATACAGTGATTTTTCCCTCAACTTTTATTGAGGGAAAAACAAAAATCGGAGAAGATTGTGTAATAGGTCCGGGAAGCAGGATTGTGAGCTCCCAAATAGCTGATGGGGTTGAGGTAAAAAACTCTATTGTACTGGAAAGCTCGATAGATAATGAGACAAAGGTCGGTCCTTTTGCGTATATCCGTCCGGGAAGCAGGATTGGTAAGAACGTTAAAATTGGAGATTTTGTTGAGGTTAAAAAATCAATAATCGGAGATAAGACCAAGATATCGCACCTTACTTATGTTGGAGATGCGGAAATAGGTAAAGGTGTAAACCTCGGATGCGGAGTAGTAGTGGTTAATTATGATGGAAAGAAAAAGAATAAAACAATAGTAGGGGACAATTCTTTTGTGGGCTGTAACGTAAACCTGATATCTCCGGTTGAGGTCAAGAACAATGCATATATTGCAGCCGGTTCAACCATTACTGATTCAGTGCCGGAGAATGCTCTGGCTATTGCTAGAAACAGGCAGGTTATAAAAGAGGATTGGGTTGTAAAAAAAGGTATGTTGTGCAAAGACAAAAAGGGTTAACTCTATAACATCAAATTAACATAAAATAGATAAAAATAAGTAAGAAGGGGAACATAAAATGAATTTACATGGTAAGGATATTAAAATTTTTGCAGGAAACTCAAACATGGAGTTGGCTAAAGAAATTGCAGAAAAGATGGGACTTCCGCTGGGAATGGCTAATGTAGGAAAGTTTAGTGACGGTGAAACTGCTATCAATATTAATGAGGTCGTCAGGGGATCCGACGTGTTTATAATACAGTCTACCTGCCCCCCCGTAAATGACAACCTTGTTGAATTATTGATCATGATAGATGCATTGAAAAGGGCTTCTGCAGGAAGAATCACCGCCGTAATGCCCTATTTTGGATATGCGAGGCAGGACAGGAAAGCCAAAGCAAGAGATCCCATTTCAGCGAAACTGGTGGCTAATCTTTTGACAAAGGCAGGAGCGGACAGAGTACTTACAATGGATCTTCATGCACCTCAGCTACAGGGTTTTTTCGACATTCCACTGGATCATTTGCTGGGAGGTAGAATTTTAGCCCATTACTTTTTAGATAAGTTTGGGGACACCTCTGATGTGGTTGTTGTTTCGCCGGATGTCGGCAGCGTTTCAAGATCGAGAAAATTTGCCCAGAGGCTGGATGTTCCCTTGGCTATAATTGATAAGAGAAGGCCAAAGGCCAATGTTTCGGAAATAATGAATATTATTGGGGATGTGAATAATAAGAGGGCAATACTGGTGGATGACATTATTGACACCGGTGGCACTATTGTGAATGCTGCAAACGCTCTGGCCGAAATGGGGGCAAAAGAAGTGTACGCATGTTGTACCCATGGACTTTTGTCAGGCCCGGCAATAGAAAAAATTGAAAAGTCTCAAATGAAAGAGCTTGTTGCATTAAATACAATTCCCTTGGATGAGAATAAGAGGATAGATAAAATTATTTCTCTTTCGGTAGCAACAGTATTCGCCGAAGCTATTGAGAGGATATATGGGGATATCTCCATAAGTTCTCTTTTTACTCAACAGGATTAATTGTTGTTTGTTGGTGGACAAGCAAAGAAGATTATTAATTTGCCCCCTTAAAATAATTAAGGGGGCAAATTAATAATATATACTTATGTTTGAAAACAGCTGATTACATTATCGAACTAGGGGTGCATAAAATAAATGTGAAGGAAAATGGGGAAGAAACTTCACAACACAGCAAAAAGACAGAAATATTAAAGAAGGGTGATTTGTCTGGAGGATTTATTTATTGTAATTGGGCTGGGTAATCCAGGTAAGAAATATGAAAATACAAGGCATAACGTAGGTTTTGACACGGTGGAACTTCTTTCAAGAAGGCATCGTATAATGCTTACCAAATTAAAGCATAAAGCACTTTTAGGTGATGGAAGAATTTCGGGCAAGAGGATAATCCTAGTCAAACCGCAGACATTTATGAACCTCAGCGGGGAGAGTGTCCGGGAAATACTTGAATGGTATAAAGTCCCCGTAGAAAATATTATAATAATATATGATGACGTAGACCTGCCGGTGGGTAAACTCAGGTTGAGGCCAAAGGGCAGTGCCGGTACCCACAACGGTATGAGATCGGTGATATACCAGATTGAATCCGATGAATTTCCTAGGATAAGGATTGGCATTGGTGGACCTCCTGAGGGTTGGGAGCTTGCGGACTATGTTTTAAGTAAGTTTTACGGTGATGACAAAAAGAAGATTGAGGAAGCAATTGTGAATGCGGCGGATGCTGTTGAGGCAATAATTATGTTGGGTATTGATATGGCTATGAATAAATTTAACAAGAATATTTCATAATAAGCAAAGTTTTACGAGGTTGTTTAAATGTGTTATTCTGAAAAAAAACATTTTTTAATAGATCCTCTTTTAGAAATAGATGAATATTTAAGGCTTTTAGAGGATGTCAAGAGAGAAAATCCGGTTACGATTACGGGACCATCTGAGTCTCAAAAGGCTCATATGGCATATGCCCTTTGCAATCATCTTGGGAAAAAGGGTGTTTACATTGCTTACAACGAGATTCAGGCTAGGAAGATATATGAGGATTTTTCCTGCTTTTTCGGAAAAGATGTGGTGTTTTTTACGTCAAGGGAGATTATGCTCCATGATGTGGATGCCAAAAGTTATGATTCGGTATATGAGAGAATTGATGCTTTATACCGTATTGAGAAAGGGGATTACAGCTTCATAGTAACCAGTGCGGAGGCGTTATGCCAGAAGCTTATTGAAAGAGAGCTTTTTGTTGAAAGCATCCTGAGGTTTTCTGTCGGTGACCGGATAGATTTGGATTTTACAATTCATAAGCTTATATCAATAGGATATGAACGGGGGAAAACTGTTGAGGGTAAAAGCCAGTTTGCCGTCAGGGGAGGCATTATTGACATTTTCCTGGTAAACAGTGATTTGGCTATCAGAATCGAGCTTTTTGATGATGAAGTAGATTCTATAAGAAGCTTCGATCTATTAACTCAAAGATCCATAGAGAATATAAAGGATGTAACGGTCTTACCGGCGAGGGAAGTAATCTATTCATACCAACGCAGAGACTCTATTCTGCAAAAGATATCCCACGACCTTGAGGAACAAATCAAGGGAGTAAAAAATCGTGATAGTGATAAGGTCGGGGAGGTATCGGATGAAATAGACGGCAAAGGTTATATTGAGAATCTTCAAGAAAGAATAAAATTCGACATGGAACGCTTTCAACAGGAATACTATTTTGCAGGTATGGACAGGTATATTCCTTATATCATTGAAAATCCCTTTTCAATAATTGATTATATCGACCCTGATATTTTAACCTTTGTGGATGAACCTAACAGGTTTGAAAAAAGAATTGAAGGATTTCTTGAAGAACACCGTGAAATGTGCAAAAGCCTTTTTGAGAAGGGACAGCTTCTTAAGGGGAGCATAGAATTCTTTTTTGATTATGGGCAACTTTCAAAAAAGCTGATCGGGAGAAAAAAAACATTGTATTTTTGTACCCTGTCTGCTGACCATCGGCAACCAGGCATCAGAAAAGCAATAACATCCAAACTTCTCAATTCCTATCAGGGGCATTTGGATATTTTAATGGAGGACATAAAGCATTGGAAGGAAAAAGGTTCAAGGGTTGTTATACTTTCTGGTGCAAAGAGTCGTGGGGAGATGCTGACAGAAGCCTTGGCAAACAGGAATATAGAGGCTGTTTTTTTGGAGAAACCAAACCGTGGGGTTGAACCGGGAGAGGTGGTAATAACCCATGGAACCTTGCACATGGGCTTTGAATACCCGGATATTGGGTTTGTGGTGGTAAGCGGTAAAGAGCTTTTTGGGCAGGACAGAAAAACAAGAAGGATAAAGTCAAATAAAAATAAAGGGCAAAAGATTAGTGTATTTACAGACTTGAATGTGGGCGATTATGTCGTGCATCGGTTGCATGGGATTGGAAAGTATATAGGTATTGAACAGCTGGTGGTTGAGAACGTTAAAAAGGATTATCTAAAGATTCAATACCAGGAGGGGGATTTTTTATATGTTCCCACAAATCAGCTGGATTTGATACAAAAATACATAGGTTCAGAAGGAAAAACGCCAAAGCTCAGCAGGCTTGGGGGAACCGACTGGATAAAAACAAGAACCCGGACAAAGAAAGCATTAATGGAGCTTGCCGGGGAGCTTATAAAGCTTTATGCAGAAAGGGAAGCCTCAAAGGGGTATTCCTTTGGCAAGGATACTGTGTGGCAAAAACAGTTTGAGGAGCTTTTCCCATATCAGGAAACCGATGACCAGCTTAGGTGCATTGAGGAGATAAAAACAGATATGGAATCCTCAAGATCAATGGATAGGCTCCTGTGTGGTGATGTCGGCTTCGGGAAAACCGAGGTGGCCATAAGAGCGATATTTAAGGCGATAATGGATGGAAAGCAGGTGGCGTATCTTGTTCCCACCACAGTTTTAGCTCAGCAGCATTACAACAACTTCAAGGAAAGAATGAAGGATTTCCCCGTTGCTGTTGAGATGCTCAGCAGGTTTCGAACCAAGGCAGAACAAAAGAAAATATTGAAGGATGTTAAGGCGGGTGTGGTGGATGTTCTTGTTGGAACCCACCGTCTGCTTCAAAAGGATGTCGGTTTCAAGGATTTAGGCCTTTTGGTAATAGATGAAGAACAGCGGTTTGGTGTTAAACATAAGGAAAGAATTAAAAAAATTAAGGCAAATGTGGATGTTTTAACCCTTACTGCTACACCGATTCCAAGGACGCTTCATATGTCTCTTACCGGTATCAGGGATATAAGTACCATTGAAAATCCCCCAGAGAAAAGATACCCCGTTCAGACATATGTTATGGAATACAATCCGGAAGTCATCAAAGAAGCAATAAACAGGGAAATAAGCAGAGGAGGACAGGTGTTTTATCTATACAACAGAGTCAGATCCATAGAAATGAAGGCTATGACGGTACAAAATCTGGTTCCCGATGCTAGGATTGGCATAGCTCACGGACAGATGAGTGAAACGGCACTTGAGAATGTGATGTTCCAATTTATCAATGGGGAATATGATGTTCTTGTATGTACTACAATAATTGAATCCGGTCTTGATATGCCGAATGTAAATACTATTGTAGTGGAGAATGCAGATATGATGGGACTTGCCCAGCTTTACCAGTTAAGGGGCAGGGTAGGACGTTCTAACAGGCTTGCCTATGCATATATAACTTATAAAAAAGACAAGATGATTTCAGAGATTGCACAGAAGAGGCTTCAGGCAATAAAGGAGTTTACCGAGTTCGGATCCGGCTTTAAAATAGCAATGCGGGACTTGCAGATAAGGGGAGCAGGAAATATCTTAGGTCCCCAACAGCACGGGCACATAGACTCTGTGGGTTATGACATGTACTGCAGGCTTCTTGCCGAAGCAATAAACGAGCTTCAGGGAAATCCCGTTTCTGACAGTGATCTTGAGATATCTATAGATATTAACATAAGTGCTTATATAGATGATGAGTATATAGAAGATGAAAATCAAAAGATAGAAATATATAAAAAGATTGCGTCAATAAATAATGAGCAGGATGTTTTAGATGTTGAAGATGAGCTTATGGATCGCTATGGCGAGATACCGGAATCTGTAAGGAATTTGCTGGAGATTGCATTAATTAAATCCTTGGCTGGAATATGTGGTTTTTTGTCGATACAGGAGAAAGACGGCAATGTGATATTCCAGTATGCCCAAAACAGAAATATTAACTTTGAGGCGTTAGGAAGGCTCATGGAAAAGTATAGAAGGAAACTTCTTTTTACGGCGAGTGGCAATCCTTACATTACATACAAAACTACCGATATAAAGAGAAGTGAATTACTGGGTAATATTAAAATTTTGTTACAGGACATTAATAAATTGCAGTAAAGTGTACAATTTATTATAATGTATATAGTTGGGGTTATTTTGTAGATATAACGGGACAAAATAAAAAGCCTCAAAAAAATAACTTATTGAACTTTTTTAGAACTATTTCTAAAATTCTATAGATTAATAGGATTTTAGAAAATAGTCTATATTACTTAGTGAATGTGAGGGATTCTATTGGGCAAAAAGAAAAAAAATAAAAAAAATGACAAAATGAAAACGATTATGCTTGTTACTGCGATAGCAGTGGTTGTTCTGGCGTTGGGAGGCTATATATGGTATTCAAGTATTACGAGCTATGTAGCCACCATTGCGGGGAATAAGATCTCCAGTGCCGATTATAAGTATTTTCTTTCTACGGTAAAGTATCAAATGGAAAATGATGCAAACATTAATGATGAAGAGTCGAAGAAGGCATTCTGGGACTCAAAGGTAGATGGAATTGATGCAAAAGAGATTGCTAGGCAAAGAGCCTTAGACAGTATAAAAGAATATAAGATACAGCTTATAAAAGCTAAAGAAAGTGGTTTGTTTTTAAATGACAATGATATTAAGATAATCGACGATTCAATAGAGCAGTTTTTTAATGAGATTATTTTAAGCAATCAGGTCGCTTCGAAAGATCAGAATATTAAAAAGCCTGAAGAATTAATTAAGGAAATGTATGGGATTAGTGTGGAAGAATGCAAAAATGTATTCAAAAATCTAAGGCTAATCTATAAGTTTGTAGATCAGGAGCAGAAAAAAATAGATGTGGCGGAAGAAGAGTTGAAAAAGAGGTATAATGAAAATAAAGATACCTTTGATACGGTAGACGTAAGGCATATATTGCTTAGTACATGGAATAAAGAGACCGGGGAGCCTCTGTCGGAAGAAGAAAAGAAAAAGAAATACGAGGAAGCAGAAGAAATTCTTGAGAGGGTTAATAACGGTGAGAATATGGAGAAATTGGCAACAGAACTTTCTGATGACGGCGGAGTAGACAAAAACAAGGGACTTCTTCAAGTAGATTATTTCAAGGATCTGGTTGAGGATTTAAAACCGTTTACAGATTGGGCTGTGAAGAACAAGGTTGGAGATACCAGCATAGTTGAGACGAGTTTTGGATATCATGTTGTAAAAATAGAAGGTAGGACAGAATATGCTGATGTTGTCGAAAAGGTCAGAAATGTTGTCCTCTCCGAAAAATATGATGAAATATTAAAAGAGTGGGTTAAAGACCCTAAATATGATATTATAAAAAATGAATTTGCTATAGGAAGAATAAAAGTATAATAATTGCTTTTCTGGTTTTGGTAATTTACTTTGCATGAGCTGATAATTAATGACTGTGAAGTCTATGAATCAGCAATATCGTCAGTTTACTAAAGGATATTTAAAAAAGATCGGTTAGCCGGTCTTTTTTTGTTGTCTAAGAAAGTACATCGATTTTTATGTGACACTGTTGATGAGTGTAACTATTAAGTGAAGAAAAAAGTAGATGAAACTTAAATTTTTGGAATATTTTTCTTCAGCTTTTTTAATAACTTCACAAAGTAAAATTCTTAAAAAAGCTAAGAAGAACCTTTTGTTACTGTGCTTTTCGAAGCTTGTAGAAATTTGGAATAATAAGCTATCATAATTCACCTGTAATGTATAAAACTCCAATAAATAATTAATAATAAAACTGTACCAACAACATAAATAGAAAAGGAGGTAAAAATAAAGTGAAAGCAACCGGAATAGTTAGAAGAATAGATGACCTGGGAAGAGTAGTTATTCCAAAGGAAATCAGAAGAACATTAAGAATCAGGGAAGGTGATCCTCTTGAAATATTTACCGATAGAGAAGGAGAAGTAATATTAAAGAAGTATTCACCAATTGGAGAGTTAAGTGATTTTGCTGCTCAATACGCTGAATCGTTGCACAAAACAAGTGGACATATAACCTGTATTTCAGATAGAGATACAATTATAGCGGTATCAGGTGCATCTAAAAAGGAATTTCTTGAGAAGTCTTTGAGTCCGGAAATTGAAAAAGTGATGGAGGAAAAGACTACATTTATTGTAAAAACACCTGAGGAAAAGAGCATCAGCATTTTAGCGGATGAGGGAGGAGAAAGAAAATACTACTCTCAGGTGGTTAGTCCTATTATTTCCGAGGGTGATCCTATTGGAGCTGTTATGTTTTTATCAACGGACCCTGAAGTGCGTATGGGCGAGATTGAAGCTAAACTTGCACAGACAGCTGCAGGTTTTTTGGGAAAACAAATGGAACAGTAAAATAATTATGTTTGCAGTGTTTTCTGGTTTAGAGAATCATGATATTGCCAAAGTGTGTTCAGGATGAATTCAAGATCATTTAAATACAAAATCAAAATCTGACTGAAAGCGAAAGGGGCGTTTAACGCCCCTTAAACTTTTATTTTTTGGTATTTCACGAAGTGAAATACCAAAAAGCGATGGGAGCTCGATGCCCCCGGAGCTTTTGTTTTTTTCTTTTTGGACGTGTTTATGGTATTTGTTGAGGACATTTGATATAATTGAAAACGACCAAATGCTGCTTGGGAGTTGATTTAATGTTAAAAGAAAAATATACTTTTGAAGATTTGCTCGATATTATGAAGCTTTTGCGGAGCGAAAACGGGTGTCCCTGGGATAGGGAGCAAAACCATGAGACTTTGAAAAAGTACTTAATTGAAGAGACTTACGAAGTTCTTGAGGCAATAGATTTAAAGGATAAGGACAGGCTCTGTGAAGAATTGGGTGATCTTTTGCTTCAGATTGTTTTTCATGCACAAATAGGGCAGGAGCAAAAGGAATTTACAATGGATGATATTATAACCGGTGTTTGTAGAAAGATGGTGCTCCGGCACACCCATGTTTTTGGTGAGGTTAAAGCCAATACTGCCGATGATGTTGTGGCTAATTGGGAGGAGATAAAGAAAAAAGAGAAGGGTATGAAGAGCCAGACAGAGGTTCTTAAGAGTGTACCTTCAAATCTTCCCGCTCTTATGAGAAGCTATAAAGTTCAGCAAAAGGCAGCACAGGTAGGCTTTGATTGGGATGATATCGAAGATGCATTTTCAAAGATTTTAGAAGAAATAGATGAATTAAAACATGTATATAAGAGTAAAGATGTGGAAAGAATAAAGGATGAATTGGGAGATGCATTATTTTCCATAGTTAATTTGTCAAGATTCGTGAAAGTGCAACCGGAACTGGCATTAACCGGAACGATAAACAAGTTTATAAAGAGATTTGAATTTATCGAGAAGGAGGCGGCAAAAGCCGGAAAGACTCTTCAAGAAATGTCTTTGGCACAAATGGACGAGCTGTGGAATAAAGCTAAAAGACAAAATTAAAGAAGATTGCATAAATCAATTGAGCGAAAGGAGGAATTTTAGAATTTATGGAGAATAATTAATACCTGTGATTTATGATGCCTGATATTTAATTTAAAATAAAGAAACAAATGTTTCAACAAAAAATCCATAACAAAGAATTAGGAGGATTGTTACATGAATAAGACAGAATTAGTTGCAAGTATGGCGGAAAAAAGCCAGTTATCGAAAAAGGATGCTGAGAAGGCTCTAAATGCTTTTGTTGAAAGCGTTGAAGATGCACTTGCAAAAGGCGATAAAATCCAACTGGTAGGATTTGGCACATTCGAAGTAAGGGAAAGGGCTGAGAGAAAGGGAAGAAATCCTCAGACAAAAGAGGAAATAATTATTCCTGCTACTAAAGCACCTGTTTTTAAGGTTGGAAAAGGATTAAAGGAATTAGTAAATAAATAAAACTGGATCCTGTTTCATAGTATTTATACAGGTTTATGGAGCAAAGTCACGGGGCATTGAGCCCCTTTCGCTTTTTAGGCCATGATTCCAATCAAAGTTTGCTTAAAAAGAGATCGTTTAATATTCGAAAAAATTCTATGAAGTTGGCTTTGGGAAGAAACTATTTATAGGGGGATTTTGCTAAAATGAGAATTGATAAGTATCTTAAAGTCTCAAGGCTTATAAAAAGACGTTCACTGGCAAATGAGGCATGCAAACAGGGAAGGATAAAAGTAAATGATAAAGTTGCAAAGCCCGGTACAGATATAGAGGTTGGCGATATAATCGAGATACAGTTTGGAAACACCACTACACGGGCTAAGGTAATTTCAGTAGCTGAACATGTCTTAAAAGCTGATTCAAAAGAAATGTATGAGATATTAAGCAATTAGTCTTATGGTGGAGAAGTCCTTTCTTATAAATGGGTGCAGTATTCAAATCTGAAGTACCATGTTTAGACACGGCTAAATGGGATATATATCATATAGAACTTTTGAAGGGAATGATTATATGGAGCTTACAACACCGGCATTACTATTTCCAGCTATTTCGCTGTTGATGCTCGCATACACAAATCGCTTCATTGTGTTGGCTCAACTGATCCGCGATTTATACGCTAAATATAAAGAACATCCTGATGAAGTCACAAAAGGGCAGATGTATAATTTAAAAAAAAGAATTTGCATTATAAAAAACATGCAGATATTTGGTGCTCTGAGTTTTTTCTTCTGTGTTACGTGCATGTTCTTGCTTTTTTTTAACCTTGTGATTTTAGCAGACATTGTATTTGGCATCAGTTTATTATTTTTGTTGATTTCATTAGGCTTGTTGGTATATGAATTACAAATCTCGGTTAATGCTTTAAATATCCAGCTATCAGATTTTGAATAGCAACAAAGATGTATAAATGTGTAGTGGGCAATACAATAGCTGAACATAATTAGTGTTAACATGTAAAGAGCAGTGATTAATATGAAACGGCACAATTTAAGTAGGTTACATTTACGTAACATCCTTAAATGTGCCTTTTATTATTGCCTAAGAAAGAGAATTAAAATTTAAACATATAGCATAATATGGCACATATTTTATATTGTACATGCATAAATATTTATAACGAGGCAATAAATGTCCAAGACTTTTATAAGTGGCGGATGCCGATTAGCCTTTAAGGCGGTGAGCAATCTTTGGCCTCGTTGAAACACCGTGAAAGTAAGAAATTTTTTCCACAATGGAAGAATTTCCTTTGAGTCGAGGTGTTATAAGTATAACATAAAATTGGAGGGATAAAAATGATTGATGATAAAAAAACGCAAAAGACTTGTGTGCAGAACCTTATACTGGAAAACAGAGAGAAACTAAGTATATCCGGCGTTATTGATGTGGAAAGCTTTAATGACGAAATGGTCGTAGTGGATACGGAATTAGGAATTTTAGTTGTTCGGGGAGAAGATCTTCATATAAACAAATTAAGTCGGGAAAGCTCAGAACTAAGCATAGAAGGATATGTAATCAGCTGCGAATACAGTGAGAAAGATGGAAGATCAAAAGGCATGGGATTTTTTGCTAAAATGTTTAGATAGGATAAGTGATGGAATTGTGGGTTTCTGTTAGCAATCAGGCATATGTTTTTTTAAGTTGCGTTTTAGGCGGCATGATAATAGCATTTGTATATGATATTTTCAGGGTGAGAAGGAAGGCTATAAAATCCGGTAATCTCATTGTATACTTTGAGGATTTTATTTATTGGATTATTGTAGCATTAGTTCTTTTTGCCGTTGTATATCGGAGTAATGAAGGGGAAATAAGAGGATACCTTATATTAGGCGTGATTATTGGCATTATCCTATACGCTTTTCTTTTGAGCAGGATTGTCATGAAAGTGTTTTTATTTCTAATCAGGGTAGTGTATAAAGTCGCAGTTTTTGCCTTTACCATAATACTGTTACCGATAAAGATAGTACTCAAATTACTTGGCTTTCCTGCAAAACGTATTTATAAGATAATATCGCAGTGTATAAACAAGATAAAAAGGGCAAGCAGAAATAAACTTGATAGGTTGAGGATTTCAAAAAAATTATTTAAAAATATTAGGAAAAAAATATAATATAGGAGGATTTTGTTAATGGGCATAGAATTAGAATAAATATATATTGTAATTTAGTTTAAAAGCCTGATATACTATTATTCTCAGAGTGTATAGTTTTGCCAAAGGAGAGTTTGGGTTATGAGCAAAAGAAAAAAGCGTAGTTGGGGTTTAATTCTTATAACTGGAGTTTTTATACTGAACATCGGAATTGTCCTTATAAAACAGGAGAAAATGATGCGTGACCAACAAAAAGAACTGGAGAAAATACAGTTGAATATTGAACGGGAGAATGAGCTTAATAAGAAGCTTATACAGCAGAAACAGGAAATAAACTCCGATGAGTACAGAGAAAAGATTGCTAGAGAGAATCTAGGAATGATTAAGGACGGTGAGAAGATATTTATTGATATTGATTAATGGACTCCATTATAGTCTCCATTTTTTAAATTGCAGTAGTTCTATGGCAATATTTAAAAATTGGATATGCTTGACATTAACCAATATCATATTATATAATCTATATGGATTGTACTAAGTTCTTTACATAAGAGCTTATGCAGCCTACAAAATTAATAAAGGTATATGTTTTAGCAATATCTAAAAGGGGTATTTAAGAGGGTTGTTGCAGAACATATAAGCACCTTATTTAATCAGGAGGATTAACTTATTTATGCTCGTTGAAGTAGGAAAAATTGTCGATGGTAAAGTCTCAGGCATTACTAATTTTGGGGCTTTTGTTCAACTCTCAAATGGTCAGACCGGCTTGGTTCACATCTCAGAGATAGCCGAGGAGTACGTAAAGGACATCAAGACTCATCTTAAAGAGAATCAAACGGTAAAGGTTAAAATCATTTCTGTAGACAATAACGGAAAAATCAGCTTGTCTATTAAGAGGGCATTAGACAACAAAAATTCCAAGAGTCCGATTGTTAGATCTACAAAACCCGAGGAAATAGATTGGGGTAACGATCGCCTTTCCAACCTTACCTTTGAAGAGCGTCTTGCAAAGTTCATGAAAGATAGTGATGAAAAATTGCATGATCTCAAAAAGAGTTTTGAGTCGAAAAGGGGAAGCGGAGGCTACAGAAAATCAGTACAGTATTAATCATATTATTTAATTTATAAGCATTAATTCTTGCCAGTGTTTTTGTGTATAAAAACTCAGGTTTTGCTGGGTATAACCACATGAGTGTTTGCTATTGCTTTTTTACATGTGACACGATTTATTATTGCGGGCACTAGACTTGTTGTTGAATCGTAAAGATTCTCAAACTTCTTCTTACATAGGCAATTTGGGAATATACTACGAGTTTATAATTTTTTTCAGCAATCTTTCAGCTTTATTGGAAACTTCATTCATAATATTTATCATACGATCAGTATTCAATCCTTTGTCTGCATTAAGTGCTTTAGTGTTATAGGCTTTATTAACGTGAAGAATGTATTCTAGGTCTTTTGTTCCGTTCCTAAAAAGTGTTTCCAGCAATTCGGTTGTCCTAATATATCCCATGTCGATCATTTTTGATATGCTTTTGTTTCTGAAGTCAAAAGAGTTTTTAATGATGTGTTCGTTTATAAAGAAACATAAGTTGATGATTTTATCTGAGTTTTGTGCATCTCCCTGATATACCCAGAAAGGATCGAAGTGCACCACAAATATAAGGTCAAGGTCTATGTCTAATAAGGGTTTCAAGGGTATATTATCCCTGAAAGCACCATCAATTAATTTTTTGTTATTCACCTTAATGGGCTGCATTAGAGAGGGGATTGACACAGCCGCATGCAATATTTTCCTTATTTCCGACGGTTCCCATCCCTTCACATTATAGTGATTTACGCTCATAGATGGAAATTCGCAGCAAGTAACGAAAAAATCTTTATCGATATTTATATTATCATTAATCATCAAATCAAACCTGTTAAATGTATTAAGGCGTTTGGTCAATAAATGTATTGTCTTGTGCAATCGTTCCGCACCGTTGTCAAGCCATAATTCTTCAGCATAATCTATGTTTTCGGTTAAAAAGGCAGCAGCATTCCATGAGCCAATAGATGAAGCACTTACTGCACTAATATCATCAAGCTTAATATAATTTAATAATGCTTTGCAAAATCCAATCTGAAATGCACCTTTTGCTATACCCCCAGAAAAGCAAACCCCGATATTTGGCACTTGATTACAACCTCCATTACAATTAAAAAACATATTGTTACTGATGCCTCTTTTTTAAATGAGCACACAAGTGCTATGTTATTGTCGGTATTTAATTCTTCCGATTTTTTAAAAAAATTGCAAATAAGAGCCGCAAACTTTTGCGGCTCTTCACTTTTGTGGTAGCGGGGGAGGGATTTGAACCCTCGACCTTCGGGTTATGAGCCCGACGAGCTACCATGCTGCTCCACCCCGCGATGATAAGTTGGTGCCGGAGACCGGAATCGAACCGGTACGGGCTTTTGGGCCCGCAGGATTTTAAGTCCTGTGCGTCTGCCAATTCCGCCACTCCGGCAGTTTTATGTGTTTTCCTCAAAGGACTTTATAATTATAATATAAGTTGATTTTGATGTCAATACCTTTTTTGTGGTAATTTGAGGCATTATCTTAATGCAATAAACTTGCATAATAAAAATTAAACTGCGAAACTTAAGTTTTCTCTCATATTTTTCTTCAAATTTATTTAATCTACCTTTATTATATTATTGACTTGATTTTCTTTTTTGTGATAATATTTTTAATATAAAGAAGGAGTTCCCACAGATAAGGAAGAGTCTGTGGAAAGAATATTTTTGGTCAAAGAGTTTTTGTTTACTTACAACTGGAGGAGCACCAATA
>JGI24710J26742_10001161_pt1 | contig 24316 bp, 18 predicted proteins | sample BioPla2DNA2_FD_26742 | JGI IMG/M metagenome (IMG submission 26742) | reverse complement strand
TTTTTTCAGTAATGTGGATTTTGAGTTTCATTATACCTTTCTCTCCTAGCATAGAGATTATATTCATATATAATGGACTAGCAACTCTTTTTATTAGTATTGTAATTGTATTATTATTCAAAGAGTGGGATAATTATTAAGAAGCGTTAGAGATTTGTAGTAACAGTTTTTGGGAACCCCCCCAAATGACATTACACATTCTAAAAAATAAACTATTGATATAACCATGTATTATTGAAAAATGCAAATTGATTGTTATTAATATCTTATGGAAAATAATAAAATTCTTAAATTTAGTATAATAATTATATTTTTATTGTGTTAATGTTGGCAAATGTTTTCAAAAGAGGAATTCGATGAGAAAAGAGGTCAATTTACTATTACGGACAATTAATTATTTTTATTATGTTGTTGTTCTATTTTGTGATTTCTGGAGATCCATTAGCTCTTTTTGTTAGTTTGGCAGCACTAGTAATGGTTATTTTATTTTATTTTTATTTTTACAAGAGGCTGTCCCATAATTAATTAATTTTTTGAGGATCTTATTTTTTAAGGGTTATATTTATATTTAGGGAGTTACTATATTTTATTTAGTTGTTTGTAGTTTTTTGGTGGTGTTTTTTATGGCTTTGAGGGAAGATCGTATTGGTCAGACTTGGTTGGTGCCTAGGCGTGTTACAGATTTTATTCCGGAGAACCATATTTGTTATTTTATTGCTAATTTGGTGGAAGAGTTAGATTTTAAAAATATCGACCAGAAATACCGTTATACTAGGGGTAAGGCTGCTTATTCTCGTCGAATGTTACTTCGAATTGTTATAATGGCTTCAGTTGATGGTGTGTTCTCTTCTCGACGTGTTGCACGGCTTGCAGAAGAAAATGTGGTGTATATGTACCTTTCGGGGATGGATAAACCAGATTTCAGGACAATTTGCCGGTTTAAAATCGAATGCAAAAACGAAATAGAAGAAGCATTTAAAATGACTGTAAATGTTGCTAAAAATATAGGACTAGTCCAATTAAATCATATCGCTATAGATGGTACTAAAATCAAAGCTAACGCTTCATCATCAAATTTAATAAACCAAAAAGAAATTCAGACAATTCGAGAGATTATAAAGAAGGGAATTGAAACTGATAAGGAAGAAGACAAAATTTATGGAGACGTGAGGGGTGATGAAGTACCATCTGAACTTACTTCTCGTGAAAAAGTCCGTGAAATAATCCAAAATGTGAGAAAAGAAAACGCCTATAGTAATAATGAAAATAAACTTCGTCATCTTCTTTCAAGCTCCTAGAAGAGGCAATTGATAGCCTGGAAGGGAAAAATTATGTTTTTGAGAAATTGGATAAATGCGAAAGGGATCTTAAAAAGACACCACAACAAACTGTTAGTATAACTGACCCTGAATCACGATGGATGAAGAATAAAAAAGGTCGTATGGAGTTTTCATATAATATGCAAATTGCAGTGGACCATAATTCAGGAATAATACTTGCTAGCACCATAACACAAGATCCAACTGACCACTACCAACTAATACCTCAAATTGAACAAATTATTGAAACAATAGGCCCATTACCCAGTTTTACCAAGATTAGTGCAGATAATGGATATTATACAAAGAATAATCTGCAATATTTAGCTAAAAACAAATTGGATGGTTACATACCTAATAGAAAACAAGTTTATGAAAGTAAAAAACATTTTAAAAAGAATAAACCATTTTCCAAATACAATTTTAGATATAATCACAATAAAGATGTTTATATTTGCCCTAATAATAAACAACTAAAATATAAGAAGACTTATAGTTATAAAGAAGTTTTGATGCGACAATATTATTGTAGTGATTGTTTAAAATGTTCAGATCAGGAAAAATGTGTTGGTAAAGACCGAGTAAGAATAATAACAGACTACGGTGATGTTTTATCAAAAAATATGGCTCTTAAAATGGAAACTACAAATGGGAAGTTAGAGTTTGCTAAACGAAAAGAAACCGTGGAATGGCCATTTGGAAACATTAAACGAAATTTAAAGTACACAGAGTTCATAACACGTGGATTATCCCAAACAACAACAGAAAAAAATCTGATAAACGCAGCACACAACATAAAACGAATACATAATGAAATTCAAACACAAACAATTACAAATAACATTTTAAATACATGAAAAAAAGAAAATATTATGAAATAATTAAATGAAATTTATGAGACAACCTCTACAAGAAAAATTTTAGAATTAATCATATAGGGAGTGAAAACAAACTATAATAGTATTACTTTTATTTATTTTTCAAGATAGGAGGAGTTAATAATGAAAATAAAGTTAGGTTTAATCTTAAAGATAATGGCTGTTGTTATCCTTTTTTTGGCTTCCATGGCAGATATGGCAGATAATGTCCCTAAATTATTGGGTTATTCTGTGATTTGTATCTTGTTGATCTTTATCCTTTTTGATACTTACAGGATGAAACAATATAATTACAAACTGTTTTATTTGGCCTATTTAAGTGTGTTGGCATTACAAGGAATCACGTTAATGCAGTTGGTAGTTTTGGTCCTTAATGAAACATTTTCCCCTATTTTAAAAGGTTTATTCACCTATATGATGATCTTTGGCTTAATTTTAATCTTCATTTCGCATATATTCGCATTTATTATGGTATATAAACTTCCAGATAAAACTCAAATAACCTCTTTTTACAGCTTCAAAAGAGAATTATAAAGAGAAAAATGTTTGGTATGCGGGGATTGAAGACATTAATTATTGAATATAAAAAATTTGTAACCATCTCCCTAAATGTGAATAGAAACAAGATCACCAGCATTCACATTATTAACGTGATTAGATTAATGTGGAGTAATGTACTAAAAAACTGTTTTAATATGGTTAAAATAAATTTCTTAGAAATTAGCTGATACAACATGAAAAGTGTTTTTACAGCCTTAATATTGTTATTATTCCTTCTGANTGTTAATACTGTTTATGCAGCAAACGTAACTACAGAACAAGTAACTAATACTTCTNCTGTGGTTAAATCTTATATGGAAACNAATCATACTCTTCCAAGTGGCGTAGATGTTGGTGAGAACCCAGTGAGTANGTCACAATACTTACAATTATCAACCATTACAGTATTGAACATTAAAAATGATTCAAATGCCACCATACACATCAATAGTTGCAATAACCTCGCTTATCCTTCTGAAAGCTCCAGCAGCAGGAATATTAATAAAACTGAATATTTGGACATTGCCAATCGCGTTAACATATTTATAAACAATTATGGAATAGCCCCGAATTATGCATCAACTAGTACTGGAACCATACGTTATGAATCATTAATCTATATATATTCCCAAATATTGAATTCTTATAGAATAAACGGTGTTTCACCAGATTATGTTATAATGAACACATGGGCAGTGGTTTCTAATCCCAATACTGTTTTTATTAGTATGGAAGATATTAATAATGCATCAGGGCGAGTAAAAAACATTTATTGATGCTAATAATTGTCTTCCGANCTATGTTAACATTGCTGGAAGGCAAATAACCATGCCACAATTTTTAGGCCTCACAACCANTGNATTGTTAAATATCAAAGCCCATTTAAGCACTTCTATTGTTCTTAAAAACTTTAGTAACGCTGAAGATCCATTAGAAACNATAACAAACGGGGACATAAACTCAACAGAGTATTTAGATATTGCAAACCGAGTTAAAAATTTCATGTATACCAATGGAGTAGCACCCAATTATGCATCCACAATTTAGGTAAAATGCGCTTTGAAACACTAATTTACACCTTCTCCAGAGAATGAACGGACAGTTATTAGGCCAAAAATTCATAGTACCTGATGTTGCCAGTGAAAATCCCATGTTAGTTGTGGATGCCAATGAAAAAAAGGTAATAAAGTGGTTACACCTATTCAGATTTTTATATCCCATCTCAAATACCANCACAACCATGACATATACTAATTAAATAATAGCTGAAATGCCATTTTTAACAGCATACACCCCCCCAAATCCTACAAGCCCTCAANATGTTACCCCTTGCCGATCAAGNGATAACAACCCTAATCTACGAAATGTATCTATATGATTCCATNTCTAAAAAAAAGAAGATACGAACTTATTAATCAATGCCTTAGACTTTTTACACGATTAAAAGAAAATTAGACGATATTGTAACATAAAACTATTTTCAAACATTTATAAAAATCTATGACAGATTTATGAGTTGCGGAGAATTATTTTAAGTCATACAAAAACAAAAGATAACCTTTGGCCAGTAGGCCACTATTACTATATAGAGACACCTATCAGAAATCATGAATTTTTATTAGCTTCCAGTTTTTGACTTATATGTTGATATATTTCCTTAGTTACTCCAACATTCCTAATAAANTCGTTNGAATACCTTATATCTCCCCTTTGTGGGTTGTCTTGTCTCATGACGTACATGCAGATGGCGGTTATGATCATGAGGGGGTCGGTTTTCCTACCTTTACCTCCACGGTAAAGTTTACGAAAATCAGCCTTGCATATAATCTCTCTGGCACGGTCTTTTTGACCTCCACCAACTGGTTTCATAACTTCCTCTCCTTCTTCCAGTTTAGTTAAGACCAATGTTGGGCTGTGACCGGTCATCATGAAATTACTAGCAACAACACTTAGCATGGCTAGTTTTTCCTTGACACGGAAATCATCTTTGGCAGTTTTCTCATNATACGNCTTGTAACGTTCGTATTTTTTAATTTTCTTTTCAAGTCTGGCGATTTTGGTATTATCGTCCAAAAATATGTGTTTTCGTTTAATCAAATTCTTCGCCTGGTATTTTTTTTGCAATTACCCGAAATGTACTTTTAGATTCTAACTGCAACACCCATTTTCTTCAAGTACTCCTTGACAACAGGCACAGGATACTCATCAAAGTGGAAGATGCTGGCAGCTAAAGCGGCATCTGCTTTACCTTCACTGAGTACTTGATGGATGTGTTCTGGTGTTCCACCACCACCCGAAGCAATTAGGGGAATATCCAGCATTTCGCTCATGGCCTGGTTCAGGGGTATGTCGTAACCATCTTTGGTCCCGTCCCGGTCCATGCTGGTGAGGAGTATTTCCCCGGCGCCACGTTNTTGGCACTCCATAGCCCAATTTATAGCATCTATTCCAGTAAATTCTCTACCTCCGTATATACTGCAATCATACCAGCAGTATCCCTCTGATGTTTCAATGATTACATGATTATCAGATTCTTGGGGGTCATCCACGTAATGTCGTTTGGCATCTATTCCAATAACACAAGCTTGACTACCCACCACCTTGGAAGCCTCGTTGATAAGGTCGGGATTCTGTATGGCTGCTGTGTTAGTGGAACATTTATCTGCACCGGCTTTGAGCATGTTTACATAGTCTTTGGGTTTACGGATACCCCCACCCACACATATAGGCACGAAAACATTCTCTGTGGTGGCTTTTATAACATCAATCATGGTATTTCTTCTCTCGTGGGAGGCGGTTATGTCCAGGAATATTATTTCATCTGCACCATCTTCGTAGTATTTGGTGGCCAAGGCAACTGGTTCTCCGGCGTACTGGATTTGCTCGAATTCAACTCCTTTAACTACACGTCCATGGGGAACGTTGAGGTCGCAGTCCAGACAGGGTATGATACGTTTTGCCAACATNATAGTTCCTATAATAAAATTTTTTAGGAAGGGTAATATNTGATTCAGATTAAATTTACAACACCTATTACAACTANTTTTTTTGGATTTAGTGACATTTAAAAACTATCACTAAGAAGTGGGCATGAATTATTCACATAATGNACTAGAATGGGTTAAAAATTCAAATACCTTGCTAATTACTTTCATTTCTACTTCAAAACTGGATGGTGTGAAAAAATGACCCCATTTATTCTGTGTAATGCTTTGTCCAGGTTTTCCTGATTTGAAGGGATGGTAACAGCAGGGGGATACGAAACACATTTAATAGGGGTCAGACATTGATAATTAACCCCTAATGAAGGGATTTAGCAGAAATCATAACCACAACCAGGTATGTTGCCACCGATATGGATGAACACTAAATTGCTGGTTGAATGAAGATTTTTAAAAATAATCACTGTAACAGAACTATTTAAAGTGGGGATTGTTGAACTGGACTTTCCAGAGTAAACAAGTATCATATATTCTATTGACTAATAGTGCGAAGAATCAGTAGCTGGAGAAAACACTGTGAAAAATGATGAAATAGTCTGTTTTCCCAGTTTTAATAAATTCCAGTGTTACCAGATTAAAATCGGTTATTTTCTTTTTAAANTTATTCGTTAATTTTTTTTATGATTCACCGCAGAGGGGATGTTCATATTTTTAATTAAAACTAAGAATAATTTTATAAGTGAAAAGCACCTTACAAGTAACTTGCCTATTANGGTATGTATTTTTATGGGGCCTGTAGTCTAGCCTGGAATATGACGTGGGACTTCGGATCCCAAGGTCGGGGGTTCAAATCCCCCCAGGTCCGCTCATTTTATCAAACTTTTCATTCCTCTGACNTTTTTCCAAAGTTACTCAAATATCCGTCAGCTGTCTTTGGTATTTTTTTTCCTTCAGATTCGTGATTATGATTTTTTTCATTTTGACTTTTTGTTTTGTACTCAATTTTTCTTCTGGCGCTGTGGTCATCTAATAGTGCGTAGGCAGTGTTGAAACCAGAACCCATACGTACCATCCCTGCAACTGCTGCTGCTTCTAGTATTTCCTTTTCACTAGCTCCTGCCTTTAAAGCCTGTTTTTTATGGGCTTTAACACAGGAATCACACTTAACTGCAACTGCACATGCCAGTGATATGATGCTTTTCTCTTTAAGGGTGAGTGCACCATCTTTTAATATTTCAGATGCCAACTTTTTAAATGCCATATCCACATCTTCACCAAGAACCTCTGTAAACCTATTAGGCCGAGTTTTTCCTTCCATTTAACTAGTCTCCTTTAATAATCAATTTTATATTAACATCAAGTGACAATTTATTTTCAAATCTTAAATTAGCTAATCCATAACTACACGCTTCATCATAATAATAAAATCCATTCTTTTACAAATAGCGGCTTGGTTTGGTAGAAGTTATTTTTGTAAGTATTAATTTGAACATTAGTTGGGGTAACACGTTTCCGGAATATATTTAAATTATGGATGTTCCCAGAAATCACATTATTTGCTCCGGGTTAGATAATATTATATAAAGGATCATTGTAATTAATTCTAGATAAAATTGCTTATTTAAGGTTGATAAGTTTTTGTTGGATTTTTTTTATATGGTAGCTTTATACTTTCAAGGTAGGAAGCAGCCATTTTGATAATATGGTGATGTTATGAATAATGAAAAAGAAATACAAAAAAAAGTTTTAGAGTTTCACGGACATTCCTGTCCTGGTGTGGCTATTGGAATTCGTGCTGCTGAAATAGCTACGGATAAATTATTTTCTTCAAGGGATGTGGATGAAGAGTTATTGGCCATTGTGGAAAATGACAGTTGTAGTGTGGATGCCATTCAAGTAATTACGGGATGTACCTTTGGAAAAGGAAACTTGATATTTAAGGATCATGGAAAAAATGTTTACACCTTTGTTTACAGGGACTCTGGAAAAGCATTGCGCTTATCTTTAAATGTGGCTATAGATGAGATCGATCCAGAATTTTCTGAGGTAAGAACCAAAGCATTTGCTGGTGAAGCCACTCCTGAAGATCAAAAAGAATTCGATGATAGAAAGGATACCCTATTCGATAAAATCATTAACATGCCTGAAGATGAATTGTTCAAAATAGAGTATGTGGATATAGAAATTCCTGAAAAAGCTAGGATTTTTGGTTCAGTTCAGTGTTCCAAATGTGGTGAATTGGTTGCTGAACACAGGGCAAGAGTCGAAAACAGTGAATTTGTTTGTATCCCATGTTTTGATGATTATTCAAGGAATTAATTTTGAATTTTTTTTTCGTTTAATTAATTTTTTGTTTTATTAGGATTAAAGAGAGCGGTGCTTATAAAATGGATTATTTATGGATATTTTGGATGTTAATGAATATTTGCTTGAGTCTTTTTAAAAACCATGAAAAAACCATTATTTTATAAATTTTAAGCTTGGAAACTTGGATGGAATAAGGTTCTTAAAAAGCAAATATTTATTGTGATACAGCACCAGAAGAAACAACATAATAAGTAAAGTACAGGAATTTGAACGCAATTCCTAATTACAAAATCCCATTGATTAACATTTTGACATGAATGAGGAGTTGTTGAGGGAGATTAATGTCCGAACATAAAGATTTGGATCAAGTTGTTGTGAATATAAACCCTCAAGATGCATTTATATTTGTTAAAAAAAACCTCGAAGACCCTAATTTTGTTATATTGGATGTTAGAACTCCTAAGGAATTCTCCAAGGGACATATTGAAGGTGCAGTTAACCTGGATTTTTATTCGGAAGACTTCCGGGAGCAACTGGAAAAGAAAGACAAGAAGAAAAAATACCTGATTTGCTGCGGATCGGGGGTTAGAGGAGTAAAAACATTTAGTGTTATGCAAGATTTAGGATTTATTAATATATATAATGTTCTTGGCGGAATTACCATGTGGAAAGCGATGGATTTGCCTTTAACCAAGGGCAATAATTCCAACAGTTACTAAAAATCTTTGCTTTCTATAAGGGTAATCTCAGTAATTTTTGATAAAAATAGAAATGTCAAAATATTCGGTTTAGATGATATGGGCCAATAGAAAGTTATAGTCCCAAAGAATTCTAAAAATGGGTTTTCATAGGAGCTTTTCATATTTTTTATTTTAGTTACATTTTAGATGGAATTTGTAGTTTATCTAATCAACTTAAATTGCACTCTAATTTCTAACCAAGTCTATCATCCCGTCAGGACGTTCTTCAATCTCATTTTCCTGAATTAAATCCTTAATAACGCCTTTAATCCGGGTAATTGCTGGACCGCGGGCTATTTTCCCCCCGAAAAGTTTTGATACTTCACGTACTAGTTCATCAATTTGGGTGGCGTATTGTGATTCTAAAACGATTTTGATGGCCTCGGATATCTCTTCTTCACTAATGATGTCCATTTTGGCCGGAGGATCACCTGTTCGTCGGCGAACTATAACTGGGGAATCTTTATAATATAAAAAGTCTCCTTTCAGGATTATCTGCCCATCTAAAACTCCTAAATGAACTGCTTCTTTTAAAACATCCTTAACTCTTCTTCCCGCACGACTAAGACCCCATAAGATCCGCACACGCCGCACAACTTCATCATAGTGGATAGGTCCTTCTTCTTCAACCACTTTCATCACAGCATGAGCCACATCCCCTACAGGTTGACTGTGGATGTCTCCAGATATTTTAACACCCGGGTCTTCACAAATCTTGTATTCTGGTATTTCATCCACTGATTTCTCTTCAACTTCAATTTCTTGAAGTGTTTCCTCTTGAACTTCGAGAATTTCCTCTTCAAGTTTTTCTTCAACATCTTCCTCTACTACTGAGGGGGTTATCTTTTCTTGGTTACGTTCTTCACTCAAGAGTCCTTCAATAGTTGATAATAAGCTTTTCTGGACTTCAGAACGGTTTCTGTACCAGTCTGTGGACCAAATCCTGCGTAATTTCCATCCGAGTCCTTTCAGGATTTGCTGTCTTAAGCGGTCCCTGTCTCGAGCCACTCTGCTGGTCTGGTACATGGGACCATCAAAGGCAATTCCCAGGAGGTAACGTCCAGGATAATCCGGATCCACAATTGCCAGATCTACTCTGAAACCAGCACAACCAACCTGACGGTGGGCATGATATCCATGGTCACAGATAAATTCATAAACTGCATCTTCAAATGCAGCGTCATTTGTATCCTGAGCAAGATCAGACATTCGAAGGGTTTTCTTTTCTGCATATTCCAGAAATTCTTTAAACGCCCTAAGACCAAATGGTGCGTTACTGCTTAAATGTAAGTCCTGGCCCCTGAAGTTAGAGAAAATCACACATTTTTCTCTTGCACGTGTTAAAAGAACATTCAAACGCCTTTCTCCACCATCTTGATTGACTGGTCCGAAGTTATGACTTAAACGTCCCTCCGAATCAAAACCATAACCTACACTAACCATTATAACATCTCGTTCATCTCCCTGGATGGTTTCTAAGTTTTTAATGAAGAAATGTTCTTCCAAATGTGTGTTGAAGTATTTTTCCATCCGGGGATTGAGTTTCAATTGCAATTCCAGTTCTTCCAGGAGGGCTTGCTGCTGACGAACATTGAAAGTCCCCACACCTAGGCTTTTACTATCTCCATACTTCTTGTAGTGTTCAAAAACTGCTTTAATAACTTCTTTAGCTTCGGCACGATTAGTGGCAGTTTTACCCCTATCATACACGGTATCGGGGAGGTGTTCTAGTTTCAATCCTAATTCTTCCGAATCTTGGCTAGGGGAGGGATAGATCAGAAGATGGTTGTCATAAAATTCTTGATTACTCACTGCTATGAGGGATTCATGCCTGCTTCGGTAGTGCCAGCGAAGCATCTTAGATGGGAAGCTACGTTTGCAAAGGTGGAGTATGCTTTCCATATCTGCCAGAACAGCCAAATCATAGTCATCACTTTCTACATCAATCAAAATATCGAAAAAGGTAGTGGGTGGTAATTGTCGTGTGTCACCCATTATAACTGCATATTTAGCTCTTAAAAGTGCTCCAAGGGCATCTTCTGGTTTAACTTGGCTGGCTTCATCGAAAATAACGTAATCAAAGCGTAGGTTTTTAACACTATATGGGTCTAGGTACTGGGCTATTGATAGGGGGCTCATCATGAAACAGGGCTTTATGTTCTGTATTATGCCTCCACATATTGATAACAATTTCCTAATGGGCATATGTCCCCTTTTTCGGGAAAATTCACTTTTTAGTACTCCCAATTCGGAACGGGGGGAGGCAGTGCTGGAAAGTGATGGCCGGTTTTCGTAAAGTTTTTCTGCTATTCGGAATCTATTAAGTTTAATTATTTTACTGTCTAATTCTCTAAATTCCTTTATCTTCTTCTCCTGCACGTCACCCACAAAGCGGGAGAGTGAAGGTTCTTTTAAGAAGAAGTTGCGTAGCATGGAATCTGCGAAGTTACCCTCCAAACTGGGGATGATGTCTTTTGATTCAATTTCGTCCTTGTCAATTAAGTTCAACAGTTCTGATCCAATGGTTTCCATGCAATCAGCTCTTGATGAGCTGTAACGAGACCAATTTTGTAAATCAGAGAGTTTATTTTTCAAGAGGGAAGTCTGGGATATTAAATAGTCAATGGGGCTTTTTTTTAGATTTAAACCAAAAACTGAATCAAGATCAAAGTGTAGGAAACTATTCAAACGGTTAATGTTCTGGATTATTTGGTCATAATTCTGATGCATTTGTTTGCTGATCCTTTTAACTTCATCTTGTTGCACTGAATCAAGAATTATAACGATTTTTTCCGTGATATGGCCTTCTTCGAGTGATTTTCGGAATTTGATGATCCATTCTGATATGTTCTTCAGATTCTCAACTTTACTTTCTTCACTTTTCCAGTGGGAGCCAAAGAGGGATTTGGCAAGTTCATCCTTTTCTCTAATCTTGAGACGCATTTTCTGACAATTTATTAGTTCTTCCAGGTCATGGATTATTATTTCATCATCATCTGGTGTTTTATCAATGTAAAGTTTCTCTATTCTCTTTTTGGCTTTTTTGAAATCTCCACTTAAGAATTTCAGGAGTTTCGGTTTCTGTTCCTGGAAATCCATTAAAAGTGAAACGAGATCCTCTTCCAAAACTCCATTTTTAAATCTTTTTAAGCCTTTGGCTCGTGATTGGAATTCTTCTAAACTTTTAATGAGGTTGTAGACTTGAAGTTTGTCATAGTCCCATTGGGTGTTAAAAAGTAGGTCTCTTTCCAGTGAGGGGAAGGATGATATTATTTCCACTGCAGCTATTAAGTGTTCCATTTCATCTAGAGTTGTTGGTATTATGATTCCTGAGATTTTAGCAAGTTTTTGGGCATTTTCTTCAATGTGGTTTAGGGTTCCAATTGTATCAGTTAGCAGATTTTCAATTTCTTCTTCTTCAGCCGGTAATATGGGATCTGGTTGAGTTAAATTCCATGGATTGTAGACTACTGGTTTGACCAGTTTGTATAATTCTCCCAGTTCTTTGAATTTATTAAGGGTTCGCTGCCATTCTCTTAGCGTGCAATTTTCACCATTTTCAATGGTAAAACGTGGCATTCTATTTTCTGATTTTTCAAAATGATGCAGGGATTTTTCTTTTAAACCAAAAAGCTGGTAGGGTGTCCATCTAATTTCTCCGTAGGGGGAGTGTATTAAGGTGACATATTCATTTAAATCAGATTTTAACTCTTCTATGGTGTTTAAATCTTCTTCTAACGTTATTTGCGCGGGTTTAGGGTTTCGAAGGACGCTTTCAAGTTTTTCAAGCACATCTTTTTTATTTGATTTTTTACTGTGCAACTCTAAACAGAATTCTCCCAACCCCACACTGTCCAAGCGGCTTTTAACTACTTCAAGAGCTGCCATTTTTTCACTAACAAAAAGTACAGTATTTCCACGCGCCAGGAGTTCGGCAATGAGGTTAACTATGGTCTGAGATTTACCAGTTCCTGGTGGTCCCTCCACTACTAAGTCACAACCACGTTTTGCCTCTTCTATCACTGATATTTGGGATGAATCTGCATCTAAAACATGATAAACATTTTCAGATGAGAGTTCTGTGTCAACCTGATCTTCTTGGAATCCTAAGCTAAATTCTTCTTCTGATGGATCGAAAATTGCTTTTATTAGTGGGTTTTCTTCCAATGGCATATCTTCAGGCCAGCTTTCTGGATCCAGGTCTTTGTACATCACAAATTTCGTGAAACTGAAGAAACCCAGGAAAACTTTGGGAATAACTTCCCATCCTTTTTCATGGGAAATTGATTGAGCGATTTGCTCTAAATATTTGTCTACACCCTCTTTTGTTCTTGGCATTTCAAAATCAGGTATTTCGACTCCATTATCCACTAATTTGGCTTGTAAGGATATGTTGGTTATTATGTCCTCTCCAGTCCAGCGAAGTTTAAAAGAGCCTTTTACTCGTTTTCTTTCCAGTTCAACTGGAATGAGTAGTATTGGGGCTTCTTTGAATCCATTACTACCATTTTCTTCTTTCCATTTTAAGAAACCCACAGCCAGATACAGGATGTTGTAACCCTGTTCTTCCATAACTGATCTGGCTCGTTGGTTTATGTAAAACAATCGGCGTTGGAGTTCAGAAGGAGTCAAATCAGTGGATAAGAAGATTTCTTTATTTTTTTCCAAGATTTCCTGATCTAGAGGAGGTGATTCCCAAAGCAGGGCGGTTTGTTCACTGGATAATTCATCTTCACTGCTATTGGGCTGGGAAAGCTCTTCAATTGTATCATGGGAAATGGCATCGTCAGAGTTAGAAGGAATATCTTCAGTAGAGGCACTGGAAACATTTACAGATATTTTTTCTTCGACTTCATCATTTATCCTTGCTTGAACATCATCAACAAGATTTTCATCTGTTTTAAAAGATAAATCTGATATTTTTATTTCATTATTAACATTAAGAGGGGATTCTCCCTCAGATTTGCTTTTATCATCGGTTGACGGCAATTTTTCGATTTCTTTTTTTTCAGAATTAGTATCTATTTCATCCTCAGAATTAGATAAAATTGNTTCTCCACGNGGTATGAACTGTAAAAGTTTAGTTTTTGTTTGTTTAAGTACCAATCGGTCGTAAATCTCTGCCAGTTCTGCATCTTTTACTTCCACAGTCATGGTGCGTGGGCGGAAGTTCAAGAGCTGGTTTCGCATGGTAAGGTCCAGCAAACTTTGCCTTAAAACATCAATTTGTTTATATATGTCCACTTTGGAGAGTTCGGACATTTATTAATACCTCTCATTACTCGATTAGACTGAGAACTAATTGTAACATTCAATATAATATTCATGGTTTATTAAAACTTCATATTAAAACTATCTCTCTTTTTATAATCACACGGCTTTCATTCTCTCTGTATAGCTTCTTTGAAGAAGTTAGGCACTAAGTTACGGTATAGGCGGTTGCGCAATAACATGCGAAAGTTACCATCCAGAATATAAGTTTCACAGTAATCATCTTCAGCTCGCATACCTCTTCCATAGGCTTGAAGTAGAGTCATGATTGTTTTATAGGCATACCATGGGGGGTCCAACTGTTTCCTTTGGTTTACTTGGGGATCTCCTAGGTAAGGGAATGGGATCTTATAAATAACTTGAAACTGACACTTTTCATAGGGTAAATCAACCCCTTCACTCATGGAAGGGCTGACAAGTACCCGTTTCTCTTGGGAGTGTTCGAACCTGTTTAGGATTTGTTCCCTGTTTTTGGGGTTATGGCCCATTAAACGAGGATTTTTAAGATGCTTCATTATGTACCGCTGGCATTTGTAGTTATGGGTGTGGATGAGTCCTTTTTCATTTTNATGATGTTCTAAGATTTTTTCCAGAATNGGGAGTGTTTTNGGGGCGGTACGTTTTATTAGTCGTTGTGACATGTTTCCAACTAGTTTTAAGTGTACAGGGCGTGATGATTGTGGGAAAATACTTTTTATTTCCATATAATAGGTTTCATCAGGATCTATGCCCAGCCACTGGCAGAACAAATCCTGATCCAGGATGGTGGCACTCATTAAGAGCCTGATATCAGCATGGTTGAAGAGCCGATCACTAGCATAGTTGTTAACGCGGAGAGGTTTAAATGAAACTCCACTTGGACTGGTATCAACTACCCAGTTTTCTGGATTATTTTCTAAGTTACGAGAAAGCTCACTAAGATTCATTTTCATTCGGTTAACACGATCGGCTGACCTTTTAGGGATATTTTTTATGTTTATGTCTTGGTAATCCTCATAAATGGATTCAACAAAAAGTATCCATTCCTGCGGATCCTTGTATTTTGTCATACTTGGGGGTATGGTCTTTTTGATCTCACGTTCCAAGCGACGGTTGTAGAGATTTACTTCCAAACGCTGCATTAACTTATCTTCTATGTTGTGAGCCTCATCCAAAACCATTAAATGCCTTTTTCCAAAATGTTTCACGTAGTTAAGTTCAAGCAGTGCGTAATCATAATTCATTAATGTAATGGGACTTTCCACTGCCACTGCTTTTTGATCCCAGTAACTGCACCGATCATTGGAACGGAAATATATGGGTGTTCCAAAAGCATCCTGAAATGCACGCATCTCACCATCAAAGGGAGATTTGCTTATGCCGTAATCGCAGGCAAATTTTTGGGTGCTGGGGATGGTCTGGCATGTTCCCTGGTCACAACTGTACTCCAGATTTTCATTTTTGCACAAAAAGTTGCCTCTACCTTTAACAAGGGGGTAACCGAACTCNGCAGCATACTGGGATTGAAGCTGTTTAGTCATGGTCAGTATATANGAGGGTTGGTATATTCTGGCTAGGGTGGTGGCAACAGCTGATTTTCCAGTACCGGTGCCTGCTTCAAGGATAATATTGGAATAACCACGGTCAATAGCATCGACAATCTCNGATATTATTTCTAATTGTCCTTCCCGNGGTTTTTGAAATGGGAACTTTTCTATTATATTTTCGGGAATATCTGGAAATTGATTTTTAAGTGTTTCCAGTCGTGATGTTGATATTTCAGCAGTTTTAACTTGCCTTGAATTGTCGGGTGCACAAATGCAGCGGTCTTTTATCATTCCACATTTGTTACAGAAAAAGCTGTTTTCCATAGGGACTTATATTTTGGTAGTGGTATAAATACATAAAGTTTTGAAACCTTTATAACATGTTTAATCTAAATTGAATTCTAATTAAAACTGCAAGCCAGTTCATTTATATATATTGTGGATATTACATTTTTTTGAGAAGTTTTATCAAATTTTTCTCCTATAATGTAATTTAAAGGCTCTTGTAAGGAACCATTGCATATTACTTTTTATAATTTATTTATTATATTATTGGGGAAAATAATGCATTTTTAAACCTTAATAGATAACTAATTAATCTAAGTATAGAATTTAGAATTAATTTAAATTTTTTCATGTCGGTGTTTGCTATGGATAAGGGAAAATTTATTGGTGTAGGGGTGGGTCCGGGAGACTCTGAACTACTCACAGTTAAGGGAATAAAAACATTGAAAAGTGTACCGGTCATTTGCGCTCCTAAATCTTCAAAGGATAAACCTAGTTTAGCCCTTTCAATAGTTCAAAATATATTAAATGAACGAAAAGATGACTATGTTATACTTGAACCTCTTTTTCCAATGATAGAGGATAAAAGAGCACTGGAAAATTATTGGAAGGGCGCTGCTCAACTTGTAATTGATGAACTTGACCAAGGCAAAGATGTATCATTTATAACCTTAGGAGATCCTTCAATTTACAGCACCTTTTCCTACATTGCACAGATAATTCAAGACGAAGGATATATTGTGGAAATGGTTCCAGGGATTACATCATTTACCAGTTGTGCTGCCAGTGCCGGCATCACTTTGAGTGAGAAAGATGAGATTGTTATAGTAGTGCCTAAAGTGGACCAGAGACTGGAAGAGATCTTAGAGCACGCCGATACAGCAGTGATAATGAAGACTTCTCGCCACTCTGAAATGCTAGAAGATATAATAAAGAAAGATTCTAGGGATAAAAAAATTATTTCTGTTCAAAATTGCGGAATGAAAGATGAAAAAATCTTCAATGGCTTTGCTAAAAAGGGAAAGTATCTTTCAACAACCATAGTTAAATTTGAAAAAAACAAATGACCGAAAGTCTCATTGTATGAATCATGCCAAAACCATTGTGTGGGAGGTTTATTCTCTTTGCTTGAACCAAAAAATTACATAATTCATGACTTTAAATTTGAATCTGGGGCGGTTTTCACCGATTTAACAATTGAATACGCAGTTCAGGGAACCAAAAAGTATGATGAACAGGGAAAAGTCTGCAATGCTTTTTTATATCTTCACGGTTGGAGTGGAAATTACGCTTCAGTGGAAAACCTTAGCAGTGTAATTGGCCCTGGAAAAGTTATTGATACCAATAAGTTCTATGTGATAAGTCCAACTGCACTGGGCACGCCAGGATCATCTTGCCCATCTAGCACTGGAATGGGGATAAATTATCCAGAATACAGTATTAAAGACATGGCAGCAGCCCAAAATGAACTGATCAGTCATTGTTTGGGGATTGAACATCTACAGGGCATTATGGGCACATCCATGGGGGGATTTCAAGTTCTTCACTGGGCTTTAGAGTACCCTGATTTTATGGATTTCATTATACTTCATGGAACCAGTCATCGTTTATCTAACCGGATGTTTGGGGTTTATCATCTCATGAACCAGATCATTGAGGGAGATGGTGAATACAAAGGTGGAAAATATGTCCAGAATCCGGTGAAGGTCATGGAACATGTGGCTTATCTCAGTTACTTGTGGTCGCTTTCCCCAGAAAACTATGAACAATGTTTTGAATCTAAAAATGATTTTCTTAAGGGTGTCAGTGAAAGAAAGGCTGATTCAATTAATTGGGATGCTAATGATCTAATATGGAGAAACAAAGCAATGTTTTCCTATGATCTATCCCATGATCTATCACGGATCAGTGTTCCTTCCCTAGTGATTGGAATTCACCAAGATCAGATAGTAGATGAAAAATTCAGTATAATGCCTTTGAAGGAAGGTCTTAGAAATTCAGAAATATTTCTTTATGATTCGATATGGGGACACTATGGTTGTATAAGAGATGTTTTGAAAGCTTCGGATGCAATAAACAGGTTTTTGGCGAATTTTGACTAATTATGAACTGGTTTTTACTATAAACTGACAACATTCATCTCCCTGAGCGTAACATTTCACTTCTGACACTTCCACATGTTCCTGGAAATATTTTGAGAAGAAGGCTTCGAGCACGCCTGAATCGAAGGAACAAGCGGTTCTACCAATTTTTGGCAGATCTTCGCATTCAAAACAGTCATATAACTGGATAATAAGGGGGTCAATGCTTTTAATTTCAATTTGTCCTAATTGATTATTTTCCCAAAATTTTGTTAGATTATCAATAAATTCAGTGAGATCAGGGGTTTTTAATTTTTGATAGAAGGTATTCCCTACTTTGATACCTGCGTTGCGTAGTATGGGGTCAATGTTTATACCTTCATCCAAAAGTGCTACTCGAATAGATCTGAACATGAATCTGAAGAATTTCAAGGGGTCATCTGATTCAGCTACAAAATCTTGCAAGTATTGGTCATCACCATCTTCAATTTCTTTTTCTGATGAAAAATCTCCTAAAAATTTGGAATTAATGTAATATATTTTACGACGACGGTCTTCTGGGTCAATCACCCAATCAATTATTCCTGCATTTTCTAAATCTTGCAAATGTGCTGAAATGGTAGATTTAGACCGGATCGTCGATGAAACGATCTGGGATCCGCTCATACCTCCTTCTTTTAAAAGTGACAGTATCTGTGCCTTTATGGGGCTTTGAATGATATTAATCCCTGTTTTTGTTGAAAATATTTTTGCACGACTTTTAGTTTTAATTGGGGCCAATGTAACTCCTCAATTTTATTTATTCCCCTTAAACGGGACAATAGTAGTTATGTAGTTATAAATTATAACATAACAACTTGTTATATTCGTTCGACTATATAAGTACGTTCGGTTCACTACGAACAGTAACCTTTATATGATATGGTTCGTATAGTTTAATACGTTCGTATAATGTCGTACTATATTTGTCTTTAAAACCGAATAATCTAAATTAAATATGGAGGTCAATTAAAATCAAAAATAATAATAAAATATTGGTTGGAGTAAGCTGCAAATGTCAAAAACCAGCCATTCCCCGACCGCCATCTCTCCTGGTGAAAGTGCAGTGCAAAAACTGTGGTAAAGTATTCAAAACCAATCGAATAAACCAAAAAGACCAGTATATTTGTTTTCACTGCAAAAAAGGTAGATAATTTTATTTCTTTGATTTAAAAAAGACAAAAAAAAATTTTTCTTAGATTATTTTTGAATGCTCAATTGGTTTTTTATGCCTAATTGGAAGCTAAGCTACCATTTGGATTATTCCTGGAACTATGCTGTAGATTATTAGAAAGGCCACAATTGAAATCATAACCATTGTAACACTGGAAACGATTCTATCTACCCATTCTTTTGATAATTTATATCCGAGAAGTTCTTCAAATATTATTCCTCCGTCCAGAGGTTTAAAAGGAAGAAGGTTAAAAAGGGCCACCACCAGGTTCAATGCAAATACCCAGTAACCTACATCAGAAAGGTAGTATAAAAACCAAGGAAGTATTTCACCGTATTTAGTGGAAACTTCAGGTTTAACTACCAGATGTGTTTCACTACGTGTTCCTGGATAGGTTATAGAAGCATTATGTGGTTGTCCAGTTGAAGTGATGGTATATGTCCCCTGATCAGTGACGTAAGTTAACTTGTCTCCTGGTTTAGTTTTATTCAAAATCAAGTCAGTATAATCTGTCTTGTTTTTAACTTGAAAACCATTAATATTGGTTACAATCATTCCTTCTTTAAGTACACCTTCAGCAGGGCCGTTAGGGGTAACGCTAGTAATAGTAAGTCCATTTGGTTGGAAAGCATAAGGTAAAAAAGATGAAGAGAGAATAAGCACAACTGTAAATGCAATTCCTGCCAGTGCAATATTAAAAATAGAACCAGCAGCATATATGCGGAGTCTCACAGATTTTTTTGCCTTTTCCACATCTTTTTCATCAAGTTCCACAAAGGCCCCGGGCAGTATTGCTGCTAAGATAACCCCAATTGATTTAATCTTAACACCTTCTGCTCTGGCCAGAATTCCGTGTCCAAATTCGTGAACCACCATGAGCAGAACCAATGCGATTATTCCAGAAACAATGGGGATGAATACCGGTGATCCAGGTATGTCAACTCCAGGCAATAATAATGATGCTGCAGGAGCCGAAGAGGTCTGAACCATGTACGATTGAATCATATATACTAAGGACATTATAATGGTGTAAACCATAAAAATCATGCCCAAAATAGCTATGGGGATGCCTATGTTCATACTCCAGCGCCAAAATCTAGGGCTGAGCTTCGCTATGAAATCGATCCATCCTCTCATTTTTTGAGTTCTTCTCATGAGAATAGGCCCATAAATATCTATTTTCAACCTATCTCTGAATAAGATGGCCAAAATATAGATGATGACAATTAAAATGACATAGGATAATAAGACATTCAAACAAGATCACCTTTTCATTAACACTTTTTCATTAACAATATTAAGCCTTGAACGATTGGTAAGGAAGAACCAAACAAGTTTCTCCTTCAACAATTCCTTCTTTATTTTCTGGTATTATTATGTAAGAATCCGATTCAACCATTGACTTTATGATCCCTGAACCCTTTATCTTCAAGGGACGAACCACATCACCTTCAATCACCGCTCGAATATAGTCTGTTCTNCCTAAAGTAGATGCTATCTGCCTACTAGCTGTTTTTTGGATAGTCAAAGGCTTCATTTGAAGTCCCTGCATTTTGTGAAGAGATTCTCTCACAAAAACATCGAACTGTACCATGGCTGCTACTGGGAAACCAGACAACATAAAAACAGGTTTGTCATGGATTTTTGCAAATGCAAATGGTTTACCTGGGCGTAGGGAAACGCCATGCATTAACAGATCTCCCATTTCATTGGCAACATCCACTACCACATCTCCTTTGCTAATTGCAGTACCACCAGTTGTGATCACAGCATCATAATCATTTAACAACTTAGTAAACATATCTTTCATCAGACTGGTGTCGTCAATAGCGTGGAACATGTAAGGAACAGCCAAACAACTTTCTATCATGGATTTAATAGTAAAATAATTAGAATTTATTACTTCAGCTCCGTCAAGCATTTTTTTAGGCATGACTAACTCACTGCCAGTGATGATAACTCCTATTCTTGGTTTTTTGAATACACAAACACGGTCATAACCAGAAGAAGCTACTAGTCCTAGTTCTGCCGGGTTTAAAATTTTCCCTTTTTTCAGTATCAGATCTCCCTTATGGAAATCCTCTCCAACTGGGGAAACATTTTCCCATGGAACCACAGATGCTTCCACATCTAAGTGTTTTCCTTCAGAGTATGTGAATTCTTCCATCACCACGGCATTGGCACCTGAGGGTAATGGAGCACCAGTAGCTATTTTAATTGCTTCACCCGTTTTAAGCAGAACTTTTGACTTTTCACCTGCACTGATCTTATCCATAATCTTTAATTGGGCTGGATTCTTATCAGAATGTCCAAATGTGTCTTCAGCTTTAACAGCATAACCATCCATGGCGGCCCGATTGAAAGGGGGTGAATCTAGATTAGAAGTTACATCTTGAGCAATAACTCTCCTATAAGCATTTTTCAAGCTTATGACTTCTTTTGGGGGCGTTTTCAAGTGATTGAAAATTATTTTTTTGGCATGTTCTGGCGGGATGAGTTTTGATAGAAACATTTTTTGATCTCTTTGATATCTACACTTATTAACATGATTGTAGTTAAGTTGGAGAATTCAATGGTTTATTTCACAGAATATAAAAATGTATTTAAACATTGTATTATTTTTTTTTAATCATGCAGAATTATAATTTTAAGATTCATATCATACCAGTCAAGAAAAACTTGCTATGAATAAAACAAACCATGAAAGAATTTAACCCGTAAAGAAATTTAATTGATTAAACTTGTTTTCGCTCGGTTGTTCTGACTCAATGCAGTTAGATGAAAACGTGGCCCATCTTTCATCTGTGTGTGGGGAGAATAACGTCAATATTGGTGTAAATTTTTGAAAGGTAACATTTTAATTGATTGGATCAATATGATCATAAAATTACCTTATTAGAAATTAACCTTGTCACATTAATTGATTATCTAAAAGAATGGTTTTTAAATCTCTCCAATAATACTTGTTTAGGTTTTCGGTTAAATAGATAAACAAGGTATATTCAGAATAAAATAAGAACATGTACTTTTTTACATTTACGAATGGAGAGTTGCAACTTGAATTCAGATAATGTAATGGTGAGAATTGACTCTTTAACAAAGTCTTTTGGGCATATAAAGGCACTGGACAACATGAATCTGGACGTTAAAAAAGGTGAACTTTTGGGTATCATAGGGCCAAATGGTGCTGGAAAAACCACTGCAATTCGAATAATCTGTTGTATACTTCAACCTAACTCTGGCGAAGTAATGGTGGGAGGATATAGCATACACCATGATCAGATTAAGATAAAATCAATGATTGGATACTTACCAGAGGAACCAAACTTATATGAAAGGTTCAAAGCCAGAAATCTTTTAAAATACTTCGGTGAATTATACGGAGTGCCTAAAAAAAGGCTGGATGGCCGTATAGACGAGCTCTTGGAATTGGTTGGGATGAGCGAACGCGCCGAAGATCGCATCAACACATTTTCCAAGGGGTTGCGACAAAGAATTGGAATTGCTAGGGCACTCATCCATGATCCTGAAATTATAATTTTTGATGAGCCCACTATGGGTCTTGATCCTGCCACTTCCAGAANCATACGAAACTTTATCAAAGGACTTAAAAGGGATAAGACTGTTATTCTCTGCACACACTACATGGATGAAGCAGACTTACTATGTGATAGGGTGGCTATCTTAAATCAGGGCCGAATTCATGATCTTGGAACTCCTAAAACTTTAAAAGAAAAAGTTCATGGGGATATAATTCTCAAGGTAAGAGTTCACCAGCCTCAAAAAATTGATACTAATAAAATAGCGGCATTAAATTCTGTTGAAGCTGTTAACCTTGAGGGTAACGAGTATTTAATATCTTTACACACTCGTGAAGACATTTCGGACATAATTGACTTATTTGGCAATCAGGCGTATTCAGTTAACACTAAAGAGCCCACACTGGACGATGTTTTCATTCAATCAGTTCGATCTCAATAAATATTGTTTAAACATACCAAGGGACTGTTCCTAGTAAAACATGATATAGGTAGTAAAAAAATGAATTTTAACCTCAATTTCTTGACCATCACTAGATGGGAGTTTAAAAACACTCTTAAGAGCAAGAAATTTCTTTTAATATTTTTGATGCAGTTATCTGTTCTTTTCATGTTAATTATATTGTTCAACTCCTTTGCAGTTAAAATGGAATCAGAGGAAGGTATATCCTTAACACCATCCCTTGTTGATTTTGCGGCTTTAGATGTTGATGATCGTGGGGGATTATTTAAAAAGTACATTAATCCAGAAATAATCGACATAACTTCTTATAATGATAACAATTCTTTTTCACGAATTGAAAAGGGCGAAATTGGGGGTTGGCTTAAGGTATCACCGGATTCAATAGAGCGCATACAAAAAGGGGAGGTTGTGGACATTGTTCTATATCTAGATTATTCAGATCCTAGGAGAAGCGTTATTAAGGATGAAGTAAACAACACCATACAATCCCTGTCTGCTGTTTTAACCCGGGCATACCTTCCGTCAACTAACACTGAAAATACCATAAATACAAGTGTTACAGAAGTAAAAACAAGTGAATCATTACCTATTCAAATCATTAAAAAAGTCATGCTATCTGTACTTCTATTTCTACCTCTTTTCTTGTTTGGAAATATAATCATTGATAGTGTTGTAGGAGAAAAAGAGCGTAAAACTGGTGAAATACTTGTTGCCATGCCCATATCAACGGGTGAAATACTTTTAGGCAAAGGATTGGCAGTGGTGGCTATATCTGCCCTGCAAGTGGCCATGTGGATAATTGTACTAATCGGGGCAGGGTTTATTATACAAAATGTAATTCTGGTATATTTCCTGGTGGTGCTAACTGCAGTACCGATCGTGGGACTCACATCCATCATCGCTGCCTACGCCAAAAACTACAAAGAAGCAGGTATAGGGATCAGTTTTGCTTACATTATGGTGGTTGGGGTTTTAATTGTCCCTGCTCTGACTTACATTTCTAGAAAAAGTTATTCTGCCAATTTCTCTCCTATGACTACAGTAATGAGACTATTTACGGGTGAAGCCATTCCCTTACCTGAACTACTCATGTCGATGATTTTTGTAATTTTAATGAGCATATTAACCTTTTGGATTGCTACATGTCTTTTCAAACGGGATGATATTTTATTCGGGCCACGTCCTGGACCAATAAAACTAACACTACAACTA
>JGI24710J26742_10001160_pt1 | contig 24331 bp, 22 predicted proteins | sample BioPla2DNA2_FD_26742 | JGI IMG/M metagenome (IMG submission 26742) | reverse complement strand
ATTATTCTAGCCGAAGCTTTAATGGGACACGGTAACCGGGCTTATGAGTATTTTAAAGAGACCAGTCCGGCATGGCAGAATGATAATGCAGAAGTCCGTGTAATTGAGCCTTATGCACATGGTCAGTTTACTGAGGGTGACGAGAGTCCTAACCATGGAAGATCACATACTCATTGGCTCACAGGCACCGCAACCACAGTTATGGTAGGATGTGTGGAAGGTATCTTGGGTATGAGACCGGATCTTAACGGAATCAGGATTGCTCCGAGTATTTCAAGTGAGTGGAAGGAAGTAGCGATTGAAAAAACTTTCCGCGGCAAGAAGCTCAACATCACGATTCAGAATCCGAACGGTGCAGAGAGCGGATTCAAAGAATTCTATGTAAATGGCGAGAGATATGATGATAATTACCTGCCTGAATCGAAGATGAAGGATGTAAATGATGTTTTGTTGGTAATGTAAATATAACGAACTTGCAGTCTGTAACGGAAACCGACATACTAAAAATTATTATTTATAGTAAATTTATACTTGAAAATATGACACGAAAGTCATAGAAATATGACACACGTGTCATATTTCTATGTATTAAAACGTAACCCAATTATATTATAGTACTCTAAATGCACTCAGTACATTGCGAATGCGAATTATATATTCGCAGATATATGTTCGCATAAGACTTACCGTGTCACGGATAGGCAGAATGGAGATATTAAGTATTAATTGATAACAAAAATAAGTATAAAATGTAATTGACTGGAACAATTTATTGTATTACAATACGAACGAATATATATTAATTCATTCAATCCTAAGACTCGTTATATATGTAATAAATATATGTAAACAGTGGAAATAGCCTTATCTATNAAAATAAAACTATGGGAGAATAACATAATGAAGCGAATGCAGGAAACCAATACACTTGCTAAGAATTATCCGCCTTCCGAGCCTTGCAGCTGTTCAATATGCAGATCTTACTGTATACGACCGGGCTGGTGGACAGTCGAAGAAGCTTCAAGGGCTATTGATGCCGGATACGGTAATCGCATGATGCTGGAGATGTCTCCTGATCTTACCTTTGGCGTATTGTCACCTGCATTTAAAGGATGTGAGCAGGATTTTGCTCTTCAGCAGTATTCCGGATTCGGATGCAATTTCTATGTAGACGGGTTATGTGAACTGTATGGTACCGGATATGAGCCATTAGAATGTCGGTTTTGTCATCATCTGAGAAGGGGTTTGGGAGAGAAATGCCATGCAGATATTGAAAAGGATTGGAAGACATCTGCCGGACAGGCATTGGTGAATAAATGGATAGATATATCCGGGATTATTTTAAAATATAAATAAGAAAACGTGGTATTAAGTAAATCTAAGCATTGCATTTTCATAAATATGCGTATAAAATGAATATATAAAAATTTATCTTACAAGATAAGGGGACAATTTTAAAAAACAGGAGGAGAGTAATATGAGAAAAAAATTATTTATGATTTTATCTGCAGTATTGATGATATTATTGACTATTCAGTTTACTGCGCTTGCAGGAGAGGTGGATTCAGACACAGCAGACACTTCAGCAGCTGAAACAGAAGAATCCGTAGGGGAGACTGAAACAGATACAACAGACACAGTTGATACACCGGAACCTTACGGTGTAAGTGTTACACTATATTTAATGGAAAGCAATAATGATTGGTCATGGTTAGGAGGCAAATGGGATAAGCCTGAAGATTGGTCTGAGCCGGCAAGTGAACCGGTTTATATTACGGAGGACGGTACATATACTCTGTCATTAACCGATCTTGAGATACCTGCCGATACATTAATGCTTTGCTATATCAAGGACACAGAGGCTTATAATCAGGGTAACAGTTATAAGCGTTCCAATGTACCGGAAGACCTTATGGTTATTACAGATGTATTTAAGGTCAATGGAAGTGAGAAGCAGGTGGATTCCAGCTTGGTAAGAACAGGCTTGCAGAAGGGTATTTTCGATGTTGCTTATCGAAACAATTGGAATGAGGGTGATAATTGTGTTAATTTTACCGGTGTAATTAATTCAATTGAGATAACATTTACCGTTACAGGCATTACCGGAGAACCCGGAGCAATAAAATACGAGCCTACTCCGCCGCCGGCCACACCTACTCCGACTACTGCCCCCACACCGGCTGAAGAGCAGGAACCTGCGACAGATACAGAAGATAAGGTGGTTGACACCAGCAATGAAACCACTGCGGATTCTGCTGATACAGGCAGCAACTCACCTTTGATAATAGGAGCAGTAATAGCAGTAATTGTTATAGGTGCTATAGTAATAATTGCAATAAAGAAGAAAAAGTAGACTAATCCAATGCTCTCCCGAACCAAAAGGGTGCGGGAGAGCATTTTTAATGTCTAAAAAGCTCAAAGAAATGAATGTTAATTTTGCACCAATGTGATAAAATATTGATATTAATTATCGATAACCCGAAGGGAGAACTCAAATTGAAAAAAGCACTAATATTAGTAAATCCTTATTCCGGACTCATATCAGCAGTCAATCAACCTATAAGACTAAGAGAAGAGCTGAATAAGCTGGGAGTAGATGTTGATATTAAGCCAAACAGTATTGATACGGCAATGATTATAAACGGCAATGCTGTCTCATTCATACAGGGATATGATTTTGTAATCTATCTTGATAAGGATAAATACACATCAGCAATGCTTGAAAAGACAGGAATAAGGCTTTTTAACAGGCATGAAGCCATCCGGGTATGTGACGATAAGATGGATACACACATCAGACTAGCAGGATGCGGCATAAAAATGCCTGATACAATAGCAGGGCTTCTTTGCTATAATGAGGAAGCCTCCGTACAGGAGGTTAGTACAAGGATTAATTTAATAGAAGATAGACTCGGTTACCCTTGCATTATTAAGGAATGCTATGGTTCATTGGGAGCCAAGGTCTATTGTGCAAATAACAGAGAGGAATTACTGGTGCTTATGGAGAAGGTTAAGCTAAAGGCTCATTTATTTCAGAAAATGATAACCACAAGCAGGGGGAGAGATGTAAGGGTGATTGTTATAGGCGGTAAAGCTGTCTGTGGTATGAGGCGAACATCAAAAACAGATTTCAGATCAAATATTGAGCTGGGAGGTACAGGTGAACCGATAGAACTCCCAGAATCATTCAGAGAAGTATCTGAAAAGGTCGCTGATACACTGGAGCTTGATTACTGTGGAATCGATCTGTTATATGGAGAGAATGATGAACCTATCGTCTGCGAGGTAAACTCAAATGCCTTTTTTAGAGCTATGGAGAGCGTTACAGGCGTTAATGTAGCGGAGAAATACGCCAAGTATATGTATGAAACCGTTTATGGGGTTTCGTAATATATTTGTATACATAGGCGGTATTCTAAAGAGCCTTGCCGTTTGTACTGAGTATCGGATTACTGCTGCTTGGAGTTCTTGCTACATCATTGTATTATCATTCGAGTGAAAGTATAAAACTATGATGCATATAATAATTCAACAAAAGTTTTCAAAATTTTTGTTTAATTTTTTTACATTTTTTTGTTTACATATTAAGTACTCTGTATTATTATGTTTCTATCTAATTCTTATCAAATCTATTTTATCATTTTTCTTATCTGTTATTTATCCCGGCAAAGTTGATGCAAAATCAAATTTAAATTGAGGAGGAATTCTATGTGAAGATTGCATTTTGGAGCAATGAGTATGAGAAGTCAGGGGCATTTTATAATTTTGCGGCTGTCAGTATTGCAAGTGTTATGTATAACCCATATACCATAACAGTTATGGAGAATTACTTGGGAAGAGAAAATCTAGGTAAAGCCTTTTTTAGCTATCCTGAGAATTCATATACGGGGTACGGGGTTGGCTTTTATGAAGGGGGAGGAATTGAAGGGCTTCTTAGGAGAATATATCGGGGAGATAAACAGCCCGGTATGCTAAGAAGCTATGTAAAGGAGGTTATACAAAACCGGCTATATTATATACCACAAAACGGTGTGATTAACAGTGAGCTCTTTGATTATGAATTATATCACAATATAAAAGAACTGCTAAGAATAATAGAAAAGAATACTGATCTTTGTTATATCAATGTAATTCAGCAGAATCATCTCAGTTCTAAGGAAATTCTTCAGGAAGCAGATCTTATAGTAATTAATCTCTATCAAAATCCCAAATATCTGGAAGAATTTTTTATAAATTATCAACCACTCATCCCTAAATCATTATTTATTGTTGGAAATTATTCACCAAAAAAAATGAGCTACACTGAAATCTCAAGGTATTATAGCATACCTATAGAGGATATTTCATCTGTTCCTAATAATGAAGATTTTCAGATTGCCTGCAGATACGGCAGCGCTAAAGAGTATATTAACAGGTATTTCAACTGTTCAAGGGGCAGCTCCCATTACACTTTCATCCATGGGGTCAGAAAGGCTGCCTATATGATATCAAAGAAAATTGAGGAATCTATCCTTGCGGATGGTAAGAGTATGAGAAATTGTGGTATTTAGCTGTTATAAGAGGACTTTTCATTCTGTTATTAGGAATAACTGCTTATATTATTCTACTGTACGCAGTAGGTATGAGAATGCCCGGAAGATTACGAAGACATCAGAAGAAATTTGATAATAGTAATAAACGAAAAACATGGATTGTATTGGGATATAACGTATTATTAGTTTTTATCATTATACTATCCTATCTATTAATCAAATACACAGTAAGAGGTGGTATATGAGACTAAGAAAATTAAAAAGAACAACCAAACAATATATTACAGTAGCCTTGATATGTATAACCGTTATCGGATCAGCCGCTATAATTACCTCGATAATTATGATCGGACAAATTCGTCAAGAATATGAATGTATGATAAAAGAGGCAAGACAGGAGATGAATGAGAATAAAAAAACCGTATTTATTACACTGTCTGACATCAGAGCAGGTGATATTCTAACGGAAGATAAGGTTGAACAAAAAACAGTTTATTCAACCCAGCCTGTCGAAAGCTATATTTCCGGTAATGAATTAGGTAAGACGGCTGTGATTGATATTCCGAAAGGAACTCATGTTGTTAAGACTATGCTGGCTAGAAATTCGGTATCTTCGGTACTTCGTGAAGTAGAATACGACGTAATCCATATAAGTCCGAATATTATGGTAAATGATTATGTAGATGTAAGGATTATTTATCCTAATGGAGAAAACTTTATAGTATTAACAAAAAAATCTCTGAAAGGATTACAGCCCGATACACCTGTCTGCTACATGTGGGTAGATGAGGAGGAGATATTGCGAATGTCAGCCGCTATAGTGGATGCCGGATCATATGAAGGTTCAAGATTGTATTTAACAAAATACATTGAGCCAAATATACAGGATGAGTCTTTAGTTACCTATGTCCCCAATATATCAGTTCTTTCTTTGATAGAAAACGATCCTAATATAGTTGAAAGATGCTCGCAATTACTTAATAAGGAAGTAAGAAAGGCTATGGAAAATCGGCTGGCAAAAAGCTCAAACATGGATGTAAATTCTATCAGCTGGGAAATAGACGATACTAATATTCCTGTTATACCAAGTATACAAAGCAAACGAAGTGGTGACGATTGCGGGAATATCAATATTAATCAAGCTAATGCAATTGAATCAGAGATAGAAAAAGATGGAAATGATAAAAATGATGAAAATGATGAAGATAAAGGATTAGATACAGGTAAGAATAATAATGAGGATAAAGATAATAAAACGGATAAGAATAATATTGAATCAGAGGTAATATTTCCTGAATTAGGAACTACAGATACCAATTATAATAATGATTACATATTTGCTACGGAGGGATAAAAAATGGTATGCGTTGGTTTTGTAGGAGTAGAAGCATTTGACATAATACTTTATATCGGAAAAACCATCACTGTACTTGATTATCGGGTACTGATTGTTGACTTATCAAAAACAGGTGCTATGACCAGAGCTATCTATCATGGGATGGATATGGACAGTGCAGATGATATTATTCATTATCGCAATATTAATTACATAAGAAGGGTTCCCAAGGATAATGAGCTGAATGATTATAGAGATGGTGTGGTTTTTGTTGTTTATGGTTTCAATTATGTGAAAAATTATCCTATTAAGACAGATGTTTTATGTATAATCACAGACTCATTACCCAGTAACATCGATAAAATAAATAATTTAAAATGCTTTGAAGACGCAAACAGAAACAGGATTAATGTATTGGTCAGGGATATCGTAAGCATGGATGATTTCGAGAGGGTAAAAAGCAGCATAAAATGTCCGGAGAGTCATGCTGATTATGAGTATCTGTACTATGATACATATGATTATGAGAATGCACTTAAATGTCAATTACTGCAGGTTATTCAATTTAGAAGGATTTCATCAAGAATGAGAAGGATTATTATTGATAAGATCAGTAAGCTTCTGCCGGATATCAAGCCTTCATCAGTACGAAAGGCATTCTTAAGAGCAAGGAAAGGGGTAACATGATATGAGCAGGATTGTATTTTGGTCACCTCTGCATGGTCAAGGACAGACCGGCAATCTTCACATTATATCACTTATAATGAGTCTGCTTAATAAAAAGAAGATATTAATGATGCAGACGCATTTTGCCATGAACAACCTGGAAGAGCCGCTGATAGGCAAAAGCATGAATGGTGTAAATGTGGAGGAAAGTCTTTTTCAGGATATAGGAATAGATGCTGCAGTAATGTACAGCAATATGAATTGGCTGACCGGCAATATATTGGAAAGCTGCTGCATCACCTTCCCGGATACCTCATTACTCCTGCTTCCCGGTACCGAAACAAGAAATTATGAAACCTTTGACCGGGATATCTGCAGTAACCTTCTTCGAATGATTCAGCAGGCAGAAAATCATGTCGATGTTATTATGATTGATACAAACAGCGGACATGATGAATTATCCTTTAAGCTTATGTCAACGGCTGATGTCATAATAATCAATCTGACGCAAAGAAAGTATGCTATTAATAAGCTATTTAATGAATATAAAGAAGTATTGGATAAATATAAGAATGTATTTTTCCTTTTTGGAAATTATGATAAGAATTCCGGATACAATATAGTCAACTGCCGAAGAAAATATCATCATTATATTAATAATCATAATTCCGGTGTTATACCATATTGCTCAAAATACCTGGATGCACAAAATCAATGCAGCATACTTGATATGGTAAGGGAGGGTCTGCAAAGCAGAAAGGTGTCAGGTACATATAAAACAAAAGGAATGATAAGAAGAATATTTATGGCTGACAGTGGTTATTTGAAAGAAGCAGATTACTTCTTCAATCAGGCTTACTGCAGCACCATGAAGATCATGAATATGATAAATGCCGCGGATAAGAAAAGGATGGAAAGGAGCAGAATATGCAGCTGACAGATTTAATTCTCTCAGTACTGCTCTTAACCGGGATGGCAATATTTATCTACTATATATTTAAAGGTAAGGTTGATTATGAAGACTGCTTTGAGATGAATTATTCTATAGAATATTTATGCGAGAGATTTAAGAAAATCATTAAAGATATTATTAATATGGACATAGATATCTTAAATCTTAACAAAAAGGATCTCGAAAACCGAAAAGCACTTAAGCGGTCATTAAGTAATGCCATACGTATGTGCTCACAGGGTGACATGAATTCTAAAATCATTGTATTATCCAGAGTGAAACATACATTGTTAAACATAATAAAGGTCGATGAGACTTCTATAGATAAAATCATTCCTTTTAATAATATTAATCAGCTTACTGCAGTGGATAAATTTGAAATTATGCTATATCTGCAAAAAAGAAACGGTCAAAAAAGAATGTTTCAAGGCATATGTGAGCTTACTAAGCTGGATAGACTTATTAAGGATTCCGATGGTTATTGCTACGGTATTACTGATGAAGATATTCATAAGGCATATAGTATGCTTCCTCATTCGTTAACTTTTGATGACAAGCTTAACATAGCAGCACAGAGAATTTATGAAGAAACGTATGGATTATCGGTTGTTGACTTATTAATAATGGAAGATTTATCACTGGATGGTATATCAGGTGGTGTATCAGGAATTACAAATAAAAACTATTTATACATGGAATATGATATACAGTCAGGAAGCCATGAAAAATCACGTACACATGAAAGTGTATGGGTAATATACAAAGGAAAACCCATTCATTTAAAATTCTTATCCTTCGGTTCGGATGCAGTGATCAGGCGAATATGCAAAAACCTTGCTGAACATGGCAGAACAGGTCATTTAACATCTGCTGAGGGCGGGATCAAAACACATCTTGCGGACGGCAGGAGCAGGGTAACAGTATTTAGACCTGATAATGCATCGCAATGGGCTTTTTTTGTTCGAAAATATGCTAATACAGCATCTTATAACCTGAGTGATTTGATTACTGATCAGGGGAGTCATTATCCTATAGAAGTTATAAAGTGGGCTGTCCACGGATGTATCAATCTGTTTTTTTCAGGTGATCAGAACTCAGGAAAGACCACTTATACAAGAGCAGCGGTGAAGGAAATCGACAAAAGGCAGCCGATTAGAACTCTTGAGGCTGATTTTGAGCTCTTCCTGAATGATGTATATTCGGATAAGAATATACTGGGAACAAGACCGAGTGAGAGACTGCCGTTTCCTAAGCTGATTGAGCTTCTAAAAAGCTCAGATGCACACACAATCTTATTCGGAGAAACGGCAAGTTTAGAGAACGCTAAGCACCTTATAGACCTTCTTCTTGCAGGTACCAAACGTGTAATAACTACAGGACATTGGCCAACATCTGATGAGCTGATTTCTTATTTTGTTCATGCCTTAGGTGCGAATGGAAATTCAGGCATAGAAAATACCGAGTCTATGGTTGCCAGGCTGATTCGACTTAATGTTCATTGTGTTAAGGATAATGACGGACACAGGCATATTGACAGAATTACTGAGATAATACCCTATGACAGTGATGAAACATCCTTCGATGCAGCCAAAGATATTAACGGACAACTTGAAGAGATAGCTCATTGCCTAAAGATGCTCACCCGTAAGAAGACATACTATACCAGAGATATTGTTATATATGATAATGGAATATACAAGATGATAAACCCAATCAGCGATGGTCTTTCAAAAATAATTCTAAACAATCTGCCTCCTGACAGAAGGCAAGCTTTTCTGGATTTCAACGTGATTTCAAATTGTTAGCAGAATGGAAGTGTAATATGACAGCTGACTTTATTATTCAGAGACTTTATTCATTTCTTGATAATTCTCCTTTAATCCGCAATTATATTAAAAAATTATCTTATCGGTATCGGTTAATAAGCTCTTGTGACAGCAAAACAATAGCAAAAAAGTCTGTGTTCTCCTGTTTGCTTTCATTAAGTATTAGTATCATCGCATTTTTATTAATCTATATGACAAACAGAAGATTAATAACCTTAATTACAGCAGGAATTGCAATATATGTCATAAATTCAGAGGTTGTCAGCCGCATGTCACAGAGGTATGAGATAAAGATACTGACAGAAACAGAGAGAATGCTTGCAGATGTGGTGCATTATTATTATGTGGAATACCGTATTGATAACGCCCTATATAGAGCAAGAGAGCATCTTAGCATAGATATGAAGGCAGCAGCAGATCAAATATATGAGCTTTTATTGATGCCGGATAAAGAAGAGGGATTAAGAGAATATTATGATAACGTACCAAATAAGTACTTGCGGTCATTTGTCAGTCAATGCGTAAGGGTAATGGAGCAGGGAGACAGGGAACATGAAGGAAGCTTACTTTTTATCAGCAACCTTGAAAACTTGCAGAGAGAAATCAGTATCGAGACAGATAAGCTTCTAAGATTGAATATGGAATTTATGGGCGTGATTCTGTGTGTTGTGGCTCCTATTTTCTGTATAGATATTGTTAAACAATTTGCCATCAGCTTAAAAGAGAACATGAATACATTTTATTATGGCAGTCAGGGCTTTTTGCTGGATATCGGGCTTCTGGCTATAGTTCTGGGTATATATATAATAATGCGAAAGAGTGCGGAATATACAGTGTTTCATCTTTCAAGCCACAAGTGGCTTTACAGAATTGACAGAATCAGAATTATAAAAAGGGCTATGGATAATTATTGTGAAAAGAATGCTGCCAAGCAGGAAAGACTGCAAAGGAAGCTTCGTGACAGCGGTAATAATATTCGTGCAAGACATTTTGTTCTTCGAAGCTTTATATTTGCCATGATTATGTTTCTGTTGTCCGTAGGAGTTACCGTATACCTCCGCCGATACAGCAGAAAGCAGCTGATGACTGTTAATGCCTGTGATATGGAGTCTTTAACATCAACAGTAAGAGCCGGTCAAACTGAAGCCATGGCTGAAACTGTGAAAACTTACTTAAAAAAATATAAAGAAGCTCCAAGCTCTTTCCCGGATAATCCTGATGATATTATTGAAGCATTTAATGAAGATGGAATTTATTATAGTCGGACAATATCCGGGGCATTAGCTGAAGAGATATACTCCCGTGTGAAGAGGTATTCAAGCAGTTATTTTTCATTTCCTGATTTGTTTATATGTCTATGCATTAGTATCATAGCGTATTATCTGCCTTCCGTACTATTGCGGTATGGTTCATCGGTGTCAAGAGATGCCATGGAGGACGAGGTCAATCAGTTCAATGCTATTATCGGAATGTTAATGCACAATGAAACGATAACAGTAAAGCAGATATTAATTGAGATGGAATCCTTTGCTTTGGTCTTTAAGAAGTCAATCCGAATGTGTATTGATGATTACGCCTCAGGAGATATTGAAGCTTTAAATGAACTGATGGAAAGAGAACCATACGAACCCTTCAGAAGAATAGTTGAAAATCTGATACGGTGTGATTCCATGCCTGTTTATCAGGCATTTGATGAAATAAAACTCGATCAGGACGGTTATATATCAAAAAGAAAGCTGATGAATGAAAAGTCTATACGTAGGAGAGTATTTCGGGCATATTTACTTGCGGCTCTTCCGTTCATACTGTTATTTACATATGGTTTGCTGCCCGCTTTGATATCATCTGTGAGGGAGCTGAATATGCTGATTGAAGAAATTGAGAATATGGCATGGTAATAATATTATATTAAAATTTTATAATTTTAAGGAGGTTACATATGAAAACAAAAAACAGTGATATTGCAGTAAAAATTTTTATGGTGGTGGTCGCGGTAATTTTGGTAGGACTTATAATCGCATGGTCCACAGGAGTATTCAAAGATAAGAGAAAGGACTTGAACGAGGGCACAGAGAGAATTAATAATGCGATAAGCTCGATGGCTGAGTTTGATCTGCTGGCATATGATGGAGGAAGTATAATGGGAAGCTTATTGGTTGATTTAATTAATGATAAGGAAAGAGACTTTAACATTAATGTGCTGACAAAAGAGAATGCAAAAAAAACTACTCCTACTCCTAAACCTGTTGTGTACCAAAAGGGACCTTCTCCCACTCCGGAAATTGACAAAGCTAATACTAATTACATAAATCCTAATGGTGTATTCCTAGGAAAGGTTAACAGAAATGATAATGGTATAGTAGAAAGTATAACATTTATTCAGCAATAAAATGTTGTGGCTACAAATAAGTCTAATCACAGGTGGTAAACATGAAGAATAAAAACATTGATATTGTTCCTCAGATATTTCTGGCGGTGGTTGGCGTGATACTGACGGGAATCATAATATATTATGTTATAAATTCTGCCAGATCCACGACACGGGCAGCAGACATCGTAATAGCAAATACAGAGGGTATTGCAGCAGAATATGCAAAGCATGATATAACAATGTATGATGGCGAAGAAATAAGAGGATCAGAGGTTGTAAACTTTATTAAGAAACAGCTTGGAGATTATGATGTAACAGAGACTGCTCCTATATATGTTGAAGTGTTCACTAAGGTATCTGATTCTACGGTATACAATAAATATGAGAACAAGAAGCATATCAAGGATATCAAGAACTTTTCTAATATGCAGCATTATATTAAGCCTACAGCTGTTTTTAAAAGCGAGGTTATTATTAATGCAAATAAAGTCATTCTTGGTGTAAGGTTTACTCAGAATTAATCATTATTGGGGGAAATTAATGCGAAATTCGGTTGTGCATGTAATAGAACTATTGCTGGGAGCGTTGTTATTAGGCCTAGGTCTGCTGTATCTGGAATCCCAGTATAGAGCATTATCACGCCTTTCGGACGCAACTACTCTAAGCAAAATTGAAGACAAGCATATATTTGAGCAATGCGGCCTTACTGACATCAATCAGGTTTCTGATAAGGAAGTTTATGCAGCCATTATGGGATATAGACAATATCCCATAATGGTAGATGATTTTTTGCTTCCGATTAACGGACACGATTATGAATTGTATTTTACATATATAAAGAGTGGCTATTATAAGAAAAAATATCAGTATGATGAAAACAGACGCATAGTAATGATTTTATATACATATATGGGTATTTAACACTAAAGGAGTATATCATGGATTTTCCGGGGAGACTGACAGCGGGATTTTTAGCTGTAATCTTGATAATAATGTTTCCGCTGCAATATATAGCAGGGTTAAACAGCGAAAATATTGATAGTATTGTTGATGATAAGACACATAAGTTTACGGACACAATACGTGACAGAGGCTATCTTGATAAGCAGATGTATGAAGAGTTTGCAGATTTTCTTGATACAACCGGGGATAGGTATGATATTGAACTTCAGGATATCAAACCTGTTATGGGTGAAGATATATGCAGCTTGGAGACAAAAACAGGGAGTAATAAGAAGACCATGCTAACGAAGACAGAAAATACTACTAGGGCATCTTTTATCTCTACAAATGAGATGCAATCATTATCTGTGCATACACATAATGATGAGCCTGACAAAAGCCTTGTTTACATAACAGCTCTGCCTGCTTCACAGATTATACAAAAATACACACTTCCATCATTTACGGTACAGGCTAATTATAGTGACGGAACTAATAAGTCTCTTAGCTCATCGGATTATTATATAACAGGATTTGATGCTTCAAAAACAGGATTACAAAATCTAACCATATCTTACACAGAGGATGGCATAACGGCAAGTTTTAAGGTGTCTGTTACAGTGACTTTAATTCAAAAGGAATGTCACAAATGTTATAACAGCTACGAACTGAATTCGGATGATACAGATCCCGGATGTCCTTATTGTAACGGGGTAATTACCGGAATAGAAGTAAATCCGGATTATATTGAGGTTGTTAAGGGTACAAATCTTCCTATAAAGGTATTTGGAGTATACAATGATGGCTCCAAGAAGGAAGTAACCGGATGGACAAGCAATTATAATCCTGAGAGGCTTGGTTTACAGACGGTTACAATAGAATTTGGCGGCTATGGAGTTGATATAACAGTATGGGTAAATGAAAGATTAAAGGTCTGCTCTGTATGCGGTACAGAATATCTCATATCGGAGGAAAACTGTCCGGTCTGTACCAAAAAGGTCGTAAGCATAAATGTATCACTAAAAGAAATATCTGTCTTTCAATATGAAACCATACCTTTAACAGTTACAGCTTCCTATGCAGATGGAAGTACCGGAGAGATTGATGATTGGTCTATAGACAGAACAACACTGGTACCCGGTACCTTTACGGCAACCGTAAGCTATATGGGTTTAACTGATACTATAACTTTAACCGTCTTATCTGTTAATGTCATAGAATGCCCTATATGTGGAACGCTTTACGATTTATCAGAGAGTCCGAAGGGGTGCCCGATATGTTCAAACGAGTTGATAGGCATAGAAGCACATTTTACGAACGGTTCAAACCTTGTGCAACTTGGAACAACACCGGATATAGCAATTATCCTAATCTTTCGAGATGAGCATAGAGAATTTGCACATGAGGGATATATCATAGAGGACTTTAATCCTCGTGAGTTGGGATTACAGACTATCAGAATAATATATAAAGAATTTTCTGTCACCATAGCAGTAGAGGTGGTAAATATGCTGGATACAATTACCTGCCCCAATGAGCATGTTTATTATAAGAATAATGATGGTACAGATCCCGGATGTCCTTTCTGTCATATTGGAAACGGCTTAAGTAATATTTCTTATTTTGACATAACATATACATCCGAAATCCTAGATACAGTCTATTCCGTAGGAATGTATTATTTTGATGAAGGTAATTATGTATCAATAATAGTGATTAAGAAGGATAAGTCCTTACTATATCGGTTACAGAATACATTCTTCTCTACTTCATTGCTTGGAAGAAAGAAAAGATTTATCTATGGTGGAGAGGTGCATTAATATGAATAAAGTATGGGAATGTATTATTGATGTATTTATAGGACTTCTAATTATATTCGTATCGGTATTTATCTATTTTGGACTGCGAACCGAAGCTGTCATGAAGGCAATGTATGGAGATATTACAAAGGATTTTATTTCTGATGTAAAGAAAAACGGAGTCATTACATCAGACGATTATGAAAAGTATACGGAGATGATGGGAGTCGGTAACGGTTTATTCAATATCTCGCTTGAACACAGATATAAAATATTAGAACCAGAATATAGATTTAAGACTCTCGAAGAAATAATCGATGATCAAAATAAGGCTTACAAAGGTTCTAATGAATATCATTATAGGGATGTAGTAACGGAAAGACCTNATGTAGAGNACCCGATAAATGATGGAAATTTNAATAAGGATACAAATGAGAGCATCCTTGCAGATGCAGANGATAAGCCCGCAGATTCTAACCATGTGCATGATGAGAATTGTTATGACGGACACAGACATACAGGAAGTAAAGAATTCATTCATGAGCATGCTCATTCCGGTGCTTGTACGGAATATATTTCTTATATAATAATTAATGCAACTTGTTCAGTATGTAAAAATGCTTTTGATAACGGATATGTAGATTACTATTGGGATACAAATACAAATAGTGTAATCCATAATTTTACACATTGGAGAAATGTATGCCCGAATTGTGGTAGTACATCATATGTTAACGGTAATCTAATATACTATTATCAATGGTCATGCGGTTATGATTATGATGTCAGTGGTCTTGGAATTATGGGAACAACCGAACATATTCCCCGAAATGTCGTATATCAATATATAAAATCATATCCGCAAGAGAATAATGGATTTATTACATATACATCGGGTTGTTACGCTTATCACACATCTAAAGAATTAAAAGATTCGTACACTTATTATGACTTCACAAACTCATTAAATTTAGATTCCGCAAGAAGGGCATTTGATACAATGCTTTATAGAGATAATTGCCAAGGGTATTGTTATATTCCGCGTTATATCAGAATCGGAATATCATCAAGATATTATTATGACAAAAGAGAATTAGATGATCTGCCAAATATCTATTACATTACATATGAATCATATGTGGATTCGAATGGTGATATTCGATTTAGATTTAAAAACTATATGTGGAAACAATATGGTAGTGATACACCTGTTTATGGTTATAGCAACCTAGGATTCCCAACAAATATAACAGTACAAGAGCTAAGATATTTGTATTCGTCATTTAATACTATAAAAGGATATTTTGATAATCTTTTGGGTCGAGGGCGTGCTGATCAATATAATCCTTCAGATTTAACAACACATTTACAATGGTTTTCTCAAAGAACAAGACAATTTGAATATTACGGTGGTACATATTATGTTATTGAGGATGCCACCGAATACATAAATGTATGTGGCTTTGATCATTCTTTGGGGGTTAATACATGGGTAACTATCTGCGGACACGAAGAAGATTATTCATTAGAGTGTGATAAACTTATTGTTTCAATTACTCCAACACATTCAAATCAGACGGTATATATCAATGACCCGTTAATAACTACAGCTAAAGCCGTATATATGAATGGATCTGAAAAAACAGTATTATGCGAAACGGATTTTTCTACTTCAGCCATATGTAAAGACATGACGGCCATATTAACATATAGCTATACCATTGAGGGAAAAACATATAGCAATACATGTGAAATAACCGTTACTGTTATACCAAGAAATAAGAACTGTCCAAATGGACACGTTTACAATCTCAATGCAGACGGTACAGATCCCGGATGCCCGTACTGTAGGGCATGGGTAGAAAGCCTGCGTATTATCAGGCCGACAACAACACCTATCATAATAACAATAGGAACAACATTACAAGAAAATAACGTGACATTACTTGCAACATATATGGATGGACACACAGAGGAAGTATCAGATGGTTATGTCGATAATCTTGATACATGTTATCTGGGTACTAAGCCTGTGACGATTGGGTATAAAGGAGTATCCATAACTGTTCCGGTTACCACTGTATGTGCGACCATGGTATGTGATATATGCGGGTATGAATACAATCTGTATCCTGATGGAACTAACCCGGGATGTCCAAATTGTATATCCAAAATACCTGTGTTTACGGGTAATATAATGGAGTATGAACATATAAATCATACGGAAGAAATACTTGAAGAACTATATAATAGCGGCAGGTACAGTTTTAACGTAAATGATGTATTTAGTATCAAAGTAAGTAATAAATTATCAACTACAGCACGACAGATTCTTAGGAAAATATATCCGTCTATTACGAAAAGGTGGTTTTTGATTGAGAAAAGTGAGTATATAATGACCAAGTAATAAATATAAAACAATAAAATTTTAAAGGAAGAGTAACATGAAGATATACCATTTTGCTTTAATATTTCTAATATTTTTCTTAGGAGCAGTAATAAAGACAGATATATCTGTGGGAAAACTAAAGGCAATTGAGAATGAAAACAATGAGATAACATCAGCATTATCTTCCGCCACAGCGGATGCGGTTAATTATTTGTCAAAGACCGGTTCTTACGGTGGTAACTCAATAAAAAAGGATGAAATGCTGACAATATTTTATTCATCCCTTTTCTCATCTCTTGGGATCATATCCGATTATGCCGCACAAGCTGAAATGGAGATATATATACCGGTAATCCTTCTATGTGATACGGACGGTTATTATGTGTATTATTATGATGAGTATAAGGCGGCTGATGGCAACACATACGTTGAACGGGTATGGAGTGAAAAGCTGCCTTATAGTTATGAAGATGAATGTTTTATTTACCGTTTTACGCTTTCGGATATGGTATATGTTTATGATAAAAATAATCTTCTAGGGATCGAACCGGTAATAGAAGGTAACTATAAGGAGTTTCAGACCAATCCCGGATATGCGGATTTCAGATCAAGACATGGAAATAGCATGCTGCTTCATGATGAAGATTATGAGCTTGTAAAAAGAGGAGCTATTATTAATAAGCTGGAAGAAGTAATGAGCTATTATACAAGCAAGCATAATTATATTGCAAATAAGCAGGGGATAACCTATTCCTTTTCATTTCCGGAGGACAAACAGCATGAATGGGCAGAGTATATAGATGATGTAAATATCCTTGTGGTGTTTCAGGGTTATCCATATGGTCCGGACAGAAATTTCACTTATAACAAGATAGCTTCTACAGGTGCAAATATAGTAAAAAAATCACGATATTATGTTGAAAAAAAGAGTTGGTATTATCTTGCCCATAGGCAAGGGTGTGAGAAAATAAAAAACAATGACATGATACTTGATGAGACATTTGATACCATTGAGGAATGTGTAAGATACGGTGCTTACTGTTGTGATTGTATTGAACATGGTGCAAGAGTGCCGGTTCTGAAATGAAGTCGAACAGTGTAAAAGAACGACTAAAATAAGCTGATTATTATTCAGATGTGGAGAATAAAGCGTGGAAAGAGTACTGTTACATATAGTCCCTGCTATAGCTATAGGATTTATAATGCAATTAATTATTCATGAGACAGGACATCTCGTGGGAGGTCTTCTTACAGGATGGAGATTTTCATATCTTCAGCTATATAACTTAGTCCTAAAAAAAGAAAGCAAAAGATTGAAACGAATGGTGATTAATGACATAGGATTTAAGTGTATCATGTATCCTATTTCTATAAATAATAAAGCCCTTCTATATACTATAGGAGGGTGTATTGCTAACCTTATAACCGGTATTATAGGTCTTGTGATTTTGATTACCGCTCCATTATCACCGGTGATGTGGCTCTATATATGGTGCTTTTTATCCTTTGGTATAGGATTATTCTTTATGAATGGAACAGCAAGCATTAAAAGGATATGTAATGATAAGGCTTGTTATAATCTTCTTAGATTAGATAAACATAATATTCTATGCCATAATGCACAGTTGGTTATTGCCAAGTATTTAATAAGAGGCTTAACCTATAGCGATATAGGAGAGGAACTTATATGTTTATGTCCGGATATGGCTTTGAATGATATATATGCATATCAGGCGGTACTTGAGTATTACTATTATCTTGATACTAATAATTATTTGAAGGCAGGACAGGCTTTAAATAAAATACAAAACAATAATATTAGTATGGAAGTTCTAAATATTATTAAGCTAGAGCGTATCTATTATCAGCTTCTTTTGATTTTTATGAACTTTGATAGTATTCAAAATTCTGCTTCAGATAATAATGCTTCAATTAGCAGCATAGAAGAAAGCATTATTAAATACAGTAAAAAAGGAGACATCCACTCATTTCGGGTTAAGGCAGTGTACGAAGCTTTTAATCTGTTAAGTGCCGGACATAGTAATAAAGCTATAAAATATCTTAATACCTCTATTTATAATATGAAGAAGTATAAATGTATCTATGATGGAGAAAAGAGGTTTTGTATTAAGCTGCTAAGAAGAATTATAAATACTATTATCAGTTATCAGAATAAAAATGATTGAAATATTGAAATGCAAATATATGACGAACATAATTTTACAATGCATTTTAAGGAAAATACTTGTATATAGACCGGATACAGGCTTCAATTCCAGGCTATACAGCCAAGAAGGTAATCTGGTTTAATACACACTTAAGAAACTTATAAATGTACTTAACACAAAGGGATACTTTTATATAATTTCAACTTAAAGTATCTTGACGCTATCAAAAGTATTACAATGTTTGACATGCAGCACTTACATTGTTAAGATTGTTGTAAGATTTTCGTCAATATGGAGTTAAGAATCGCCTTTTAGGATGAGTTTATCGGTTGTATGAGGAGGGGTGTCGGATATGGACACAGCGAGGATTTTGGTTGTAGATGATGACAGGGAGATTGCCGGAGCGATTGAGAAGCTGTTATTAATGGAAGGATATGATGTGATTAAGACTTATAACGGGATGGAGGCTTTGGATGCCCTAGTGGCGAATCAGGTGCAGCTTATTATTTTGGATATTATGATGCCTAAGCTGGATGGGCTGTCTACTATGATGAAGATTAGGAGTGACAGGAATATCCCGATTATTCTTCTGTCGGCCAAGTCGGAGGACTCGGACAAGATTCTGGGGCTTTCTATGGGAGCGGATGATTATGTTACGAAGCCGTTCAATCCGCAGGAGCTGGTTGCAAGGGTGAAAAGTCAGCTAAGAAGGTATCTGCAGCTGGGAGATATGCATAATGCTAATTCGTCAGCTAAGATTATTGTAGGCGGGCTTTGTCTTGACACGGAAAAAGCTGAGCTATATGTGGACGGGGAGCCGGTCAAGCTGACAGCGAAGGAGTTTAAGATTATGGAGTTTCTGATGAGGAATGCCGGCTGTGTGTTCTCCGCGGAGCAGATATATGAGCGGGTATGGCAGGAGATAGCCTACTCGGTTGAAAACACCGTGATGGTCCATATCAGACGAATTCGTGAAAAAATCGAGATCAATCCGAGAGAACCGAAATATTTAAAGGTGGTGTGGGGAATTGGCTACAAAATTGAGAAAGTTTAGCAGAAGCAGGCTATCAAAATTTATTGCATTTTCATTGACGGTAGTACTCATTACCGCATCGATGGTAATGATGAATTTAATCTATGACAGTGAAGTAAATCCGGAGGTTTTATTTGTTGAGAATTATGTACAGAGCGAAACGTTTGTATATGGAAAACTATCTAGGGCTGTTCGGGATGTAATTAATCATTTTGTAAATGATACAGAGAGTATCAAGCCGGAGCCGGAGTATCTGTATTATATAACTGACGGCGAGAAGGCTAAGTATAATGCCGGTTTGGATGATATACTTGAACATGAGAAGTATTTGTATTTGTATGAAAATGAACAATGGAGCTATGGAGAGAACACATATAAGAATGTTCAATCCTATGTTCATGATGAATTTACGTTGTATCTGGTTTTTACAGAGGAATACATGGGGCAAATGCAAATGCAATGGGAACAGGAAAAAGCGTGGCTTCTTCCGATTGCAGTGTCAATTGTAATAGCGGTAGTTTTTTCTTTATTATGTATTATTTATTTGATTGCGGTAACAGGGAGAAAGGCAGAAGATGACGAGGTTCATTTGTCGCCTTATACAGACAGGATTTATAGTGATATTCAGCTTGGGGTTTTTATTCTTGTGCTGTTGATGTGGTATTTTGGAATAGAAGGATTCTTGAGACGGTTCAGATATTCTGAAAGAACGGATATTTTGAGCATGTATCAGTATTTTGTGCTTATAATGACCGGAATCCTGACGGCTATAACTACGATTGTTTGCGGAATAATTCTTCTTAGCCTGGTCAGGAAGCTTAAAGCAGGAAGGCTGCTGAAGCATAGCCTGATTTATTCTGTATTCAGTGGGATAAGTAATTTTATCAGGAGCTTCTTTGATGACAGTAGGTTCACACATTTTCCTCTGACTAAATCTCTTAACAGGAGGCAGGTTATTTTTACGGTTGCCAGTGGTGCGATGGTATTTTTCACATTTTTATTTATGCTTGCATCAAGAAACATCTTTGTGTGGATGCTTCCGGTGCTTTTTGAAGGCATTATTATTTTCTGGTATTTTAATGAGAACAACAAAACATTTGAGAAAATCAATCAAGGNTTTCAGGCAAGCCTTAAGGAGCAAATGAAATCCGAGAGGATGAAGGTAGATCTGATTACGAACGTTTCCCACGATCTTAAGACGCCGCTGACATCGATAATCAGCTATGTGGATCTGCTGTCGAAGGAGGATTTGCCCGAGAGTGCTAGAGATTATGTGAGTATTCTGGCTGAAAAATCGGGAAGACTCAAGAATATTGTTTCTGACCTTTTCGATCTGGCGAAGAGCACAAGCGGAAATCTGCCGCTTGATATGGAGAGGATTGATATTAGAAGGTTGATTGAGCAGACTTTAGGTGATATGGAGGATGATATTGAAAAATCAGGTATTCGCATAAAGACTACTCTGACGGATGTGCCAATATACATTTACTCAGACGGAAAGAAGCTGTATCGTGTATTCCAGAATATAATCGGCAATGCATTAAAATATTCGCTTCAGGGAACCCGAGTATTCATTGATATGGATGTGGAGGATAATATTGTAAATATCACTGTAAAGAATACAGCATCATATGATATGGATTTTACAGCTGAGGATGTCCTTCAGAGATTTTCAAGAGGAGATAAGTCTAGGTCTACCGAGGGGAGCGGACTTGGCTTATCCATAGCCGAAAGCTTTACATGGGCGTGCGGTGGTAGTTTTAAGGTTGAGATAGATGGTGACCAGTTCAAGGTAAAGCTGGGGTTTCCGGTGGTAGGATAGTAATGGGGAATTGTTAATTTCAAAGGAGAATATTCAATATAATTGTAATATATCTTAACAAATCTGTAATGGTGCCTGTCACCATTATGAAATTGTTACAATTCAGCGGAAAATCATTAATAAATTCGTAATATTTCTTAGTACATAAATTTTGTTGACATTAGAATACAATTATTATAAAATGCAACTAGAGGGTAGTTGCAAATTACTAAAGAAGGGTTTAGGGCTTTTTATTGAGTAAAATAGACAAACTTAAGGCAAGATTATTAACTGTACCTAAGGATTTTACATATTCTGAAGTAAGGAAGTTACTTAATAGTTTGGGTTTTGTTGAATATAATAAAGGGAAAACATCAGGCTCAAGAGTAATATTTTATCGAAGTTCTGACGGAAAAAAGATTTTGTTACACAAACATCATCCCTCAGATATAGTTAAAATAGGTACATTGAAAAATTTAATAAATTTCTTAAAAGAATTAGGAGAGCTATAATGAGTAATATATTAGAATATAAGGGATATTTCACAAAAATAGAATATAATTCGGAAGATAAAGCTCTTTACGGCAAAATAGAAGGAATAGCTGACTTGGTAACATTTGAAAGTACAGATGCCGGTGAAATTGAAAAAGAATTTCATAATGCGGTAGATGATTATTTGGATTTTTGCAAAGAAATTGGAAAAGACCCGGATAAAAGCTATAAAGGTTCATTTAATGTAAGAATTGATCCGGATCTGCACAAGCAATTAGTAATTAAGGCATTTAAGAATAATGAATCTCTAAACCAAACTGTTGAAAAGGCTATAAAAGAGTATCTCAAACCTTCTTTAGAAGTGTATAATGAATTATGTGCAACTTTTGCTTTTGTAAGACATATTTATAATGAAAAAATTCTGTCTGCATCAAATAATATGTGGAATAGATCTAATTATTTAGCTAGGTCTAATACTATATTTGATAATAGAAATAATTTGTTGTTTGAGCGAGACAAGACGGAGGATAGTGTATATGCTAAATTTTGAGAAATATTTTTACCAAGGACATGACTTAGTATTGAAACATATTGTATATCAATGCATTGATAGTAGTGCTTCAGAAGAGGCAAAATTAATTTGCCGTGATAAATTGGAGGTTGAAGACACTGATGAGAGGAGAATAAACCTAATTTTTACTAGGGTTCTAAAATTTGAACCAAGCTTCTTGTATGAATTAACAGTATCATTTGGCTTTTCGCTTTTTTTTGTTAAAGAGAATATGCATGAGGTAAACTGGAACGAAATTGATATAGTTAAGGAGTTGCTGGATGATCAGAGCGGTTTATTAGAAAATATTATGAGTAGAGCATCATTACTTATTTCTCAAATCACTTCCTGCAGCGGATATATGCCTATCATTACTCCTCCGGTATTTATGAATTAAATTATTTATATTAATATGTTTTTGCAGCCCATTGATCATTATATGACCAATGGGCCTTCTATAAAATTTGCTCATGGATTCAAGCCCCAGCTCCGTAGCGAAATGCTTGTAAAATTCTGCAACTGTCAGCGTAGAAAGAGAGCTATATACTACCTTGTAAAGAGAAGTATTAAGTCCCTTTACCCAGCTTCTTATGGTGGTTGTCTTACCACGTCCTGGTTCACCTGTTAATACCCCAAACCCCTTTATATCTAACAGGTAATTTAAACGAAAAATTATCTCATTATATTCAGAGGTTTCCATGACTACTTCATTTGAGTTTTTTATAAATGGGTTAAAGTCCATTCCGTATCTGCTTGTATAGTCCATTAATCCTGACCTTTTGGAATTAGAGAAAATATATACTGATAAACACTCCGAAAAAAATTTTGACAGACCAAGATAAACGGTTTTAAAAGAAGATATAGTATAATGAACTGTCGTGGAGTAGACGTATACAAATACCTTCATGGTAAATTATTTATAGAACTCTTGTATGTTGAAACATAAGGTGCTATGATGCTATTATACAGACAATTCATTATGTGGACAATTCATTATATGTATCTATGATATCTACCGTTTGCAAGTTGCCTATTAAGGTTTAATTGATTAGTAAGGTAAATTGTTTGGTAAGATTGTTTATAGTGCTAAGGAAATGAGGATAATATGAAGACAAATCTAATTGAGGAGTTAAAAAAATATCCGATTATTGCTGCTGTCAAGAATGAGCAGGAGTTAGAAAACGCATTGAGAACAAAATGCAGAATGGTTTTTATACTCTTTGGTGATATATGTAGTATTTCTGGTATTTCCGAGAGGATTAAATCGACAGGCAAAATTGCGGTCGTACATATTGACTTAATAACAGGGCTATCAAGCTCGGATGTTGCTGTACAGTTTATAGCAGAAAACACGAAAATTGATGGAATAATCAGTACTAAATCAAGCTTGATAAAAAGAGCATACGAATTAGGATTGATAACTGTACAAAGAGTATTTATGATAGATTCAATTGCGTTAAAAAAAGTGATGCAG
>JGI24710J26742_10001158_pt1 | contig 24351 bp, 14 predicted proteins | sample BioPla2DNA2_FD_26742 | JGI IMG/M metagenome (IMG submission 26742) | reverse complement strand
TTATAATACTGTCCGAATTCATGGGAGCTGTGGTTACCTCTCACCTCAGCAATACGAACTTAAATATCAAAAAGTAAGAAAATTTCAGCTTAAGGAGAATTTAGTGAATTTAACTTGTACTTTTTCTTGATCTATAAGCCAACACCAGACTAATACACGCTTTTCAAAAACCAAACTTCGCAAAGACTTTCAGATAGCGAATTAATTTTTCTCAAATAAAAAAACAAGGCAAAAATGCCAGTTACAGCAATTCTGCCTTGTTCAGCTGCAATTTATAAGCCTGCTCTATTTTTATTCAGCTTGATTGCGAAATTTTATTTCAGCTTGCGCAAATCCAATACTTCCACGTATGTTGCATAAGTCGTGAACAGAAGGATGAGCATCCGCATATCTGTTCAATGCATCTATAAATTCTTGGCTTTGAGTCTTTTTAGCTACAAAGTCAAAAACTTCACTTATCCAGGCAAACTCGTTGTTATCGCATTCGTTTTCTATATACTCAATAGTCGCTTCGATGTTTTTTGACAAAAGTTCTGTTAATTCTTCCCAACATTTGTCTATTGCAAAATCGTCATTATCTGAGGAAACAACTGATATTCGTTCTCTCTCTTTTATAATTTCTTTAAATTTCTTTACATCCATTATCTTTCACCTTTCTTAGATTGATCATAGCAGGGATAAACAGTCTGAATCCTGCCGTTACGTCTGATAACTCCGACTCTTACCCCTTTCCAGAATCCCGAAATTTCTTCACCATCTTTTGAAATTTGATTTCCTTTAAGAGAAGCCACATGCTCTCCTGCACGTCTTATATCGTTTTCGGTCCATTCTTTCGGAAACCAAGCTTGTCCAGTTCCTTTTTGTTTAAACCTTATGCGATGGGTCGGGATATTTCCCAGTCTTACACCATTTGGAAAGGTCTTGACTATATTGTATTCTATACCTAGTTTTTTTAATTTCTCTATATTATCTTGTCCATGACCTCCGCTTTTTATTCTTAAACCTTCAGGTGTTCTTATAAAAGTTCCTACATTTGCATGCTTTAACGCAGCATTGCTGATTTTCCCTGCAGCTCCCTTGGTATTGCCGTAAAGTCTGCTTCTACCTGCTCCCATTTGGATTCTCCTTTTTTCTCTTTAAAGAAATCCAGTCGGGATAGTGAATGAAACTGGTTTTATCTTCTAAACCTCGGAAAATAGAAGACGGCATGGAACCATACACCAGAACAATCTGTGGTCTTAATTCTTCCAGCATGCCTATCAGACCATTTCTGAAATACAGCTTGTTTTCTTTACCCTGGATACAACCGTAAGTACCTATCGAAAGGATACTGTTTTTAGGTGCTCCGAGAAAAGCAAATTTCTCAGGCAGCTCACAAGTTGTATAACTTCGCTCATCACCCCACCTTACGTTTGCAATAACATTGATTCCATTTGTTTGAAAAAAATGTCCGATTTGTCTGCTTCTGTAGACGTTGTATATCTGAAGCACCAAAGGCATATCACGATAAAGAGAACAATCTGGAGCAACTATGCCCCGATATTTCCTGAACTCTTCCAGATATTTTTGAGGATATTTCAGTACGTCTGAGAAAATTATATCGTGCTCATAAAAGACTATAAAAGCCTCGGCAGAATTCACATATTTTCTCTTTGAGAATGGAACCAAGATTTTAGGCAAAATGATTTTATCCGGTTTTTCAATGCAAGGAATTTCGAGAAAACCGTCAAATCTGGCATTTTGAACCAGTTGCGCATTAAAGCCGTCATCAACGAGAGTTTTTTTATTCATGCTAATCTCCTCAGCTTATAGCTAAATAGTGGTCTCTCAGATTTCCGATTGACCCTTTTCCAGAAATATGCTAGGAGTACAAAGAGATAGAGTTGCCCCACGCATACTCTGTTGTTTCTGTTCAGTGCCTTGCTGCAACAAGGCACTGACTCTATTTTAGCGGTATTAAATTTTTACCTCCTTAAAAACAGTCAGATTGCCGCAACTTAACTGACTGAATGATAAATCTCTATTAATCCACTGAAGCTATCTCCCTTTCTTAGGAGCTTCTAAAAGCTTTTGAAGTATCCATAACATTATTATAATAAAAATTATTTATTTATAAAGAGCGAAAATCGAAAAAAGTTTACAAAACAATAATTAGTTGTTAAAATGATAATGAGTTCAGAGGATTTAGAACAACTTCAGAAGCTTTTGCTAAAAAGTAATTAATCGAAGGACCACATTTATTATCAACCTTTACATTTCGACAACTCATTTATTCAGCCTTAATCTGCTCAACTTCAATATGTTAGCTCTCTGAAATCAACACCGCCGAAGGAGAATCGCGATGAAGGAAACTATGGGGGATCGTATAAAAAAGTTAATAAATCACAAAGGCATCACCCAAAAAGAGCTTGCCGATGCCGCTAATATTACAGAAGCAGCTATTTCCCACTATTTAAACAACAGCCGATGCCCAAGACCTAAAACACTAGCTAAAATCGCTGATGTTCTAAATGTCTCCGTAGATTATCTCATAGAAGGCAAAAACAAAAATTCAGACAATGAAATTAAGCAAATAAAATTGCTTGCTGCTCGTAACGCTCCAGCTATGACGGCTGAAGAAAGGTTTGAGATAATTCAAATACTCTCACGAGCATCAGACAGACTGTAAACACCGCTGATTTGCTGGAGCTTGTTCGCAAAATAACAAAACTCAAAACTTGAAAAAGTGTAACTCTTAAAACAGGCATTAATAGCGAGTTTTTAAAAATACAAAATCCTAAAATTTGGAAAAAAAATTAGTTTTCGGACAGCCTCGGTGGTTAGTGAAATTATTCAGACCCAATATTACAGCCAATAAATGCTTTGAGATGCTGATAATGAGCTGAAGCTCTGATGTAAAAAACTAATAATACTTAGATGGCATGTCAATCAGAGAAAACATTGCAAATTGTCTTTCTACCCACACCCCTGATTTTAAGCTATGCTTAAACCCCGTCTGCGTAATCAGCGGATGAAAAATATTTTGTCCTTTTCCGTGTATTCCGTGTGTTCTGTGGTTTAAAAATGTTTTTCGGTTCTTAGTTCGTGGATTCTGTGGCAAAAAAAAATGCGAAGAGCGGGAATTGAACCCGCACGGTTTCCCACTGGATCCTAAATCCAGCGCGTCTACCAGTTCCGCCATCCTCGCTTAGTAACTAAATGCTAGCAGAAAGCTATTTATAAGGCAAATAAATATTTTATACTTTAAGAATCTTCAGATTCAACTAGCAGTTTTTTCAACTCCTCAAGTCTTGCAAAGCCTTTATAGACACTATGAAAGCCAGGAGAATAAGAAAGTCCCTTTTCTATTTGAGCTAAAGCTTCTGATTTTTTCTCTTCGAGAATCAAAAATTCAGCATACTCTGCCCGCAGATGCTCTGATGCAGGATCCAAAAATAAAGCTTCTTTATAAAGCCTATCCGACTTTTTAGTGTCTATATCCAGATAAATTCTTGCCATATCGCGCTTGTAAATTGGCTCTCCAGGCGAAAGTCTGACAGCTTCTTCCAAAGCTTCCACTTCCAAAGCGGCATTATCATTTTGCCAAAGCTTGGCCAACTTATAGTAAACCAATGGATCATTAGTGCCAGCTGCAATTTTATCACCACAAAGTTTCCTAGCCGCATTTTTGTTCTCTGCCTCAAGCAGATCCACAATCTTCAAAAAGTTCAAATCCAACTTCCAAACAACCAGTTTAAAACTTGCTGAAAGCGAAGAGAAAATCAACGCAATCGCCAAAAGACGTGAAAAAAGCAAAGTGCTCTTGCCAGAAATCTTTATCTCTGTTTTTTCTTCATCCGAAAAATCAAAAGCATAGGCTGCTATCATTCCGCTCATAACAGCAATCAACATCGCCGTTGGAAAAATTCTAGCAGAAAAGCTTCCCAAGTTGTTGAGAATGGTCATAGCTAAAAAACCTGCTAAAAAAATTTTCAACAGATCCGGCTTTTGCCTAATAGATTTTGACAATATCAAAATAAGCGTGAGAACAATTAAAGCTTGTGCTAGTGCCGCAAAGACTCCGCTCTCCACCCAAGTTTGTAAAAACTCATTGTGCATATACATCGGATAATCGCCGCCTACTTTGCGAAAGAGGGGATAAGCCTTGAGAAAGGAATCCAAACCGTAGCCTAAAAGCGGAATTTTTCTGACATGCTCTTTGAAGGCATCATTTATCAAGGTTCTTTGCGAGAGAGTCATATCTTTCGGTTCAGCTATACTCACAAAACGATACTTAAAAGGCCCTATAAAAAAGATAAGAAGCAAAATTGCTATGATTGAAGCTGAAAGCTTGAGGTTAAATTTTTTCAAACTCAGCTTTTTAGCAAATAAAAATAACAAAGCAATTATCACAAAGAGAGCAAATGCAGCAGAAATCCAGCCGCCTCTGCTTAATGTGCACATCAAGCCTGTTCCGCTAAGAACAGCAGAAAGACTTGCCAATAATGATTTTTTCTTGTTTTCTTCTGACAAAGCAGAATATAAACTGAACAAAAAGAGAGCACCCAATAAAAAAGCATTAATATTAGGATCACTCAAAAGACCAGCAGACCTTGTTTTAAAGTATTTTTTAAGAGAAGGATCCAGCCAAGTATCGGGGATTGCTCTTCCCTCGAAGTATTCTGCTATCGAAAAAGCCCCATAGAACCCTCCAAACAGAGACATATGCCAAAAGAATCCAGGCAAAGTCTTGTTATTTAGAGAGGAAAAGCCTAAAAGCAGAAAAAATCCTGTATAAAGAAGGATTTTGTTAAAATAAACTGAACTGCAATAGGAGTTAATAGAAGAAGGAATCCCGGCAAGAGTTATAAACTCAAAAGCCGCCAAAGCAAAAAATAAGAGCATAAACTCTTTGCTGAAATTCAAACCGTTCCACAATTTTTTTTGGGCAGCAACAACTAAAAAAAACAGCAGAACGAAGGCCGAGACAAGAACTGTAATGGCCTCGTTCTGAGGATAAAACCAAAGCTGCAATATTAGCAGCAGAGCTAAGAAATTAAGGTTTTTCAATAATCAACCACTGATTTGCCAGAGCTGTCTGCTTTGATATGCAATTTTTCAGCTCTTGATATTCAGCTCCTGGCATATATTCCAGTTTTTTCAAGATATACTCTGCTGAGAAAACAAGAGTATTGCCTTTCTGCTGCAGGTTTGAGCCAAAGAGAATATTTTCTGAGACATGATTATAAGATTTATCCCATTTAACCCATTCAAAGCCTTCGGGAAGCTCAAATATAACAGTAATCTGATTTACAAGACCTGCTCCCATATCCAAGGGAAACTTTCTTTCTTCCAAGCTTACAAACTTGCTGCTATAGTTTACCCAGAAGTTCTTGAATTTCATCAGCTTATCACTGATTTTTTCAGCTCCGCCAGGAATCTCATAAGAGATAACAAAAACCATGGGCGAATAGAGTTCCGCAAAATCTGTGTAAGAATAGTTTTTTAAAACAGCATTAGGATGAATCACTTTTACATATGACTCAAAAGTATTTTTAAGCTCAGCTTCCGTAGCCTCTTTAAGCTTTCTGAACGAATATTCTGACTCTCCTTTCATAAAGCTAGCCTCTTCGACTTGCATCTTACCTGTTTCATCAAGTTTCACTTTTACCAAGCGTCTGTTAACATCTGATTCAAAGAGGCGTTCAGGCAAAGTTTCAAAAAAGTGCGATTTTTTTTCAATATCGAAAAACACAGCCTCTGAGCCTCTCATAGACTGAGGCAGGAACGAGATTCCCATTGTAGTATAACCGCCTATAGTATAAAGAGGAGAACCATCCACAATGAGCTTTAATACGGGATTTGTAAAATATGAAATGCAAGGCAAGTCAGCACATGTATATTTATTGCGTCTTGAACTTGTAAAGCCAAGATAGGCTTCAATGCCAAGTTTATTAGCTAATCTGCAAAGAACTGCAGTAAAAGACTGCATATTGGCATATTTTTTTTCAAATAATATATCGCCATGAACAGGCACATAGGAATTGAGGTCAGTGGGCGACATGCTCACAAAAGTGATTTCCTCATTAAGACGCTTACAGATTTTGGCTATTTTCTCATATTCTGTGTCTTTCGCATCAAAGGCAATTCCAGACAAGTAAGCTTCAACTTTGTCATCTGAAGGCCAAGTTTTTTCGTAGGCCTCTGCAACTTTATCAGCTATTTCATCCCAAGATTTCTCCTGAAAAACATAGAGAGTTGGGAAAACGCTTGAATAAGCCGACATGGAAACTTCGCCTACGAGCAGATCTTTGTTGGAGTAGACATATTTCCAATGCATTTTGCCGTCTTTGAAATATTCAGAATACACTGGCAATCTGGAACCTTCCCAATTGTGCTTTACTCTTGCAAGAGGGGTTTTATCGGGATCAAACTTAAATATAGTCTCACTTCTGAGCAAAGGCTCATTGTTGACATACACGGTTGAAAACTTGAAAGGCGAAAGCTCTGAAACATCTTTAACCCTTCTGCGAGTAGAATAGTCTATTATACTTCCTACTGCGACGTGTTTTAGAGCTATTTTTTCTTTTGTAAGTTTTGCATATTCCGGTCTGGTGAGATAAAGATTCTCACGTGAAAGAGCATCATCAGTCAGGCTATAAATCTTACCCGAAGGAGTGTAAGAACGTGCAAAGAGTATCTCAAAATCTTCGTATGCGGGATTTATCCAAAAATTTCTGTTGGCAAGAGTCAAAGCGGACTCTTTTATAATCTTTATGAGCCTGCGGTTGACAACCTCATATTCAGAAGATGAAATAAAATCATATTCATAGCTGTTATAAAGAGTTACAAACTCCGCTTCAGGATCCAAATCAGCAAGATCCAAATTAATACATTTCAAAGCCAAGTCATCAGTCATATCAGCAACATTTGTTATTTCATCGCCAAGTCTGATTTTTGATATCTTGATGTTGGCAATTGTATTGCGCGGTATCTTAACAGATTGCTTATTTGGAGAATCGAATTCGATAATCTCTTTATCTATAGAAAGGAGCGTGCCTACCAGCTCTTCTCCATCATTGAAGTAAAGTATATCTGCAGTCAGAGGCATTGCAGAAATGAAGAGCGAAAAAACTGTCAGCAAAAGGATTTTTTTCATAATATTCTTCATTGTTTATCTCCTTTCACAGCAGAATCAACTTCAAAAAATATCTTCTTGGAACTGGCTTCCGCAAAGCTTAAAAGATCCTTGCGATAATCCGGATAAACTTTGGCAGGAACTATTCTGACGGGATTACTCAGGCGTTTGGTTACTTCTAAGACTCCGTCTTTGAGATCGTAAATTATATCTCCCTCAAAGTAAGGAGATCTTATTCTCAAAGATTGGGGAACATGAGCCTTAAAGCCTTTCGGCAATATAACTTTGATTAAATTTTCATAAGCTGAAGTGGTATTGCTCCAAATATCATATTTGCGATTTTCTAATCCAGCTACGCTAAAATAACTTTCAAAACCAGGAATACTGAAAATCATATATTTGCCTGATTTAGCAGCATAGTTTTTCAAAACATATTCAGAAGATGTTTCAAGAGGCCTGGAAAAATCAAGAGGGTCGGAATTATTGAGAGAAATTAATTCATAATCAGCCGTAATGGCAGCCAAACTGTTTCTGACAGCCTTTTCATACTCTTCAGGATTACGTCTTCTTAAGTATCTTCTCATAGAGGCTTCTCTCTGGCCATTATATAAACTTCTCTCCTTGATTCTGGCCGTGCCGTCCTCTTCAAGAGTTATCTCTATGAAATTTTTGACAAGGTTATCTTCTGGAGGAGCCACAGGAACAGTTCTAATAGTTCCTTTAATTATATTTCTGGCAGTTATACCATGATCATCGCCCCTGAAGTATGGATATCTGTAGTCAGTCGCAGTAGAGTCCAAATAAAAGATTCTGCCCTCATCGTGAATCTCTGTAATACAGTGGTTATCATCAAACATGCCAACCTCGCGCACAGAAAGCGGGTAATCGTTTGTTTTCACTATAACCGGGTAAGCTTCTATGCCTATAGCGTTAAGCATAGCGGCAAGCAAAATTCCCTTATCTGTGCAATCGCCATATTTATTCGTTAGAGTATGCTCTGCCGAATGACCGACCTGATTTGCGGCTAAACTGCCTTTAATAGAAATATATCGGATTTCTTTTTGGCAATAGAGATATAAAGCAGCTATTTTCTCTGCTTTTGTCTTAAGCCCTGCAGTCAGCTCTTCTGCTGCTTTACGCACTTTGTCAGTTATCCGCATACGTTCTTGATACATGGGCAAGAGTTTTGCATTCATGTAGTCAAAATTCTCTTTTATGCTGAAATAAACAGCAGATACAACAGCACTATAAGGCGGCATTTGGGGCTCAGCAGTTATACCTGGTATATTTTCTTCTTTCCATGTATAGCTGATACTTCCATCACTTTTGCTGATTTGTGGCTTCTGTAAATCTTCCGCTTTATTTCTGAAAGCGTAATACAAAGGAATATCCTCTGGAACAGTTACTGTCAGGACTGACTCAAGAGTCGGAATTGCCCATCCGAAATGATAACGTCCATAAAACAATCCACTGTCAAAGGGATTGAACTCTTCCCGTCTATAACGGGTATGAACGATACAGCCCTCTGTTACATCAGGGACAGTAAAACTGTAACTTTGAGAAATGCCGAATGAAGTACTTCCGGAAGTTCCTCTGGAAATTTGGATATCGTTTTCCTTTACCTGAGAAATACTTCCATCAGGCATGATACACCTGGCATATTCCAATATAATTTGCTCACGGTTTGGATCAAAGCCTATATTATATGAAGAGCTGATTCCTTCTTCTTTGTTTATATAGACTATTCTCTCCCTAACGGTTATATGCTTGCCGTCAGACGTTAAAATATATTCATTGGCCTCTTTTATAGTATGAGACACTTCGTCTGAATATTTTTCGACAAAAGGCTTAAAGGATTTCTTAAGAGCCAAATACTTTTCAGACATTTCTTTCAACTCTTTGGAAGAAGTTTCCATAGAGGCGACATTTTCAGAGGATTTAGGCAACAACTCATCGCCAAAGCCTATATCCGAAATCTCGTCTCGTTCTATAACAAGCTCTTTACCAGTCTCGGAGGAAATCCCCTTGAGTTTTCCATTTTCATAGAGGGTATTATTCAATAAAACTTTGGTTCCATCTCTTTTGGTTATTTCTGCAGCCATAAGAGGCACAGATAATGCAAGCGCCAAAATACAAACAAGTATTTTCTCAGTCTTCAATTCTTATTCCTTTCCGGCAAAAATCTTACTCTAAACCGATTTCCTCATCAGACAAGTAACAAGCTGGATCAGGAGCCCAAGGGTCACCTGTGGTTCTAAAAGCCCTGACTCTCAAGGCGCCGCCGCACATGCGTAAAAACTTGCATTTGCCGCATCTGCCTTTCAAAAGCGGCAGACGATTTTTCAGACCTTTCATCAAGTCATCGGAAGTATCCATCCAGATGTCGCCAAACTTGCGTTCCTTTACGTTGCCAAAAGTTTTGTCCTGCCAAAATTGATTGGGATGAACATTGCCGTTCCAATCGATGTTGCCAATGCCAATGCCTGTGGAATTGGCTCCGCCGCCGTTCCATTCAAGCAAACGTCGAATTTCTTCAGCTCTTTCAGGATTTTCGCGCAAAACCTTCATATAGATATATGGGGCATCAGCATGATTATCAACTGTGAGTATGTCAAGATCCACCCCTGAATCTATAGCCTCTTTGGTTCTTCTGCAGATTATATCCATTGCTTCACGGGTTTCTCCGTGATTCAAATCATCCTCGGATTTGCCACGTCCGGAATAAACGAGATGATAGAAGCAAGCTCTGTTTATTTTGTTCTCAAGCAAAAAATCAAATATTGCATCCAAATCTTTGTAGGTGTGCCTAGTCAAAGTCAAACGCAAACCGACTCGCTGTTCAGCCTCAACACAAGCCTTAAATCCGCGCATAGCTCTGTCAAAAGCTCCCAAAACACCTCTAAAATGGTCGTTTGTCGGCCCTATGCCATCCAAGGAAATTCCAACATAGGTGAAGCCGATTTTTTTCAGACGCTCAGCAACTTCAGTTGTAATCAGAGTGCCATTTGTGGAAAGAACAGGCTTTATACCCTTGGAAACAGCATATTCTGCAAGTTCAAAAATATCTTCTCTGAGCAAAGGTTCTCCGCCGCTCAACAGAAGAGCGGGAATCTTAAATTCAGCAAGATCATCAATCATTTTACAAGCTTCATCAAATGTCAGCTCGCCATGCGTTCTTTTCTCGTCTGAATCCGTATAACAATGTATGCACTTGAGATTGCATCTTTTCGACACATTCCAGACAACTACGGGACGACGTTCTGCAGCTGTTTTAGGTTTTTGACCATCAGGAAAGTGGTGATGAGCCTCTTTGACATTTCCAGTATATTTTTCTCCGTATCTGAGAGTGTCTCCCGTTACAGAATGTCCAGCGTAAATTCTACTTACGTTTATCATTCAGGCTCGCTCCTTCCTAGCGTTTGTACTATCATCTCAGATAATCCGTCCACAGTAAAGACATTTGCTTCACCCAAAAGCTTCAAACCTCTTTGCCTTGCTCTTTCTGATGTAATAGGACCTATCGAAATAACAGGCAATAAATCCGGATCTAGATGTTCTCTTTCCAAAAAATCTGCAAGGCTGTCGGCTATAGAAGAACTGGTCAAGGTTGCCAAATCAAAGGCTCCATCTCTGATCTCAGCAACATTCTCCTTTAGATAAGAAGACTCAGGTTCAGTCTTATAAGCATTTATAATCCTTACTTGATGTCCCATCTCAGCAAGCTTCTCAGGCAAAACATTGCGTGCTTGTTCAGCCCTTGCAATCAAAACTTTAGCAGGTTTTATTTTTTCAAAATATGGCAAAAGCGACTCCGCCACATAGGAATCAGGGACATAATCTGCTATTATTCCGTATTTTCTCATGCTTTCAGCAGTTGCAGGACCAATAGCCAATATTTGCTTGCCGCTCAAAAACCTGCCATCAAAGCCTGCTTCCAGAAGAGCTTCAAAAAAAAGCTCAACCCCGTTTGATGAAGTAAAAATCAAAAAGGAAGCTTCGATGATTGCATTTTTCTCTTTGAGAATATCAAGAGCGCTCATTTTGGAAACAATTTTAATCAAGGGGCATTCGCAAACCTCAGCACCAAGCTCCATAAGCTTTTTGCTAAGTTTTCCAGCTTGATTTCTCATTCTGGTTACCAAAATCTTTTTGCCGAAAAGCGGAGATTTCTCAAACCAAGCCAAAGACTTTCTCAATCTGACTGTCTCGCCGACCACAGTTATAGCTGGCGGCCTTACGTCATTTTTGGAAGCCAAGGCAGGCATTTCAGCAAGAGTGGAAACCAAAGTTCTTTGCTGCGGTGTTGTGCCACGTTCTATAACAGCAATAGGTGTATCTGGAGACTTTCCGTTGGCGATTAAATTTTCGCAAATCTCAGAAAGATTTTTTACGCCCATCAAGAATACTAATGAATCAAGCTTTGCAAGAGCAGCATAGTCTGTCGCCGTCTCAGGCTTTTCCGCCTCATGACCTGTGACAGCCGCAAAAGAGGTATTTATGCCTCTGTGAGTTACAGGAATGCCTGCAAATGCAGGCACAGCAATAGCTGATGTAATACCGCTGACTATTTCGCTTTCTACGCCCCGTTCTGCCAAATAAAGGCTTTCTTCTCCGCCTCGCCCAAAAACCAGGGGATCTCCTCCTTTCAGGCGAACCAGGATTTTATCGGGGGCAGCTTTTTTATACAGGACTTCGTTTATTTCATCCTGAGTCATTTTATGACCGCCAGGAGTCTTGCCTGCATCAATAAGTTCGCAACCATCCTTGGCTTCGGACAAAAACTCTGCCGTTCCCAACCGGTCGTAAACAATAATATCGGCTGTTCTTACCAGCTCCAAGCCTCTGACGGTTATTAAACCTTTGTTGCCTGGACCTGCTCCTACAAGATAAACCTTGGCTTTCTTTTGTTTTTCCATATTAAACTAAGGCTTTCTTTACGGCTATTGCAGCTTTGCGGCCAAGAGTTTCACAGTCTTGAGTTGAACCTTCGCCCTCAAAAAACTCATATTTTTTAAAGTCTTGAGAAGCCGCAAATGCAAAGACTTTAATTAAATCTCCTTTGATTGCCGCATAGACACCCATAGGAGTTTTACATCCGCCTTGAAGTTCTCTCAAAAAAGCTCTTTCCGTATTTGCTCTTAGCATTGCCTCTGAAACAGCGAATTTTGCAAAAAGAGGTTTTAAAGCTGCTTCATCCGATTTTTTGCATTCTATTGCAATCAATCCTTGGCAGGCTGCCGGAATAAACTCCTCTGGTTTCAAATATTCACAAATTTCTTCTTCTCTGCCCAAACGCTTGATTCCTGCCGCAGCTACAATTATTCCATCTGATTCGCCCGAACGCATTTTTGATATGCGAGTATCCAGATTGCCTCTCATATCGGTAAACTTTATATGAGGAAAACGTCTTGAAATCAGAGCGCGCCTTCTCAGGCTTGATGTCCCCAAAAGACTGCCAGGCGGCATCTCGGAAAGAGATTTATATTTATCAGAAACAAAGCAATCCCGCGGATCTTCAGGCAAACCAGCAGCAAGGAGAGTCAATTCTGGATGAAGCTCGCCTGGCAAATCTTTCATGCTGTGAACTGCTACTTCCGCCTCACCGTTTAAGACAGCATCTTCAACTTCTTTGATAAAAAGTCCTTGTCCGCCGACTTTAAACAGAGGAATATCTTTCACCCTGTCGCCAGTAGTTTTAATTATAACTTCTTCGCAAACAATTCCTTCCGAAGTGAGGGCTTCCATCGCTTTCCTAGCCTGAGTCAGAGCCAGCTCGCTTCCTCTGGTTGCATATCTGATTAGTTTTATATTTTCCTTCATGCCATTTCCCGAGGTTTTTTATCATTACGCGGTTGTCTTCCAAGAAGTTTAGAAACCGCAAGAGGCGAAAGTCCTAAAAGTTCACCAGAAAGTTCACTTGTTGATTGGGGATCATAGGCCATGCCAGATTTAATTTTGCATATTTTATTATGGAGCCATTTTCCAAGAATTAAACGGCTTTGACGTGAAACGCTTTCTTTCGATGCTTCTGAAAGCTCCGGGTTTTCGGTGAAAAAACTTCTGAGCTCTTCTGAGCACTTTTCTTTCGCATCCTTGCGAAGCCTTCTTATATAAGGCACAACAGCCAGGCGCCTAATCCTGTCTGAAAACTCTTTGAGCTCTTCTTCTATTATCGCCTCTACCTTTTCTGCTTCTGTCTGACGTTTCATCAAGTTATTAGCCGATATTACCTGCAAATTGTCTATATCATAAAGATAAACATTCATTATGTCGGCTATTTCGGGATCCGCATCCCTGGGAACTGCCATATCCAAGAAAAGCAAAGGACGCTCAGGGCGTTTCATCATCGCTTCTTCAAGCATGTTTTTTGCAACAACGAAAGTTGGCGCTGAAGTGGTGCCTACTATTATGTCACAGTCAGCTGCCAAAAGCTTAAGGTCAGCTAAATTCCCATAGCGGCAAGAATAAATCTCTGCAAGCCTTGCTGCTTTTTCTTCTGTTCGATTGACGAAACATATGCTGCCTGCTGTTTTCTCAGCAAGATGACCAGCGACAAGTTTGGCAACTTCGCCTGCCCCTATTATCAAAGCTTTTTTCTCTTTTAAAGAGCCGAAAAACTCGCCCGCTGTTTCAATTGCTATAGAAGCTACTGAAACTTTGCTGTCCGAAATAGACGTGCGTCTTCTGACAGACTTGCCTATCTCCAAAGCTTTTTGAAATAAGGCATGCAGAGATTTGCCAACAGTTCCCAGCTCTACAAAGCGGTTATAAGAGCTCTTAATCTGATGCAGAATTTGAGTCTCTCCGATTACCATGGAATCAAGGCCGGCAGCCACCTGAAAGAGATGCTTGGCTGCTTCCATGCCGTCATATTCATAAAAAAACTGCATATCTTCCGGTTCAACGCCAGCCTCATTTATCAGGCCGTCAAAAGCTTCTCTGGCAGCTTTTTCTGTTCCGGAAATATAAATTTCGGCCCGGTTGCAGGTATTTAAAACTACCAGCTCCAAGCCTGAATCAAACTTCATATTGGCGGCTGTTTCGGAAAGCGATGAGAGGCGTTCTCTCACGGAAATGGAAGCCGTCTTTTGGTTCGCGCCAAAAACCTTTACAAACATTTCAGAATTTCTTCCTTAAGTTCTTCTGCTCCCTGCTCTTTTATCATATCTAAAGCTACGTCAGACACAAATCTCTCGTAAATCTTCTTTTTTCTCTCAGAACTGTTAATCTTGCCTCTAAGAGACTTTAAAACTTCATGCAGTTCTCTCACTGGCTTGTCTAAAGTTTCCTCTATTTTTTTACTGACAAACTTGCTCATTTCAGGTACTCCGGAAGAAAAAACGGAAACATGAATCCCTCCCGCTTCTACAACACTCCCGGTTATCAAGTCTCCTTCCGAATAATCATCCGACCTGTTTATAGGAATATCCATAGTTTTGCAAAGAAATCCTATCTCCCTGTTAAGGCAAGAATCATTAGTAGCAGTCAAAACAAAGATATAGTCTTTCTTGATATCCTGAGGAGCGACCTTTCTCTTAATCAGCTTTATCTCTTCAAGCTTCTCCAGGTCTTCACAAATATCCGGAGCTATAACCGTAACTTCTGCGCCATAGCGAATAAATCTTGAGGCCTTCCTGAAGGCTACTTTGCCGCCTCCGACCACAAGAATTTTTTTTCCTTGTACATTTGCAAAAATAGGCATATAGCCCATAAGAAAAAGTACCCTCTCAAGACTTTTAGGAATAATAGCGCAACAAAAAACAAAGTACAAGCACTAAAATCAGGGAGTAGGGGTTAGGGTGTAGGGGCTAGCAACAAACAAGACTCAATTACTGAAACTGATAACTGCTTCGCCATTCTCTCTAGTTTTTTTAAGGTTAAAAAAGTTTTGAAAGCTCTTTATAAAGCTTTTCTGAGTCAGCTTTCTCCGGAAAATCGTTCCAAGGGAAAAAGGCAGGTTTGCAAAATGAGCAAAAAACCTCTTCTTCAGGCATATCGCCAATAATTTCTGGCAACTCATCAGAGGAATCCCAAATACGTTCCAAGATTAATACAGCTGCCTCAGGCTCTGAGAGAGAAACATTAATGTCTGCGTTATCCACAGAACTCAATTCTATCTGCGGATTAAGATATAGTCTGCCATAAATCGGTTTTGTTATAAGCAGATTTTCCGTCAATGTATTTATTAAATTCGGACTTAAAAGCTCCAAGGCTTCTGAAGGCAATCCACCTCTAAGAGCCTGCAAAAGCTTTAGCAACTCCGACAAAGAAAGACCATGAAGCACAGCTACTCTCTTCAAAACCAAACTTAGAGGCAAAAGAAGCTGAAAGGTGCCAAAACAAAGACACAAACTCCCGCCCGCTCCTGATTGCCATGTTTTATAAAGAGCCTTATCAGAAGTATAAAAAATTCTGCTGTTTAAAACTCCAAGAACTTCCTTTTCAATAGCTTCTTCAAAAAGCATTTTCAATGCGGCTTCACGATCTTCAATAACAGATTGGATTATTTGCTCTTTGCGCTTTCTGTCCAATTGATCTTTTATTTGATCATAAAGATTTAAGAGAGCGGCAGGATAGTTTTCCTCAGGCTTTTCATATACAGCAGCCAACCTTTTTAAAAATACGGTTTTGTCTTTAGACAAGTATCTTCTAACAGACTCGAAAAGCTTTTCAGAACGAGCTAAAACAGAATACTTGTGCTCAAACCACAAGTATTCATAAATCCCGCCGTTTAAGGGCTGTATCATATTTCAGTTCTCGAAAGGAATAACATTTACCCAGCGGCCTTGGCCGTCATATCTGTCAACAGCTCCGCCGACAGTGGCAGCAAAAACTGTTTCTCCTGCTAATTTTATGGAGTGAATTGAATCTTGTGAGAGTCCATTTGAAGAATTAAAAAATTTCCATACTCCTTCGGAAAAAGAGTAAACACCAGCTGCTGTGGCAACCCATAAAACGCCATTTTCAGCAATCTCTATGCTTCTTACTGTAGAATTGGGGGCTTTGCGATCATTGTAGAACTTCCAAGATTTACCTGCCGAGTCACAGCTTGCCAAGCCGATTGATGTGCCTATCCAAACTGTATCTGAAGCTGTGTGATATGACAAAGAAGTAATTCTATCATAATAAGCTTTATTACTGTTGCCCGAAATATTTTTAGAAGGCTTCAGTTCCATAGTTTTCCCTTTGCCGAAAACCTTTATGCCTTCACCGTTAGTTCCTCTCCAAACAGAATCATCAACAAGCGCATAGGTTGTCTTATATGTGTTTAAAAGAGAGTCTTTTCTGAAATAACTTAGCCATGAGCCATCGGCACGCACAGCTCTTGGCGAAATTAAAACTGCCGCCAACCCGAACAGCATGCAAACAGCTATGTGGCGATAAAAAATCTTTTTCATATTTTGCCTCACAATAGTAATTAGATTAATCATCGGCATTTTTTTGCTGGCACTGAAGTCTTTTAAACAAACTTAAAAACCCATGGTTTGCAACCAACTTCTGTTATAATAAACTTGAGGAAAGAACTTTTACAGACTTGCAGAAATATAAATTTAAGGCAAAAGAGTGAGAAATAAAAAGCACAAGAATTTTATTTTAAACAATTCTCCAGTATATCGTTTGCTGACTGCTAGCCGCTGCTTATGGATATGCTTGGTGCTTTTCCTGAACATTTGTTCTGCAAACTTTGCTGTTCCGCCTGCACCTGACAATCTCGTTCTCACATTTCCTTCCTACAGAACCTTTCGCCTTGAGTGGACTGGCACGCCTGTTGACGACCCAACATACAAACCCCTAAGATTCGAAATACGAAGGGCTTTTTTGAATCCGGAAGATCCTACAGCTCAGCCCGACAGCTGGCGAACAATTTCAATAACTAATCCCAGTCAGTCTTCCTATCAGCTCTATGACAGCTCATACCAACAAGAAGGAAAACTGGTTCGAATAGAGATCAGAGAGATCGGAACAGTGTTGGCTGATAATACCACATATCAGACAGATTGGAGGTCTGTAAACTCAGAATTTCTTCCGCTAAGGCCTATTAACCTATCAGCAATCGAAACTGACGGAAACTTTCAGGTTTCTTGGGAGCGACATCCAGAGAATGCAGCCATATCAAACTTAAGCTACTATTATTTGTATAGAGGCTATTACGATGCAAATGTTGCAAACCCCTTGGCCAACACCTTCAATCATTATTATGGCTATATTTCCTATAGCACTCTAAACAGTAATTCCAGCAGTTTTTATATAAGCGGAAGCAATCCGACAACCTACACAGATACAGCTCCAATGAGCACAAGCAGAGGAAAGGGTGTAGCCTATAGAGTTTATGAGTATGGTTCTTGGTCAGTAGGCTCAACCTATAATTACTCTACCTTTATCACGCCATGGCTTCTAGCAGGTATAACTAAACCCTATGCGCCGGCAAATGTGACAATCACAACACTGGATGGTGTCAATACTGTAACTTGGACAAGAGGACTATCAGATGATCCCGAATATCAAAATCCATCATATCAAGTCTACCGAGTCCTTCTAGTTGAGGGACAAAGCTCATCTTCTTATAACACCTCTTCCGGCGAGTGGAATTATTACAACACAACCTTTTTGGGAACAGTCACCGCAACTAGCTTCACAGACTCAAATCCTCCAGTCGGAAGAAAAATGTTCTATATAGTGAGAGAAACCGGCTCCCATACTTCCACCCCTTCCAGAACCTATACTACCGTTTTCAGCCCTCCCAGCGAAACCTTAACTTTAGGTCCTCAAAATCCTACAATTACAACTCTGGAAAGAGGACAAGAAGGCGGCTACAAAATAGTTTGGCAGGGAAATGAATCCGACCCTTCTGTAAATATAACCTCACACGAATTACAATATTCTTCCAATAATTCTACTTGGTATACTTTTGCGGAAGGCCTATACCCAGATAATACTTATACCTATTATCCAAGCGGTGACTTGCCATCCTCTTTTTACTTTCGTATCCGCGAAAATGGAACCGCCACTTTTGGAAGCGCAACTAAAAACTATACTACAGACTACTCTCCTTCAAGGTATATTGCAGCCTATCCCCTTCCCAATCTCTCTTTAAGCCAATTAAATGATGCAATAAAAATTGTAATGAGTTCAAGCCCTCCGCCTGAAACAGCAAACACATTGGAACAAAAATATACTGTAAATTGCAGATATTATGATTCCGATAAAGGCATTTATTCTCAATGGAAAACGCTAGTCACAGAAACCTCAGAGACGGAAACATACGATTACCCTGAAAGCATCGGCGCAACTTACTATTATGAAGTATCTGAAACCGGCAATTGGAAAGGCCAGCCTACTGGTTCCAGATATAAAACATATCCGCGCACATTTTCCATAACTCTATTGGGGCCATCTCCTCCTGTCATAAACACAGCACAACCCACTTTCTTAGGCAACTATATAGCCTGGACTTCATCTACTCCGTCAGGCTCATACAGCGCCTATACGCCTGAAAGCTATGATATAGAAAGAATGGATACAGCCCAAAACAAATGGGAATTTCTAACAAATGTTACTTCAACTTCGTTTTACGACTATGAAGTTGAAGGAAATAAAACATATCGCTACAGAATAGCCGAAAGAGGCAAAACACCTAATGACAGGCCATATATAACTAGGTTCAGCAGTTATTCAAACACAATAACCGCCAAAGTGCTGCCAGCTTCCCCTGCAAACCTGCGGGTAACATCTGCTCCCTCTTGGTATGAAATAGCTTGGGATGATGGAGGAAGAAATGAAGGCTACAGTATTTTAGGCTATAAACTATACAGACGCTCATCTCTTGCTGAAACTCCAACACCCCTTAACACTATTCCTATGACAGAGCTTAGTTACCAAGATATGCTCTCAGGCGATGACTTTTCCCAAAACTTCTATTATTCTGCAACAAAAATCTTCCGTCCTGACGGTGAATCAGAAACATATGAAACCGCCCCTTCAGCAGAAGCCTGTGCAATAGTTCCCCAAGCCGCTCCTATAGCTCATATAAGAAATATTAAAAACTCAACTCTTGTTCATGCGCGTTGGGAACCATATCCGCTGGAAGTCGTAAAAACCTTTGTGGGAATAGCAGAAGGTGAAGAAAATGTCGGCACAGACAACTTTGTAAGCTTTATCGATGTGGGACATGCCACAGAGCATACTTTCAAAGAGCTTAGACTTAAAACAGGTGTTCCTTACTATATAACGGTTAAATTTCAAAACAGCGAAGCATATTTGGCTAAGACCCACACTTTTATAGGTTCATCCAGAAGTTTTAATTACAATCGCTTAGGCCTGCTAAGAGACGATAACCTTGAGTCCTTCAATCAATGTGAAAGCTTGGTTAACTGCCAAATTGTATTAAATTCAGAAAACCTGCCAGCTATAAAACCCAAAGTTTTTCGAGACAACTCCCTTAAAACTAAGTATCGCAAACTTACAGTTACAGAAGGCGGAGCAGAATCCAGATTTAATGCCCCTGCTGAATTCACATTTACCGGAAATCCTGTAGGATTAAGAGTTTATGACGAATTCGGAAAGGAGCTGCCGCTATACAGGTTCACTGGAACAAATGAATATGTGACACTTACAAATCAGCCGAAAGGTTCCATCAAAAACTACCACCTTTTCTATGGAGCAGGCACACAGGGAAATTCAACATTCACAATGAATACTGAAGCCACCTCTCAAAAAGCCTGGACTCCATATTACTCCAGGAAACTTTTGCCTCCTGGAGTAGAAAACTTTCAAGTTTCAGACTACACAGAAGTTCAAGCACCTGGCAATACTGATGACGGCTGCACTCTTGTAACCCTTCCTTGGACATTCAACTTTTTTAACAGAAGCTTTTCCAGCCTATATTTTGGCACCAACTCATATTTAACGGGCACCTACTTCACACAGTATCACAATTATTTCCATATTTTTACAGGCGGAAGCACCGACGGAATGATAGCCATAATGTGGGTCGACACTATGATAAAACGCGGTGCTCCACAAAACTCAGGATTTTATAGAAAACATGTAAGCCAAGGTCTAGGCGATGAACGCATCATCTTCTACACCAGAGCCAACAGATACGCCAGAACAGATGATATTTATATTCACCAAGGTGTTTTATATAAAACCGGCGACATAGCTTTAAGATACGAATATCTATCGCCCTCAGCCCTGCACGGCGATCCGCAAGTGGGCACTGACAAACCCTTAGTTGACAACACACTTGAACCAAATGTAACAGTTGAAAAAACTGTAGGCATATCAAATCAGGACAACACAAACTGGCTTGTAGCTCTGCCCTTAATAAGGGGCATAGGCAAAACTCCCACCTCTTTTTTCCAATATAAGAATGCTTGTCAAACAGCCATAACAGATGAAGAAACTGCCCCCTCTGGATTGCTTTATGCTGGACACTTCGAATCCAGAATCATGGACGCAGGAGTCAACGCGCCTAAGTGGAAAAACTTCCGTTTTACAGCAAAAAATGCCGGCAACAGCCTCTACAGGATCTATGTCAGAAGCGGAAACAGCTGTTATCCTGACGAAACTTGGCAAGATTACCAGCTTATAGCCGAAAACCAAGGCAAAATCGGTTCCTACGAGATAGATATATCAGCAATACTCAGCGGCAGATTCGCACAATACAAATGCGAGTTTTTACCTGAAAGCGACCCCTTGCAGATGGAATTAAACTATGCTGAATTCACTTGTGAAAGTGTTGAAATAACAAATATTTCATCAGGCATGACTGAAATCAGCCAAGGCCAAAAAAACATATCGGTAGAAGTCACATTGGCAAATAATTATCCAGGAGCTGGCACAGTAGACTGGCTTGGAAGAGGAACCGGATACTGTTTCTTTCCCGACACAGTCACTCTCTCTTTCAACGGTTCTCAAGACGGCTATCAAACAAGATTTGAAGAAACTTCTTTTATCCCTGTGCCAGGAAATGGCGGAACAAGAACTTATGAATTCTTAGTAGACGCTGATGCCAACTGCGAACCTGGAGATTATAAAATAGACGCATCAATGTCAGGCACCCTCAAGTTCAGAGCAAACATAACAGATAATTGGGTTGAAATCGGCTACTATAGCGATGACAGTTCCGATCAAATTCATGAATGGACTCTTCTGGAGAAGCCATTAATAGTCATAGAAAAAGTTGAAACCCCGGACAACTTTATAAACAAAGGAAAACATTCTTACGTTTCAATGACAATATCAAACAAAGGCGGAACTCCATTTGCGTTGACCTCCGCCCATTTTACATACAACTTTGAGGGATATGAACAGTTTTACTATCAACCTCCAGAGACAGAACTGACCAGTGAAAGAGTGGTAATAAATCCAGGAGATAAAATAACACTCAGAAAGCGCATTGAAGTCTTGCCGGGCTGCACATCAGGAGTAGACACACTTGATGCTGCTCTGCAAGGCAAAGACACACTCAGCGGTAAAATCTATTCAGTTGCGGGAGCTGCCATCACCGATAGCTGGACTGTCCAAAATCCTGCCTCCATTATTATTGAAAAAATAACCGCTCCTGCTCTCGTTTATTTGGGACAAGTCGGTGTCCCTGTCCAAATAGCCATTAAAAACCAAGGCGAAGCGCTACTTAAAATAACTGATGCTGACATAGACTTTCCAAACAATGTCGGAACATATCTCCTGCCTCACTTTAAGGTCACAGAATTTCCTATAGAAACCAGAGGCGGATATACAGCTACAGCCACTATAGACGTATCTGTTATGGACGAGAGTCCCACAGGCCAAGAGATTATAGACGCATCTGCATCAGGCACCGACGTGAACTCTGATGAAGCTCTTTTTGTCTCTAATGCCCAAGAACAGGCTACTTGGCAAATTGTAGCTCAAACTGTCAAAACCTACAAAGATCCATCTTATCTTATACCCCATGACAGTTTCACAAGACCTCCGCCAGACAAATTGCCAGTCCCCGTTTACATTAAAACCGAAAAATTAATAAACGGGCAAGAATATATAATAAAAGCCTATAAACCTGACGGCAGTCTTTTCAAACAATCGCCGATACCGCTCATGGCTAACCATGACGGGGTTGATGGAGTTATCAAAAGAGAAGTTCACATAACCTCTGATCTTCCATATGGAAAGTGGAAAATTGAGGTCACAGACCCAGTGGGAGACAACATTTATTGCGAAACTTATTTTTACGTTGTAGACCCCGCAAATCCGAGCTTAAGTTTACAATTGCCGGAATATGTTTCTACAGGGCAAAAATTCACATGCACAGCTTCAGTAGAAAACAGCGGTAGTGCCAGTTTTCTTGATGCCTCGCTGTCTTTAGAGATATTGCAACCGGCAGAGCCCGATAATCTGGTTACTGCATTTCCTGACACTGAATCAAATCCTAACCCCAGCCCCAAACAACTTACAGTTGAAGGATTCGCAGAAGGCACATTTAATTACCTGCTTACAGCGAACAAGAAGGGAACTTTCCGTATAAGAGGTCAAGGTTCAGGACTTGATGCAAACAGCGATCTGTCCCTAACCACTGCAAACGTTTTCTCAAACTATTGCACTGTTCAAAACAAGTCAATTCTTGAGGTAATCTCACTTAACATAGAAAATCCTAGTGGACACACTATTCCCAGAGTATACAGAAATCAAAAAGCTCTCTATGTTGATGCAACATTGAGAAACTCAGGCGAAGCTGCCGCTTTTATAGACTCCATAACTCTCGATATGTTAAGAGGAACAAGCAATAACAACAGCTCTTACAATATCCAATTAGACCCTGCGATAGTTTTTCCATATAAGCTTAACGGAAACACAACAAAAACTTTCAGATTTTTTGTTGACGTTAATCCAGAACCTGAACTGGGCATAAATACTCTAAAGCTTAGGGTTAGTGGCAGAGATGCTAACGATCCGGAACGCATTTTCACAAACTTATCTCCTCCCTCAGACCCGCAATGGGAGATTGTAGACACCATAGTCCTCATATCTGACAACTCAAATTATAACCCGGAAAAATTCACTTTCTCTTTAGGACAGAATGTATTTGCAAAATTTATGAATCTGCCAAAGGAAACTTGGTATAAATGCCGCTGGTACAGACTTGGCACCTCACTTGTTTACACATCTCCCGATCTCAACTCCGGAACTGCTGCGGAAATTGACGATTTGCGTTACATAGAGCCCCTAACTCAAAACATTGGAAAGTGGCGAATAACAGCTGCTGATAAGAGCAGCGGCAATATTCTTGGAGAAGTCTATTTCACAGTTCAAAGAGCTCCCACACTTGTTGCATCCTTAGAGATATCACCATCTGAAATATCTATAGGGCAAGAGTTTCAGGTTAAAATGACTCTTAAAAATCCTGCCGCTGATGCTGCAAAAGTCTTAGATGCTTATTGTTCAGCTTTTGAAGAGCTGGGATTAGGAAAAGCAGTTTTAAAAGAAGCCCCCGAAATTTTAACGCAGGATGTTTTGCCTAACAATGTCCCTACAACTTATATTTGGACTTATGAAGCTACAGAAGATTCCGGGGACAGCGAATATTGGCTGACAACTTCCGGAAGCTTTGCCGCCTCCGGAATAGATATAAATTCCTCTGCGACTGTTACAGCGCCTTCTGTTATTTCGAACAAGGTAAGAATCTTAAAACGTGAAATCACCCTATTAAAAGAAGGACTACCGATAGATAACGTAGACTTCGGCTCTGCAAACCCAGGCACCCAGACGCCTAATGTGTCGTTGCAAATATCAAACACGGGAAATACCAACCTCACAAACCTAAAGTGGAACTTGACAGACTTTGCGGAACCAAACGGAGCCAGAATCAGCAAAGGCCATATTATAGCCCAGCCACAGAATATAAATTCCTTAGGAGCCAGTGAATCTCAGACAGCAACTCTGGCTATCAGTATCCCAGCAAATCAGTCTGAAGGCGAATATACCACTTCCATTTCTTATTATGCAGATCTGAACAATAATGATATACAAGATAGCAACGAGCCATACAAGAGATTAACCTTGAAGCTTCAAGTGAGTGGCAAAGCTCAATTAGAGTTGAAGTTTCCTGCCGCCTTTGACGCTGGAATAGGCATGGACGTGATTGATTTTGGCGGAATGAGAAGAGAAGAAAGCAAAATTCTGCCTTTACGAATAAAAAATGTAGGCAACGTGCCTTTTGAAAAACTTGAACTTCAATGCACTGCAGGCACAAT
>JGI24710J26742_10001156_pt1 | contig 24361 bp, 16 predicted proteins | sample BioPla2DNA2_FD_26742 | JGI IMG/M metagenome (IMG submission 26742) | reverse complement strand
ACCGCAAACAAATGCTCCAGCACCATATTTCAACTCAATATCGAAATCAAATTTACTTCCTAGAATTTCTTTACCTAACAAGCCATATTCACGTGCTTGAGCAATTGCAATTTGCAGACGTTTAATTGCTAATGGATATTCTGCACGGATATAAATTAAACCTTTTGTTGCACCAATTGAATATCCGCAAATAGCCATTGCTTCAATAACTGAGTGTGGGTCACCTTCAAGGATTGACCTGTCCATAAATGCGCCGGGGTCGCCCTCGTCAGCATTACAAACAACATATTTCTGGTCTGCTTGATATTTGCTTGTAAATTCCCATTTTAGACCAGTAGGGAAGCCTGCACCGCCACGTCCGCGTAAGCCCGAATCTTTAATTATTTTGATTACGTCTTGTGGAGTCATCTCTGTAAGGCAGCGAGCCAATGCTTCGTATCCTTCGCGACCGATGTACTCTTGAATGTTCTCAGGATCAATAAATCCGCAGTTTCTAAGAGCAATACGTAACTGTTTGCGATAGAAACCCATGTGTTTTGAGTCTTCAATTGTCTCTTTTTTGTTTGGATCAACATAAAGAAGTCTCGGAACTTTACGTCCTTTGATAATATGTTCGGCAATTATCTCTTTCGTATCTTCTGGTTTTACATGTACGTAAAAAGTATTGTCGGGCATAATTTTAACAATAGGACCCTTTTCACAGAATCCAAAACAACCTGTTTCGATAACCTGTACGGTATTGCTAAGGTTGTTTTCTTCAATTTGTTTTTTGAAGTTTTTAGTTATTGCAGCACTTTCGGATGCTCGGCAACCTGTGCCACCGCATACTAAAATATGCATCGAGTATTTTGCCATGTTGCGTTTCCTCCGTTATTTGTTATCAATAGTATCGTAGTTTTCTGGTAGAATACCTTCAACCAATTCTCCATTCTTAATGTATGACTCAATAATTTGGTCAGCTTTTTTGGTATTTACGCCGCCAAATACAATTGGGTCTTTGCCTGGTAGTGTAACTTCAACAGTTGGTTCAGCAAAGCTGTAGCCCATATCACCTGTTTGAGTTACCACGGCTTCAATACTTCGTTTTTCTAGTTCTTCTATAAAGAAGTTGAATGTCTCTTTGGCACCTGATGCAATTCCGCTTGTGCCCATGCCAACTTTTACTTGTACAAGGCTTTCATAATTGTCGCCTTTTTCACGAAGGTGTACCTTAGCTTGAAGGTCCTCCTTCATTTTACGTAGGTCAGCCAATGATTTTACTTTAGCCATTTTTGTTTGTTTTTATTAATTTGAATTATTGTTAATTATATCATGAATGTTTTCTTCAAACATTTCTCTTAAGTATTTCACTATCTGGGGGTTATTGATAGGCGTACCCTCTAATGCCTCTTTTATTTCACGAGTATCAAAGGTAATGGTTTTTTCTTTAAATACATGCGTATAAATAAAATCAATTTCTGGATTTCCTGTAATGAGAATTGTCATAACTCCCGCAATGTCTCCTACAGGGGGTCTGTCAATATTGTCGTATACAAACATTGCAACAACTGTTGTGCCTACACCTTCTTTTGATTCAATAGTTAAATATCCTCCTGTTTTCTCAGCATTTTGTTTGAACAAAGGGATTCCCAATCCAACTTTTCTGGTTGTTCGTGTTGTGTAGAAAGGATCAACTATTCTTTTTGCAATCTCTTCAGACATTCCCCTTCCATTATCTTTTATGGTAACAGTCAAGGTGTTAGCTTCGGGCTGTTCGTCAATAGTGATTTCTGTTAGCAGTGATTTTGCACTAACAGAGTTGTTCGCTACATCTAATATATGTAAGGCTATGTCTTTCATTTATATTGCTTTACTTTGATTGAGCTTTGTTCCTAAAACCCTCTATTTTTCTATTATCTTGATTTTTAAATGCTTTTACTATCTCTTCTAAAGTTGGATTTTCTATATTGTAAATGGTATATGCGTCTCCAATGTTTTCTATGAAATGTGCATCTGAACTCTGTGTGAATGTAAATTTCGAGTACATGGGGAATTTTTTTCCGAACTCCTCTGTTGTTGTGTATCTCGATAGCTCCAATGCTTCAAACCGCAAATCTGGGGGGATAAATCCTAACTGGCTTAAAATCGAGTATTTTGGTCTGTCGATATGTGCAGGAACAAATACTCCACCTATTTCATGAACTTTCTGTTCAATTTTATCTATTGAAACGTCAAGAGCAGTAATTAGCAAGGTTTCAACCTCTTCAACAATCATCTCGTCTTTATCCACAACTAATTGGTAACCAAACTTTTCTGTACTGTTTTGTATAAATGGCAGATGCTCGTCAATATATTTTTGAATTTCATTAACTTGCTCATAGTTATAGAAATAGGCTAAACAGTGAGCCTCCTCTTTGGTTGTTATCTCTACCCCTGGAATAACAGTAATGCCTTTCTCTTCAGCTACTTCGGCTACTATTTTACACATTTTTGTAGAGTTGTGGTCGGTAATAGCCAATATATTGATATTGCACAATAGAGCTTGTTCCACGATATTTTGTGGGCTCATCATCAAATCTCCGCAAGGCGAAAGAACTGTGTGTATGTGCATATCAGCTTTATATAAAGGCATTTATTTTAAAAGGGTATATAGTTTTCCTGTTATATCAAATGTTGATTCGTCTGTAGCTAAAATAGGTATTTGCTCTTCCTCGGCTTGCTCTGCCATATCTGCATCAGGTTGAAATCCTTTTACTAAAATAATTGCAGCCAACTCTTTTAGTGATGCTATTGCCATAACGTTTTTGTGCGTTTGTAGGGTAATCCAAACTTGACCTTCATTTGAAAATCCCATAACATCGCTTAAAAGGTCGGAAACATATCCGCCGGTAACTTCGCGATTTAAGCCCTTGCTTCCTGCCAAAACAGTAAGGTTTAATTTATCTACGATATCTTGTACTTGCATAATTAATTGAATATTATTAAGTTTGATTTATATTTCATTACTTATTTGCATTTTTTGCTCCACGTTTTGTACAATCTCTTTCGAAGCAGTTTTTACCCCAAATTTTTCGCATTAACTGTACACTTCTTTCCTGACTTAAAGCCCCACGATTTTGCATTTGTGTTCGTACGAAAACACAGTACGACATTTGCGCTTTGCGTTGAGCAATATCTTCGGCAAGAGATTGACATGACGGTGCTCCGCACATTCCACAATCGGTTCCCGGCAGATAGCACATCAACCGCCGTACCTTTTCCAATTTGCTTATGGCTTTATTTATATCTTCGTCAATAGCCATCATAGAGCGTGGTTGTATGTCGTGAATAATGCACTTGTTGTGTAAATACTCTCTCTCATCTAAAATAGGGTTTTCAACGGGATTTATCATCAGGCTTTCACGTTGTCTTTTTGAACGTTTTTTAATCCCTTCAACTGCAATAAATCTGTTTATTACTGTAAGTATCCCGCCTGCACAGCTTTCATCGCATGCACGAATTTCCACAAAATCAATGTCGGTAACTTCGTCGTTCTCTAATTTTTCTAAAAATTCAATGGCATTATGTACTTCATCAATAGCCAAACAACGTCCTTCGAATCTGTCAATTTCACCGTTTGTTAGAGGCCAACGAATACTGCGATGATGTATTTTAGAGGCTTCTATATCACTGAAATCTAAGTTCTTATTGTTTTTAAGAATCCACGATATTTTATTGAAAATAAAATTCATATTAATAACACCATCAATAGATGAGTGCTCTTCGCCAACAGGGCTTTTAATAGCTGCAATTTTTGCTGCGCAAGGAGTGATATAGAAAATTCCTATATCATTTGGTTCTACACCAGCATCTTCTAACTTTTTGCGATAATAGATTGCAGCAATGTCGAGTGGTTGTTTGCGTTTTATAAGGTGCTGGACTAATGATGGAAATTTTACCTGTATTAATCTAACTATTGCAGGACAATATGATGATATAAGAGGCTTTGTATCACCGTTTTCAGTCATATAATCCCTAATATTATCTACAAGAAAATCCACTCCATTTTCAACTTCATAAACATCGGTAAAACCTAATTCATAAAGAGCTGCAGTTATTTGTCGTATATCAATATCAGTATCAAATTGACCCAATAATACACATGGAACAAGGGCAACCCTGCGTTTATAGTTAAAAATCATTTGAAAATCATCTTGTTCAACACTGATAGCCTTTGCAGGACAAGCCGTTAGACAAACGCCGCAGTCAATACATCTGTTTTCGTAGATTTTAGCCTTCCCGTCACGTACACGTATTGCTCCGGTTGGACACGCTGTCATGCAATGTGTGCAACCAAAACATAATTCATTGTCGATTTTTAGTGCGTGATGGAAAGCTTGTTCTTTCATATATATTGAGTTAAAAGTTTGTAAAGTAGAGACGGAGCATGCTCCGTCTCTACAAAAAGTAAATTATGTTGTTTTACTCAGGTAATTTACAAAATTGAGAGTTGTGCCCTTATTTACAACACTCTCTATATGCATTTTATCGGTATTTCGTTTAATATTTGGTAATCCCATTCCTGCGCCAAATCCCATTTCTCGTACAGCAGGGCTTGCTGTGGAATATCCCTCAACCATCGCCTCTTCAATATTTGGTATTCCAGGACCTTTATCCGTTATGGTTATGTTTATCTCTTCGGGTGTGATTTTTACTTCTACTTTACCAGCATAGGCGTGAGCACACACATTAACCTCAGCCTCATACAGAGCTACCACAACACGTTTGATAATCTTGGGATCTATATTTATTTGCTTTAAAACCTTTTTAACTTCACTTGAAGCTGTACCGGCACTAGCAAAATCGCCCCCCATAATTTTGAATTCGAACTGCATTGTTTCTAATATAAAGATTCTAGTCCAGCGTTATACAGTAGAGCCGAAGCTTTAAACATTGAGTAGCTACACTCAATTATTGTTTGCTCATTTTCAATTGCTAACTGAATCATATCTTCAGTTGCCTTTTTACCTCGTACCAATACAATGCACGAGATATCCGACATTTCAGCAGTTCTGATGGCTTGAAGATTAGCCAACCCCGTTAGTAATATCAAATGTTCGGTATCGATTGTTAATACATCGCTCATCAAATCCGACGCGAATACGTACTGATACTCTGTTTGCTCTCCGCCTTCTCCTGTAATTATTCGAGCATTTAATACTTTGGCTACCTCCTTATGGTTCATAGTTTATCTGTTAAAGCATGCTAAATTTATTTTGCCTTAGCAAAGATAAGTTTCATTTACGAAATTTAAGCATAGAGTAGGGGTTGTTAAGTAATTCATATTCAGTTTAAATAAATATTTCTTTTTTAAATGTGTGATTTATTATTCCTTAATGTAAAATAAATCACATTATTTGAGTTTAAGCGAAATTATACATTATATAATGAATTGATATAGAATGATAAACGTTAAATTTGTCGAAATGTAAAATAGTTCATAAAATTCTCAATAGTGAAATATATTACTTTTGAAAATTACAATAGAATTCTGTTTTGAGTAAATTTGAATTAGGAGTTATAAAATAAGGAAAATTTTGCATTTGTTAGTTGAATTTAATTTATAAATCATATATTTACAAATGCGAAAAATTTGTTTCACAAATTATATGCTGGTGATAAGTATAAAAAACGAAACCGAAGTGGTAACAACATATAAGGCATAAATTAAGAAATAAAACAAACGAAAGTACAAATTTAAAATGATAACTATGTAGAAATAAAGAAAATATAATATAGCGTTTTAGCCGATTTCTGTGTTCGGAACCGACCAAATTTCAAATACAAACAGGAAAAAAGCAAAAACGTCACGCTAATGCGTGGTCGTTGCTTTAGACTTGTTTGTAGGGTTCTTGGTCGGACCTCGGATACGGTGTAGGCAATATGACCACGCTATTTTTTTATATACGTATTAATAATAACCATAAACATAAGGAGAATAATATATGAGAAACAAAAAAGCTACAACGGAGGTGCAAAGTGTAAGGTATAAGGTGCAAGTTTACGTGATGACAACACTTTTAACTTTTACCTTTCACCTTTTAACTCTTTCTGGGTTGCAAGCACAAACAAGCATTAACGCCGCAGGCGGAGATGCTTCCGGTAGCGGAGGCTCAGTGAGCTACTCCGTAGGACAGGTTGTTTACACTACTAACACTGGAGCGACTGGTTCTGTGGCACAAGGTGTACAGCAACCCTATGAAATTTCAGTAGAGATTGGAGTTGAGAACACAGAGATAAATCTTTCGGTTTATGCTTATCCCAACCCAACAAGCAATTACTTGCAGTTGAGAGTTGAATATGAGAACTTTAAAGATTTATCTTATCAGCTTTACGATATAAACGGCAAGCTTTTACAAACAAAGGAGTTAGTAAGCACAGAAACCCAAATTGATATTAGTAGCTATGCAGCTACAACCTACTTTGTAAAAGTAACCCAAGGAAACGAGGAGTTAAAAACATTCAAAATCATAAAAAGATGATAATTAGTGAACAATTACTTAGTTGAATGCCAAGGTATTGTAGAGACGTCACATTGTGGCGTCTCCCGTAAAGCTAAAAGTATTTGGAGGTGGCAACACTTCCACCAACCACCAATCACCAAATTAATTAACAATGAATAATAAACTTTTAAAACATAAAAATATGAACACAATTCTAAAAAAATCAATCATGGTACTTGCAATTTTTGCATTGTACCTTTTATCTGTGCTAGCACAAACTCCTGAAAAAATTAGTTATCAGGCAGTTATACGTAATAGCAGCGATGTGTTAGTTGCAAATACGCAAATAAGAATGCAGATAAGCATTTTGAGAAGCTCCGCTGTTGGTACGATTGTTTATGCAGAAACTCAAACGCCAACTACTAATGTCAATGGCTTAGTAAGTATTGAAATAGGTGCAGGCTCAGTATTAAGCGGCAATTTTGCTACAATTGACTGGGCGAACGGACCATATTTTATTAAAACAGAAACCGATCCAACGGGTGGAGTAAGCTACTCTATTACAACCACAAGCCAGTTGCTAAGTGTGCCTTATGCTCTATATGCTAAAACTGTTGAAACTGAAACCGACCCAATTTTTACTACATGGGATAAATCAACAGGTATTTCAATTACCGAAAGCCAAATCAGCGACTTTGGTACCTATATTGAAACAGAAATTGATCCCACTTTTACTGAATGGGATAAATCAACGGGAATTTCAATTACAGAAAGTCAAATTAGTGACTTAGGCGCTTATATTGAAACAGAAACTGACCCTACTTTTACCTCATGGGATAAGAATTACACGGATTTAACTAATAGACCTACAGCTATAAGCGATTTTACTATGGATGCAAATAATTTAAATATAACCAATCTTGCAACCCCGGTAAGTGCACAAGATGCAGCAACAAAAGCATATGTAGATGCTCTGTTGGCAAGAATAGAATCTCTTGAAGATTTAAGCAGTGTGTTTACAGATTTAAGAGACGGTAATTATTACAAGATAGTAAAAATAGGAAATCAAGTTTGGATGGCTGAAAACTTAAGATATTTGCCGAGTGTAGTTAGACCAACGACAAATTCAGATACCACGCCATACTATTATGTATATGATTATAATGGAACGAGTGTTGCAGAAGCCAAAGCTACTGCATATTACAGGACTTATGGTGTATTGTATAACTGGGTTGCTGCAATGGGAGGAGAGGTAAGTATTAATCCTCCAAGCGGAGGACAGGGAATATGTCCCGAAGGTTGGCATTTGCCAAGTCATTCAGAGTGGAATCAGTTAATATATTATATTGGCTTAGGAGGCAATGCAGGAGGTAAACTAAAAGAAGTGGGAACAGCTCACTGGATGTCTCCAAATGAGGGAGCAACAAATGAATCTGGTTTTACAGCTTTAGGGGGTAGCGCCACTGCAGGTGGATATTTCGGTGTTATAGGTGAGAGTGGTAATTGGTGGAGTTCCTCGGGAAATTATGGAATTGATAATCCAAAGGCATCTATTCGTATTATGTATTATGATAGCGGAAATGTATTTAATGAATATAGATCTATATCACACGGTTATTCTGTCCGCTGTGTGCGTGATTGATTTATTTGACTTGTTTTCCTGTTGTGTATTATAAACAGGGGATAATCAAATAAAAATTTAAAGCAAATACTAATTTATACAAAACATTTAATAATAATAGACTAAAAAAAGACTGACATATGTACGGACTAAAAGATTTAAAAAGTAAAATAGAAATTGACGCTAATTCAGTAGAGTGTCCAGTTAAAGGCTGTTCTTTTAAAGTTGTTCGACAAAGGAAAACATTTAAACGAGAGCAAAAATATCAATGCTGTACTCATAAAATTTATATTTCTCCCTCGACTTTTGCGTACGAAACTGAGAAAGAAAATCTTTTGTGGCATGATAGTTCAGACAAGCAACTGTTTGAAGAAATAAAAAAGGTCAAGAGAGAAAGCCGTATTGCGAGAGATAATAGTGAAGATGCCTTGACTTGGAATGTTATGAGGTTTCTTGATAGACAAGGGCTTGTTACAGATTTTCTTTCAAAACTATCTAACAAAAAAATAAATGAATCTGAGCTAATACTATGGTCATATTCTCCTAAAGAGAAGTCGAGTTGGACGTTATTAAATAAAGCACGTGAAGAGTTTGGAGAAATTATTAGAAGAGGTTCAGAGCCAGATATTATAGTGAAGACAGATAAAGTATTGTATTTTATAGAAGCAAAGTTAAATGCAAATAATAAATCTAAGCCAAGTAATCCCAAAAACAGAAAACAATATGAAACAGGCGGAAATAACATGTTCCGACAAATATTCAGATCAGATTATGAAACTGTAGTAATTAAAGATAGACGATACGAACTAATGCGTTTCTGGCTTTTAGGCAATTGGATTGCACATCAACTTAAAGTTGATTTTGAATTTTATAATCTTGTTCCAAGTTCTCGGGAGAAAGATATTGAATCAGGATTCGGTAAGCATATAATTCAAACAGAAAAAAGTAAATTTTTTCGTTTGACTTGGGAAAAGATTTATGATTATATAAGAGTACTTGAAGATGATATAGAGAAACAAAAGATAATAGAATATTTTGAAAACAAGACAATAGGATATAATAATAGAGGAAATATTATTAAAGCCTTTGATATCGCAAAATGATATAAGAAGACAAAACAATAAACAAAAGCCAACTACGCCATGATATAGTTGGCTTTTTAAATGTCTCGTTTCTTATTCAGAACGAGAGCGTATGAAAACAAATTTACTAAAAACCATACAAAGTTACAAAAAAATAACAATATGTGACCTAAAAAAATCTTCTATAAGTTAAAAAACTCATAATCTATCGCTATATTTATGACGTTTTATCAAAAAAAAATTTAAACATAATTTTATGGCACAAGGAAAAACAACAATTGGAATTTTAACAGGTGGAGGAGATGTTCCTGGTCTTAATCCTGCAATTCGTTCAATTACTTTAAGGGCTATTAGTGAGGGTTACAATGTAATCGGTCTTAAAAGAGGTTGGGCTGGAGTTTTGAACATAATACGTGACAAAAAGGCTGATAACTCAAATAACTATATTCATTTAACAGAAGAGGTTGTAAACAAAGCAGGACGATCGGGTGGTACATTTTTGCATACATCTCGCACTCGTCCCAGCCATCTTCCAAAAGATGAAGTACCAGACCATTTAAGAGATAAATACAATAAAGATATTAATGATTTAACTCCGGAAGTTATTAAAAACCTCGAGTTTCTTGGAATCGAATATCTTATTCCTATAGGAGGAGATGACACTCTAAGCTATGGAGTACGTCTTTATCAAGAGGGTGTAAAGGTTGTAGCCATTCCAAAAACAATGGACAATGACGTTCCCGGAACAGATTATTGTATAGGATTTAGTACATGTGTAACCCGTACAATCAATATGATAAATACTTTGCGAACATCGGCAGGTTCACATGAAAGGATTATGGTTGTTGAGGTATTTGGTCGCTATGCAGGATTTACAGCTATGATCCCGACAATGGCAGGTGCAGCAAACAGATGTGTTATACCTGAACATAAGTTTGATATTGAGAGACTTACTGAGCTGTTAATGGAGGACCGTTTTAAAAACCCAAGCCGTTATTCTGTAGTTTTGGTTTCTGAGGGAGCTATGTTCAAAGGAGATGAGCATATGATGTTTAAGGATACCGAAAAAGATCAATATGGTCATGCAAAGCTTGGAGGAATAGGAGATGTTGTTTCCGCTAAGATTAAAGAGCTATCACCAAAATACCTAGGTGGAGCAAAGGTTGGAACAATTTCCCAAAATCTTGCATATTTGGTTAGGGGAGGAGACCCTGATGCTATCGACTCACTTGTCCCTATGGCATACGGAAACTTGGCTCTCGATTTGATTCTCAAGAAAATTCACGGACGTGTAGTTGTTGTTAGGAATGGCAGATACGACAATGCTCCGATAGATGTTGTTACATCGTACAAAAAGTTAGTTAATGTAGATAAATATTACAACATCGACAGGTTAAGACCTAAGTATAAGAACTTTGAACAGCAGACGATGTTCTTTATGACGGGAGACTAAGGCAATGTGCAATTAGCAATGAACAATTAGATATATATTGTTAATAGATTGAAAGTCAGTTGGTTATTGAACGTTTTGAGTTAGCAATGAGAAATTATTAACGCCTAAAGGCGTTAGAGAAAATTAATTTTCACGTCTGTCCGTTCTATTATTGGCACAGTGAATGTCGCGCCTTCCCAATAATTGTTCATTGCACATTGCACATTGTTAATTGCTTACCAGATGTTGACTTCGGGTTCCAATTCAATGCCAAATTTGTTTTTTACTTCGGCAATAACTTTTTGGGCAAAGTTCCAAATATCACTACCGCTTGCTTTTCCGTGGTTTACTAAAACTAAAGGTTGATGTTTATATGTGCCTGCTCCCGATTTTGAAATATGTCCCTTTAGTCCGCACTGTTCGATAAACCATGCAGCTGAAAATTTGGTTTGGTTGTCTGGAGCGTTCCAATTTGGGATATTTGGGTGCTGTTCAATTAGTTGGCTGGCAACGGCTTTACTTACTACTGGGTTTTTGAAAAAGCTACCAGCGTTGCCAATTATTTTAGGGTCAGGAAGTTTGCTGTTTCTTATTTCAATAACTTTCTCTCTGATTTTGTCGGGATTTGCCTCTTCGATATTGTTAAAAGAGTCTGATAAAGCTTTGTATGATAGATTTGGTCGTGGTTTAAGTAGTAGTTTGAATTTTACCGACAGGATTAAAAGGTCGCGATTTTCAGGTGTTTTAAAGATACTGTATCTATATCCAAAATTGCAATTTTCGTGTTCAATGTCGTAAATTTTTGATGTTTGTAGACTTATAACCTCGACACTTTCAATAAATTGCTCTACCTCAACGCCGTATGCTCCGATATTCTGAACTGGTGCAGCACCAACGCTACCGGGTATAAGTGACAGGTTTTCAAGTCCATACCATTTCTGTTTTATTGTGTAATCTACAAGCCAATCCCAATCTATTCCGGCTTCGGCGCGTATCGTAATATCATCATCGGTTTTGCTAATAATATCAATTTTTTTGCCTGTTGGCTTGATTATAACTCCCTTAATATCACCCTTTAGCAGAATATTGTTGCCAGAGCCTAATATTTTGAACGTATTGTAATCCTTTAGCTTCTCTTTGGCAAATTTTTCAATCTCTTTTGTTTCGCTAAATTCGTAGAAATATTGGGCGAGAGCATCTACTCCAAACGAGTTATGCTCCTTTAAAGGGTAGTTTGAATACAGTTTTTCCATGTTTAACTATTTTTTGTACGGTCTTTTCGGGTTTTGAAAGCCACGTATCTGTTTTAAAATATCTGATCTATTGTTTTTCGATAGAAAGTTCTCTATCTCAATCCGTTTTGTTCTCTCCTTAATAAAAAAGAAACTCTTTTGTATCCGTTTTTCCTCCATGTCACGGGCAACGTAAACTTTTTTTCCTGTATATGGGTTAATCCCCGTGTAAAACATTGCGGTTGATAGAGTCATAGGTGTTGGAGTAAAGTCCTGAATTTGTTCGGTTAACGTATTTTCTTTTGAGGTTTTTTGGTGCAGTTCCAACATATCTTTCAAAGTGCACTCTGGGTGACTTGAGATAAAATATGGTATTATCTGTTGGTTTTGCCCATTTTTTCGGTTCTCCTCACCGAAATATTTTGCAAAGCTCTGATAAAGTGTATAAGGTGGCTTTCGCATACAGTTTAATACGTTATCTTCTGTATGTTCGGGCGCAACTTTAAGGCGACCGCTAACGTGGTTTTTTATCAGATTGGCTGCATACTCTCGTCCATCATTTGACATATTTTGACCTGCATACAACAGGTCGTAACGCACCCCGCTACCAATTAATATTCGTTTTATTCCCTTGATTTGCAGGGCTTTTTTATACAGATTAGTTAACTGTTTATGACTGTTATTAAGGTTTTTACATATTGTCGGGAAAATACACGAGGGTCGTTGACACTTTTTGCATATTTCAATATCCTTTCCCTGCATTTTATACATATTGGCTGACGGACCTCCTAAATCGCTTATATTGCCCTTAAAATCAGACATTTGGGTAATTGTTTTCAACTCCCGAAAAATCGACTCCTCCGAGCGATTACTTATAAACTTTCCCTGATGTGCCGAGATAGCGCAAAACGAACATCCTCCGAAGCACCCACGATGAATGGTCACAGAGTGGCGTATCATCTCGTAAGCAGGAATAGCACCACGTTTATTGTATTTTGGGTGCGGTAGCCGTGTAAAAGGCAGATCGTAGTATTTATCAATCTCATTGGTTGTTAGGGTAGGATATGGGGGATTAATAACAACCTCAGAATCAAATGTTTCCTGAACAAGTGTTGATACAAACATCTTATTTGACTCTGTTTCAATAACTTTGAAAGTCTCGGCATAAACTTTTACGTCATCCAAGCATTTTTGGTGCGATGCTAACTTTATGATATTCTGTTTGTTATCATTGCTACAATTGTTGTCAATGGCTCTTATATATCCAACTTGTGGAAACGATTTGACTTTATCAAAGTTGCCACCATTTAACAAATGTTTGCAAATTGCTTCAATCGCTTTTTCTCCCATTCCATAAACCAACAGGTCTGCTCCCGATGTATGTAAAATTGAGGGCATTAGTTTATCCTGCCAATAGTCGTAATGTGTTAATCTACGCAGACTTGCCTCTATTCCGCCAACAATTATTGGTATGTTGGGATATATTGATTTTAGGATTTTAGAATATACAACGGTAGGATAATCAGGGCGAAAGCCTGCTTTACCATCTGGCGTGTAGGCATCGTTTGACCGTAGGCGTTTATGAGCCGTATAGTGATTAACCATTGAGTCCATACAGCCTGCAGATATTGCAAAGAAATATTTTGGTTCGCCAAACTTTTTAAAATCGCGCAAATCATCCTGCCAGTTGGGTTGCGGCACTACTGCAACTTTCATTCCTGCCGACTCCATAACCCTTGCAATCATGGCTGTACCAAACGAGGGATGATCGACATAAGCATCACCACTAAAAAACACAACATCGGGCTTTTCCCAACCGTGACGTTGCATCTCTTTAACTGTTGTAGGGTGCCATTTTGTGATTGGCAGGGGTTGTTCCATTTATGATAACGTTATTTCTTACGGTTTTGCAAATTTAGAAAAGTTAATATAGGTACAAGGTAAAAGGAGCAAGAAACAAGTACTTACTCCTTTTAACTTTCAGTACATACAGCGCATGCACTGTACTACTTTTACCTTTTACCTTGCACCTTTTAACTCTCTATTGTAGAACGTCTTTAGTAATATCCATTCTGATTTTAGTATGGTCACTATCGTAATCGACAATCATATCACCGGTTTTCATTATTTTAAGACTGTTCAGATTGTACCAAATAATTGATTTTCCGATGTTTATACCGTTCATAACATCTATTTGATGATTTCCTGAACTAAACGATGATACTTTAAATTTAGCATTATTGTTTATTCTTAATGTTTTAAAGTTGGCATCAGTGTTTGAGTCGGTCCTAATAGTTATTATACCTTGTGAGTTACGGATAAATTGTACTACACCTAGACTTTCATATACTACAGGTGAAGTCTTTTTGAAATTGGGGTTATATTGGTCAATAGTTTTTTGTACCTCTGTTCCGTGTAGGGCTATTGCGCTGTTATTTATAAGTTTAAGTGCTGCAAACAGACCAGCAACTGCTGGATGGAAATTATCAGCCAATAGTTTAGAGTTTTCGGCAAGAATCATCTCTGACGCAGAGAAATCGGCTCCTGCATCGTAAGAAACTTTTGTTGTTATTAGCTCTGCTGTCATATAGTTTGCTCCGGTTAGGATAGGAGAGCCATTTTCGGCAATTTGCAGTCCAAAGCTCTGATACTCTTCCATTTGGTTAAATACGGTAAGTGGTTGTACTTTGCCTTTAGTGTCTAATTGAGCAACAAACATAAACGGTTCGGTAAGTCCAGTCTCTTCTATTCCTATTTGAGTAACCCACTCAACCTTTCCGTATGGTGTAAATCGTGCAACTGCTACGTCGCCAGTGTTTTTGGCTTTCAGAAACTTATAATCTAAGTTAAAACTTTCGTTAAATGAGCATGCAACATAAATATCGCCCTCGTTGCCTATTTGAATTGAGTATCCCGATTCATTTCCTCGATGTCCATATCTACGAACCCAATCTAACTCATTTTTAGGATTATAGCGTGCGACAAACATATCGCGACTATCTTCAAAGCTTTTGAATTCGCGTTCATCAAATTTTGCTGTACCTGCAATGTAGCCGGTTATATAAATGTTTCCCTCTTTGTCGGTAACGGCATCTTTTCCATTACCACCTCTGAAACAGCCGTTTTGCATAGCCATTTGCCAAATTTGTTGTTCTCTGTCAATCGTGTTGAACTGTGAGCGTAATTCAATCATTTCAGCTTTTTGGCTGGCGTATTGAGGCATTACCATTCCAATAGGGGCATTAACAAATGTAGGATCACATATTATAAACTTATCGCTGCCACGCATAAAATAATCTCCCGAAACATTTTCGTTGAATTTAACAGCTGTTGCCATGTGTCCGTTATAAGCCATTCCAACTACTTCTAAGTTCAGAAACTCGCGTACTAAATATGCAAACAGTACAGCACGGTCTTCACAGTCGGAGTATGGATAGTGGAAAAGTTCCTCGGAAAAAAAGAATTTTTCGCGTTTGAACTGTTCTGCATCGGTTTTGTATTCAAAGGCTGTTTGAACAAATTTGATTAATAATGCTGCAGCTTCCTCTTCACTTAGGTCTTTTACTAAAGGCTTGATATATTGTGCCAAACTCATTTTAGTTGCCGATGAGACCGTTGCATCGAAATATACCCGGATATCGCAAACAGGATAATCGTTATAAAAATTGATAAGGTTTTTGTTATACTCTATTTTCATGCTGTGAGTTTTACCTGCATGAGTAAATTTAAGCTCACGTAAACCATTGTTTTCCTTTAAGTTAAGTGGCGAACGTAAATCTAAATTAAATATTTGTCGTGCTTCGGGAAAGTCCTTGTCGTAGGTGTTAACTGACGTTGCTTTACCGTTCATTAAATAGAACCTGATATTATCGACCATAAAAGAAGGCTTTTCGTATATCTCATGGGCTGAGGGGATTAATAGATATAAATCAGATTCATTGTAGCCAATTTTAGCTTTATAGCCCAATTTCATCAACAAAAACCATTGTAGGAAAACGGCATTGTTTGCATCTTTTGTAATTTTTTCAGTTGTCTGTTTTGTTAACAGATAGAGTGCGTAATCGTTTAAGTTAAGTTCTGTTTTTGCTTCAAGTAAACTGTTAACAACCACAGAATAAGGTGTTTCTGAAAGTTTTGCAAAATGATCTGAAATTGCTTGTTCGTTAATTGATTTAGAAACTGAAGAGGCAATCAAATCGTTAGGATACTTGATATTTAAAGGAGTTCCGTAAAAATCAAATTTTGCTGTGCTTGTTTTTATACCATCGGGTATTTTCTTTTGTAGTGGGGGAGTAACAACCTGTTTAATTTCCTCAACTTCGACATTTGATACTGCCTCTACTTTTTGCGACTTAGTTTTGTCTGCTTTAGAGATATCAATAGAGGGTTTTGTTTTTGGCTTCGGACCTATTTCAGGCTGTTTTTTAGAGAATGTTTCAAATTCGATAAATTTCTTTTTCAAGTACTCTGTCCATTGTTTATCGAGTTCGGCGAGTTTACGGTCCATCTCATCGGCGTATTTTTTAAGTGCCTCATCTTGTTTTTTGGCATAATCTTCAAATTGTTTGTCGCGCATTTTAACATAGTCTTCAAATGTTTGCGCTATGCCTAAAGTGCTTATTGCAAGCACTAACGTAATTGATGTTATCAGTTTTCGTATCATGGTTATTAAATTTTTCTGCAATTTACACTCTATTTTTTGATTTTTATTCTCAATTTGTCTGTTTAGCATATTGTTAACAAATTTAGGTGATTGGTGAAAATTGTTAATTGTTCGTAATTCGTAATTGTTCATTGTTTATTGCTAATTGCTTGCCGGTTATTTCGATTCCGAAAACAAGTATATCGTCAATTTGCTCATGGTTTCCCATCCATTCTTCTAATGTTTTGATTAAATGTGTTTTTTGTTCTTGCATCGAAAGGTCTCGTGTTTCTAAAAGCATCTCCTTAAATCTTTTAGACATAAATTTTCTCCCGTCTTCTCCGCCGAATTGATCAACATACCCATCGCTGTACATATATAAACGGTCACCAATTTGCAATTGAATGTCTTGATATGAAAACTTTTCGTCTTTCTTGATATGATACCCTATCGGCATTTTGTCAGCTTTATATTCAAGAATTTCGTCGTTTCTTATTATTACCAATGGATTATATGCCCCTGAAAAGCGAGCAGTTAGAGTAGAGTGATTAATGGCGCACATGGAGATATCCATTCCGTCTTTTGAACCGCCCTGTTCGCCTGTTTGTTTAAGTGAGTCTATTATATTGGTACGTAGGCGATTAAGTATTTCGTTTGTCTCAGACAGTCTCTCTTTGTTTACTAATTCGTTCAAAAATGATATTCCTAACATGCTCATAAATGCACCTGGAACGCCGTGACCTGTGCAATCGGCTGCTACTGCTATTGTCAGATCGTTGTCGTTAGTTATCCAAAAGAAATCGCCGCTAACAATATCTCGTGGCAACCACAGAACAAAGTGAGATGGTAGAATATTCTGCATATGCTCTTCTGATGGTAATAGTGCTGTCTGTATTCGGCTTGCATAGTGGATACTGTCGGTTATCTCTTTATGTTGCATGGCAATTTTGTCGCTCTGCTTTTGAATTTCTTCCTTTTGCATCATTATTTCATGAGTGCGTTCTGTAACTTTTTCTTCAAGAATGCGCTTTTCTTCAACAAGTTTTCGTTCTCTGATTTTTATATATGTAAATATTGCCGCAACAGCAATAACGATGTATGTTATATAGGCGACTGTTGTTCGCCACCAAGGAGGCGTTATTTCTATGATTATGGATTGTCCTTCAGTGTTCCATAAACCGTCGTTATTTGAGCCTTGTACGGTAAATTTGTAAACTCCTGGTGGAATACCTGTGAATATTGCTCTGCGATTGTTTGCATCGGTATAAATCCATTCGTCATTAAGGTTTTCCATTCGATAACGGTACTTGTTTTGGGTTGGTTGTGTAAAATCAAGCGCAGAAAACCCGATTGTTAAGAAGTTTTGATTGTACTTCAGTTTAAGGAACTTCTTGTCCCACAACATGCTATCAGTTTCAATATCTTTGCCAAACAGCAGTAGTTCGTTTATAACCACGTTAGGAACAAATGGGTTGATACTGTCCGGGACAAATGTCATTATTCCATCTGTTGTTTGCAGTATGGCGATATTGCTCTGCTTGTCGCTTCTTGCAATTTTGTTACCGGGGAAACCAAGACTTATGAAGTCGCCATCACGAAAATAATTTTGTATCTCTTCTGTTCTTAAATCCATGAATGACAAACCCTTATATGTGGTTAACCATATATTGTTTTGTTTGTCGGCTACTATCCCGGTTATTAGGTTATCAACCAACCCATCTTGTGTAGTGTAAAAGTCGTAATATTTGTCGGTTAGTGTATCTGTTTTTAAATCTAAAATACTTCTATAATTGGGGATTTTTAGTAATCCGTTGTTTGAGCATATTAGCATTGTGCTGTCGATAAAGATTATTTTGCCGTTGCCAATATCTTCGGATATATCAATGGTAGTTTCAAATAGTTGTCCGTTTTTGGATATACTTACTAATTGAGGGAACACTACAAACCACAGGCAACTGTCGCTGTCTAACGCTAAGTTTCCTTCAGATGATGTTGTGCCTATATTGAATTCCGGTATTTCGTACAACGTTTTTATTTTCAAATCGTTGGTTGATAGTGAGTAGATTTCCAATTCGGTTCTAACAGCTAGGCTTGATTTTCCTATCCAAATAACATCTTTTACAAAACCTTTATTAATATCGTAGCTATTCTCGTGAATTTTGGGGTGATTTACCTCGTTTATTATGTTCAGGTTGTTGTCGAAAAAAATCATTTTTTCGATTGTGGCAGCCCATAATCCTTCGTCAGTTGGTAGCAGACTTATAACACTATTTTCATTGCCAAATTGCAAATTGGCTACTTGGTTTATTTTTAACAAATTACCGGCTTTGTCCATTTTGCCAATTTTGTTTCCAGTTGCAAAAAAACATGTTTCATTATCGACAATTATCAGGTCATTAAAATCGTAAATATATTCGCCTGTTTGTTGTTCATATTTGAATATTGACTTCGGTAACTCCAATTGTTCGACCTTGTTATTCTTTATTACTGTCCATTCACCTTGTTGTGTCAGTAAAAATATATTGCCATGATTGTCGGTCGCCATTGGTTGTGTTGTAAATCTCTCATTGTCAATGTTTATAACATTGAATTTTGATTTGCGGTACCTATTCAAACCTTTGTCTGTCCCTATCCAAATATTGTGTGAATGGTCTTCGAAAATATTCCAGATTTTATCGCTGTAAAGTCGGTTTTCGATGGTTGAATTCATGTGTACTACTCCATGTTGTAAGTTGCTGTTACAAAGGTCAATAAAGAAGAGTCCATTGGTTGTTCCTACCCACAAATTGTTTTCGAAATCGGACATAATGCATATTGCCATATCGACCGACTGCAGGTTGACTTGTTGTACTTCGTCTCTGTTTTTTAAAAACACTCTATTTTGTACGACGTAAACATACTTATTGTCAGGTGTTTCTAATACCGGAATCGTTATGTAGTTACGAATGTCGGTAGGAACATTTACAGTTTCAATTATTTGGAATCGTTTAGTTTCTGGGTTGTATTCCTGAATAGCTTTGTCAGTTGATATTAATGGATATCCTGACTGGTTAACAGCGAGCTGATAAATAATTGTTCCGAAAATTCCGTTTTGCTGTGTATATGGCTCATTTAAAAGCTTTTCTGCTTCTGTGTAATTAGGCATTGGCGTTAAAGTTATGCCATATTCGGGCATGTTTTGTGCTAAAGCTGTAATATCGAAAGTGTTAGCATCGTCATTTTTATAGGTTAGCTGGTAAGTTCCTCGACTTAAAAAAATCATATCAAGTTGGCTATAGTAAAGTGACTCACGGCTAGTGTTGCATTTGCTGTATTGTGGTGTCCAAATAATTTTCGACCCTTTTTTTACTGTTCCGTAGTCGAATAGATTAAATCTATTTCCTTCGCCTGCTGTTGATACAATATAATGTCCGTCTGCTTCGATAGTGAATGTTATTGAGGTGTCAAGATCTGTTTTATTGATATTTGGAGTTAACTTTAATGCTTTTTCCGAATTCTGCCGTAATAGCTCAATTATCCTGGGGTTAATTTGATTTGTTTGGCAAATAAATGTGTCAACCGCCATTCTCTGAGGATTAAACTTGTAAAGCTGTTGCTCGTGTGGACCAATCCAGTAGTTGTTTTCAATATCTTGCACTACTTGTGTGTTATGACTGAATCTGTTTTGTAAAATAGTATCGAAACGGTTGCTTATTTTTTGATTTTCGAATAGATATAATTTATCGAAATGTCTTAGCCATAGCATTTTATTGCGATCGTAGTAGCTAAATGTGATATCGTTAAAAGGGAGGGAATATTGTGTGCGTTTGCTTTTTCTAAAGTAAGTAAAAGAGTATCCGTCGTAGCGGCTAAGACCATTACGTGAGGCAAACCATATAAAACCTGTGCTGTCTTGCTCAATTCCAGTGATAAAGCCAAGCGAACGTCCGCTTTCATTGGTTATTTGGTCAAACTGTATGTTTTGGGTAATATTTTGTGCGTATAAGTTGTTGACAATTAAAAAAACATTGAAAACAATTACTATAAATGAAAAATTTGTATAGATATTCCGCATTAACAGTCAGATTTTATCGATTTTAATATGGTAAATTTATGTTGTTTTTTCGACTGTGCAAAATTTTGTAATACTTATTATATTGGGATTAATGTTTCTTAAAAAGTTTTTTGTGAGTACCCTCCAAATATTTGAAATTATTTAAGTACTACAACAACTATAATACTAATTGTTTTTATATCGTGTGCAGTACATTAATTACAATGTTCTATTACTTCGTTTAGTATACTGTTGTCAATTTTTTCTGATGCAAATTTGCCGGTTATTTCAATTCCGAAAACAAGAATGTCGTCAACCTGTTCGCGGCTTCCCATCCAAGTTTTTAAGGTTTTTGTTAAATGTTTCTTTTGTTCGAGCATTGTAAGGTTTTGTATTTCTGAAAGCATATCTTTTAATCTTCTTGATGTAAATCTTCGATCGTTTTTTCCTCCGAATTGGTCGATGTATCCATCGCTGTACATGTACAGACGGTCACCGAGTTTTAGTTGGATTTCTTGATATGTAAATGTTTCGTTTTTCCTTATATGATATCCTATCGGCATACTGTCAGCTTTGTATTCAAGTATTTCGCCGTCTCTTATAATTATCAGCGGTTGATATGCTCCAGAGTAGTGGGCGGTTAGCGTGGTGTGATTTATGGCGCATATTGAGATATTCATTCCGTCTTTTGTGCCATAATCTTCGCCTGTTTGTTTAAGCGAGCGTATTATGTTGGTACGCAAACGATTAAGTATTTCATCAGTTTCAAACAATCCTTCTTTATTAATTAATTCATTTAAAAAGGCTATTCCAAGCATGCTCATAAATGCCCCAGGAACACCATGACCTGTACAATCGGCTGCAACAGCTATTGTTAGATTGTTCTCATTGGTAATCCAGAAGAAATCGCCGCTTACAATATCACGTGGCAACCATAGTACAAAATGAGAAGGGAAAACATCTTGTATATGTTCTTCCGATGGCAAAAGTGCTGTCTGTATTCGTCGGGCGTAGTGAATACTGTCTGTAATGCGTTTGTGTTGCTTGGCTATTCTGTCACTCTGTTTTTGAATTTTTTCATTTTGCATCATTATTTCATAAGTGCGCTCGTTCACTTTTTCTTCCAGAATGCGTTTCTCAGCAATAAATTTTTGTTCTCTGATTTTCATAAATGCAAATACTCCAACAATGGCAATAACAATATATGATATGTAGGCTACGGTTGTTCGCCACCAAGGAGGTGTTATTTGTATGATTATGGTTTGTCCCTTTGTGTTCCATAAGCCGTCATTATTAGAGCCTTGTACAGTAAATCTGTAAACCCCTGATGGAAGTCCTACAAATATTGCTTTACGATTGTTGGCATCTGTGTAAATCCACTCGTCATTAAGGTTTTCCATTCGGTAACGGTACTTGTTTCTTACTGGTTGTGTATAATCAAGCGCAGAAAAACCAATTGTTAAAGAGTTTTGATTATACTTTAGTTTTATATACTTTTTGTTCCACAGCATACTATCCGTTTCAAACTCTTTCCCGAACAGTAATAGTTCGTTTATAACCACATTAGGAGTAAATGGGTTAATGCTGTCGGGAATAAATGTCATTATTCCGTTGGTTGTCTGCAGTATGGCGGTTTTGCTATGCCTGTCACTTCTTGTTACTTTGTTGCCAGGGAAGCCAAGACTTTGGTCGCCATCTCGAAAGTAATTTTGTATTTCGCCTGTGCTTAAATCTATATGTGATAGACCTTTAAATGTTGTTACCCATATTCTGTTTTGTTTCCCAGCTATTATTCCGGTTACTAAGTTATCAGCTAATCCTTCCTGAATGGTGTAAAAGTCGTAGTATTCGCTTGTTATTATCTCTGGTTTTGAATTTAAAATTTTGCAGTAATCGGAAATTTTTAAAAGTCCGTTGTTTGAGTATATCAGCATTGTGCTGTCAACAAAGATTATTTTAGCGTTAACAATATCTTCAGGTATTTCAATAGTGGTTTCAAGTAGCTCTCCTTTTTTAGTTATGCATATCAACTGCGGAAACACTACAAACCACAGACAACCGTTGGTGTCAAGTGCCAAGTTACCTTCAGATAATGTTGAGCCTCTACTGAATTGTGGTATTTCGTATAATATGTTTGTTTTTAGATCGTTAGTTGACAATGAGTAGATTTCCGTTGCGGTTCTAATGGTTAACGTGGTATTACCTGTCCAAATAACATCTTTTACAAAATCTTTTGCCATTTCGTAGCTATCATCACGAGTTTCGGGATGGTTTACCTGATTTATAATATTGAGATTATGGTCGAACAATATCATTTTTTCTGTTGTGGCTGCCCAAATCCCTTTGTTTGTTGGAATTATTCTTATTACAATGTTTTCGTCACCCGTTTTTGCGCAATATAGTTCTCTTATTCTGAACAGATTACCAGATTTATCCATTTTGCCAATTTTGTTATCGACTGCAAAATAGCATATTTGGTTATCTAGCATAATTAGGTCATTAAAGTCGTATGAATATTTGTCAGTTTGTTGTTCATACTTGAATATTGATTTTGGTAATTCTGAATGTTCAACTTTGTATTTATTTACCACTGTCCATTTGCCTTGATGTGTCAGTAAAAATATATTGCCATGATTGTCGGTCGCCATTGGTTGTGTTGTAAATCGCTCATTGTCAATGTTTATAATATTGAATTTTGATTTGCGGTACCGATTCAACCCTTTGTCTGTCCCTATCCAAATATTGTGTGAATGGTCTTCGAAAATATTCCAGATTTTATCGCTATATAGTTGGTTTTCGGGTGTTGAGTTAATATGTATCACACCTTGTTGTATGTTGCTGTTAGATAAGTCAATAATAAAAAGACCATTGGTTGTTCCTATCCACAAATTTTTTTCATAATCTGACATAACACACATAACCTTATCAACTGATTGTAGATTAATTTGATATGTATTTTTACTGTTTTTTAAAAATAACTTGTCTTGTATAGCATAGACGTACGTATTATCAGGTGTTTCTAAAACAGGTATTATTATGTAGTTACGCATGCTGTCAGGAACTTCAATTTTTTCAATTATTTGAAACCCTTTTGTTTTGGGGTTATATTCCTGAATAGCTTTGTTGGTAGATATTAGCGGAAATCCAGACTGGCTAATAGATATCTGATAAATTATTGTTCCGTATATCTCTTTTTTTGAGTTCTGTTTTAGTTGTGCCGATGTATTTGGTTTAATTTGGTTTGTTTGACACATAAAAGTATCAACCTCCATATTAATTGGATTAAACTTGTACAGCAACTGTTCGTGTGGACCTATCCAGTAGTTGTTTTCAATATCTTGTACTACCTGTGTATTATGTCTAAATCTGTTTTGTAAAATAGTGTCAAGACGATTGCTTATTTTTTGATTTTCAAATAGATATAGCTCATCAACATGTTTCAACCACAACATTTTGTTACGGTCGTAGTAGATAGATGTAACGTTATTGAAAGGGAGTGAATGTTTCGAATGCTTACCTTGCTTGAAGTATGTATAAGAGTAGCCATCGTATCGGATTAGTCCGTTGCGTGTAGCAAACCACAGAAAACCTGTGCTGTCCTGCTCAATTCCTGTGATAAAACCAAGCGACCTTCCATTTTCATTGGTAATTTGGTCGAACTTAATATTTTCAATAATTCCCTGAGCATGTAAATTATTGGTTGTAAAGGATATGTTGAGCAGAGCAGTCGTCAATAAAAATTTTATGAGAGTATTTCGCATTTAACGATTAAATTTTATTGATTTAGATGTGACAAAATTATGTCCTTTTTTTAGTCCTGACAAGGTGTTACAAAAACTTAATGTATGCTTGTTTTAC
>JGI24710J26742_10001154_pt1 | contig 24362 bp, 16 predicted proteins | sample BioPla2DNA2_FD_26742 | JGI IMG/M metagenome (IMG submission 26742) | reverse complement strand
TTGGGGGCATAATCTCTTCTGTTCCTTTTCTTTTTATAAATCCTTTTTATTATAAATACAGTAGCTGTGATTATAACCGCCCATATAATGAGATAAGGAAGGTTCACTACAAACCAAACGAAGAAATCCTTCAGACCTTCTGTTATGTTATAAACGGTTTCACTGAATCCGTTTTTAATCCTGGTGAATACTGTCTCCTTCTCTTCGCTGGTAGGTGTCATGCGTTCAACTTCATTAATTGATATGGTAACAGTACTGTATTCCACCTTGTTATCAATAGTCCTAAGCTCGGTCTCATACATCTGAAGTTCATAACGAATCGAGCTTAAACGACTTTCCAGTGCTATTATATCCTCCANGTTATCGGTCTTTTCCAATAATGACCATAACCTCTCCTGTTCAATTTCCAGAGATTTTTTGCGACTCATGGTATCTACATATTGAAGGGTAACATTATCTGATGATGAATTCTCATTAATAACATTTCCATTATCTTTAACAACCGTAACAAATTCATTCAGTCTGTCCTTTGGAATTCTGGCAACTATATAAGCATGTCTTAAGTTTCTGCTGCTGTAATAGCTTTTCCCGCTAATTTCTGTTCTTTCATCATAGCCTCCAAGCCTTACAATCTCATCCTTTATGATACTGACAAGCGTATCAAATTCCTGAGTCTCTACCTCTAAACTTACCCTTGTAATAATTTTATCCATTGATGTGTTATCTGTACTTCCTGAAGTAATTGGACTTATACTTGTGAGCCCTGATTCTTCTGTTGATTGGTCTCTCCCATAATTATTTTCCATTGGGGCATCGTCCTTGTCATATTCATATGATCCACTGCCCTGAACAGGACCTTTGATATCATATTTTGCACTCTTACTGCAAGCTGCGAAAATTGATCCTAATGTAAAAATCATAATAAGTATCACGATAATCCTAATTTTTTTCATAATAACCCTCCATCCCTTCTTTAGCCTGAAGACTTTTATATCACTAATAATTAGACGCACCTGTTTTCCACATGGTTCCATAATCTTCTTCTGATAAACCAAACAGATAAACGGACTTACACTAATTTATTTCTTCTCTGGTATAATTGTTTGTATCTCCGGTTTTATTATATAATATTGAAGTACAAATATCAAAAAATACATCAGAATCATATTAAAATAAGGAGCACAAAGTATCTTATAATAAGAATTCCATGTGCTCCTTATTCAAGCATGCATTATTTTTTGGCTGTTCTAATTTTTCTTTTCAACAACAATCTTTATAAGCGGTCCCCTTCCCGCTTTATTCGTACCCCAAAGCTTTATAGGTGTTCCCTCTTTTTGTTCAGGAATTTCAACAAAGAAATTACCTTTATTGTCTATTGTTCCTTTATATTTCTTATTCCCAATCTGTGCATATACCTTGGTCTGCGTTCTGGCGACCTCCGATACTGCATCCTCAAATTCCTTTGGAACCTCTTCTGTGATTTCATTGCCCTCCTCCTGAGGAATCACATAATCCAGAAGTTCTATTGAACCTGTAATAATTGTATCACCTTCATATACTTTGTTTACTTTAGGAGGATCCGGTGAGACCTTTACAAGCTCTGTAATCAGAGGATCACTGGTTCCGACCTGATTAGAAGCTGTAACTTTTACTACGGTTCCTGACACATCTCTGTCTGTTGCCAATGTGTAAATATATTTTCCTAATGCTTCGTCATAATAATATTCATTGGTAGTATATTTCTTTTTGCCAATTATCAGTTCAATCTCTACATCCTTGACAGCCACTACATTTACAATTTTATCTGTATTAGTAATTTCACTCAGAAGGACAGGCATATCCGGTCTTCCTGCAATTACTGTAAATGATTGTGCCAATAGGATTCTGCCGTCAACAAATCTGACCATGGCATAGACCTTTGTTCCTATATCCAATTTCTCATCCAGATAATGAACAAATCTTGAACTCTCATTGGTCGGAATATTATATATACTGCTTCTAAAATCCTTCCCCTCACCTTTTGCAATTGCAACATATACATTACCGCCCGCATAATAATAGCCCGATATCAAATTGGATTTGTTGGTAACACGATTTAAAATCAAATTAGTGGAATTCGGTCTTATATAAGCTTCTATGTCACTAACGACTACTTCAATCGGATAACTGTACCTTTCTTTGCCATACTTGACGTCAGTTGCAACAACAAGAAGCGATTGTCCGGCATAAAGCTGATCATCAAATTCAAATGAGAATCTTCCTTCTTTATCAGTTTTTGTAGTATATACCTTCCTATTAAGGTGCAGCTCGACCTTTATATTAGGTTCAGATGGAACATGCCCCGTTATTGTTCTCTCAATATTACTGACCTCGTTGACAACAGGTGCATTTGGAGCAGCTTTATCGACCGTAACCGTACTCACCCTGCTGTTTCTTGACACATGATCCATAGCATAAATCTGTATGGAAGTACCGGCTGTCTGAGGTGGTAATAAAATAATAAACTGACCATCATAGGATACATTTACTAAGGTTTCAACAATTTTTAGCTTAGGATCGTATATTTCCTTGTTTGATTCAAATAACTCCCTGCCGCCGTCATCGGATACATATACAGTATCATCTATAATGGCTAAGACTGAGGTTATATTATCACGTGCATTTCCTGTAATATAATTATCATTGTTGTAAACAGGGTTTACTAAAGGCTGATTAGGACCTGTACGGTTAATTCTGACCTCAACACGCTCACTTTCCAGTCCTCTTTCATCATCTCTGACATACAGTGTAATATAGGTTTCTGCCAGCTGTCCGGGAAGAGCTACTGAAAATGTACCGCTTCCATTTATTTTCTCTTCATATATGCGGTTTGGTGTCTCAATCACCAAGACCGTATTAGGCTCTGCCTTTCCGCTTATTCTTTGTTTCCTGTTCGTGTAGTTGTCTACAATCGGTCTGGGTAAAAGATTATCATTAAAGTTATCAACAACTACCTTTCTAATTGTTTTATTACCATTAATATCCTCAGCATAAATAGTATATATACTGTTTTTNCTTACAGTAAATCCATTGCTTGGGATATCTCTGCCTATAATCCAGGCATCATAGTCTATATCATATTCTCCGTCCAGAACTTTAAGAAGCTTTATCTGTGAATCATCAGCAGCCTGTACGGCTATCTCATAGGGGCTTGCTGTAGGATTCGTTATCAGGGGAGCTACAACCATATGCGGAGCTGTATTATCCTTCAAATCTGTCTGATATCCTGCAGCATAATATCTGTATCCATCTTTCTGAGTCAAGTACGTCCTATACCAAGATGTTTCTTCAAACAAATCCTTGGCATAATATGGCACCCTTACAATAAATTGATAATTTCCGGGTAATAATAATTTCCAGTTGTGGTCAACCTGCGGCATTATAGTTCCACTCTTTGAAAGCTGACGAATATAGTTTGCCAGTATCGCCTGACTCCTTATAAAGCCTCTAAGAACTGACTGATTCTCTATCCCTTGATTTGCAGCGGTTGGTCTGGTAATTTTGTTGGTGGCTATCAGAAGCTCCATATCATCTGTAACTTCTTTTCCTTGATAGTATACATTTGATATTCTTCTGTTATTACTGATCCGATTTCCCGAAAAATCATATCTGGGATACTTTGACGGATCAATTTGATAGCTTATTCCATCAAACACATAAAAATTGCTCCAATCATTCAGCCATTCCTCACGAATTAAAGACTTAAGCCCGGTTTCCTTCATCAAAGAAGACATGGTAGAATCCTGCCAAGGTGTTTCTACTACAATGGTTTCATATGCACTGGCAGACCACTCTAGCCATTCTTTCAGCTGAGCTCCTGTAATTGTATATACATACAGATAGCTGTTATAATTCTGTAGTGTTGCCAAATTCGCTTCTGTAATCTTATCCTTAATGTCAACAAAATCATATATCGACTTAACACCAAAGCTTTCATATGTTGAAGCCGCTATTATAGGATAATCCATATACTTCTTCTCTGTAGATTTAATACGATTCAAAGCATAATGTATCTTGGAGTCGTTAAGTAATTGTATGGCAGCATTGTCTGCTAATAAGCCATAATAATTCTGCAATGACGTGCCCGGTTCCAATTGAGCAAGAATATCCGTTGCATAATCAAGCAGCTCTTCTTCCCATCCACCAAACATCTCAGCAATTGTTGAATCTTCTTCCGTGGTTTTCTCATTCACCATCCGCAGATCGGATTTTCGATTAACAATATTAACAGAATCACCCTTAACCTCAAGGACAAGATCAATTACACCAATTGCCCTTCCTCTGTCACCTGCCATTACAACATTTTTTCCGTTCATTAGGTAAGTATTCTTATCAACCCCTGAAAGATTATAAAAGGTAGAGGACATATCGGTTGTAGGGTATAAATCGTGTTCATGTCCTGCTATTACCGCATCAATCTCAGGTATCTTCGTTAAAGCATAGGCAACATTCTTAAAATAAGGCTCCGGATTCTCCGGTCCTATTCCCGTATGAGACAGGGCAATAATAATATCCGCTCCCATCTCCTTTAATTTTTCTGCCTGAGTCCTTGCATTCTCCACCATATCTTCGCCGATTAATATGCCTGTATAGCTGTGGGTTTTGCTTGCAAATGCAGGAACAGTCTGTCCGATAATTCCTATCGTTACTTCAATCTCCTTACCGGTTCTGGTCTTAACCATACGGGTTATAAGCATATTTTCCAAGAACGGATGCTCCCCTGTCCGGGCATCAGTAACATTTGACACCACTGTAATATCTCTAAGACCGGAGCCATCCAATTGGCGCAGTATGTAATCATAACCATAGTCAAATTCATGGTTACCAAGTGTTATGGCATCATATCCAACATGCTTCATAGCCTTATAAATCGGCTGGATTTCCTCTTGGTTCGCTGAAAATATATATTCTGTTGTATAATCAAATAATACATCGCCTGCATCCAGAGTAATGGTGTTTCCCTCCGGCAGTTCTGCCTTAGTCTTCTTAATAAGATCAAAAACTCTTGCAAGACCGCCATAATTAAAATCTACTCCCCGCTCATAGTCCTTGCTGTTAAGCTGTCCATGCAGGTCTGTGGTTCCAATAATTCTGAAATCAATAATTTCTGCTTTATCTTCTGCTGCGATTACATTGCGGGGCTGATTTGCCCCTATACTCATAAGCATTCCCAGTGCCATTATCACAAGTGTCAGCACTGAGAGAAAATAAAATCTTGTTCTTCCTTTCGTTGTTCTTCTTTTCGTCATCCTTCCTCCTTACCCAGAAGAATTAATCCAATAATCAATTCTCCTAATTTACGTCAACATTGCCAGCGTTTCACATCATGGGGATATTCTAGAATATTTATAAGGCAAAAGAATGGCAAATTGCTTAAGAAAAACTTACCAATTGTTACGAATATAGTACAGGGTGGATGAGTTCTAGGAGGCGGGCTGTCTGCCCTGTCAGGTAGAGGTATCCGAATAGGGCTTCCAAGCCTGTGGCTGTACGGTATTCGATAATGTCCGCATTCTTAGAGGAGGTGAAGGACTTGGCATTCCTTCCCCTCTTATATATGGCTTCTTCCTCATCTGTAAGCTTATCCTGTATGATATGATAAAGTTTTGCCTGCGCGGAGGCTTGTACCAATTTAATGACCTTGTTATGAAGCTTATTAACCGGTGCATTACCATGCTCTACCACATAGGTTCTTATCACCAAATCATAAATAGCATCTCCGATATAAGCCAAAGTAAGACCTGAATAGGCTCTGATATCCGTATCCGGCAGATTCCAAGCCTTCCTTATATAATCCGATATGGATATTAAATGTTCTGCATCTATTTTCTTTTCCATTTTACACCTTCTCTTGTATCCTCAAGAATTATTCCTCTCTCAAGCAGAGTATCTCTTATCTTATCTGCCTTGGCGTAGTCTTTATTTTTTCTGGCTGTCTGTCTTTCCTCTATAAGTCTTTCAATTTCCTCAGGAAGAATCTCTTCCTCCTTCAGAGCCTCAATTCCTAGTATGCCGCATAGGGCTACAATTCTGTCTCTCATAGATGTAATAAATTTTATGCTGTTGTCTGAGTTGCAATTAATATTTGCTAATTTTACCAGTTCAAAGATGGCAGCAATTGCATCTGCAGTATTAAAGTCATCCTCCATAGCATCCTCAAATTTTCTCTGAAGTAAATCAGCTTCCTGCAATATACTGCTTTCACTGTCAGATATCTCTTCACTTGTTAATGCATCACTTTTCAGAAGAAATTCCAACTGTTCTACAGAGGTTATGATACGTGTGAGCGAGTTCTTGGCAGCCTCAATTAAATCCCTGCTGAAATTTAACGGGCTGCGGTAGTGTGCATTCAGCATGAAAAAGCGTATAATCTGTCCGGAATATTCCTTAGTTATATCCCTGACCGTAAAGAAATTGCCTTCTGATTTTGACATTTTCTTATTATCAATATTTATAAAAGCATTGTGCATCCAATACTTTGCAAATGGCTTTCCCGTAGCTGCTTCGCTTTGGGCAATCTCATTTTCATGATGCGGAAATATCAAATCCTCACCACCGCCATGAATATCAATCTGGTCACCAAGATACTTACTGCTCATAACCGAACATTCAATATGCCAGCCCGGACGACCGTCTCCCCAAGGTGATGTCCAATATGGCTCCCCTTCCTTCTTAGGCTTCCAAAGAACAAAATCCATTGGATCATCCTTTTCATCGCTTACCGCTATTCTTGCTCCGGCTTCCAAATCATCAATATTTTTCTTTGAAAGCTTTCCGTATTCCTCAAAGCTTCTGGTTCTAAAGTAAACCGTTCCGTTTTTCTCGTATGCGTAACCCTTCTCAATTAATATGGAAATCATCTCGATCATATCATCGATTTCCTCGGTTGCCTTCGGATGACAGGTGGCAGGAAGGACATTGAGAATATCCATGTCCTTCTTGAATTCCATAATATATCTCTCGGCAACCTCAGTAGAGGATATGCCCTCTTCAAGTGCACGCTTGATGATTTTATCATCCACATCCGTATAATTTGATACGTAATTAACCTCATAGCCCTTGTATTCAAAGTATCGTCTCACCGTATCAAAGAAAATGGCCGGTCTGGCATTTCCTATGTGGATATAATTATATACGGTCGGTCCGCAGACATACATTCGCACCTTGTTTTTTTCAATTGGAATAAATTCTTCCTTTTGCTGTGTTAGTGTATTATATATTCTCATATTATTCCTCCTGAATGCGTTATTATCATTTGATTATAACCTTATTTTCTGCTTATTTCTTTATTCTTTAACTTGTTTGGCCTTTTTATCATTATCCTGTTTCTTTAACTCATCAAGTATTCTGTCCAACTCCTCCAGTTTTTTGCATGTACTCTTTATATCATCAAACCTGCTGCACAGCTTCTTTATCTCATTCTTCAGATATTCATTTTCCTTCTTGAAATTATTCATATCATTAAGATATGGATCCGGAAGGTGAACCTGATCCAAGTCCTCTCTTGGTATCTTAACATTATCACGTTTTACGATTCGTCCGGGTACTCCTACTACGGTAGAATTAGCAGGTACCTCTGATAATACTACAGAGCCCGCACCTATTTTTGAATTTTCCCCTATTGTGAAGGAGCCCAGTACCTTTGCTCCGGCACTTATCATTACGTTATTGCCTATGGTCGGATGCCTTTTGCCTTTTTCTTTGCCGGTACCTCCTAGGGTAACGCCCTGATAAAGAGTTACATTATCTCCTATGACGGTGGTTTCTCCTATGACCACACCTATGCCATGATCGATAAACAAGCCTTTTCCGATAGTTGCTCCCGGATGTATCTCAATACCGGTCTTTCGTGCAGTCCTTTGTGATATCCATCTGGCAAGAAAGTAGTGCTTCTTAAGATACAGCTTGTGAGCTATACGGTATCTTAATATTGCCTTAAAGCTCGGATATAAAAATATCTCAAGCGGAGACTTAATGGCAGGATCTCTTTCCTTTATAATTCTCATTTCTTCTTTAATATATTTAATAAGTCCCATATATTAACCTCCCCGGAACAATTATGCTTTCTGTTATTATAATCACAAAAATTCAGTTAACTGTTAAAGCCTAAGCGTTATTGACTGCATAAGAAAGAGTTTCGTTAGGACGCAATTTTCTTCAAACTAAAAAATCCGCCTCTAATATAGAGGCGGTATAAGTCGCGGTTCCACTCTACTTGTATGTCAATATCATATACATACTTGACACACATCTTTATACATATAACGGCTGTTACCGGATTCGGCTAAGTTAACCCTCACCGAATCAGCTCCCGGATGCACTTCGCTCAAGTTCCTGTAAGGAGTGCTTTCAGCCGGTGACACCCCATCTCTGATACAATCCCATGAGTTACTTTTCCGTTCATCGCTTTTATCATTAACTCAGATATATTTGTAAGCTTTAATTCATTTTATGCATTGTTATTTGATTTGTCAATATGTTTCGTATGATAAAATTTTACCGTCTCTTTGGACATCCTCCGCAGCCGTTACAGCCCTTTTCATTATATGCCGGAGTAACATCCACTTGATAATTCATCATGGATTCAATGAGACATACGGCATGGGCTGCTATTCCCAACCCTTCACCTGTAAATCCCAGTCCTTCCTCAGTTGTTGCCTTGATATTAACCTGATTATCTGTAAGCTCAAGAACTGTCGCTATATTTCTCACCATCTCAGGAATATATCCTGAAAGCTTAGGTTTCTGGGCAATAATTGTAGCATCGATATTTTCTATAAGATACAGCTTATCATCTAAAAGCTCTTTAACTTTTTTTAATAGCTCTAAGCCGGATGCTCCTTTATAAGCTTCATCCGTATCAGGAAAATGTCTCCCGATATCTCCTAAAGCTGCTGCCCCCAATAGGGCATCCATTATAGCATGAATAAGCACATCCGCATCTGAATGTCCCATCAGACCCTTCTCATACGGAATCGCTACTCCCCCGATAATTAATTCTCTATTCTCTACAAGCCTATGAACATCATAGCCTGTTCCAATTCTCATTTCAAAACCTCCACAGCAAAATATAAGGTTACACAACATTCAACGGAGGTTTTGACCTCCAGAGCAAAATTCAAGGTTACATAACATTCAACGGAGGTTTTGACCTCCAGAGCAAAATTCAAGTTACACAACATTCAACGCAGGTTTTGACCTCCACAGATCTCCACAACAAAAATATTATCTATATTATTACATATATTCTACTCATTTACTATCGCAATATGAGTAAAATATAATATTTTTTCTGCCATCACATTCAGTTTTCTTTATGGCAGTAATTCCATAAACTCCTCCGCTGACAGATTGAAATGATCCAGTATAAGCTCATTATCTTCATATGTAATAATATTAATACATGCATTCTTCAATCCGGTTTTTCCCGAACCCTTTTCTCCGCCGGTCAGTACCATTATAACGGAATTTATAGCTGCACCGTGAGATACCATTATAATATCTTGATTATTATATTTCGCTGCATACTTACAGATACAATCAACAAGCCTTTTACTAAGCTTGTCCAACGGTTCAATCGTATCCTCAAAACCAAATGTATCAAAAAATTTCCTTGAATCATAAGATATACCGGACAACCGGCCAAAATCCCGCTCTATCAATCCGTCATCTATGATTATCTTTGAACCTCCAATCGAATCTGAAATGATTTCTGCTGTCTCAACAGCACGGGATAAAGGACTCGTTACTATAATCTTTACTTCTGTATTTTTCAAGGCTGCGGCACATTTTCTGACCTGCCTTCTTCCGGTCTCATTAAGAGGTACATCCTCCCTTCCTTGAACTTTCCCTATAAGATTCCAATCTGTCTCTCCATGACGTATTAAGTAGATCTTCATGTTCAACCTCCATCATATGTTTGAAGTTACAATTTTCCCGTTTGTCCTCATGATTGCCGCTATCTGATCCATAAGCTCCTTGCTTGGCTCCTTTGTATCAGTCAACTTATAATCTATCTCCATCTCCTTCCATTTGTACTCGCCCATCTTGTGAAACGCAAGAAGCTCAATCTTCTTAACATTCGAATAACCGTCAAGATGCTCCGACAGCTTCACCACGCCATCCAAATTGTCGGTAAGCTGAGGTACTACCACATATCGCACCCATGTTGCTGTATTCTTCTCTCTAAGATAGTCCAGGAATTTTAAGGTGGGGCTTAAACTAACCCCGGTAATAGTCTTATATACAATCGGATCATAATTCTTAATATCAAGCAGAACCAAATCCGTATAATCTAAAAGCTCCTTCACGCTGTCATTAAGAATGAAACCNGAAGTGTCCAAAGCAACTGATATTNCTTTATTCTTACATAGCTTACTCACTTCTACCAGAAACTCTGCCTGAAGCAGAGGCTCGCCACCGGTAAAGGTGACTCCGCCTCCTGAGTAATCCATATATGATTTATACTTTATTATTTCACTGAATAATGCTTCCGGTGTGTATTCAGTGCCGCCATTTACATCCCATGTATCAGGATTATGGCAAAACTGACACCTAAGAGGACAACCCTGCATAAAAACCACAAAACGTATCCCCGGTCCATCCACTGTACCAAAGCTTTCTAATGAATGAATTCGTCCAAGCCTTGTCATATGCCATTCTCCCCCTTCTTGTAAGAAACCATATAAACCTTTTAGACGTTTGAAAAACCACACAACCCGCATAAATGCGAAATATTTCTTTAATAAAGCAATATAGCCCCCACCGATTTACAGTAAAATTGAACTGCCAAGAAACAAGCCTGTCAAAATCCGAAAGGAATTATTATATGATATCATATAACAGTTTTCGATTGCAAAAATTTTACTTTTATCTTATTTTATCTCTCATGGAAGGTTCTATGAATAACATCAAGCTGCTGCTCTCTGTTCAGCTTAATGAAGTTAACTGCATAGCCTGATACACGAATTGTAAGCTGCGGATATTTTTCAGGATGCTCCATAGCATCAAGCAGAGTCTCACGGTCAAATACATTAACATTAATATGATGACCCTTACTGCGGAAATATCCGTCAAGCATACCAACCAGATTCTTTATCCTGTCATCCATATCCTTTCCTAAAGCCTTAGGAACAATCGAGAATGTATAAGAAATACCATCCTGTGCATGCTTATACGGCAATTTTGCAACAGATGCCATGGATGCTATCGCACCTTTCTTATCTCTTCCATGCATAGGATTTGCACCGGGAGCAAAAGGTTCTCCTTTCTTTCTGCCGTCAGGTGTACTTCCTGTCTTTTTACCATATACAACATTAGAGGTTATTGTTAATATCGAGAGAGTTTGCTTTGCACTGCGGTATGTCTTAATCTTTCTAAGCTTATTCATAAACCGCTCAACCACTTCATACGCAATCTTATCTACCCTGTCATCGTTATTGCCAAAAGCAGGATAATCTCCTTCTATTTCATAATCAACAACGAGACCGTCCTCATTACGTATTGCCTTTACCTTAGCATACTTTATCGCTGACAGGGAATCGGCTACAACCGATAATCCGGCAATACCACAAGCCTCAGTACGAAGAATATCCACATCATGAAGTGCCATCTGAAGCCTCTCGTAGTTGTATTTATCATGCATATAGTGAATAACATTCAGTGTATTAATATATAATTCGGATAGCCAATCAAGTATCTGGTCAAATTTCGATACTACCTCGTCATAATCAAGATATTCGCTTGTAACAGGGGCAAAAATAGGAGCAACCTGCTCTCCCGATATCTCGTCTTTTCCTCCGTTTATAGCATATANCAATGCTTTGGCAAGATTCGCACGGGCTCCAAAGAACTGCATCTGCTTACCCAGCCTCATGGCAGATACACAGCATGCTATTCCATAATCATCGCCCCATGACTCTCTCATTATATCATCACTTTCATACTGTATGGAACTGGTATCAATAGAAACCTTTGCACAGTATTTTTTAAACGGCTCAGGCAAAAATATTGACCAAAGTACCGTAAGATTAGGCTCCGGTGCCGGTCCCAAATTATACAGAGTATGCAGAAATCTATAGCTGGTTTTTGTTACAAGGGTTCTTCCATCCAGACCCATGCCGCCGATAGATTCTGTAACCCAAGTAGGATCACCTGAAAACAAATCATTATATTCAGGTGTACGTAAAAACCTCACCATTCGGAGCTTCATAACAAACTGATCAACCAGTTCCTGAACCTCTTCTTCGGTGATTTTTCCGTCCTTTAAATCCCTTTCATAATATATATCAAGGAAAGTAGAGACACGACCAAGACTCATTGCGGCACCATCCTGTTCCTTTATGGCACCAAGATAAGCAAAATATGTCCACTGGGTAGCCTCAAAGGAATCCCTCGCAGGATTACTTATGTCATATCCATATGATGCAGCCATCTCTTTCAGTTGCATTAAGGCTTTAATCTGCTCCGACAGTTCCTCTCTCAGACGTATATCAGGAGAACCAAGATTCGGATTTTCAAGAAGCTTTTTCTCATGCTTTTTTTCCTNAATCAGAAAATNCACNCCATAAAGAGCAACTCTTCTATAGTCGCCGATTATTCTTCCTCTTCCGTACGCATCAGGAAGTCCTGTGATTATGCCTGAGTGTCTTGCCTTTCTCATTGCATCTGTATAAGCATCAAAAACCCCGTCATTATGAGTCTTTCTGTTCTGTGTATAAATCTCTTCAGTCGTCTTGTCAAGAGTATAACCATAGGATTCCAATGCCTTTTTGACAACACGGATACCGCCGTTAGGCATTATTCCTCTTTTTAACGGTTTGTCCGTCTGAAAGCCGACAATTACTTCATTTTCTTTATCCAAGTAACCCGGACCAAATGCCGTTATGGTGGATGGTCTTAAGGTCTCAGCATCAATAATTCCCTTCTCATTTTCCAATTTCATCAGCTCTTTGGCTTTCTCCCAAAGCTTCAAAGTCCTCTTAGTGGGACCAACCAGAAACGATTCATCACCCGAATATGGGGTATAATTATGTTGTATGAAGCTTCTTACATTAACATCTGTAGTCCAGCTTCCTCCTTCAAAATCATGCCATTCTTGTCTCATATCTATCCTCCTTTGGGGAAACTATAGTCTTTTAATTCTATATTGTATACAATATAATTTTAAATAAATTGTTTAGCCAAGTCAACAGTAATTGATAACAATTATCAATAAGCTTTTGTTTAGTAAATAATTGTTTTAACAATTTTAATAATAATACATTATTTTAAATATTAAATCAATGATACAAATCACATTTTATTTGCCATTGATATAGCCAAAAATCATTTAATAACCGATATATTATATAACATGCCTGTTATATTTTGAACTGTTATTATTTACTATCCACTATAATAATCATGGTTAATTTAGTACAATTATTATTGTATAATTACTATTGTATACAGGCACTAAGAGGTGAATTATATGGAGATAAATGAATATAGACCAAAACAAAACAGACTGCATAAAGCAGCCTCTGAGTATGAAGCATCCCAGATAAAGGCACCGAATATCAAAACCTCCGCACGCAGTCAAAAGCCTGTTCAGNTTAATAAAAATGAAAACCCTATTATTAGAGGTGAGATAATAGATCTGCGTTATCAGGANGTCAAGATAAGATTGGAACCAAGCGGTCAGATAATTAACGGCAAGCTGTCCGGTGATGTTCCTCTTTCAATTGGTCAAACAGCGGAGTTTGTGATATCGGATGAAACCGACGGTCAGATTACTTTGCGATATATACCCACAGGCGGCTCCCCTATGAATGATATTATTCATAAGGCTTTATATGCCTCCGGACTTACGGCTTCAGAAAGAAATATAGCTATTGTGCAGGAGCTTTTGAATTATCAGATGCCTGTTGATAAGAATACAATTCTGCAGTTAATTAAGTTTACATCAGCTTATCCTGATGTCAGCCCTGCTTCACTTATTCTTATGCATAAGAATAATCTGCCGATTAATTCCGGCAGTATCGCTCAATTTGAAGCATATCAAAAAGGTATGCACCAAATTCTAAACCAATTAAAATTGTTAACAGATAGTATAAATGACACTGCAGCTGATGATAACATACGTTTAAATAATCATCACAGTTCGGATATTATTATGGTTAATCAAGAGACTTCTGAAGAAATGGTTTCCGGGTCGAATAATACTCAGTATGCAGATGTTCCCTCAGAAAGCGTTTATTCTGATAATCATACGGAGGGTGTTATCATCCTGCACAGAGAGCTGCTTAATATAATAGCAGACGGCAAAAGCATACCGGAACAAATATATCCTGATACCTCTATAGCACATGTTATACCCGATAATGAGCTGAAGCAGCTTAAGGAAATGTTGATTACCGATATAAACAAATCATCATATTATAGCAGCGATACGGCAGAACATATTATATCCCGGCTTTCAAATGGTACTATGACCTTAGAAAGCCTGTTATCCGTAGTTTATGATCTGTTTGGCAGTGAAGCATCACAGCCTGTTATAGATAATTATGCCCCTATATACAGTATAGTGAAGGCATTTATAGGCATGTCCGGCAAGCTTTCTGAAGATGCCAAAGATAAGCTTGTGCACTTGCTCAAATCCGAAGCATACCGGGAAACAATATCTGAAGCTCTTCACAGCAGATGGACATTAAGCCCCGATGAGCTTGCCAATAAAGATAAGGTTAAGGAATTCTACAGGCGGCTTGATAAGGACATGGAGAAGCTGGATAAGCTTACAGATAATTTCAGGATGAGCATTTCGCCGGATTTTAAATCATCAATAAATAAACTGCAGGATAATCTGCAGTTTATGAGAATGCTGAATGAGATGTTTTTGTATGTTCAACTGCCTATCAGACTTGCCGGTCGTGATGCTCATGGAGATTTGTATGTATTTACACGCAAGCATCATAAGCATACAGATTCAGAAGGTCTGAATGTTTTACTCCACCTTGATATGACAAACTTAGGTCCTTTGGACATTCATATCTCTGTTAAGAATCGGCAGATAAATGCGGTTTTTTATGTGGAGAAATCGTCCGAACAGATTATATCAAAGCATCTGAATGAGCTTATCGATGCACTAAACAGCAAAGGATATCAGCTTCAGGTTAAGACACAGATATCGGACAGTAAGCCGGATTTTATAACTGATATCCTGCAACAGGACGTATCAGATCCAAACATGCACCGATATACCTTCGATATCAGGGCATAGTAAGCTTAACCTGATTCTTTTTCTCCAAGCTTATAGTCATACGCATCAAATACAAATGACAGTACTTCTGCCATTCCTACAAATTCGCATCCGTACATTGTTAATTTATCATCAATAGGTTGGCTTCTGATAATTTTTACGACACTATGCAGTGTTTCTTTATCTCCCAGATTAATACTGGCATTAAAATAATAGCCTATGGGAAGCTTGCTTTCTGACCTGAAGCCAATCCCGGATTTTGAAATATTCAAAACCTCAATAGGAGCATTTATATTAGCTACCTTAACATAGTCCTGCTTGTATAAGTCGCTGATTTCCAAGGAAAGCCTGATAGGCATCCTTTTTGATTTTCTTCTCTCCTCCACAACATAACCTCCGCTAATTGAATTTTATAAACCTGCTACTATTATATTACAACAGCTGTCAAATAACAATAAATTACTCAAGAAGTTCCTTAATAATTGCATTTACTATCGCAGGGTCTGCCTTGTGATCCATAGCCTTAATGGTCTGCCCAACCAGATTTCCGAAGGCCTTCTTCTTGCCATTCTTATAATCTGATACTGCCCCGGGATTATCTTCAAGTACCTTCATCGCAGCCAACCTAATAACACTTGCATCAGAAATCATCTCAAGTCTATGATTTTTCACATACTCCTCAGGATCTATATTCTCCAGAAATGATTTTTCAAACACTTCCTTGGCTTTAATACGATTTACTCTTCCTTGCTCAACCATAAGAATCAGCTTTGATAATCTCTCCGGGGTTATGCAAATATCACACGCATCTATGTTATTCTCATTCAACAGCCGCATCCCCTCGACCATCAGCCAGTTAGCTGCTTCCTTTGGCAAATCGCACAGTTTAGTCGTATCCTCAAATAACTTGGCCATTTCAACGGATGAAGTTATTACTTCCGCATCATATTTTGATATGCCATATTCCTTTTGATAGCGAATTATTTTCTCGTCCCGAAACTCAGGAAGCGATGACCGAAGCCTATCTATCCAATTATCAGAAATTTCTATAGGTACAATATCAGGATCAGGAAAATATCGATAGTCGTCTTCTTCCTCCTTTGTCCTCATCCTGATACTTTCATTTTTATTATCATCCCACCTTCTGGTTTCCTTATCAACAACTCCTCCTGCTTTCAGTATATCAATCTGCCTCTTGCTTTCTCCTTCGATTGCTTTGGTTATTGCTTTAACAGAATTCAGATTTTTTATCTCTGTTCTGGTACCAAACTCCCTGCTGCCGGTTTTCCTGACAGAAAGATTGATATCTACCCTCATAGAGCCTTCCTGCATCTTACAATCAGATACACCCATATATATCAGCATCATTCTCAGCTTGTCTAAAAACGCTGCTGCCTCGTCTGCACATCTTAAGTCCGGCTCACTTACTATTTCTATCAGCGGAACTCCTGAACGGTTATAGTCTACAAGCGTCTGATTATTATCCGAATCATGAATCAGCTTACCTGCATCTTCCTCGATGTGCATCTCATGAATACCTATGGACTTGCTGCCGTCCTTGGTATCTATAATCAGTCTTCCGTTTTTTGCAATCGGACAATACTTTTGGGATATCTGGTATCCCTTTGGAAGATCAGGATAGAAATAATTCTTCCTGTCAAACGTACAGCTCTTTACTATGGTACAATCAAGAGCAATTCCGACTGATATGGCATACTCAACTGCCTTTTTGTTTAGAATCGAAAATACTCCCGGCATTCCGATACACACGGGACAGCAATTTGAATTGGGTTTGTCGCCGAACCTGGTTGAGCATGGACAGAAAAGCTTGGATTCTGTGGATAATTCCACATGTACCTCCAAACCAATAATCGTTTCATAATTCATCATATTATTCTTCCTCACTACTCATATGTATGTTTCTCAATGCCCAAATCCCAATGAAACTACTTCCTTTGTCATCTGCTTGAAACAGTATTACTCCATGCGCCTATGTAAATGTATTAGACGTTCTTATATCTGGAAGTTTTGCACTAGATAATAAAACAGATCTGTTTGAGCGAAGCGAGTTATCTGTTTTATTATCTTGGGAGTGTAAAACTGACAGATATTAGAACTTCTTATACATTGAAATCGAAGCATGAGTAATACTGTTTCAAGCAGATGACAAAACAAACTGTTCCGGTTGGGATTTGGGAATTTATTAAANCAGAGCTTGCGGTCGCTCGTACGGTTTTGTCTTTTCAAATGCATAGGCTGCTTGAATGATGGATCTTTCCCCAAACTTTTTGGATATAATCTGAAGCCCTATAGGCAGCCCGTTTTTATCCCTGCCGCATGGAATACTTACAGCCGGAAGACCGGCCAAATTGACGGAAACATTCAGTATCTCTGAATGATGCTTTCTCTTTGACAGTGAACTGTCCTCGTTAAGTTGAGGAGCAGTACTTAGTGATTCGGGGCTGAACAGAACATCATACCTGTTAAAGGCTTCCTCATATGCTTTACTGATAATGCTTCTTATTCTTCCGGCTTTATTGTAATAAGACTCGTAATTACCTGAGCTTAGTACATATGCCCCCAGCATAATTCTTCGCTTTACTTCATATCCGAAGCCTTCTCCTCTTGATTTCTTGTATAATTCATCAAGTCCTTCATAATCCCCTGCACGATAACCATACCTTACCCCATCATATCTTGCCAGATTGGAGCAGGCTTCAGCACATGATATAATATAATATGCCTGTACACTATATCGTATCTCATCCAAATCAAATAATTCCACCTTAGCCCCCATTTCCTCAAAGGTCTTTATTGCTTCCATAAAGCAGCATCTTATATCTTCGTCCAAATCCTCCTCCAGATACAGCTTGGGAACACCTATCCTCATATTCTTTACATCATCTATCAATGCCTGACGATAGATGAATCTCTCCTGCTTTACGGATGTTGCGTCCATCGGATCATGCCCCGATATAACCTCAAGAACAGAAACACAATCAGAGATATTTCTGGACAATGGTCCTATCTGGTCAAGAGATGATGCAAGCGGTATCAATCCATATCTTGATACAGTACCATAGGTAGGCTTAAACCCCACCAATCCACAATATGCGGCGGGCTGTCTGATGGAACCTCCTGTATCCGAACCTAATGATACAAATGCCTCCTCCGCTGATACAGCAGCCGATGAACCGCCACTGGATCCTCCGGGCGTATGATATATGTTCCATGGATTCTTCGTTTCACCAAAATAAGAGGTCTTTGTGGTACCTCCCATAGCAAATTCATCCAAATTAACCTTTCCGATTAAAACTGCTCCTGCATCTTCCAGCCTTTTGACAACTGTTGCATTATATGAGGGAACATAATCTGCCAGCATTTTGGATGCACATGTGGTTTTTACCCCTTCGGTGCATATATTATCCTTTATAGCCACAGGCACACCTGNAAGTGGCGAATCCTTAAGCTCGCCGTTATCAATCCGCCTCTGTACCTTAATGGCATCCTCTCTGGCTTTATCCTCTGTTATGGTAATGTAGCAGTTGTATATAGGCTCTCTCAATTTTATCGCTTTAAGCTGTGCTTCTACAACTTCCTGCACTGACAGCTCTCTTTTCTTAATCTTATCTGCCACCTTCATAGCCGACATCGCTGTTATTTCCTTCATTTTTGCCTCCAAACGGTTTTCTTCAGATTAGTGAATAATACGGGGAACCACATAATAATCATCCGAAATTTCAGGTGCATTTTCATGCAGCTTTTGTCCTGATATTGAATCTGTTACCTCATCATCACGATATACATTCTTAATAGAATGAATATATGCCATCGGTTCAACATTTTCAGAATCCTGTTCATTCATAGTATCTATAAATTCGATTAACTGATTTAAATCCTTTATAAGCTTAATCTCTTCTTCCTCCGATAAGCTTATCTTAACAGTATTCAATATTTTGTTAAAATCTTCTTGTGTCAGTTTCATAATACATCTACCTCTTTTAATACTATGATTTAAGTGTATCTATTAATATTATACTGTTGTTTTTAATCATTATCCGTGACAAATCCTTCAGGATAGTTTGGAAATAAATAACGGTAATAATCTAATGATAGGATACTTTTTGCTATTGTGAATTTGTTTTTTATAATGGCATTTATATTCTTAACATAATCGGGAGGCAGCTCCTCATCGGTTAATTTTATTACCTCTCCTGTTTCTGAATTAAACATCACCTTATCTGTAATAAAGCTTCTGTTGCCCAGAATAACCAAAGGCTCACTGTCAGATAAGATATCCCGTCCCATCAAAAGCCTTGAATCATAGGTTAATCCAAAAAGATTGCTGAGGGTCGGAAGAATATCCAAACTGGATGCAGGCTTGTCTATAACAATATTATTGTCCATACCTTGATTCCATAAAATAAAGTGATTGCGATATATTTCAAATTCAGGGTCAATTTCATGGCCGGCAAGCTCATCAAGCCTTTCCTTCTCCCAACCATATGGGTAATGGTCTGAGCTTAATGCAATCACTGTCTTATCAGCTACACCTGCATCGTTTAATCTCTTTATTAATTCCTCCATTGCCCTGTCCAACTCGATCTGACATGCTATATATGCTCTTGCTTCTGAAGAATAAGGCAGATCCTTAACCAACGCCTTATTCTTATACGACATACTGTTACCGGTAAACGTATAATTCATATGTCCGCTTACGGTCAAATAATACACATGAAATTGTTCCTCATTNATATATTCATCTACAGTATGATTTATCATTTCCAGATCAGAGCCGGGCCATACATCTGAATCCAATACAAGACCATTTCCCTTACCTTTATAGATATATCCAAGGTTAGGATGGGTCTGATCTCTCTCATAATAAGTATAGGTGTGATTATGATAGGCCTTGCTNNCAACACCAAGAAGATTAAATTGGTTCCCTAAAGAAAATGGCAGCAGTTTATCACGTGAATTATACATGCTTCTGGTTCCGACCGGTATAAGACCTGTAAGTGCCACATACTCGCCGTCACTGGTGCTTGTCTGCCACAAAGCAGTATAGAAGTTTTTGAATACAAAACCCTCATTTATCAGTTTATATAAAGTAGGTGTCAAATCTTTATGAACTGCATAAGGTGAAAATCCCTCTGCCGTTACCAAGATCAGATTATACCCCTTAAACATACCTGTATATTCATTCTTGTTGGTTGGCGGCAAAGAAGCAAAATATTTATGAAGTATTCTTATTGATTTGTTTTCTTCATGCCTAGCCAATTCCTCAAAGTCAATATTCATTACATTTGGCGAAGTATCTATAGGTTTAGGAGTTGGTGATAATGAGGGAGTTGGTGATAAGGATGGAGATACAGATGTATGCCCGTTCCCCGGATTGTCCTGCTTTGCAGAGCTGTCATTAGTATTAGGCTTTAGTGCTGGAGCAGAAGTGGGCTCTTCATCCTGCTCAGCATCAATAATAACAGTACCGTTATCCACTAAGACTAGCTCCTCCTCTTCTTTAAGCATGCCNGACAAATCAAATCTGGTTAAGGTTATGATGCCAAGGTGTCTCCCGCTAAGCTCAGGAACCTTACTATGATAATACAGATCATATGGCGTATAGTCATCCTTACTGTATATAGGCAGCAAAAAAAGTGCCAGCAAATGAAAACACAATGCTGCAATAACAAGATATCCCTGAATGTTTGTCTTTCTTTTTTCGCATAAAAGAACATATCTTATCAGAAAATACAATACAGCCAAAGGAAGCATTATTAATAAAACAGGGATAATATTTGCACTAATTGCATTATTTACTTCCTCACTGAATTCAGATATGGCATCACCGGCCATACCAAGTGTCTGAAATGAGAAATAGACCTTAAATACACTGTAATAAACAAGCTGCAGCCCGAAAATCAAGCATGATAACGATGTAAGCAGCCACATAATCAGCATATTTCCAAAGCGTTCAAAAAAACCCGAGAGAATTGTGAATAATATACCTATAGGGATTGCAAATGTAATAGGATATATTATTTTTCCGTCTATTGAATTATAAATATACAAATGAGTTATTAATTCCAGATAAATTAACGTTCCTATAAAAAAGAGCATAGGATATAATGTATTATTATCTTTCTCTATTTTCATAAGAACCGCTACCTTCTTTCAAATATAATCGTTCCTTTTTTATTTTTACTCCTAACCTTAGCAATAGCACCGTTTATAATTGAAAACTGCGGTGGCTTATGACCAATATCTGCATCTAATATTATTGGTAAACCCAACTCTCCCAATACTGAGCAGACAATCTCTTCATAAGAGATCTCATATAGTGATTCATACATTGCGGGACGTCCGAATATAAAGCCTTTTGCATTTTTAAACCATCCCGCTTCTCTCAACTGCCACAAAGCATGCATCATGCCTTCGCTATTAAGATTATAGCTTTCAAAAAACCATAAAATTCCGTCCTCATAATATCTTTCGGCGAATTCAACTGTTTTATCAAATCTTGTACCGACAAGACTTTTTAGGATATCCAGACAGCCACCCAGTATACGACCCTGAATATAAATCTCATCAATGCCTTCGAACCCTTTAGGAGGCAGATTCCTCCACTCCACTTCCTTCTCCGGTACAAATTCTTCCAGACCGGTCACTCTTTTATAATATCCGTCCTGATACATGTCATAACTGCTCTGAACAATATCATTACCCTCAAGTATAAGCAGGTTGTCCGACAAGGAGTGATGCCAGTTCTTCATTCCGAAGCTGCTGAAATTATATGAATATATTGTAGCAATATCCAGATTCGTAGTTATTGTAAAGGATAATCCGGTTGTATCAGAAAATCCCTGTATCCATTTCGGACTGTTTTTTATCGCCATATAATCTACATATGGAAGCATCTCCAGCAGAAATTCTCCTCCACATGCCGCTATAATAACTCTTACTCTGGGATCATTTACTAGGTCTGATAATTCCTTCGCCCTAGTAGCTGCATCTGAGCTTCGACCTTTATTGTCACTTCTCTTAACATTTGGAGTTGTAATAACAGGATAACCCCGCTTTTCAAAATTCGCTATTGCATTACTCAGACGCTTTAAATCAACCTCATCTTCAAAGCCCGCAGAGGTTGCAGTAACACCGATATAAAAACCTTTTTCCAAATTAGCAGGATATATCATAATTCTACTGTTACCATACCTTTCCCATTTATTTTTTCTGTATTAATAAAGTAATACTGTAAACATCAAAAAATATCAAAAAATTAATAAAATTTGTTTAGTCTTTGAATATAATTGTTGTTTTATTTGTTAATATGTAATATACTTACATTGTATCATTAAGGAGGTGCCCTTTTGATTATTAATGATATACCAAATGGTGCTAAAATAGAGCTTGAAGTACGATATAGCGGACAAACCATATCCTTTGACAGTGAAGTACAACTAACTATAAATAATTCTGTATTGATTTCTCCTATTATAGTCAATGACCAGACTGTAGGTTTTAATGATAATTGCCGCATTAATCTTATCGTCAAGATAAACGGTAAGGTGTTTTTATGGGATAATGTCATTGTTAAGCTGGTAAAATATGATGGTGCCATCTATCATAAAATCGATACAGCAGGAGGAGAAGGTAAGCCCTATAATCGGAGAGAGGCTTATAGGATGTATATAGGGGAAGATATGCCTATATATATTAATACTTCCAGTGGTCCTTTAGCCCTCTCTGTATTAGTTAAAGATCTCAGCGAAACCGGTGTTGCTTTCATTACTAAGGAAGAACTTGAAACTGATAGAGTAATTCGACTTAAGATTAAAGATAAAAATTCCATCTTAAGCTTATCAGGCATTATTGTGAGAAAGGAATTCCTACCGCATCTTGATTCCTTCCTTTACGGATGTAAATTCAATGAGAAGAACAACCGGCTTGGCAATTACATTGCCCGCAAACAGGGAGAAGCATTACGAAAAAGGGTTAATAACTATTCATCTCCGCCTGCAAAAGGGAAAAAACCGAAATCAAGTGGTTAGATATAATTATTTATATTTCTCCAAATTTACCTCTGCTTCTTCCCTTGCATCCAGATATATGAACTGATATAGCTTGATTATATTCTCATCCCAATCATATATTAAAGGGTAACCGACATCTTGATACTTAATAGGTGCTTCAAATGCTCCGTTTACAGGAAGACGCATACTGTCCATCTTAGCTATCCTGTTCTCTACTAAGTCCTCAATGGCTTTCTCAATCTGCTGTCTGTTAACGTTGGTTTTTACATAGCCAAGTACATTATTGGATATACGCAGCAAATCAAATAAACTTTTAGATTTATATTTATTAAAGACGGCATTTAATACTCTTCTATGTCTTAATGACCTTCCATAATCATCACTTGTACCTCCTAATGTTGGTACCAGTCTGATACGGCAATAACCAAGTGCCTGATTTCCGTTCAGTTCATTCCAACCGGCTTTAACATTACGATATGCAGGGTTTGATATATAATTAGTAGTGTTCAGATACTCTGCTTCTTCTTCTCCAAGCTCAATGGATATCCCACCAAGACTGTCTATAATATTCTCAAAAGCCTCAAAATTGATATATGCATATCCGTCGATCTTAATACGGAAATAATCTTCTATTACCTTCACAAATGCCTTTGCACCGCCCATTGCAAAGATGGCATTAATCTTACTTGGTCCATATTCTTCAGTCTCCACATAAGTATCTCTTAATATGGATGTNAGCTTAACAGTGCTGTCCTTTGTATTAATGGAAGCAATCATAATTGTATCGGTGTTCTTAGCATTAAGTATTTCCTCCACCCCAAACAACAGATAATTGCTGACATAATCTTCATGCCTTGGATCCGGCAATATCCTTGGTGCAGGCTCATTTGCTTCAATTATTGGTTCAGCATTCTCTGAATCCTCAGCTTTGGCATTGTTATTCTCATTTTTATATTGTTCTTTTTCAAACGGAATAATTATAGAACTTGTTTCCAAATCATCATCTTTATCAACACCTTGATATATATAACTTCCTGCTAATCTATATATTA
>JGI24710J26742_10001153_pt1 | contig 24383 bp, 16 predicted proteins | sample BioPla2DNA2_FD_26742 | JGI IMG/M metagenome (IMG submission 26742) | reverse complement strand
GTAGCCTCCTTTATGTCATCCTGAGCGTCAGCGAAGGATCTTAAACGTCAACGCCAAAGATTCTTCATTACGCTTCGCTCCATTCAGAATGACACGAGGGGGCCCAGAATGACATGTTTGTTCGCATTATTCTTAAGATATGCTATTCTGTGAATCTTTTCATCAGAGATTCATGAGCGAGATTCTCCAGTGTATCATCTAAGGGTGTAAGGCCTTGGAAATCCGGATATTTATTTAACAGTGCCAGCATTATTAAGTGATCGGCCAAGGCCGGGTTCTTCGGCAGGAGACTTCCGTGGGAATAGGTACAGAAAGTGTTTTTATACACGGCTCCTTCAAATCCATCCTCACCGTTATTTCCAAAACCTTTGATAACTTTTCCAAGAGGCTTTACCCCTTCACCCAGATATGTTTTTCCGGCATGATTTTCAAAGCCTACAACACGATATTTTTGATTATTATTCTTGAGAAAATCAACCTCGAAAACAATATTACCAATCAGACGGGTGTCCCCGGCATGAGTCCAGACGTTTATTGCTCCCAGGCATTCTATTTCTTTACCACTACTAGTTTTATAATATTTTCCCAGAAGCTGAAAACCGCCGCAAATACCTAAAAAAACTTTACCGGCTTGTACAGCCTCAATTATTTCCTCACGCTTACCGTCCCTTAAATCATCCTGAATAATGGTTTGCTCAAAGTCTTGTCCGCCGCCGATAAAGAAAATATCATAATCCTCATATTTTAAGGTATCACCTATGGAGATATGATGAACATTAGCTTCAATATTGCGCCATTGGCAGCGGCGCTGTAAAGCTGTAATATTTCCCCTGTCACCATAAAGATTCAACAAGTCCGGATACAGATAACATATATTCAGTTCATACATAATTTTTACTCCCAAATCTCTTTAAGATTAAATCTTTTCTTAAGACTCTTTCTGATATCAAGCATAGCCGTATAGGTGGGAAGGAGGTAGATGGTTTCGTTTTCATTTGATGCCTCCAGCAATGAATATACCAGCTCAGTTTCCCCGTGCATAATAAAAATATGGTCAGAGGGTATTCCGGCGTATTTTAACCTGACGGCCATATCCTCTGCTCTTATTCCCGATACAAAGAATCTTCGTACTTTCTCCTGCATAAAGGACAGAATTTCAAAATCTACGTCCCACAACCATGAAATGTCGGTACCATCAGCCAGCTTGTCATTTATTGCAAAGCCAATTACACATTTATCTTTTTGAGTCATCAGATATTTTAAGACCTGGTTGAAGCCGGTTGGATTCTTTACCAGTATCAGCTTAAGCTCCCGGCCGTTAACCGAAAGAGTTTCCATTCTGCCAAAACCGCATTCAAAGCCTTCAAGAACATAAACAAGGTCTTCTTCCTTAAGGTCCAGCATATGCCCTACAGCAGCGCCTGCAAGAGCGTTATAAATGTTGTAAAGCCCGGGAATAGCCAGCTTCACAGCAATTTTTCCGCCAGGCATTTGAATTTCTATTGTAGAGCTTAAGTTGTCATATTCCAGCACCTGAGTGCACTCAATCTGGGCAGTAGGTCTTTCATATCCGCAGTTTGGGCATTTGAAATGTCCAAGGTGTGCGAAGGAGCTGGACAAATATTCATACCGGGATTTACAGTTGATACAGAAAGCAGCATCAGCATTAGCAATTAAATAATCCTCAGGGTAAACCTTGTCGCCTAAACCAAAATAAATAACCGGGTTTGAAGTGTCCTGACCAAGAGAGGCGCAAAGAGAGTCATCAGCGTTAAGTATCAGCCTGGATTCGGGGGAACCCTGAATTCCTTCTCTTACACTGTTCAATGTAGTATACAATTCACCAAAACGATCCAGCTGATCTCTGAAAAAATTCGTAACTATAACTATCTCAGGCTTTAGTTTCGGAGCCAGAGTTCTGAAGGCAGCTTCGTCTGTCTCAAGAAGAGCAGTTCTGACAATAGGCTTACCTGTAAGGGAAAGAGCGCTTATTAAGGTGGTGGCTATGCCGCTTGCAAGATTCGCCCCCGATTTATTCGAAATATATTCTAACCCGGCTTTTTGCAGCATCCCTTCAATTATTCGGGAAGTGGTGGTTTTGCCGTTTGTTCCGGTTACCATAATAATTCTGAATCTGTCTGAAAGCCTGTTAAAAATATCCGGACAAATTCTTAGGGCAATTTTCCCAGGCAGGCTTGTCCCGCCCCTTCCTACTATTCTCAGGCCGAAAACAGTAAGTTTAGTTATAATAATGGCCAGGCCCAATCTAAATTTTATAAAGAATTCTTTCATACAAAACTCCCGAAGGTAAAAAATACAATATGTATTATACCCCATAATATATACATACAAATAAAAGTCGTGAAACGACTTTAAGCGGTGCAATTATTATTATACAATAAGAGAAGAATCATGTACAAGCGAAACAGAACCTGGAAAGGATAGGGAAATATGAACAAAAAGTTAATGATAGTTGACGGAAACAGCATTTTAAACAGAGCTTTTTTTGCTCTAAAGGGGCCAAGAATGCTGACAAAAGCAGATGGTACGCCTACAAATGCCGTTTACGGCTTTATTAATATTTTGAATAAATATATTGAAGAAGAAGATCCAGAGTACCTGGCAGTAGCCTTTGACCTCAAGGGTAAAACTTTTCGCCACAATTTATATGAGGAATACAAGGCAAACAGGAAAGGGATGCCGGATGAGCTTGCCGCTCAACTGCCCATTGTCAAACAGGTTTTGGAAGCCATGAACATAGCAGTTACCGAACATGAGGGGCTGGAGGCCGATGACCTCATAGGAATATATTCAAAAACTGCAGAGGAGAAAGGACTGGATGTATCCATTTTAACCGGTGACAGGGACGCGCTTCAGTTGGCAAGCGATAAAGTGACCGTTATAATTCCCAGTACTTCAAAGGGGCAGACCACAACAAGCAGGTACACCCCGGCAGAAATAATTGAAAAATATGGTGTGGAGCCAGCGGATTTAATTGAAGTAAAGGCTCTTATGGGAGACCCCTCCGACAATATTCCGGGGGTAAAAGGAGTGGGTGAAAAAACAGCCATTGAGCTTATTAAACAGTTTGGAACCATCGACAAACTTTATGAGAACATTTCTTCAATAACAAGGGCAAAGTTGAAGGAAAATTTGGAAAATTGCAGAGATTTAGCGTATCTGAGCCGGGATTTAGGTACTATTGTCAGGGAAAAAGGCGGATTTACAGATATCTCGTGGTTTAAACGAAAAGAATATAATAAGGAAGAGCTTTTGGCCATATTTAAGGATTTAGAGTTTAACTCATTTATTAAAAGAATGGGGCTGGAGAGCTCCGAAACAGAACTGATTATACCCTGTGAGACTATTACCAGTCTTGAGTCTTTTAAGAATATTATAGATAAATTGTCCAATGAAAAACAGCTGGAGCTTTTGCCTGTTTTCAAGAAGACAGGAAGAGTCGGGGGTATGCTGGAAATAATGGGTATGGGAACCCGTGAAAAGTATTATTTCGTTTCAACAAAAACCATTGATGAGAGCAGCTTGATAAATGTTGTTAAAGTTATATTTGAGTCTGAAGATATTACTTTAATCAGCCATAATATTAAGGAGCTTCATACATGGTGTTTATACCATAATACAGAAATTCAATGTCGCCTCTTCGATATAATGGTGGCTGAGTACCTTATAGATGCTCTGGCCACCAGTTATTCGATTCCAAATCTGGCTAGAAAATATCTTGGCATTGAGATAGAAATGCCAAGAGAGAGGAAAGGCAAAGGAAAACAAATTGAGTTGGAGCAGGATGAGGACAATTCTATTGAGCTGTTAGGTAAAGCAATTTCTGCATTTAGAACTATTTACGAAAAGCAAAAGGTCATTATTGATGAAAGTAAACAAAACAGCCTTTTTTACGATGTGGAGCTGCCCCTTTCGCTTGTTCTCGGGAGCATGGAATATTACGGATTTAAAGTGGACAAGCAATATCTTGAAGAGTATGGTCAGCGCCTTGATCATCGTATTAAATCCCTTGAACAGACTATTTATATGCTGGCTTGTGAAGAGTTTAATATAAATTCTCCAAAACAGCTGGGGGTAATACTATTTGAAAAGATGGGTTTAAGGGCTGTGAAAAAAACCAAAACCGGATATTCTACCGATGCAGAATCTTTGAATGAAATTATTGACAGCCATGAAATAGTTCCTTGTATCTTAGAGTACAGGCAATTGACAAAACTGAAATCAACTTATGCCGAAGGCCTGGTAAAGGAAATAAATCCCGAAACGGGAAGGATACATTCCAGTTTCAATCAAACTGTGACTGCCACTGGAAGGATTTCAAGCACTGAACCCAATCTCCAGAACATTCCCATACGAACTGAGGTGGGAAGGGAAATAAGGCAGGCATTTGTACCTGAAGACGGTTATATTTTCGTAGATGCTGACTATTCCCAGATAGAGCTTAGAGTGTTGGCACATATAACAGGGGATGAGGTACTTCAAAACGCTTTTAAAGATGGTATGGATATTCATACACTTACTGCTTCCCAGGTTTTTAATGTGTCAATGAAAGATGTTACCCCAGAAATGAGGAGAAGCGCAAAAGCTGTTAATTTCGGTATTATATACGGTATTGGTGATTTCTCGTTGGCTAAGGATATAGGTGTAACCAGGAAAGAAGCTGCCAAATATATTGAAAACTATCTGGCAACCTACCCCAGAATAAAGGATTATATGGAAAATACGGTGAAGTTGGGCAAGGAAAAAGGATATGTCGAGACAATGTTTCATAGGGTAAGGCATGTTCCTGAACTGAAATCAAAGAATTATCAGATTAGAGAATTCGGGAAAAGAGTTGCCATGAATACTCCCATACAAGGCAGTGCCGCAGATATAATAAAAATTGCCATGGTAAAAGTATGGCGCGAATTAAAGGAAAAAAACCTTAAATCCAGATTAATCCTTCAGGTACATGATGAGCTTATTGTAGAAACAGCCATTGACGAGCTTGAACAGGTTAAAGAAATCGTTAAGACAAATATGGAATCGGCTGCTGCCTTGTCAGCTCCGCTTGTGGCAGATGTATCTGTCGGTTCAACCTGGTTTGAAGCAAAATAACAGATTGGAAGTGGAGAAACCAGAATGCAGGTATTAGGTGTAACAGGTGGAATAGGAGCAGGGAAATCTTCTGTTTCAGCTATTTTAAAAGAGTTGGGAGCTATAGTTATTGATGCCGATTTGATTTCTAAGCAGGTTGTAGAGCCTCATAAATCTGCATGGTCAGAAATCAGAGAAACCTTTGGAGATGATTTTATCCGGCAGGATAATACTCTTGATCGAAAGAAACTTGCTGATGAAGTATTTTCATCAAAAGAAAAGAAACTGTCTCTCGAAAAAATTATTCACAAAGAGGTTATATCTCAAATAAAAGCGAGATTGGCTGATTTAAAGGAAAACGGTTATGCGGGTACAGTTGTTCTGGACGTTCCTATCCCTGTAAAGGAAGGATTTTTAGATACGGTTGACAGAGTATGGGTTGTTGTGAGTCATGATGAAATCAGAATTAACCGCCTGATGAAAAGGAGTAACATGTCCCGTAAGGAAATAGAAACCCGTATGTTATCCCAGCTTACCCAGGATGAATATATGGCTCTGGCGCATGAGACAATTGAGAATAATGGCAGCAAAGAGGAGCTTAAGGAAAAAGTAAAGGCTTTATATAACCAATTTATGGAAGAGTGTAAAACTACTGGTGGCTGATATAATATTTCCTTGAAAAACTTGTCACAAGATTCCGATTATTGTAAACTATATGAGAAGGTGCTGATATTACTACCTTTGGTATGGAGTGTTATTATGAAAAAAGCAATGTTTGAAAGGGATTTTTTATACCCGACAAAAAACCCTCTGGAACCTGGAAGTGTCAATGTAAAAGTTTACCCTCCTAAGAATACTGGTGGTCTTCCAATTGTGGTGAAAGCCAAAACAAATCATAATCCTCTTGATTATGTTATTGATATTGTAGGCATACTACAGACAGATATATTCGACAGAATAAAAATAGACATTAAATCCGAAGGAATTATTTATTTTGTACCTTATGATAAAAGTGATTCAGCAGTGAGAGTTAATTTTACTGAAAAGGACAATTATAGTATTGGAAAAGTTTCTGATACGGATCTTCTTTTATAGAAGATACACCAGTATATAGTTATACTTTATTAGTTAATCTTGCTTTATAGTCTGATTCTGATACAATAATATTTATTGGCTGTGATTTTTTTGACAAAACATATACAAAAGGAGTTGAGTTTTTATGCCACTTGTAAATACTACTGAGATGTTCAAGAAGGCATATGAAGGCGGATATGCAATAGGAGCCTTCAATGTAAACAACATGGAAATCGTTCAGGGAATAACTGAAGCAGCAAAGGAAGTTAATGCTCCCCTTATCCTGCAGGTTTCATCCGGCGCAAGAAAGTATGCGAATCATACTTATCTTATGAAATTAATCGAGGCAGCTATTGCTGAGACTGATCTTCCAATAGCTGTTCACCTGGATCACGGAGATAGCTTTGAACTCTGCAAATCATGTATAGACGGCGGTTTTACCTCGGTTATGATAGATGGCTCACATCTTCCTTTCGAAGAAAATATCGCTCTTACCAAGAAGGTGGTTGAATATGCTCATGCACATGGTGTAACCGTTGAAGGTGAGCTGGGGCGCCTTGCAGGTGTTGAGGACGATATTAATGTTTCAGTTGAAGATTCCTCTTATACCAAGCCTGAAGAGGTTGAGGAGTTTGTTAGCCGTACAGGAGTGGATTCCTTAGCTATTGCTATCGGAACCAGTCATGGTGCGTTCAAATTCACAGGTGAAGCCAGTCTTCGTTTTGATATCCTTGAAGAAGTTGCAAGAAGAGTACCCGGTTTCCCAATAGTTCTACACGGCGCATCCTCTGTTATTCCGGAGTATGTTGATATGATAAATCAATATGGCGGAAATATGCCCGGTGCAAAAGGTGTTCCTGAAGAAATGCTGAGAAAGGCTGCATCCATGGCTGTGTGTAAGATTAATATTGACTCAGACCTTCGTCTTGCCATGACAGCAACTGTACGTAAAGTATTTGNNGAGAACCCCAGTGAATTTGACCCCAGAAAGTATTTGGGCCCAGCTCGTTCAGAGATAAAGAAGCTCGTTAAGAATAAGCTGATTAATGTCCTTGGATGTGCAGGTAAAGCATAATTAAGATTTGTGGTAATAGATTTTAAATTTGTAGAAGAAAAGGGTTGTTGATTACAACCCTTATTCTTATTCAGTTATATAAAAAAGTTGGTTGGAAGTTAATATTTCTTTTGCTATATCAATTAAGATATCTTTGTGGTTTAGATACGGGTTTTCATAGAGGCACAGCCGGAGAATATCCAACATGTCTCTTATTGCCCTGCCATCAAGTCCCAGATCCATAAGATCAAAACCTGATATAGCAGGAGTAACAGGCATAACATCACTATCTGAATATTGAGGAGCAAAAGGGTTATTCTTATTAAACCGGTGCATAATGCTTAATACCTTAAGCGTATTAAGAGCTACATTTGTTCCGAATTCAGCGGCGGCTTTTCTAATATTCCTTCGGCTCAAAGGGCCAATGTCCTTAAGACATTTAATGTGGTGCTTTACACTCCGCCGCGTTTTTTTATCATACTTATTACTTATTAAGTAGTCTTCGGCACAAGAAACAGCGTTATTTTCACAGGCGAGATAAAATAATAAAGATAAGAATAAATCTTTTTGATCTTTTGACCCGATAAGGGGTTTTATTAAATCAAACCAGATGTCCGGGATGCTATCGATTTGCGGGAATATTACTTTGCTGAGACCTGACTGCCAAAGTAATGAAATCTTTTGGGGAGCGTTTGCATCTAGAATTTTGTTTATCTCAGCCTGAATTCTTTCCTTGCTTATGTGAACAATATCACTTGCATGCTCTTTAATGGCAGCAAATGTGTCATTATCGATATCAAAATTTAGCTGAGCTGAAAAGCGGATTGCTCTGAGCATTCTCAAGGCATCCTCAGAGAACCGCTCAGATGGTTTCCCAACACAGCGAATTATCCTGTTATTTATATCTGAAAGGCCATTAAATGGATCTATGAAACCTTCAGAGGGATGATATGCTATAGCGTTCATGGTGAAATCTCTGCGGGAAAGATCATCCTTTAAAGAATTAGCTAAGGAAATGCTGTCAGGATGCCGATGGTCACTATAGCCGGTTTCCTGGCGCCAGGTGGTTACTTCAACGGGTATGCCATCCTGCAGAACTGTAACAGTACCGTGTTTAATACCTGTATCAATGGTCTTTGGAAACAGACTTTTTATAATTTGTGGGCTGACGTCTGTGGTAATATCCCAATCCACCGGAATTTTGTTTAAAAGTATATCACGCACGCATCCACCTACAATATGGGCTCTATAACCGTTGTTATTGATTATGGCAATAATATTGGCTATATTTTTGGGAAGACTAATTTTCATATATAATGCTCCATAAAAGTGTTACTGGTGAAATAAAACAATATATGGTATAAATATATAGATATATTGATATATGATTATTATACTTGATTATGTTTAATTATTACAGGCTAATAAGGAATGTAAAAGGGCAATAGGCTCTTTTTATAAGATTTTATTTTTGCTTGGATCAGGCTTTGATAATACTGTGCTAATCCTGTGCAACTCTTTGGTGGGATGGTTTGGCAGGTTCCAACGAAGGGTTTATTCCTACTTGTATGCTTATTATGATTAGGATTGCATAAAGCTCAGGGCAATATATCCGGGTAAAGGTATATAGAATAGGATTTAATTATATAGACTACGGAGGTTTAATGTGGCAGCAAAGAAAAAGAATAAACTAAAGATCATACCCTTGGGTGGTATGGAAGAAATAGGGAAAAACATGACAGTATTCGAGTACGGAGAAAACATTATCGTTGTGGATTGCGGACTTGCATTCCCCGAAGATGAAATGCTCGGCATAGATCTTGTTATTCCCGATGTAAATTATTTAGAAAAGAATATTGATAAGGTGCATGCGATTTTGGTAACCCATGGTCACGAAGACCATATCGGAGCCATTCCATATGTACTAAAACGAATTAACGTACCGGTTTACGGTACAGAGTTAACTATTGGTCTTATAGAAAACAAACTTGCAGAGCATGAGATGACTGATATGGTAGAGCTCCGAATAATAAAGGCTGGCCAGACAATAAAACTGGGTCCCTTTGCTATTGAGTTTATCCATACCAACCACAGCATTGCCGATTCAGTGGCAATGGCTATTAATACTCCTGTCGGGATGGTATTTCATACTGGTGATTTCAAAATTGATCAGACTCCGATTGAGGGCGAGCCTATAGACCTGGTACGTATTGCTGAATTAGGCAAAAAAGGAGTCCTTTTGCTTATTTCAGACAGCACTAATGTAGAAAGACCGGGTTACACAATGTCGGAAAGAACAGTGGGCGAGACCTTTGATAATATTTTCAGAGGAACTAAAGGCAGGATTATTGTAGCAAGCTTTGCGTCCAATATTCACCGTGTTCAGCAGATTATAAACTCAGCTGTCAAATTTGGCAGGAAAGTTGCATTGGTAGGAAGAAGCATGCTCAATGTAGTTAACACTGCCACAAGGCTCGGATATCTATCCATCCCTGAAGGTACCATGGTTGATATTGACAAAATAAAAAACCTTAAGTCGGAGCAGATTGTCATAATTACAACCGGAAGTCAGGGCGAGCCCATGTCTGCATTAGCCCGCATAGCGGCATCAACCCATAAGAAGGTTACGATAACTGAAGGGGATTTGGTTGTCATTTCAGCAACGCCTATACCCGGAAACGAAAAACTTGTTTATAAGGTAATAGATGACCTCTTTAAGCAAGGTGCTGATGTTATTTATGACTCTCTTGCTGAAACCCATGTCTCAGGCCATGGTAAGCAGGAGGAGCTGAAACTTATGATTAGTCTGGTAAAACCGAAATATTTTATGCCCGGCCATGGAGAATACAGGATGTTGAAGAAACATGCAAAACTTGCTATGTCTCTGGGCATGGATGAAAAAAATATCTTCATCATGCAAAATGGTAAGATTTTAGAGTTAACATCCAGGTCAGCAGCTATTAATGGAAGTGTCCAGTCAGGCGGAATTCTTGTAGATGGCCTGGGTGTAGGTGATGTGGGAGATATTGTTTTAAGAGACCGGAAGATTTTATCTCAGGACGGATTGATGATGGTTATAGTACCTATGGATAAAAAGGGAAATCTGTTAGGGGATATTGAAGTTATGTCACGAGGTTTCGTGTATATGAAGGAATCGGAAGACCTGATTGAAGAGGTAAAAAATATAACCAGGGAAGCTATTATTAAGAATACAGGTAAAAAGAATGGAGGCTATTCAGCCATAAAAAACTCAATCAAGGATGAATTAAGTATTTTCTTGTACAGAAGAACAATGAGGAAACCTATGATAATCCCTGTAATTGTCGAAATAGAACCTGGAGAACAATAATCAGCATATTTAATGTAAGTATTAGTATTAGTGCAACAAAAAACGTTCTACCGCCTAAAAAAGCTGTAGAACGTTTTTTTATCTGTAATCCTTAAGCCTGTAATGGTTTTTCCTTGATGAATAGTAATTAAAACGTCTTCTTCTTTTTCTTCTTATAAACCGCAAAATAAAGCCCAGAATTATTATGGCTATAATAATCAATACAGCTGCTTTCACACCGAATATGAAACGTTCATCGTTAATAATTTCTTTATACTTGTCACGTAATATAGCTATTGTGGTTTTTTCTATTGATTCTTTTGCAACAAGCTCCACAATCCCAATCGACTTTCCATCATAAATATATTCTATTTTACCTACTGTTTGCCCCTGTTCAATAGGAGCCACAAAAGGTTCATCAAAGGTCTTTATGATTTCCAGGTTTTCGTTGCGTATCACTTCATCCAACGGCAGAATATAGCTAAAATCATTGTTTGTTATTATCTCAATTTTTTTGCCGTCTAATGCATCCTCAACCTCAAATCTGCTGACGTATTCTCCTTTCTTGACAAGCTGTTGATAACTGAAGTTCTTAAAGCCGTATTCCAAGAGTTTTTGAGAATCCTCAAACTGATGAGTTTTATCCTCTGCTCCCAGAACAACAGATATCAGCTCAAGCCCATCCGGATTAACAGCTGAAGCAACTAAACATAACCCGGCTAAATCTGTATACCCGGTTTTTATTCCTGTTACTTCAGAATAATATTTTGAACGTGACCTAAGAAGCTCGTTGGTATAAGTAAGATGACCAGCCTGCCATTCTTCGCTTTTTCTAAAATTCGTATCTGGTAATGTAAACTCTGTTCGTCCGACAACTTCTCTGAAAGTATCCAGTTTCATAGCTTCAAGGGACAGGTATGCAAGATCTCTTGCAGTAGTATAGTGGTCCTCTTCCTCTTTACCACTGGAGTTTGTAAAGTGGGTGCCCGTCAGACCTAATTCGGCTGCCTTCTTATTCATAAGGTCCGTAAAGCCCTTCATAGTTCCGTCTTCCGATATATTCTCAGCAATTATATTACTGGCTTCATTGGCAGATGTTATCATCATCAAATCAAGCAAATCCTTGAATTTTAATGTTTCACCAATCTTTATACCTGCTGTGACATAATCATATGGAACGCTGTTTATGGCATCTTCAGAGGCTGTCATTTCATCCTCGAGATCTGCATTTTCCAGTGCAACTAAAGCAGTCATTATTTTTGTGGTACTGGCAGGAGAACGCCGCTGGTCTGGATTCTTTTCAGCCAGGACCTGGCCGGTTTCCATTTCAATTAGAATATATGCTTCAGCGGTAATATCAGTCAGTGTTTCAGCAAGTGCCGGTATGGGAATTGAAAGAGTAAGAATTATTATAATTAATGTATATACTGTAAAGGATTTTATTTTCAAAAAACCAACTCCTCGTTTATCTTAAGTTAAAAGCAGAAGACCATAAATGAAAAACATATGATTTAAATAACTAGCGTTTTTTCAATAACATAATTAATTATAAAGTACATCAGTTATAAACTCAAGTCTGAGACAGCAGTCATTAGTTGCCAAATTATTAATGTCGTGTTATTGATTTTACAGAAAAATATGTCATAATATAGGTAATGTTACAAAATCAGGGGTTAGCCATGGATATAAATGTTAAGGGCAAGACATATAAAATAGCATGGGAATATTTTGTCGTGCCTGGTTTGCTTTTGCTTTTAGCTGCTGTACTTGTTCTGTCAAACTTCTCCTCTGTAAGACGCAGCTGGATATCTTTATCCAGGGGCCAGGCAAAGGAGGAGATTGTGGAAGAACTGCCGGTTAAGCCAATAGAATCGCATGAAACAGAAACAACTGCAAGTGAAATTCAGCAGAATGCGGAGACTATCAACAAACAAGCGGAAATATCTCTGCAGAAAGAAACAATAGATAAACCAGCCAGAGTAAACATTAACAAAGCATCAATGGAAGAGCTGATGGCTTTGCCATATATCGGTGAGGTAAAAGCAAAAGCCATTATTGATTATCGTAATTCCAACGGTCCCTTTAAATCTATAGAAGAACTGATTAATATTAAAGGTATAGGGGCTAAAACAATGGAAAAGCTCCGGCCTTTGGTAACCATTTAGTACTGATATAATAATTTCTGCAAATACTGTTATTATACTATTGAAAAAGATGCCCCCGCATAGGCGCAGGGACATCTTTGTTTTTCGGTGACTTAAAGTAAAGAACATATTTACTGCGTATAATACTTTACAATGGCTGCTGAGATTGTCTTTGCAAGTTTGGCCTGTTCTGCATCATTTGTGAGCCATTCAAAAACAGTTGGATTTGGCACGAAGTCGCTTTCAATGAGGAATGAAGGTGCCCAGGTATTTCGAGTCACATAGAAGTTCTTTTTATTTACCCCATGCTTGTTTTTCCCGTGCTCTTTGATGACTCCATCATAGACAAGCTGTGCCGCAGGCTTTGACAGAACCTCCCTGTAAAAGACTGAAAAGCCGCTGATTTTTGAGATATCAACATTATCAGGCATACTGTTGGCATGCAGGGATATAAACATATCCGGTCTTGCATTCCTTGAAACGGTAAGCCTGTCTGCCAACGAAATATATGAATCATCTGTTCTTGTCATTAAAACATTTGCACCCTTTGACTCCAGTTCTTTTTTTAGTTTAAAGGAGAGAGCTAAGTTAATATCTTTTTCGGCAAAACGAGCTCCCAAAGGCCCGATTGCTCCGGACTCACTGCCTCCGTGTCCGGCATCCAGCATAATTGTAACGCCTTTCAGGGGTTCTGCCAGTGATTGTACTTTTGGTTTACGCTTGAGTACTAATTTAATGCCGGTATTGGTCTTTTCTATATAATACCCTTCAATTATTGCGCCATCTTTTTTTGTTAGCACATACTCTGAGTCATAAATACTTGTTTTGTACTTTACAGATGAAATAAGTGAATTGGACGGAAGTTTTGGCAAGGCTGCAGAAGCCGGCGCAGAGACCTTGAGTACAACATTTTCTCCGTCATAAGAGACTATAGCAGCCGCCAATGATGTCATTGTAAGCTCAAAAACATCGTTATCCATTCCGACTGTATATGCGGTACTTTTTACAACCGGAATTGACGGAGAGGCCAGATTATAAATTTTTACTCTGCTTTTAAAAACCCACTGGCCCGATGATAGTCTGGCATAGTTGCCGGTCATGCCCGTCACAGAGTCAACCATACCCTTGTAAAGTTCGTAAGCTGCCCCGTTGCCTGTAACAGGAGCGTTATATGTATCAACTACATCGTATAACATTTCTGCATAATAGGGGGCACCTTTCATTATTACCCCGATATTTGCTGGAGCACTTTTTGTTTTCACTGTACCTTTATAATTCACTGTATATACAGGTGCTCCCAAGTTTATTATACGTGGTGTTCCGCTGAATGACGGCATGGTATATTCAACAGAATAGGTTGCTTTATATAAACCGGAGGGATTAGTTGGTCCGGAGATTTGCTTCATGGAGTAAGTCTTTCCGTTCAGTTTAACTGAAACTGTTGATCCTGCCGGAGCCTGGCAGGTAAGTGTGATTTTTTCTCCGGGCATACGGTATTCCTGAGACTGAGGAAATGTAGACGATGAAGGTATTTCTACCCCGCTCATCTTCTCATAACCTGACGATGCTGTTCTTGTAATGGTACAGGTATCGCTGGAACCGGCCTGGGTAAAAGTAAAGGTGTTCTTACCCACAGAAAGGGGTACAAGTACTCCAAAATAACCCTTGGAGGATCGGTTCTCCACAAGTTTGCCGTTGAGATAAAGTGGCAGCGCAGGATCTGATTCCCCGTTTAAGTAGAAGGATGTCATACTTGTTGTAATGTCCGAGGCTGGACGGGATATTCTTACGGCCACTTTCGGCAATTTGCCGTCCCGTCTGTCAAACACTGTCTTAACTGTGTTGGTTAGAGCAGCACTTTTCGCCATGACATTGTAATTGAAAAAAACGCTTCCTTTAATTATTTTACTGGTTTCATTCAGCAACAATTGTCTTTCTATTTCAGCTGCCCCGTACCAGGGACTCTTGGGATCAGGATTTTCAGCCTTATATGCGGCATGCCCAATATATAGGTCTACATTGGTTCCTTTAACTGCATTCTCCCACCAGACGGCAAGTTTTTTGTAATCAGCAATGGAATAACCGATATTCCAATAAATCTGGGGAAGGATATAGTCAATGATTTCATTATTAATCCAGTAAAGGGAATCAGCATAATGACTGTAATAGGACTGGAGTCCTTTAGTGTCGCTTCCTGAAGGATGACTGTCTTTATTTGCCCATATTCCAAAAGGACTTATTCCAAAGCGGATATTACTCTTCCTGCTTTTTATGGCATTGTAAACATCCCTTACCAACGTATTTACATTGTCACGACGCCAGTCGTCCAGGCTTTTTCCGGTTGTGTTATATTTCTTATAAGTTTCCTTATCATCAAAGTTTTTATCCGGATAGAAATAATCATCAAAGTGAATACCATCCACCGAATAGTTTTCAACTATTTCGATAACACCGTTTATAATCAGCTGCCTCGCTTCAGGTATTCCCGGATTAAAATATATATTTCCGTCAGAATGCTTTACAGTCCAGCCGGGATTTTTTACGGCAGGATTTGTACTGTGAAGGGATGAATAATCGTGATTGGGTTCCCCCCACTCTCTTTTGGTAACCCTGTAGGGATTAATCCATGCATGGAGTTCAATTCCTCTTTTGTGAGCTTCTGTAATCCAGAAATCAAGTGGATCGAAACCTCGGTCAGGAGCAACTCCCTGTTTACCTGTCAGATATTTTGACCATGGAAAATACTTTGACTTATACAGAGCATCACAGGCGGGGCGGACCTGCAGGAATACAGCATTAAACCCTGTATTCTTTGCATAATCAAGAGTTTTAATTGCTTCGCTTTTGAGAATCTCGGAATTGGTAGTTGCTTTGGTGGGATAATCAATATTTGTCACTGTAGCAACCCATAATCCCCGAAAATCTCCGTTTTGGTGTGGGCTTGTAATACCAGTTGCAGCGAATGCAGTTAAATTAAATAAAAAAACAAAAGTGATAATTAAGATTAGGCTTTTTCTTATGTACTTCATATTAAACTCCATAATGCTTTATTTTTCCTATCTCTAATTTTAGCATATACAGCCGCTTTACCAGATAATTCGCACTGTTTTTTAAGAAAATTGTAATAGTATAGTAAGGTACATAGAATCAATTGGTTGTATAATGACATAACCTTTGCTAAAAGCTTTAAATTGAGTAAAATAATAAGTACGTATTATAAATACGTAATACTTTGCAGGGGGTATCAAGCTATGATTAAACAATATTATATGCCTACACGGGTTTTAATGGGAGAGGATTGTGTTAAAGCCAACAGCTCAGAGTTTTTAAAAATGGGGAAGAAGGCTCTTATAGTTACCGGAAAGCATTCAGCAAAAATAAACGGGGCTCTTGATGATGTTATAGATGTACTTTCTTCAAACGGGCAAAAATGGGCATTATATGACAAAGTTATGACTAACCCGACCGTTGAGTCTACTTATGAAGGTGCCGCTTTCGCAAGATCCGAGAATGTGGATTTTGTTATTGCTATAGGCGGCGGTTCCCCTATGGATGCGGCCAAGACTATCAATTTATTAGCATGTCAGGACATTCCAATGGATAAATTATATGACGGACAGTATTCAGATGAGATACTGCCTATGATTCTTGTGCCGACTACAGCGGGAACAGGATCAGAAGTGACTCCCTATGCTATACTGACGAATAACCGTTTACAGACAAAAAAAAGTATTGGTTCTCCTATATTATTCCCCCAAATAGCTATTTTGGATGCCAAGTATATGGATAACCTGTCGAAGGAGATAACTATTAACACCGCATTGGATGCCCTTTCCCATTCGATTGAGGGGATGCTGTCACTTAGGGCTAATCCAATTACAGACTCAATTGCGTTGGAAAGCATCCGCCGCATTTCTCTTTGTTTTGAGAGTCTCAAATCCGGCCGATTGACAAGAGCAGAAAGATTTGAATTATTATACGCATCAACACTTGCGGGTATGGTTATTTCTAATACCAAAACCACTGCTGTTCATTCCATGGGATATTCATTGACATATTTTCATGATATAGATCATGGAAGGGCTAATGGATTGGTATTAGGAGAGTTTTTAAAATATATTGAGAAAAGCTGGCCGGAGCGTGTTAATGAAATTCTGTCGGCTATGGGGTACGGTACCGTTAATGAATTTATTATTTTACTTGATGAACTTTTAGGTGATAGAGAGAAACTTACCGACGAGCAAATAGAAAAATATGTATCCATTACCGCTAATTCCTCTAATGCGAAAAACTGTCGGGTAGTTCTCAGCATAGAAGAATTAACAGAGATCTTTAAAAACAGCGTGAATAAATAAGGGAAGGCAATATTCAGTATTAGTAAAGCTAGAAATACAATGAGGTGGAAAATTTGATTAATGAATCACAAAAAGTACCGTTAAATGAGCTCAGTCTACGAATGAGAAGATTCAAAAACGAAATGAGCAAAGCTCATCCCGATTGGGAAATAGTTATAATATTCAGTAAAATTAACCTTTATTATTTTACCGGAACTATGCAGGAGGGGATGCTTTTAATCCCAAGAGAAGAAGATGAAATCCTGTGGGTTCGCCGGAGCTTTGACAGAGCCGTGGATGAGTCTCTTTTTCCACAAATAAGACCTATGGAAAGCTATCGGGATGTTGTTGGCACAATTAAGTTGCCTGAAACTTGCTATATTGAAGCAGAGATAATTCCCATCGCTTTTTTGCAGCGCTTTCAAAGGTATTTTCCCTTTAAGAACATAAAATCATGTGACAAACAGATTAACAAAGTCAGATCTGTTAAAAGCTCCTATGAACTATCTTTAATGGAGTTATCAGGTGCAAAACACAGATATGTGATGGAAGAGTGCGTTCCAGGGATTCTCACAAAAGGCATGAACGAGGTTGAGTTCGTTACAGAATTATATACTCTAATGGTGAAGGAAGGCCATCATGGAGTGGCCAGGTTTGCCATGTTTGAAACCGATATTGGTATAGGGCAAGTTGGGTTTGGAGACAGCTCCATTTATCCTGCGTTCTTTAACGGGCCTGGAGGCAACAGGGGGCTAAGTCCTGCAGTGCCGTTTATGGGCAGGCGGGACCGCAAACTTGAGAAAGGTGATTTGGTTTTTGTAGATGCAGCTTTCGGTGTGGATGGTTATCATACAGATAAAACCATGACATATATGTTTGGCAGGCCTTTGCCTGATAGTGCCATTTCAAAGCATAAAAAATGTCTGGAAATACAGAACAGAATAGCCCGGTTGCTGAAACCCGGAAATATACCGGCTGATATTTATAAGACTGTTATGGATAATCTGGATCCGGAGCTGGCCGATAACTTTATGGGCTACAAGAATCGTAAAGTTAAGTTCTTAGGCCATGGGATAGGGCTGCATATTGATGAATACCCTGTTATAGCCGAAGGCTTTACTGAGCCGCTGGAACTCGGAATGACCATTGCTGTTGAGCCGAAAGTTGGAATAGAAGGCATCGGAATGGTTGGAGTAGAGAATACCTTTTTGGTTACAGAAGAGGGAGGACGTTGTATAACAGGAGATAATCCGGGATTGATAGGAGTATATTAGATTTTGTACTTGTTAAGAGGTGCTTGACATCGGCTGCGGTTCATCCCTACTTAAATTCATTTATAGTGGTGCGGGTATCGCGTGGGAATTCTGCCCCCCTCATGTCATTCTGAGCGCCAGCGAAGAATCTTATCCCCCTTTGTCATTCTGAATGGAGCGAAACGGAATGAAGAATCTATATGTTGACGTAAAAGATCCTTCGGCTCCGCTGTGCTACGCTCAGGATGACATATAGGTGCTGTGACTCCGTTTCACGACCCTCAGGATGACATTCCCCATGTCATCCAGTGCCCTTTTATTTGCATTATCTTTATTTCCTTTTGAAGAGTTTTTTCACGACTCTCATAAAAAATGACGATTTCGAATCCGGAGAGGGGGAGGTTGCCGCATTTGTTTTCGCTTTTAGAACCTCCTGCTCAGTTACTTTGGGTTTTGGTCCAATTGTTATGCTGGTGGTAACTTTCTTTTTAACAGCACTATGAGTCTTTTCATAACCGTATTGGGATTTTGGTTTGTCTTTATATGAATTTGTTTTTGGCATTGCACTTTTTATACCGGACTTGGCTGTACTGACTTTGCCGGTATACTTTTTTTTCTTTGAAACACTTGATTTTCTTTTCGCAGTATTGCTGTAATAATCATGCCTTCGGGCAACCTTCTGAGATTGCGCCTGAAGCCATGGGGTGGCGTTTTCTTTGCACTCTCTGATAACAGCCGCTGAAGGGAGCTCGGCTTCTTCAATAAGCACTCCTATATGCTCTTCAATTTCATACAAGCTCATTATATCGTCACCTGTAACCAAAGTAATTGCCTTACCCACATTTCCTGCCCGACCAGTACGCCCTATACGATGTACATAACTGTCTTTCTCAACAGGTACATCATAGTTAATAACCAGAGCCAGGTCATCGACATGTATCCCCCTCGCTGCAACATCAGTAGCTACCAGCATACAAAAATCTCTGCGCTTGAACTGTCCCATTGTTTTAAGTCTTTTATTCTGGGGAATATCTCCATGAAGAGCCCTGGCCGAATATCCATTACGGGTTAAGAAATTATGCACACGATCTACCGTCATACGTGTATTACAAAAAATGATGCAACTTTCAGGCTGCTCAACCAAAAGCAGATTGTTGAGCCAGGTGCGTTTTTCGTTATGTTGAACACGGTAGTAAACCTGATTAATAGATTCCACTGTCATAGTGGGAGATTCTATTTCTATAGTTACCGGTTGCCTCATGTAAGCCCGGCAGATACTATTGACTTCAGGTGGGATGGTAGCAGAAAACAGAAGTGTAATCCTGTCCTTGGGTATAGTTTTAATAATTCTTACCACCTGGTCAATAAAGCCCATATCAAGCATCCTGTCGGCTTCGTCAAGTACTAAAAACTTTATGTTATTAGTTTTGAGACTTCCATGTTCGATATGGTCAAAGACTCTGCCGGGGGTACCGGATACTATTGATATGCCATTCTCAAGAGTTTGCTTTTCAATATTTATATTATGCTGCCCGTATACAGCTGTGGTCTTATGAGAAGTATACTTTGCCATCAGCTTTAAATCGTTGTCAACTTGTACAGCCAGTTCTCTGGTGGGTACCAGTATCAATCCCTGAGGAGCTGTACAATCAGAATCTATGGACTGTAACATCGAAATACCGTAAACTGCGGTTTTTCCGCTGCCGGTCTTAGATTTTACTATAAGATCTTCCTTGTTTAAAATATGAGGAATTGATTTACTTTGTACTTTGGTGGGTTTTTCATAGCCCATTTCTTCCAGGGCTTTTAAAATAGGAGGGATTACTCCTAAATCACTAAATCTGTCATTCATTCTTATCAACTTTCATATTGCAAATATTTTAGCCTTGTCTCCGCTGATTATTTACTAACTAACATAAACAACAGGATGACATATAATTACACACAATACTTAACTATAACAGAAACCAGGGGGTAATTCAACAAGTGAAAAAGCCGGTGCAACACAATATATTTAACTGTAACATTATAGAATGTACAAATATAGCGGGTAGAACCTGCTGCGATTTACTAAACTCTGTATTGCATGATAGCTTTTTTGCAGTTGTCATTAAGTTTCCCATATGATATCAATTACCGGAGTACAATCTTGAATAATACTCATCCAGCATTCTTTTCATTCCAAAGCGTACTTTTGTTGTATTAATAGAGGCAGCCATCATATTAATCCATTTGTCTCTGTTATTATAGTAGGTAGGGATTACTTCGTTTGTTAGGCAGCTTTTCAGCGCTTTAAAGTCATGCTCATCAGCTTTTGCTTCATTTTCGCTTTGATAAGCATCTCCGAACTGCCATCCATTAACACCATGGTTACATGCCTCTGGCCACCATCCGTCAAGTATTGATACATTAAGCACACCATTCATGGCAGCCTTCATGCCGGAAGTTCCTGAGGCCTCTTTAGGGCGCCTGGGATTGTTCAGCCATATGTCGGATCCTCTTGTAAGCATTCTGCCAATTTCCATGTCATAGTTTTCAAGAAAAACCACATTATTCGGGTACAGCTTAGTCATTTCAAGAATATCCGAAATAATTTCTTTACCGCGGTCATCAAGAGGATGGGCTTTACCGGAAAATACAATCTGAAGTTTGCCTTCATTAAATAGTGGTTCAATAAAAGATTTTTCAGTAAATATAAGGTTTGAGCGTTTATATGGGGCAGCCCGGCGTGAAAAACCTATTAAGAGTACATCCGGATCCAGCTGAACCCCGGTTTTAGTTTCAACAAATTTAATAAGCTCATTTTTATTATACATATGCCTTTCCCATAGCATATTTCGTTGTGTTTCACTGCAAGTATAGTCCTTAGCCAGTTCCAGCATTTTTTTGTCAACCCATGTCGGGATATGGATGGCGTTTGTTATACCAATGATTTCACTTTTGCCCTTAACTCTTTTCCACATCTTGTTTGCCGTTTTCATGTGAAGTTGAGCTACGGCATTGGATTTTCTGGACAGTCTCAAGGCTCCGACAGTCATATTAAAAGGCTCTCCTCCGATAGCTTTCAGCTGTCTTTTGCTTAAACCCAGGTTAGCTCCCATATACATCAAACGTTCTATGGGATGAGACTCATTACCTTGTATTACAGGGGTATGAGTTGTGAAAACAACCTCCTTACGGGTCATTTCCCACGCCTGTTTAAATGATAGCTTTTGCTCTATTTTCTCTCTTAACAGTTCAAAACCCGCAAAGAGAGCATGTCCTTCATTGAAATGAAAAACTGAGGGATGAAAGCCCAATGCTCTTATGGCTTTAACTCCGCCTATTCCTAAAACCATTTCCTGCGCAACTCTTTCCTCGCCAAACCACCCGTAAAGCTGACCGGTTATCCACCTTGCGTCACCGTCATTACCATCAATATCGGTGTCCAGCAGATAAAGATTATTAATGTTATGAGCATTGTACTTCCAGACCTTAACTTTTACATCCTGTTGGCGTATTTTTACGGTGACTGTTATTCCCGTATCCTCCAAAAACTCATAATATCTGTTTTTGTAAGAATCATAGGGAACACCGGTTTCTCTGTCTATCATCTGTTCTCCATAACCCTGCTTCCATTTGATTCCTATTCCGATAAGGGGATAGTTGTTATCGCATGCCTCTTTAAGATAATCACCGGCAAGTATTCCCAGTCCGCCTGCATAAAGTTTTACATCGCTTTCGATAGCATATTCCATAGAAAAGTAGGCTACATTTGGTAAATTAATCATTATTATATCTCCTCTTTAACTAATCAGGATGTTATTAACAGTCAAAATTTTCTTTTTACGTTAATACTATTTTATGATAATACTTCTTCATTATCAAGGACACATGTTTTCCTTGTATTCTTATGATATTCGATAATTAAATATTTATTAGTATATGATATTGCTCCCGGAAAGCCATTTCATGGCTTTTTCATGCTTATTGACTTTGTCTTCTTGCGTGAAGTTGCAGCATTACGCTGCAGCCGGGTGTAATCATAGTATTGTAAAATATAGTATTTAAAAGTAGAATAATATTAAAAATTAATGGGAATTTGAGATTTTTTCCAACAACCCTGGGGGGGGTTTGTATGAAAGACAATAGAAAGAGGTACATAGTCTGTATTATTGCAGGAGCTATTTTACTGTTAATAACAGTGACTGCGGCTATGCCTAAAAAAAGTATTAATAAGATTGTTTCCATGGAAGCAGGCCGAGAATTACCCGATGCCAGCATTTTTTTCAGGAAATATGTTGATGATGCTGAGTATGTCACAGATACACACAGTATTAATCTGAATGAACCGGGGATACATGATGTGGAGGTAAAGTCCGGAAAGAAAACATATCGTGTAAAACTGGAAATCAAAGATACTATTGCACCAGTTGCCGAAGTCGGGATTGTAGACATCTATGAGCGCCGAACCGTTGAACCTCACGAATTTATAAAAAGTATTAAGGATGCCACAGACGTCAGCGTAACATATAAGACTGAGCCTGACTTTAACAGGACAGGCAGTCAGGAAGTATTCCTGATTCTTGAGGATACTTCGGGCAACAAATCTGAATACCAGTCAATACTGAGAATATCCAAGGTAAAGAGAATTGCTGAAGTGGATATATCTGTAGGCAAGTTAGATGCCAGTATATTTTTAAAAAATAAAAGAGATATCAACGAGGCGGAAATTGTAGATACTTTATTTCCTGATACAGTAGGATTGTTCCCTGTAAAGATAAAAATTGGAGATACTATATATGAATCATCGGTTAACATGGTAGACAGAATTGCACCTGTGGGCAAAGCTATAGACAGAGAATTCTGGACTGTTGATGAAATTTCGGCTATGGATTTTGTTGAAGCGATTACTGATGCAACAGCTGTGACGGCGAGGTTTGCCAAAGAACCCGATTTTACACAGGTGGGGGATCAAAAGGTTAGCATCATACTGAGAGACCAGGGGGGAAACGAAACCATATTGGAAGCAGTTCTTACCCTGGAGGCCGATACCGAACCTCCGAAAATATATGGAGTGCAGGATACCACAGTTTATCTTAATACTCCGATTGCTTATAAAAAAGGAGTTTATGTGACAGATAACAGGGATAAAGAAATTGAGGTCTCTGTGGACAGCAGCAGGGTTAATATAAAGAAAGAAGGCTCATATATAGTTATATACAGTGCTACAGATGCTTCCGGTAACAGTACCCGCAGGGAAGTTACTTTTAATGTAATAGAAAAACCTGCTGACACTATCGATCGTGCGGTGGTTGAAGAGCTTGCCGAGGAAATCTTATCAAAGATTATTACTGAAGATATGACTTTGAAAGAAAAAGCACTGGCAATTTATAAATATGTCAATAAGAATGTATATTATTTAGGCGGAAGGCATAGTGACGACCTGATTACCGAAGCGTACTACGCATTAATGAAAGATCCGGGAGATTGCTACACTTATTTTGCCGCATCTGATTTATTGCTTAATATGGTTGGGATTCCCAATATCCGAGTCGAAAGACTCAGGTATGAGGGAGAGACCAACCACTACTGGCATATGATTAATTGCGGTGATGGCTGGTACCATTTTGATGCCTGTATACATTTACCTGAATTCTTTTCTTTCATGTTAACTGATGCCGAGGCTGAGGCTTATTCCAGACAAAAAGGGAAAAATGCATATTACTATAGGCATGATAAAACAAAATACCCTGCAACCCCCGATGATATACAATAAGGAAATTATTCCAGATTGTGCAGGTACTTTGTTTTGCATTATATTTGTGTTAAAATGTAATACGATTTATTAGCTAAAAGTACCTTTATCAGACTAAACATGTTGCTGCATATATATGGAGGATGACTCACATGCGTTTGCGAAAGAACAAAAAAATTTACAGGTTTTATATAATTGTCTGCGTGCTGATTACTCTGCTTTTATTACTTTTAGCCAATGCTTTCAAGTACAGTGATGTTAATAAAAAAGTTGTTATAGAAGCAGGGTCAGAACTACCACAGGCAAATGTATTTATAAAAGACCAAACCAGGCAAGCCGAATATATTTCAGATATAACAAAA
>JGI24710J26742_10001152_pt1 | contig 24385 bp, 14 predicted proteins | sample BioPla2DNA2_FD_26742 | JGI IMG/M metagenome (IMG submission 26742) | reverse complement strand
AAATAAAAATAACTCTTTAACCAATAGAATTGTTCTAAAAAATCTTCTTCCTGAAGCAAACAACAGGTAACTTATTGTCCAGAAAAAACTGATATCTCTTTCTCGCGAAAGTTTCTTAATTTTGCGGCCAATTTTACAACCAAAACAGAAATGGAAATTCCTTCAAGATATGAGCCGGGAAAGGCCGAGGACAGATGGTACTCTTATTGGATGGAGAACGGTTTCTTTAAAAGTATCCCGGATAACCGCGAACCTTATACAATTGTGATCCCGCCTCCCAACGTTACCGGGGTATTGCATATGGGACACATGCTCAACAACACCATCCAGGATGTTCTTGTCCGAAGAGCCAGGATGATGGGGAAAAACGCATGTTGGGTACCTGGAACCGACCATGCCTCCATAGCTACGGAGGCCAAGGTTGTGGCCAAACTAAAGGATGAGGGAATAGAAAAAAGAGATCTATCAAGGGAGGAGTTTCTTGAACATGCCTGGGCATGGACGAGGCTACATGGCGGAATTATACTTGAACAGCTCAAGAAACTGGGAGCGTCATGTGACTGGGACAGAACTCTTTTCACAATGGACGGACCCAGATATGAGTCGGTTATAAAGGTCTTTGTGGATCTTTTCAATAAAGGGCTTATCTATAGGGGGGTGAGAATGGTGAACTGGGATCCCCAGGCGAGAACGGCCCTGTCGGATGAGGAGGTCAATTATACGGAGGAACAGTCTAAACTATACTACGTCAAATATAAGGTGGTGGGCGAGGATGATTGGGTGATGGTGGCGACAACCCGTCCGGAGACCATCTTTGGCGATACCGCCGTTTGCGCGAACCCCAATGATGAACGCTACCGACACCTGAAAGGCAAGAGGGTAATTGTCCCGATGGTGGACCGCGAAGTTCCTTTTATTTTTGATGAGTATGTCGACATGGAGTTTGGCACGGGCTGTCTCAAGATCACTCCGGCACACGACATAAACGACTATACCATCGGCATAAACCATAATCTTGAATCGATCGATATTTTTAACGATGACGGTACCTTGTCAGAGGCCGCGGGGCTGTTTGTGGGAGTTGACCGGTTCGAAGCCAGGGAGCTTTCGGTCAATCTTATGAAAGAGTTGGGCAACCTTGAGAAGGTTGAAGAGTACTCCAATAAAATTGGCCGTTCCGAAAGAACAAATGCCGTTATCGAACCCAAACTATCCTTGCAGTGGTTCCTGAAGATGGAGGAAATTTCAAAGCCGGCGCTCGAAGCGGTCGTGAAGGGAGATATCTGTCTGCATCCCGCGAAATTCAAGAATCTTTACCGTCACTGGATGGAAAACGTACACGACTGGTGTATAAGCAGACAGTTGTGGTGGGGACACAGAATACCGGCCTGGTATTTTGGAAATAACGACTATGTTGTTGCTTTGAACGCGGACGAGGCTTTGGCTATGGCAAAAGCAAAAAGCGGCAACAATGCCCTGACGGAAGCCGATCTGCGCCAGGATGAGGATGTACTGGATACCTGGTTCTCTTCATGGCTCTGGCCAATAACCTGTTTTGATGGCATAAACAATCCGGATAACGGGGATATTGCTTACTATTATCCTACCAACGATCTTGTGACCGCTCCGGAGATATTGTTCTTCTGGGTGGCGAGAATGATTATAGCCGGTTATGAGTATAAAGGGGAAATGCCGTTCAAAAATGTCTATCTCACCGGGATTGTCCGCGACCAGCAAAAAAGAAAAATGTCGAAGAGTCTCGGTAACTCTCCGGAACCTCTTGAACTTATAGAAAAATATGGGGCAGATGGTGTTCGTGTCGGTATGTTGCTCTGCTCTCCCGCCGGTAACGACCTTCTGTATGAGGATTCATTGCCGGAGCAGGGAAGGAATTTCGCCAACAAAATATGGAACGCNTTCAGATTGGTCGCCAACTGGGAAGTAGACTCCTCCCTGCCGCAGCCCGAACATAGCGCTGAGGCGGTAAGCTGGATGGATCAGATGATCTCCAAGGGCGTAGCCGATGTGGATTCAGATTTCTCCCAATTCAGGATTTCAGAGGCTTTAATGGATATTTATAAATTGTTTTGGGATGAGTTTTCAGGCTGGTACCTGGAAGTGATAAAACCCGCGTACGAAAAGCCTATTGATGCGGCTACATATAAAGCCACGATAGATTTTTTTGACAAACTGTTGCGATTGACACATCCTTTTATGCCATTCATTACCGAAGAGATATGGCATTTATTGGAAAAGAGAGGCGAAGGGGAGAGCATAATGATCAGCCCAATGCCGGAAATAAAAGTTTACGATCAAAGCCTGCTAAACGAATTTGAAACGGTCAAGGAAATTGTAACGGCTGTCAGAAATATACGGAAAGAAAAAAATATTCCGAACAGGGAGCGAATTGTATTGTCGGTTCGCGCATCCAAAGAGAATTATAAGGCAAGGTACCTGCCCGTAATATTGAAGATGGGGAACCTCTCTTCCATAGAGTTTGTTGGCGACAAGATTGACGGTGCCGCATCGTTTATGGTTGGCACAACCGAATATTACATACCTCTGGGCGAGAGGTTGGACATTGGGGAAGAACTCTCAAAAGCGGAGTCGGAGTTAATTTATTTCCGGGGATTTCTTGAATCGGTAATGAAGAAGCTGGGCAACGAAAGGTTTGTAAGCAAGGCTCCCGCCAATGTTATCGATATGGAGAGAAAGAAGAAGAGCGATGCTGAAACCAAGATAGCGGCCCTTACGGCCCGGATCGAAGAGTTGAAAAGGTTGTGATATCCAACTAATGGGGGATGCGGCGTACAGCATAATCCTCGCCCAGGTTTACCAGTTCCCAATTGTTGTTAAGGGTCAGACTCCAACCATTACCGTAAACATGGGTCCTGTCGGTTTTAAGATTGCCCGCGGGAATCTTAAGGTTTCGGAAGTTGTTGGAAACAAGACAGCCTTCCTCTTCAACAATTAACTTGCCCCAGTTGTCGGATACATAGAGTTTCCTGTATATTGTGCCCAGTTCATTGACAGGAACCACATCCGTTGGCTCGTAATCAAAATAGGGGCTCAAAAGATCGATCGACACAACAGGTTTTTCAGTGAAAATATTTGTCTCTCTTTCAATACGCTCCCTTATCTCGTTGTCTCTGGCCTGTTCTTCTGCCTGAATGGCGGCCAGATCATAATTCAACGCTATACTTCCGGCTACGTCCCTGCAATATGTAGGGAGTTGAATATTGTATAGATCTCTGACCAGGTATCCCAGGTCGATCTCATCGACCGACTTGATTGTTGGGAAGTCGAATCCTTTCCAGTAGGCGAATGATGCGTAAATTGCGCCATGAGTTGATCCGTATATTACTCCGGAATAGGTTGGGAACGGGTAAATGTTGTCCAGCCTTTCCAAAAGCTTTGTTTTAAAATCTTCCTCATTTTCGGTTACCAACAATAGAGATGTAAATACGGCCAATCCCTCATAATTCTCCAATACTATCCGATCCTTGACATAATTACTGTAAAATTCACTGTTCGCTCCCCTGAATATCAAGGCGTCCCTTAAAGCGACCAACCGTTCGTTGCCCTCCCCCTCAATGGCTTTCCTTAGCGCTCTCCATTCAAGTTTCAACCATAACCTGGCAATTTTTTCGTCCATAACCGAAGTGTTGTATGGCATGGGCTTATAGCCGAAAAAGTGTTGGTGGAAATAATAAAGACCGCGTATTCCCCTGGAAACAATGGTGAATTCATCTTCCACCGATGGTAGTACGGCCAGGGCGAATTGGGTACCGCCAAAGACCAAGGAATCCCTGTTGATTATCAGATCTTTTGAATATGAACTGGAATAAACACCATCTTTTTTCTTCAGGATTCCCTCCCGGTCGGGAAAGTTGGAATATACCATCAGTTGCCGCCGATCAATGAACATCAGGGGACCAAATATGTTTCTGCCCCACAGAGCGCCACCATCTTTATAACAGTTATCCTCGATCTTGTCGAAATAGTACCGCGCTTTGGTCTCGTTGAAATATGAAATATCGGCAACATTTTCCTTTGTGCGCCCATTGAACAGCAACGCGACAATTATGACGATGGGGATAAATCCGGCAACGACAAATTTTAACCTGCCTCTAAAAAGATTCAGTATGGGATAATAAGTTTTCATCCGGAACCTGCCCGTTTATAAAGCCCCAATTTTTGGCACCTAAATATACCGACATTTATTCAAATCCAATCATCAAAGCGTTCGCGCTAATGTATGGCCAAGTCAATATAACCGCTATCGTGCCGAGCTGTCTATATATCGCGTAGTCCGGTTTTTAATCGGATATCGGTATATTCAGACAGCTTTTAAGCTCATATCCAGACTTTTGATGTGATGTGTAAGGCTCCCGACGGAAATATAATCCACACCACATTCCCCATATTGCCTTAAATTTTCCAAAGTTATGCCACCCGAAGACTCGATTTCGAAACGGTGGTTTATCATCTTTACCGCCGCGGCAGTATCGGGAACATTGAAATTATCCAACAAAATCCGGTCTACCCCCCCTGTTTTGATTATTAACTCCACATCCGCCACATTTCTGGCCTCAATAACTATTTTCAGGTTTTTGTTGTTTTGTTTCAGGTAATCGTTTGTCTTTTTTATGGCATTGGCGATGCCCCCGCAAAAGTCAATGTGGTTATCCTTAAGCAGGATCATATCATATAAACCCATCCTGTGGTTCAGGCCTCCACCAATCCTTACGGCCTCTTTCTCAAGAAATCTCATTCCGGGGGTGGTCTTCCGCGTATCGAGAATTTTTGTTGTCAATCCCTCAAGTTTGTTGACGTAAATACTGGTTGCGGTCGCGATACCGCTCATTCTCTGCATAATGTTCAGTATAAGGCGCTCCGCTTTGAGTATTGAGTGTTGGTTGCCATAAACGGTAAAAACTATATCACCGGGGGCAATCCGGCAACCATCTTTTATGAACAGTTCAATGTCGAGATTGTTGTCGATTATCTTGAAGGCTTCAACGGCGACGTTTACGCCGGCAATAATGCCCTCTTCCTTGATCAATAATTTTACTTTTCCTTTGGCATCGACGGGTATGGAGGCCAATGAGGAGTGGTCACCGTCGCCCAGATCCTCTTCAAGGTTTCTAATGATAAAATCCCGGAGAATGTTATCTTTCATCTTCTGTCTCTATCCGGATTTGATGTATTAACTGTTTGCCATCGATTTTTTTCAGCAAAAAATAGACCCTGTAATAACCTTTTTCCGTTGTTAGGGTTCCAATTGCATATTGGGCTTCATTTCGGGCCCCCTGATGGCGTATATTAAAATCTTTGATCTTTTGCGCTCCAAAAAAATCCCGCAGTATCGATTCCGCTACATTTTTTTTGTAAAAATCCTCTTTGTCAAGCAGCAATAATTCAACGGTTGAGTTCATATATTTTGCCAGCTCAGTCGCATTCCCGGCTTTGAACGCGATTGAGATACCATCCGGAATTTTTGTCTGCTCCTGCGCGGATACAACAGAAAACCCAAAAAAGAGAAGGACCAATACTGTTATGATATTTTTACTCTTCATACGGTTAAATCCAGTTGAACTACTTTTCTGGAGTAGCCGCGAAGTTAATTATTTTTTTTACATAAATTATTGGTAATGCCATATTGAGCCTATTATTGTGGTACGGTATCTTATTATTGTGTTATTTTTGTTCAGTGAAATATACCGGAACCGTAATGGTCGCGGGGCTTACAAGTTTTGTGGATGAAGATATCTCTGTTACTGATAGGAAAGAACAATGAAAAGTATATATCCGATGGAATGGATATCTATTCAAACCGTCTGGCAAGGTATTGCGGTTTTGAGGTTATTACGGTGCCCGATATCAAAAATACCAGGAACATGCCCATTGAAGAGCAGAAGTATAGGGAGGGGCAAAAGATTGTTGAACTGATTGGAAAGGATGATTGTTGTGTCCTTTTGGATGAGAGGGGCGTTCAATACCGTACCGTGGAGTTTGCCGAGTGGATGCGGAAGCAGATGGTTTTTTCATCGAAGAGGATTCTGTTTGTTGTGGGAGGCCCTTATGGTTTTTCGGAAGAGGTCTATCAAAGAGCTGATTTTAAGATATCCCTGTCGAAACTCACCTTTCCCCATCAATTGGTCCGATTATTGTTTATGGAACAACTATACCGCATCTTTACTGTTATCAAGGGCGAACCTTATCACCACGAATAAAGAAGAATGAAAATAGCGAACCATAAGTTACCACTGGCTTTAATAACGGCGCTGCTGATAATATTGGCGTCTGTTGCGGGTATATTGGGCAAAGGAGAGTTTGGGAAGAGTGTTGTGGTGACCCGACTGGAAAACAGGGTCGTTGATCAGATAAGGTTAACCGGGAAGTATGTCGATTTTTTAGCGAAGGGGATCGAATCGGGATCGTTTTTCGATCGTTATTTTGAGGAGAAAGAGTATGCCAAAGCGTCCAAAAATGATATTACATTGCTGGTTTACTCCGATAAAGGCCTGGCTTATTGGTCGGACAACACTTTTGAGGTACCCCCTTTCTATAATCGGGAGTTGTTCGGGGAGCCGGTTGTCTTTCTGCAGAACGGCTGGTTTGTTCCGGTAATTTCGGAACTGTCGGGTTACAAGATTGTGGGACTTTTGAGATTGTCGGCTCATTATGGCATTGAAAACGACATAATAAGCAGTGGGTTAACCGAAAAGTTGAGACCCTCCGGGGAGATAACCTTCAGCCGGCAAGGATCTCCCGGAGAGAGGCCTCTTTTCAATGAGACGGGAGACTATCTTTTTTCGGTTGGGTTTCCCGAAAACGGGAACCATAATATTCTGACAACCACTTCATTGGTATTGTGGGCTTTGTCGTTAATTACAACTCTTTTTCTTGTTGCCTCCATCGCCTCTTTTTTCAATAAAAAGGGTAAAGGGGCTTTGGGAATAGTGTTGGCTTCCGCTATGCTCGTCTCCATCTATTTTTTGTTTTTGTTCTCGGGAAAGCCCTCTGTTGTTTACGGTACCGAACTGTTCTCCCCGCTTATCTTTTCCTTGAACGGATTGATCCCTTCATTGGGCCATTTGCTCGTGGTTTCCGTAATTATCTTCACGATTACTATGTTGATGAAGATATATCTGCCGATAAAAGAGAGCAAAAGCGACACAACTCTTTCGGAAGAGATATCTGTCGCGCTTCTTTTTCTGGTCGGCTCATTGGTGGTATGTTTTGCCCATTGGATATTTGGTTCTGTCCTATCGGAGTCTAATATCAATCTGGAGTTCTATAAGATATTGGACCTGAATTATCTGAGTATTGTCGCTTTTATATCGGTCCTTGTAACATTTTTTGCCTCTTTTCCGCTTTTTTTAAGGGCTATCGGGCTTATAAGGGGGGGGATTCTTAAAAAGTCGATCTTCCCGTTTGTCGCCTCACTGGCGGTGGTCGCTCTTCTGTTCCACAACAACCCGCTGACGGTTGTAGCCGTGGCCACCTTGCTTCTTCTCCATATTGCGTTCGCTTTCCTGATCAATGGGAAAAAACTTGGAACATTCAACCTTTCGGTTGTTTATTCGCTTTTAATAAGCATATACGCGCTTACAGTAATAGCTGTCCATTCAGAAAACAGAAGAGACGATAGGATTAAAATCCAGGCACTCGACTTCTCCATTGAAAATGACCCCAACGCGGAGATATTGTTGTTGGATATCTGGCCGAAGATGAACGCCGACACGGCTCTACGGAATATGATGAGCGTGGTTCGGTTTGGGAACGACGATTATATAATGATCAACGATTATCTTAACAATCGCTATTTTCGCGACTATTGGGATAATTATATTGTCAGCATATACCTCTGCGGGGAGAGACAGGCCATTCGAATTGGTGATGAGGAGAGTACCGACTGTTTTACCTTTTTTGAAGAGAGGATAAAAAGACATGGACACATAATATCCGGCACCGATTTCTATTTTATAGATGACCAGGCCGGAAGAACATGTTATCTCGGAAAACTCTATTTTGATGCCGGAGTGAGAGGCAGAAACGGGCTATTTATAGAATTGTTCAGTGATGTTAACATATTTCAGCCCGGATATTCCGAACTGTTGTTGGATAAAAAATATCGCACAAATTCGGGGTTAAGTGATTACTCTTTTGTCAAGTATATAGATGGATCTACGGTTATCTCCTACGGAGAATACGACTATAATAGCGGGGACACGGAATATATAACCGACATGCGGTCGGATTATAAGATATTCAAAGAAGAGGGGTACAAGCATATTCTTTTCAAAAACGGTGAAACAACGGTGATCATAAGCAGACCATCGCTGACCGGCCCGAACCTCCTGATCTCGTTCGCTTATCTTTTTGTCTTCGCGTTGATTCTGGTCAATATCCCGATTAACCTTACAAAAGTTGACAGATTCAAACCTGTTCGCCTTCCGAATCTGCGACAGAAATTTCAGATAGCCATTATTTCGATATTGCTCATATCCTCCATATTTGTCGGTTTTCTGGTGGCCAACCTTTCCATATCCAGATATGAATCCAACCATTACAATAATATCAAGGAAAAAATTGTATCGGTATCGCTGGTCCTTGATAATGGGTTTGCCGGGGAAAATATAATAGGGGAATCAGGTGATATTGAGACGAACCTTAACGATGCGCTTATTTATCTTTCCAATATTTTTAATACAGATATCAATCTTTACGATACGGGTGGAGCACTTGTGGCCACATCCCGACCTGAACTTTTCAACAAAGACCTGTCGAGTACCCGAATGGACAATACAGCGTTAATAAACCTTTCCGAGTATGGAAAAGCGGGATTCTCGCATACCGAGAAGGTTGGTAACCTGAAATATATATCCAGTTATGTTCCGTTTACCGATGATGCCGGAAAGGTTGTCGGATTTCTCAATCTTCCCTATTTCAGGATGCAGAGCAGTTTCGCGAAGGAGATATCCGATATGATTGTTGCCGTGGTTAATTTCACTCTCCTGCTTATTATCGTCACCATGGGAATAGCGGTTTTCATTGTCGACAAGATTACCGCGCCATTGTCTATGCTCAGTCGCGGACTCGCCTCCGTGGAGTTGGGAAAAAAAGCCGAACATATTGATTATACCGATCAGGATGAGATAGGCGACCTTATCAAACAATACAACCTGATGGTTGATGAACTCGAGGAGAGTGCCGTCAAACTGGCCAACTCCGAAAGGGAGTATGCCTGGAGGGAGATGGCGAAACAGATAGCCCACGAAATAAAGAATCCGCTTACGCCAATGAAACTGAATATACAGCAACTTCACAAATCGTTTAAGGACAAAGTGGGGGATTTTGACATAAGAATGGACAACTTCGCCAAAAATCAGATTGAATATATAGACAGCCTTTCATCCATCGCCTCGGCGTTCTCATCATTCGCCAGAATGCCGGGGAGCAAACCATCGAAGATAGACCTTATAGATCAGATAAAAACAACTTTGGAACTATTCCGCAACAGCCAAAACATTACTTTTGAGGAGGCGTGGCCCAGAGAGAAAAAGGTTTTTATTTATGCCGACAGGGAGCAGTTGAACGGAGTCTTTTCCAATATTATAAAAAACGGGATCCAGTCTATTCCACAGGGCAAAGTTGGAGTGATCGCGGTTTCCTTAAGTGTGTTGAGAGATAAATGCCTGGTCTCTATCGCCGATAACGGGACCGGTATTCCCGAAGATGTAAGGGAGAAGATGTTCACCCCCTATTTTACGACAAAATCTTCGGGAACAGGTCTTGGTCTTTCAATAGTGAAGAAACATGTGGAAAACTGTGGCGGCAGAATATGGTTTGAGTCGGATTTCCAAAAGGGAACTACCTTTTTCATTGAATTTCCATTGATGTTCACGATCGAAAAACCGGGAAATGATTAAAAAATCGGGAGTTTATGCGATTGTGAGCCATATTTTTTTACCTTAGCGAGTTATATATACAACATAAGATGCCCAATAGGCCTTTTAGATATATAATATTGACCATTAGTACTTTGCTATTTTTTTATAGCTCAGTATCCGACTCTTTTTCACAAACACCTATTGGTGGAATAGTCAACCGGTACGCCCATGTGGACGCTATTGGGACAAACTATGTCGAGATTTCCGATGAGGCACAGTTGCAGCAATTCTCCGTTGGCGACACCGTGATGCTGATACAGATGAAGGGGGTGGAGATATTTACCGATAATTCTTCAGGCTATGGCACACCGACTTGGGTGGTGGGAAAACCGGGAAAACATGAATTTTTCCTTGTCGAATCTATAGATGTCTTCAACAATAGGGTCTATTTTTTCAGGGATATCCTTACATCATTTGATGTAACGGGGTTGGTACAGCTTGTGAGGGTTCCCTCATATAAATCGGCTATAGTAATCTCAACCTTAACCGCGGCGGATTGGGACAGCGCCGGTATGACAGGCGGTGTTCTGGTTTTTTTTGCCGGCAAGGAGTTGACACTTAACGCCCCTATTGATGTGTCTGGCAAAGGCTTTAGAGGAGCGGCGGGGGTCTTGGGATCCTTGTTTTGCGCCCTTGAAAACGGATCCAATAAATATGTCTATTCTTTTGGCTCCGATTCATCGGGGTTCAAGGGAGAGGGAATATCTAACCAGGGAAACAATGTGTTGTATGCCAGGGGGCAGGGGCCCGACTTTACTGGTGGAGGCGGCGGTAACGGAGGATTCTCGGGAGGTGGCGGAGGCGCCAATTATGGCAGTGGTGGTAATGGAGGTGTAGAGCTTACAGAATGTTCGCCTTCATGGAAAGGAGGTATGGGAGGCCGTTCAATAGATTATTCTTTAGGTGGATATGTGTTTAAGGGTGGCCTTTATCTTGGAGGTGGAGGAGGTGGATCGAGATATTCTGACGGTATAGTTTCAGATGGGGGGAATGGGGGAGGCGTGGCCATAATAATCTGCGATTCAATATTCGCGGGGACAGACAACAGAATTTTAGCCGACGGGATGACACCCTCCATAACTGCTTCGGGACATGCCGGAGCCGGTGGTGGCGGTGCGGGCGGTTCAATAGCCATTTATACGCAGGGTTTTTCCGATGATGGACTGTATATTTCAGCGAAAGGGGGCAATGGAGGTCCCCATTCAGGATATGCCGGTGAGGGTGGTGGCGGTGGTGGCGGGTATATAACAACCAACAATATACCGCTTACAAATGTAACCTTGGATGTCTCTTTTGGAAGAAAGGGAGAGAATACGATTTTTTCACAGGCGGAAGATGGCGCTATTGGGGCAACCGCGACCGACTTCAAGCCTCTTCTCAACGGGTTTCTTTTTAATACTATTTGGTCGACTGTTACCGAAAACGATGTGGATTCGATATGCTCAAACGTGGTTCCAAAGAAGATGACAGGCTCGAAACCCAGCGGCTCCGGTTCGTTTACCTATCAATGGGAGTACTCTCCCTTGGATTTTTCCGATACTATCGCCATAGCGGGGGCCACCTCGTTAAGTTATACTCCTTCGGCGCCGCTGACCGATACAATATGGATCAGAAGGGTTGTTACCGATAACGGCGCCACACCGACTGTGGTGGACGAGAGCCGTTGGATAAAGATGATAGCGCAACCGAAAATTGAAAACAACATTATAGCGGCCGACACGATCATATGTTACGGACAGACGCCGGGAACTCCGATAACGTCGCTCGCATCGTCTCCCACTTTCGGCAATGGCAGCTACACTTACGGGTGGATAGACAGCGATAATACCGCGACGTGGGCCAATGCGCCGATTGGCGGAGCTGTGGGTGAATCTTATACCCCTCCGGTACTGTATGATACGACATATTACAAACGAATAGTGAAGTCCGGACGATGCGTCGATACAAGCAATTATGTGACAATCACCGTACTTCCGGCAATATCCGGGAACCTGACAGTAAGATCCGACTCCATAATATGTGAAGGCTCCCTGTTCAATGAACTATCGGCCTCAGACCCTATTGGTGGTGATGGGGTGACCTACAGTTACCTCTGGCAGGAGAGTCTTGACAATTTCTCATGGTCAGACGCTTACGGTATAAATACAAACCAGAAATACCTTCCCGACACATCGAGATTTGCCGTTGAGGAGCAGATATACTACAGGAGAAGAGTTTTATCGGGCCCCCACGATGTTTGCCTGGATTACGGCTCACCTATACTGATGACCAGATACCATAAAATCGAGGACAACACTATAGCTGCCAATGATGTAATATGCGCCGGAAGCGATCCTGTCGCTTTAACGGGTTCTTTGCCCTCCGCGGGTTCCGGTTTATATACTTATATTTGGCAGGATAGTACCTCTTCCGGCTCATGGAGCGATGTTGGCACGGCGATTGCTTTCGATCCACCGCCGCTCACGGATTCCACATGGTACAGGAGGATAGTCAACTCATCGGTTTGCGCCGATACAAGTTCACTTGTCGTCATCAATGTCCATGCCGCTATCGAAAACAATATTCCCCGTTTTATATCCGGGGCAGTGGATACAACAATCTGTTGCGGAATGGTTCCAAACACAATTTATGGGGCTGTGGAACCCGAACTGACCGGGGGAACGGACTTGCCCGGCGATTATGCCTATCAGTGGTTGATCTCTACCGACAACGAGACATATTCGGATATTACAACTTCCGGAACGTTGGCGGATTATTCCCCGGGGCCGCTGACCGCGACAACATGGTACAAAAGAAGGGTCATCTCCGGCGAGTGCATGGATGAGGGTTCGCCGGTCAAGATTGTTGTGTTGCCGCGAATAACCAATAATATCGTTTCACAGGATCAAACTGTATGCTATAATACCGCGCCAAATACCCTGACCGGACCACTCCCCGATGGGGGAGATCCCGAACTGGTAACCTGGGTGTGGGAACAGAGTACCGATGGCGGAGCTACCTGGAACACCGCACCGGGCACTTCAAACAATCAGGATTACACTCCTCCGGCATTAACGGTTGAGACAGCATACAGGCGTATAGTTATCTCGGGTGAATACAACTGTTGTATTGATACTTCAGCTGCCGTGGTAGTCGGCATATACGATCTTCCTACCGCTGCGATAGTTGGCGCCACTGAGATTTCCCTGTGCGAAGGTGAGAACGTCCCCATAAACATAGAGCTTACCGGTGCCCCTGGCTGGGATATTGTCTATTCCGAAAATGGCTCTATGATCTCAGTTGACGGGGTGTTGTCAAATAGTATTGAACTGATTGGGCAGCCGGTTCCAACGGCATCGCTGTCGACTTACGATTATGCGCTGGTTTCGGTTGTCGATGCCAACGGCTGTTCGGCTACGTCGATGACAGGATCATTGAAAGCCAATGTATACAGGAACCCTGTCGCGAATGGTGGCGGCGACGCTGCCGTGTGCGGACCGGAATTTACCTTCGCCGCTGTTCCGAGTGACGGTACAGGAACATGGACATTCCCGGCCGAAGTTGTCGCTTCGGACGGAAATTTCCACAATGCGTCGATCAAAATAGATTCGTCATTTACCGGGGCAAGTGTTGTTTACGACTTTATATGGGAGGAGAGCAACTGGAACTGTACGGATAGAGATGTTGTCTCGATAGAATTCTTTAACAGGATAGATCCCATTACCGCCGGAAACGATACCGCTTTCATGACTTTCGATAATGTTGTGAAACTGTCCGCCACCCCGCTAATGTCTTTTGAAACGGGAGAATGGACGGTGGAAAGTGGCTCCGGATCGTTTATCGATAAAAATGCCAGCACAACCGAGGTCAGGAACGCCGATATTGGCCCAAACAGTTACAAATGGACAGTGGTTAACGGTGAATGTACGGATATGGCGATAGTTAATGTCGAACTGTTCGATGTTGTTGTCCCTGAGGGTATCTCTCCGAACGGCGACGGAATAAATGATGTTATGTCTATCAAAGGTTTGGATCTGGATAGCCAGATAGCCGAACTTACTATTGTTAACGGTGGGGGCAACAGGGTCTATTATACCACAAACCGGGACGGGTCCATATGGACCGAATGGGATGGAACAAACAGCAACGGATCACCGCTTCCGGAGGGAACATATCACTATATACTTCAGGTTGAATCCCAAAAAACCGGTACCGAGGTTTCAAAAAGCGGGTTTATTGTTTTGAAAAGAAGGTGAGACAAGAAATGAGGAATGCCCTGATACATATAATATTTATTTTAATGCTGGTGCCTTTGACAGGTGCCGGACAAGAGGATACCGGAACAAGTTCGCGTATCTCTTTGGGGTATCCTGTCTACAGCCAGTACCTTCAGAACGGTCTGATGATAAACCCGGCTTATGCCGGATCGAGGGAGGCTCTCAGCATGATGGTTTCCCACCGCAGCCAATGGATAGGAATGGCCTCGGCTCCATTGTTGCAGTCGTTGTCGGCTCACTCTCCAATGAAGAATGACAAGGTGGCTTTAGGCTTGAAGGCCCAGTTTATGACTTATGGGGCGACCAAAGAGAGCAGTATATATGCTGTATACGCGTACCATATAAGGGTGAATAGGGGCAAACTATCACTGGGAATCGGTGGAGGAGTGGATATCTCCAATACAGACTACAGTATCTTACAGGGCATAACATTGCCCGATCCTGTTTTTACTCCGAATGACAAGGCATATACTATGCCCAATGTTACCGCCGGAGCATATTATTTTGACAAAAGATTTTTTGCCGGACTGTCTGTTCCCGCTTTTATGTCGTATCTGAATACCGGAAACGGGAATATTGAGATGACCCATTCACTTGAAGCGTACAGCTTTATCGCCACAACGGGCGGATTGATAACTTTTTCGGACGATTTTAAGTTCAAACCTTCCGCATTGGTTCAATACTCTGTATCGGAAGGGGTGGAAAAACTCGATATAAACGGTAACTTTATAATATCTGATCTTATTTGGGTAGGAGGATCCTGGAGGTGCACCGAAGATGTTGTTGTTGGTTTGGTACAGGCCAACCTCAATCAACAGTTGATGGTCGGGTTTTCATACGACTATCCTTTGGGTAAAATGAATTCGGTTACAAAAGGGTCGATAGAGATAGTTTTGCGTTATGAATTGGGGTCGAAGGTCAGTGCCGCCGATCCAAGATACTTTTAGTATATGCTGAAGAGAACAATATATATGGTTTTGTCCGTTCTGCTCCTGGCCTTTCCGGTATCTGTAAAGGGTCAATCCCCTTCTATATATAGGGTTATACCCCTTGATGTCAACGAAAAGGCATTCAGTGACATATCTCCCGTGGAGATGGGAAACGGCATCCTCTTCTGTTCAAACCGAAGGTTCAGCGGGGTAAAGGACAGAACTTCATTTGACGGCAGAAGATTGTACAATATATGGTACGCTGAAAAGGTAGACTCAACAAGTTGGGGAAAACCGTCGGAGATAAAAAGCGAGAGAAGCTCACTTTTCAACAATGGCCCATTATGTGTCGCGCCTGACGGAAAGACGGTCTATTTTACAAGTGAGGTTGAAACGGGCAAGATCACGAAAAAAAGGAAGTACAAGAACCATAGCGGTCTGTTCATAGCCGAATTACGCGGCGAAGAGTTGGTAGAGATAAAACCTTTCAAGTATAACAGTGACCAATACGATATCGCGCAGCCCTCATTGAGCCCCGATGGGAGGTTTCTCTATTTTGCCTCAAATATGGAAGGAGGAGAGGGAGGATCGGATATCTGGTATTGCGAATTGGTTGATGGCGAATGGGGGGCACCTGTAAACCTCGGGCCGACAATTAATTCCAAAGCCTCGGAAAATTATCCGCATATACATGAATCGGGCAAACTCTATTTCTCATCAAACAGGGCCGGAGGATATGGCAAACTGGATATATACTATTCCACACAAATTTCGGGGGAATGGAGCGAACCCCGGCATATGGCCGAACCGATTAACTCGGAAGCCGACGATTTCGCGTTTATTGCCGGAGAAGATGGGGCTCTGGGTTATTTCGTGTCAAACAGGAACAACAGTAACGACAATATTTATCGGTTTATATCCACGATAATAAGAAAAAGTTCATGCGATGAGTTGCTTTACAACAACTATTGTTATGAGTTTATCGAGGAAAACGCTGTAAAATATGATACAATTCCCTTTATATATGAGTGGGAGTTTGGCGATGGAGAAAAGGCTGAAGGAGAGATTGTTGAACATTGTTACCCCGGTCCGGGAGATTACACTATCAGGCTCAACCTGGAGAATCTTATCACAGGAGAGATACTGCCTGCCCAAAAGAGCTATTTCCTCCAGATAAGGGACTTTGAACAACCGTTTATCGCCTCTCCTGACACGGTCAGGGTTGGACAGTCAATAAATCTGACAGCTTACGAAACGAACCTGCCCGGATGGGATATTGAGAGATATTACTGGAACTTTGATGATGAATCTATAGATGTTGGCGATAATGTTGTAAAGAGTTGGGAAAGTCCCGGAGTTTACGATGTTCAGCTTATTGTTACTTCAAGTAAAGATGCCTCGGGACTCTCCAAAGAGGCTTGCGTGAGCAAGAAGATTGTTGTTGAATGAACTGTTTTTAATTTTTAATGGACCAAATTTATGGGGAGTTTTAGAAAGATAGTTGTATTGGCTTTGCTACTGATAGGTGTGGAGTGCGCTGTTTCCCGTGGTTATGGCCAGGCGGTGCCGGGAACGGATGAGAACATACCATACCTGGTTACCTTCGGAAAAGATGGTGAAACCTCCTGGGGGGATCCACATTTCTATCAAATATTCTTTTTCGCCATACCAAGAGATTATACGGGACAGTTTTATATCAGAGTTTTTGATCCCGACTGTGGGGGAGAGCATGACGAGCTGAAATTCACCTGGAACACGAGGACATTGTTCTCGGTTTATGGCGGTCAGGGGGTGGATCCAAACTTAAACGAAGAGTCAAGAGGGCTGAATAAGGGAGATAACTATAAAAAGGGAAATTTGTTGGCGTCGAGAGCTTTTGGGGAAGATCCCAGATATGATGACCAGTGGTTCACATTTGGCCCGTTCAATCCGACCAGCGGCGACTTCAGTGAACAGTGGAACTCATACCTTTTTAAGATTGTAAGCGAGGGGATAGCGGGCGACGATGGCAATATGTTCAGATATTTTCTTAGCAAGGAGGCCGATGCCAATGTTCCCATTGAGGGAGGCAATGCCTTTACTTACTCATATACCTTTAGATTATGGAACGAAAACCAAAGTGTTTCGCATATTTATCCTTATGTTGACACAGGTGTGGTCTATATCAGACAGAGAAATTTCGACTGGGACGATGATGGAAAAATACTTGTTGTTTCAAGATATAAGCAGGGAATAGAACTGGAAGTTTCCGGTGAAGATGAGTGGGTAGAGGGCAGAGTTCCCATTGAACAGGCGGAAATTGGCTCTTCACTCGACTTTCAGTTCCATAAAAGACAGGATTTTCTTGTACGCAACAATAATGTGGTAATTACAATTGAAAGCCAGCGTGGCGATGCGTTGCCGTTCTTCAGTTCTCCCATTGGTGGAGTGCCTGTATACCAACCTGTAATCCAAGTTAGGCAGAAGCCGAGGTAAAAATGATGTTTATGGGGAGAATTCAAAAAATAACGGTAGCGTCTCTTATTGTTGGTGCTGTTTTTTCGATATCCGCGCAAGTTAATGGGCAGCAGTTCCGCTTTCGCAATTACAGTATCGAAAACAATCTTCCCGATAAATTTGTCTATTCCATAAATCAGGATAACGACGGATATCTTTGGCTAAGCACAGGAAAGGGGTTGTACAAGTTCAGCGGACTCGATTTTTATCAGGTATATTATCCCGACTCACTGGAAACCCGTACGGCCAATGTCTTTCTCAAAGATAGGTTCGGGATAATTTGGCTTGGATGTGATGATGGAAAGGTTTACAAGATAACCGGGAACGGGATCCTGGAGGTGGAACTTAACAATACAAGGAGTATTGGTCAGCTGCTTGAGGGGCCCGATGGGAACATCTGGGCGATAGCCCAGGGAGGCTCCCTGTTCAGTATCAGTCCCGAAACATCCGCCGGCAGTTTCAAGAAATTCCCTATAAACGAAGGATACCAGATATTTTCGGCGATATTCAATTCGGAGGGTGAATTGTTGCTGGGCTCACAGGATAACATACTGGTCTATTTTTTGTCGGGCGATACCTTGGCATACAAAGGTTCAATAGAGGATTTCGATTATGCCGGGGTGAACGCTTTATGGCAAATCGAAGGTGACAGTTATTTGGTAGGGACAAATAGCGGTATTCTTTCAATGGAAGTTGATGGGCTTGACCGCACATTGTCCGGGTTCGAAAATTTTCCTGATCTGGAATATGCAAGTGTTCACTCATTTTACCGCGATAATATGGGCAGAATATGGGTGACAACTTTATATTCGGGGGTTTATCGGTTGGTTTTGGACGAACAGACAAACAATATTGAAACTGTAACGGTATTGGATCAGGGTTCTGGACTTACAGGTGATAATGTAAACGCTGTTTATCAGGATATTGAAGGTAATTTTTGGTTCGGTTTTTCCGGTGATGGCCTATCTTTGATGAAGTCGGAGGCGTTTAGTTATTTCTCGCCGGGAGAGACTCCCGACAAAAAAAACATAATCGCCATAGATCAACTGAACGACAGGATTTTGATGGGAACCCCTTCAGGCTACTATCTTTTTGACCCATCAAGGAACGCTGTCGGAGATTTTTTTGATCTGTCCCAATCGTTGGCCTCGGAAATAATATCGTTTGAAACCGACAATAGCGGCAATATTTGGATAGGTACTGACGGTAAGGGGCTATATCTCAAAAAAAACGTCGGAACCATCGCTTCATTTTATAGAACCGGCAATACCAGTGAGGATTATATAACGGATATTATTGTTGATGAGGAGTATATCTGGCTTGGAACCCTGAACGGTGTCATATTGATAGATAGATCGTCCGGAATGTTCCTCAATAGGTTTAACATTGATAATGGATTGCCCCACAACAGCATAAGCAATCTGGAACTTACAAGTGACCGTAAGTGCGCGGTAGCCCTGAAAACTGACCGGATATTTCTTATAGATCCTGTTGATGGTATCTCCTCGTCGCCCGCTCTTATGTACGGAACAACTATCAACAATGTATATTCCTATTCTGAGGACAAAAATGGGAATATATGGGCGGCTACCAATGGAAATGGTCTGTTCAGGATCATGGGCGACTCCCTCCGGGCTTACAACAAAACTGTCAACCTGATGTCAGATTATTGTTATTCGGTATTGGTTGATGATCTGAACAGAGTCTGGGTTGGACACGACAGGGGATTTTCAAGATACGATATAGGGACGGATATAATGAAGACCTTTGGGGAGGATTTGGCCGGAAACGGGGTTTGCAACAGTAACGCCATTTTTGAGGGAACCGACCATAAACTCTATATCGGGACTACCCAGGGATTTGTTATGTACGATAGGGAGAAGGATATAGATGATCCCATTGCCCCTATTAATAATATTAACTATCTGGAAATCAATAATGTAACACATCAAGCAAAAGGACATATAGTTTTGCCATATGAAAAACAGTATATTATAAGGGTAAACTATGTGGGAATCAACCTGAAAGATCCCGAGAAGGTATATTACCAGACAAGACTTGAAAACTGGTCGGACCAGTTCTCTCCATGGACATCCGATACCGAAGCAGTGTTTTCGCTCCGGGATGGCCACTATCTCTTTGAGATGAACTCTGTGAACGAGGATGGGCTTTCCGGGGATCCCGTTTTGCTCTCTCTCGTGATCAAGAGACCATTCTGGAGATCGTGGTGGTTCATCCTCTCCACCCTGATAGCGATAGTGGGTATCGTTGTAATAATAATCAGACAAAGGGAGAAAGCGCAGAAAAAAATTGAAGAGTATCTCAAAACCGAACTTGACGATCGGACCAGGGAGGTGCAGCTCCAGAAAGAGGAGATTGAGGCGCAAAACATGGAGATAACCGATAGTATCAATTACGCCAAGAAAATACAGATAAGTATTTTGCCGGATTTCAACAAGTTGAAGGAGGCTTTCAACGATGCCTTTATCTTTTTCCGTCCCCGCGACATAGTCAGCGGCGATTTTTATTGGTTTGATAAGGTGGGGAAGGACAAGTTTATCCTTGTTTGCGCCGACTCGACCGGACACGGTGTTCCGGGAGCCTTCATGTCCATGATCGGCGCGACGCTGCTCCAGGATATAGTGGCTCGCCAACAGGAGACAAAACCATCGGTTATATTAAAATTACTGGATCAACATATCTTTACCACACTGAACCAGAATGTGGAGTTTGGAGTCACTAACGACGGAATGGATATGGTTGTTTGCGAGATAGATCTGGCTTCGCGCCACTTGAGGTTCGCTTCGGCGATGCGACCTGTTATACTCAATATTGGGGGTGAAAACCTCTATTTGAGGGGAAACAGATTTTCTGTGGGAGGTGAATCCGCTTCCGAGAAATATTTCGATGACCAAGAGTTTTATATGGGCAAAGGAGATGCCATTTATCTGTTCTCGGACGGACTGCCTGACCAATTTGGGGGCCCACAAAACAAAAAACTTAAGATTTATCAGTTCAAGAAACTGATAGAGCATATTTCCGCTCGGCCAATGTCGGATCAACTTGATATGATCTCGAAGTTTTACGATGAATGGAAAGGAGACAATGAACAGGTTGACGATATTTTATTGATCGGTGTCCGTTTCTGATCCGTTTTTGGTGTAATTACCATTGACCGAAAGTGGGATTTCACAGGTTGTTTCCAGATTGCTGTACTGATTGTCCCTATCCTTTATCTTGAACGAATATCGTATTGTGGCGCTATCATCCGTATTATAATATAAATATATAAATCGCAGTGATATTGTGCCGGTCATTATTTTGTTCTGGCCCGTATTCTCCATATAAGGTATTCTGTAATTGGCCGGCTTCAGGGGGTTCATGGGGTCAGTGACCATAACAAACTCATCTCCGATTTTTTCGTAAAGAGTGATAAATAGATTGGTTGTGTCACTCTCTTCGGAAGAGGGTTCTTTAAGTCCGATGTTCCCGTCGCCGTCCTCAAAATAAAATTTTAGGCACCCCCCCTTGGAGTGGTTACCAAGGATGTCCGTAGTGTCAAATACCGAGAAACTTGTGAACTCTATCCTTGGGATCACGGGTAACTGTTCAATCTTGCGGCATGAAGAAAAGAGTAACACCACTACTATACAGCAGATAACGATATTTTTTATTGAAATTCTCATTCGGTTATTTTTTTCTGAAAAATATCTTTATTGGAACTCCGTGAAAATCAAAGTTCTCCCTAAGTTTGTTCTCAATGAACCGTTTGTAAGGCTCTTTAATATATTGGGGCAGGTTGCAGAAAAACGCGAATGAGGGGGTGTAGGTGGGCAACTGGGTTACATATTTTACCTTTATATGTTTTGCCTTGACAGCCGGAGGCGGGGTCTGCCCAATAATCTCCAGCATCACCTCGTTCAAACGTGAAGTAGCCACTTTTTTGGTTCGGTTGATGTTGACCTGCTCGGCAAGTTCGAGCACCTTATGTATTCTCTGTTTGTTCAGGGCGGAGATAAATAGTACAGGATAATCGGTAAACGGAGCCGTCTTCTCTTTTATTGCCTTTTCGAAATTTCTGGTGCTGTGGTTGTCCTTTTCCACAAGATCCCATTTATTGACAAGGATAACAAGACCTTTATTGTTTTTCAGGATAAGGGTGAGAATATTCATATCCTGGCTCTCGATGCCCCTGGTGGCGTCAATCAACAGCAGGCATACATCGGAATTCTCTATTGTTCTTATGGCCCTCATAACGGAATAGAACTCCACATCCTCGTTGATCTTGCTTTTTTTCCGGAGTCCCGCCGTATCGACGAGCAAAAAATCGTGGTTAAACTTATTGTATCTTGTGTATATTGAGTCGCGCGTGGTTCCGGCGACAGGGGTGACAATGTTCCTCTCCTCGCCGAGAAGAACGTTGACGAGAGTGGATTTTCCGGTATTTGGCCGGCCAACTATCGCGAATCTTGGCAATTCCGGCAGCTCCCCGGGACTCTCAACGGGCAGATCGGCAACAATCTTGTCGAGCAGTTCGCCCGTGCCACTCCCGCTGATAGAACTAAGCGTAAAATAGTCTCCCAGCCCCAAACTGTAAAATTCGCCGGCTTCATGTAGGATAATGGCGTTATCCACCTTATTCACCACCAGAATAACTTTTTTATTGGTTCTTCGCAGCATATTGGCTACCGCTTTATCCAGCTCATGCACACCTACAACGACATCTACCATGAACAGAATGATATCAGACTCCTCAATGGCCAGCTTTACCTGTTTGTTTATCTCCTCCTCAAAAATATCATCTGAATTTTCAACGTATCCTCCCGTATCGATTATGGAGAAATCGACGCCGTTCCATGTGCATTTTCCATAGTTCCTGTCGCGGGTTACTCCGCTCTGCTTGTCGACAATAGCGCTCCTTGTCCCCGTCAACCTGTTAAAAAGAGTTGATTTGCCCACATTGGGCCGTCCTACTATAGCTACTATCCTACCCATTATTGACCATTCTATTGGTAACCGAATTTTTTTAGCATCTGGGGTTTATCTCTCCATTCCTTGGAGACTTTGACATATAGTTCCAAAAAAACCTTTTTCCCAAAAAAACTCTCCATTTCGACTCTGGCCTCGCTTCCAACTTTTTTAAGCATTGAGCCTTTGTGTCCTATCATGATTCCCTTTTGGCTCTCCCTCGCTACATGTATAAGAGCCCTTATGTTTATTATGTTTTTTTCCTCCTTGAAGCTCTCTATCTCCACTTCAACGGAATATGGTACCTCTTTCCTGTAGTTTAGCAATATTTTTTCTCTCAGTATTTCCGAGGCGAAGAATCTTTCATGTTTATCCGAGAGCTGTTCTTTCGGAAAATAGGGGGGTGATTCCGGAAGTTTATCGGTTACCAGCTTCAACAAGGTATCGATGTTGAAATTGTTTGTTGCCGATAGGGGGATTATCGGAGCAGAAGGGAACGAATTATGCCATACATCGACAATTTTATCCAGTTCCTGCTGATTTGTCAGGTCTACTTTGTTTATGGCGATGATTACCGGTATGGCCGATGATTTTATCTTATCGACATATTCGTTGTTTGGTGGCCCGGTTTCAGTGACATCGGTGACATACAGGATAAGGTCGGCATCTATCAGTGCCGTATCAACAAACGACATCATCGCCTCCTGAAGCTTGTACCGGGGGTTGAGAATGCCCGGAGTGTCGGAGTAAACTATCTGAAAGTCCTCCCCGTTTACGATACCCATAATACGATGGCGGGTGGTTTGGGCTTTCGATGTTATAATAGAAAGCTTCTCACCGACCAACCTGTTCATGATGGTGGATTTACCCACGTTAGGGTTGCCCAGAATATTGACGAAACCTGCCCTGTGAGCCATAATTAATCGGTTAAAAAGCGCCTCTTTTCAGCATTATTACCTCCTTGTCGGTTAAGAACCGCCATTTGCCCCGCTGTACGTTTTTCTTCGTAAGGCCCGCGAAATAGACCCTGTCGAGTTTTTTTACCCTGTATCCGAGAGACTCCATCATTCTTCTTACAATCCTGTTCTGGCCGGAATGAATTTCGATACCCAACTGCGTTCTGTCGTCGGGATCCGGAGTTGACACGGCATCGGCGGCCACTATTTCACCGTCCACATCCACACCTTCAGCTAAAGCGAAAATGTCTTTTTTTGTGACCTCCTTGTCCAGGAACAGATGGTAAATCTTTTTTCTTTCAAATTTGGGATGGGTAAGTTTTTTTGTCAGATCCCCATCGTTTGTCAGCAACAATACACCTGTGGTATCTTTATCCAAACGTCCCACAGGGTAGACCCTTTCGGGAAAATTGTTGCCCAGCAGGTCTATCACGGTATGTTCGGCATGGGGGTCTTCAACGGTTGTTACATACCCTTTGGGCTTGTTCATAAGAATATAAACCTTATGTTCAGGAACAAGTTGTTTACCCTTATAGACAACTTTGTCGGTGGGTTTTACCTTTGTGCCGAGTTCTGTTATCTGTTTACCGTTCACAAATATCTCTCCGCGCCGTATAAGCTCGTCGGCCTCCCTTCTGGAACAGACACCGCTGTTGGCGATATACCTGTTTAGTCTGATCTCATCGGANAGTGGTTTTGTGTTTTCCTTTCTTCTGTCTCTTGACTGTTTTGGGTATCCTTCCCCTCTTTTCCTTGAATATCCACTGTTGTACTCTTTCCCGGAGAAACGGCCTCCCCTTTTGGGGTTGTCCCCACTTCCG
>JGI24710J26742_10001151_pt1 | contig 24397 bp, 22 predicted proteins | sample BioPla2DNA2_FD_26742 | JGI IMG/M metagenome (IMG submission 26742) | reverse complement strand
ATTTTATTATTAAAGTTTTGAGGCTGCACGATGGAATCTTATACCCGATACGAACGAGCGCGGATTATAGGGGCTCGTGCTCTGCAGATATCGATGGGTGCGCCGGTTTTGATTAAAACGATGAATACAGAGCCGCTTGAGATAGCACTGGAAGAGTTTGATCAAGGCGTGATCCCTATAACGGTGAAGAGAAAGTAGTGATCTGATGACAACCATCGAAGAGATAAACCTGAGAATCATCCTGGACAGTCGCGGAAATGAGACCGTCGAGGCCGAGATATTCACATCTGGTGGATCTGGCCGGTCAGCAGCGCCGAGCGGCGCCAGTACCGGGACCTATGAGGCAAAGGTGCGACCGCCGGAGGAGGCTGTCAGGGATGCAGAGAAGAACCTGATTCCATCACTCATCGGCGAGGATGCTCGCGATCAGATCACGTTCGACGCGCGGATGCGGGAGATCGACGGGACGGCCGACTTCAGTTCGATCGGTGCAAATGTCGCGGTAGCGCTCTCACTTGCGTGCGCAAAGGCAGCCGCGTCGTCCCTCAATCTCGACCTCTTCCACTACCTGGGGGGTACGTTCGCCGACAAAACGCCCCTGCCCCTGGGCAACGTCATCGGCGGCGGCGCACACGCCTCCGGTGCTACATCCATCCAGGAGTTCCTGGTAGTTCCTACCGGCGCCTCCAGCGCAACGGAAGGCGTCTTTGTGAATGCCGCCGTTCATAGAACGGTGAAGAAGATCCTGCAGGAGCAGGGTAAACTCGCAGGTAAAGGAGACGAGGGAGCCTGGGCGCCCGCTATATCCGATACCGAAGCATTTGAGATCATCACCGACGCGATCGCCACCGTCTCGGATGAGACGAACGTCGAGGTCCGTATGGGAATCGACGTCGCGGCAAGTGAACTCTGGGACGGCGAGCGGTACCACTACAAGGATGCGACGCGGACCCGCGAGGAGCAGGTCGCCTACATGGCAGACCTGGTAGACCGCTACGACCTCATCTACATCGAAGATCCGCTCTTCGAGGAGGACTTTGAGGCATTCGCCGACCTGACAGAAGCAGTCGGGGACCGTTGCCTGATCTGCGGGGACGACCTCTTCGTGACCAACGTTGAGAGGATCACGAAGGGCATCGAGACCTGCGCGGCAAACTGCGTATTGATCAAACCAAACCAGATAGGAACGCTCACCGAGACCTTCGAGGCGATACGCCTCGCCCAGAAGAACGGCATGGAGACGGTCATGAGCCACCGGTCCGGAGAGACCACGGATACAACGATCGCCCACCTGGCCACAGCGTTTGAATGTATATTCCTCAAGACCGGCGTCGTCGGCGGGGAGAGGATAGCCAAACTCAATGAACTGATTCGCATAGAGGAGCTGATCTAGCTTGACTGGAAACGAACTTGAGATCGAACTGAAAGAACCACTGATACCTGTAGAAGAGTACCTCGCAGCGGGCGTGCATATCGGCACCCAGCAGAAGAACAAGGACATGATGAAGTACATCTACCGCGTCCGCGGAGATGGGCTGTACATCCTGGACATCCAGGCTACGGATGAGCGGATCAAGACCGCCGCGAAGTTCCTCGCACAATACGAACCGGCAAAGATCCTCGTTGTCACCTCCCGGCAGTACGGCCAGTACCCGGCGAAGATGTTCGCCGATGCCATCGGCGGCATGGCGGTCATCGGTCGGTTTATCCCCGGGATGCTCACCAACCAGCGCCTGAACAAGTACATCGAGCCGGATGTGATCGTGGTGACCGACCCGATCGGGGATGCGCAGGCGATCAACGAAGCTGTCCAGGCGGGTATTCCGATCGTCGCCCTCTGTGACACAAACAACATGACCAAGCATATCGATCTGGTCATCCCGACCAACAACAAGGGCAGGAAAGCACTCTCGATGATCTACTACCTCCTGACAAAGGAGTTCCTCCGCCTGCACGGAGTGGCCACGTCACTCACGCCCGAAGACTTCGAGACAGAGTTATAAGATACGGAGCACAAAAGAAGCTCAGATATAGATGGACATGCGCCCATGCAGTGTAGCAGGAATGTTCTATCCTGCCGAGCCCCGGCATCTGGAGCAGCTGCTGGAGACATTCTTCCAGGTGAGGGCCCCGGGCATCGACGCCCGGGGTATCGTCACTCCCCACGCGGGTTACATTTACTCAGGGGAGACGGGAGCCTGTGCTTTCTCTACCATACCACCTGATTTCGACGGCACGCTTGTCGTCATCGGCCCGAGTCACCGGGGATACATGACCTCTGCCTCCGCCGTGCCGTGGGAGACACCGTCTGGAGTTGTCGATACCGATACAGAGTTCATCGATGCTCTGGATATCGATATCGATGAAGCGGCGCACCGGAATGAGCACTCTATCGAGGTGCAGGTACCTATCATCAAGTACCGGTTCCCGAGGGCGAGGATCGCCCCTATCATGATGGGAGACCAGGACTACGAGGCCGCGGCAGACCTCGCAGAACGCCTGCTCCAGGCGATTGACCGGACGGGAAGAGACGTGCGGATCGTCGCTTCAAGCGACTTCTCTCACTACCTCCCGGATGAGGTGGCCCGCCGGCAGGATCTCTACGTGATCGACGCGCTCAAAGATCTGGATGTTCCGGAATTTTATCGCCGTCTCCAGGAGACCGGCGCTACGGTATGCGGTTATGGTCCAATAGCTGCCATGTGTATCGCCTGCCGGGCGCTCGGAGCAGAGAGAGGGGAGCTGTTACGGTATACAACCAGCGGTGATGCGACGGGAGACTTCAATCAGGTAGTGGGGTATGCAGCGATAGCGGTGATCTGATTGGCAACATGGAGCGCGCCGGGCAAGGTCTTCCTCTTCGGCGAGCACGCAGTGGTCTACGGAAAACCCGGTGTAGCGATGGCGATAAAGCCCCGTGTCTTTGTCACGGTGCGAAAGTCCCGCAACCCGACACGACCCCGATCGCCCTACATCAACGAGTGTTTCAGGAGGATGGGCGTCCGGGGGAGTGTCTATGTCCACTCGCAGCTCCAGAGTTCATCGGGTCTCGGGTCATCGGCCGCGGTGACGGTGGCGACCCTCTGTGCGATCAACGACGAGTTCAATCTCGGGCGGACCCGTGAGGCTATAGCGGATATGGCGTTTGCCATCGAAAAAAAGGTCCAGAAGGGCCGGGCGAGCCCCACCGACACATACGTCTCCACAAACGGCGGGATCGTCCTCATCACCGGGAACTCCAAACGGCGCCTCCCCCCGCAGGGGTTACAGATCGTTATCGGGAATACCATGGTGCCGCACAGCACCGCAAAGATGGTGGAGCAGGTTGGAAACCTCGCACGGGAGCATCCCGATATCGCAAACCCAATCCTGGACGCCATCGGCGCCGTGACGCTCAAAGCCCTCCATACCATCAACCGCCCGAAGGAACTGGGGAGGTGCATGGATATGAACAACGCCCTCCTTGAGGCGCTCGGTGTGGGGCACCCTGCAAGCAGCAGGCTCATACTTGCGGCGAGGGCGAGCGGTGCCTACGGGGCGAAGATAACAGGAGCAGGGGGCGGCGGGTGTATCATAGCCCTCTGCCCACGGCGCGCGAAGAGCCGGGTTGCCGGCGCCATTGAGGCCTGTGAAGGAAAGGCGATCATCACCACCATCGACACCGATGGCGCGAGAAAAGAGAAGCATGACTGAGATCGTTATACTGAAACTGGGCGGGAGCGTTATAACCGATAAATCGGGCGGATGTGTCATCGACCACGCCCGCCTGCGCGAGATCGCCGGCCAGATCGCGCAGAACGCTCAGGCGCTCGTTCTCGTCCATGGCGCAGGATCGTGCGGGCACCCGGAGGCCCGGCGCTACAGGATAAACGACGGTCTCGATGGAGAGAACGTCCCCGGGGTCTACCACACCCACGCCGCCGTCTCCCGCCTGAACGCCGCTGTCGTCGATGCCCTGCGCGATGCAGGCGTCGAGGCGATCGGTATCCACCCTCTCGCCCTCGCTCTCGCTGAATGCGGACGCCTGGTCTCGTTTGAGACCCGCCATATCGCCGAAATGACTGGACACGGCATTGTGCCCGTGCTGCACGGTGATGTGGTGATGGACCGTCAGAGGGGAGCCTGCATAGTCTCGGGAGACCAGCTGGTGACCCGGCTTGCCACTGCTCTCGGGAGCAGGCGTGTGGGGCTTGCGACCGATGTCTCAGGCGTCCTGCAGAACGGCTCGGTCGTCCCGTGTATCGATCGAGAGATAGCAGAGAGACTCGATATCGGCGGATCGGGGAACACCGACGTTACCGGTGGTATGCGAGGCAAGATCGAAGAACTCCTGGCACTCGCTGATGCCGGCACCGATTCGCACATCTTCCATGTCTCAAATGTCGGCCGGTTCCTGGCCGGCGCCGGGCATGGCGGGACGATCGTGACCAGGAGAGGTATTTCATGACTGAAGAGACCCTCACATCATCGCGGAAACGGGATCACCTGATAATCTGTTGTGAAAGGCCCATCGAGGCCGGAGACGCCGGCTTTGATGATATCCGGCTGGTCCATAACGCCCTCCCGGAGTGCGACATGGACGCGATCGAGACCCGGACCCGGTTCCTCGATAGAGACCTCTCCTCCCCCCTCTTCATTGCAGCGATGACCGGAGGACATCCGGATACCCTTGAGGTGAACCGGCGGCTTGCACGAGCTGCTGAGCGGTATAACCTCGGCATGGGTGTCGGTTCTCAGCGAGCGGCATTGGAAAGGCCCGAACTGGAGGATAGCTTCGTCGTTGTGCGGGAGGAGGCGCCTCACGCCTTCCTCTGTGCGAATCTCGGGATCATCCAGCTCCGCGACCACGGTATCGAGTGGGCAGAGCGGGCTGTCGAGATGATCGAGGCGGATGCGATCGCCATTCACATCAACTCGCTTCAGGAAGCGATTCAGCCTGAAGGCGACCATAACGCTGAGGGATGCCTGGAAGCACTGCGCAACCTCTGCGAAGAATTCTCCTACCCGGTCATCGTGAAGGAGACGGGTTCGGGCATATCAGCCGAGACTGCACGAAAAATCCGGGAAGCAGGAGCAAGCGCCATCGATATCGGCGGGTACGGGGGAACGTCCTGGGCAAAGATCGAGTGCCTCAGGGCAAAGGACCCGACCCTTGCCAGCCTCGGGAGAGCGTTCCTCTCCTGGGGCATACCGACGGTGGTGAGCCTCTGCGAGGTGCGAGATGCAGGAAACCCGATTATTGCAACGGGTGGACTGCGATCAGGAATAGATATCGCAAAGGTGATCGCGCTCGGGGCAGATCTCGGGGGCATGGCGCTCCCCCTCTTAAAACCGGCCATGGAGAGCGATGAAGCGCTCTCTGCGGCCATCGAGGCGATCCACCGCGAGCTCGAGGTTGCGATGTTCCTGACAGGATCCAGGACAATACAGGATCTTACACGCGCACGGATGTATATAACCGGACTGACCCGGCAGATGATTGAAAAGATTGGTTAATTACAAAAATTCCTACGAGGAGGCTACATGGATATTGAAGTTGTAGCAGTGGGCGGGTATAACGAAGTCGGCAGAAATATGACTGCCGTCCGCTGCGGAAAAGAGATTGTCATCTTTGATATGGGCCTGCGCCTCGACCAGGTGATGATCCATGAGGATGCCGATATTGAGAACATGCATTCTCTGGACCTGATCGAGATGAAGGCCATCCCTGATGACACCATAATGAACGCGATAGAGGGGAGTGTGAAAGCGATCGTCTGTTCACACGGGCACCTGGACCATATCGGTGCAATACCAAAACTTGCACACCGGTACAACGCCCCGATCATCAGCACACCCTATACATCAGAACTGATCAGGCAACAGATTGCAGGCGAACAGAAGTTCGGAGTGAATAATAAGCTCTTTGCCCTGAAGGCCGGGCAGCGCTATACCATCTCCCCGCACATCACGCTTGAGTTTGTGCGGACCCAGCACTCGATCATAGATACCGTCTTTCCGGTCCTGCACACACCGCGAGGCGCGATCGTCTACGCATGCGACTTTAAACTCGACCGGACGCCGGTGCTCGGGGAACCGCCAGACTTCGCCCGGCTGCGCCAACTCGGGAAGGAGGGTGTACTCGCCCTGATCGTCGAGAGCACGAACGTCAGCGAGAAGGGACGCTGTCCGAGCGAGAAGATCGCACGGGATCTCGTCAGGGATACCATAACGAGTTACGAGGACGATAAGAGCGCCATGTTCGTATCGACGTTCTCGTCGCACATCGCTCGCGTCAAGACGATCGCGGAATGCGCACACGAGATCGGGAGAAAACCGGTCCTTCTCGGGCGTTCGATGGAGCGGTACAGCTCGGCGGCCGAACAGCTGAAACTGGTCGGGTTCCCGGACTCGCTCTCGATGTTTGGCAACCGGCGGACCGTTGACCGGACGCTCAGGCGGATCATGAAGACCGGGAAGGATAAGTTCCTCCCGATCGTCACAGGTCACCAGGGTGAGTCGGGGGCCATACTGACGAGGGTTGTTATGGGAGATACGCCCTACAGGCTGGAGAAGGGCGATAAGATCCTCTTCTCCGCGAAGGTTATCCCGAACCCGATGAACTACGGGCAGCGCTACCTCGTCGAGGCACGAGCAAAGATGGCGGGTGTGCGGATATTTGATGAGCTCCACGTCTCGGGTCACGCGTACCGGGAGGACCATTACGAGTTCCTGCACCTCTTAAACCCCCAGCATGTAATCCCGGCCCACGGTGATATCGACATGACCGGGAGTTACGCAAAGTTCTCGGAGGAACTCGGGTATACCCTTGGAAACGACCTCCACGTCTTGAGGAACGGCCAGAAAATTCCGCTAAAGTAGAGAGATCGGGCATGACGACGCTTGAAGACTATCTGGAGAAGAACGCTGAGAGAATGGATAAAGTGATCAACCGCTACTTCGGGGATCTCCACGGGGATCTCTTCAAGGCGAGCGCTCACCTGCTGCTCGCCGGTGGAAAGAGACTCCGTCCGGCGGTTGTTATACTCTCTGCGGATGCGGTGAAGAGGGGGAGCTCGGATGACCTGCTCCCGGCAGCTCTCGCGCTTGAACTGACGCACAACTTCACCCTCATCCACGACGACATCATGGATGGGGATGCCACCCGGCGCGGTGTCCCGACGGTGCATACGGTCTGGGGTGAACCGACGGCGATCCTGGCAGGAGACGTGCTGTATGCAAAGGCGTTTGAGTTTATCTGCCTCTCCGACGCCGCGGATACCGCAAAAGTCCGGGCAACGACGATGCTTGCGCGGACGTGTACCGATATATGCGATGGGCAGAGCATGGATATAGCGTTTGAGACGAGGGAGGATGTCTCGGAGATGGAGTACCTGGAGATGGTCAGCAAGAAGACCGGCGTGCTCTATGGTGCCGCCGCCGCCATCGGCGGGATCCTCGCCGGCGCAAACCCCATCCAGGCTGATGCTCTCTACCAGTTCGGTGTGAACAGCGGTATCGCCTTTCAGATACAGGATGACCTGATCGACCTCTATGCGAGCAGCGAGAAGAGCGGGAAGGATCAGGCATCGGATATCCGGGAGGGAAAGCAGACCCTGATAGCGATCAAAGCCAGAGAGAAGGGGCTTGATCTCTCGTCCTACCGGAGAGAACTCACACCAGAGGAGATCGCCGAGGTCATCACCCTGCTTGAGAATGCAGGCATCATCGACGAGGTCAGGGCGATAGCGGTCAGGCGGGCGACCGTGGCGAAGGAAGCGCTCTCGATCCTCCCGGACTCTGAAGAGAGACGCTTGCTCGCCGAGATCGCAGATTTCTTTATAGACCGGAGTTTCTGAGGGCTATGGACGCTGATCTCGAGCATCTGCTCTTCATATACGCCCTGCAGAATGCGGTGAAGCATAACAGCCCCCCGAAGAGCGGAGCGGTCATCGGCACGGTGCTCGGGAAGCACCCGGAGTTCCGGAACCGCGTCCGCGAGATCGGTCCACTGGCGGGGAAGGCCGCCGCGAAGGTGGCGGCCCTGAGCGGCCCCGAACGGGAGAGGCTCCTTGAAGAGATCGCCCCTGAGCTCCTCGCTGAACTCACCGAGACCCATGAACATGAGCGGGAGCTCCCCGCCCTTCAGGGTGCGGAGGGTGGCGTCGTGATGCGGTTTGCGCCAAACCCGAGCGGACCGCTCCACCTCGGGCACGCCCGGGCATCCATCCTGAACGACTACTACGTCAGGCGGTATGGAGGCCGGTATGTCCTCCGTATCGAGGACACGGACCCGCGGAGGGTTGATACCGAAGCCTACGGGATGGTGCTTGATGATATCGAGTGGCTGGGACTCGGTATAACCGATATCGTCTACCAGAGTGATCGGCTCGATATCTACTACGACTGGTGCAAAAAGCTCATCGAGATCGGTGGCGCTTACGTCTGTCTCTGCGACGCCGAACGCTTCAGGGATCTGAAGCTCCAGAAGAAGGCATGTCCCTGCCGGGACCGGACCGTCGATGAGAACCTGGAGCTCTGGCAGCAGATGCTCGATGGAGAATTTTATGAAGGGGATGCGACCGTCAGGGTGAAGACGGACCTCACCCACCCCGATCCGGCGATGCGGGACTACTCGGCGATGCGGATCGTGAACACCCCCATCCATCCCCGGGTGGACGCAACGGTCTTTCCGCTGATGAACTTCTCGGTCGCGGTGGACGACCACCTGCTCGGGATCACCCACGTGATCCGGGGGAAGGATCATATAGCAAACACGGGGAGGCAGCGGCATATATTCGATTACTTCAGGTGGAAGTCGCCGGTCTACTACCACTACGGCCGGATGGGGATATCCGGGGTCGTCCTCTCGACATCAAGCATGCGGGAGGGGATCAGGAGCGGTCTCTATACCGGCTGGGATGACGTTCACCTCGGCACACTCCGGGCGATAGCGCGCCGGGGGATCGAGCCCGAAGCGGTCAGGAACGCCATGGTCGATATCGGTATGGGGGAGACGGATATAACGTTCTCATGGGAGAACCTCTATGCCCGGAACAAGGAGGTCATCGACCCGAAGGCGAACCGCTACTTCTTTGTGCCAGATCCGGTCGAGGTCACCGTGGAGGGGGCGCCAGTCCACGAAGCCCACGCGCTCCTCCACCCGGGCGATCCCGAACGGGGGATCAGGACACTCGTCGCGGAGGGCGTGATCCTCCTCCCACGGGCCGATATCGCCGGGCGGAGCATGGTCAGGCTCAAGGATCTCTATAACGTCAGGATAGCGTGGGATGGGGATACCCCGCACCTCACGTACGCCGGGGAGGCGCTTGAGGATGCCCGGCGCGAGAAGGCACCGATCATCCAGTGGTTGCCGGCAGGTGCCGGGATCCCCTGCACTCTCCACACGCAGGACGGGGACGTCGAGGGGTTCTGCGAACCGCTCGTCGCGGGAGAGGTGGGGAATGTCGTCCAGTTCGAGCGGATCGGGTTTGCCCGGATCGACTCGGTCGAGGATGGCCGGGTGAGCGCGTATTTTGCGCACCGGTGAGACTATTCATTCTTTTTTGGGAGAGGTGTCGGCCCGGAGGGTTACGGCCGCACACATCCCCCATCGACCGCGTGAGAGCCCTGCAGATTCCCGGGGAATAGTCACTTCTCCCACCGGATATGGGCCGTCTTTGAAGCCTTCGGGATGGCGAAGCCGGCCTCTGTCCGCGCGATCCCCTCATGCACGAAAGAAGTGACGATCTCCCTTTGACGATCATCCTGGACGTAAAGGCGCCGGCAATAGTCGAAAACAGCCTCTTCCACGGTCAGATAGTGTTGCCCCTTCTCCACATGCTCAACCGTGATATCCGGGTATATCCCGAGCTGGCACAAACAGTTCCAGAGAAGGTCTGCCGTTGGCTCGGCAGCAAACTCGTTTCCGTGGAGTTCCGGCCAGAGGCTGATGTTCGCCCGTGTCCACGTTGGCAGCGTCAGGAACCAGAACAGGTGTACCGACCGCCTCGCCGCCGCGTCTATCTTTTTCAGGGAAAGAGCGATATCATCCAGCGCAAGGGAGAACGAAGCGACAACCACATCATGCTGCCCCACCTCCGCTGGATCCGCGTCCTCCCACCGGGAAGGGATCTCACGGATCGTCGGGGCGCCGACCATCTCTCGGTACTCCTTCAGCGCGGCCCGCATTCCGGCGGACGGTTCCACGACCGTGACGTCGCAGCCCGCAAGAGCAAGGGGGACGGCGAGCGTCCCCGGACCTGCCCCGATGTCGAGCACCGTGGATCCGGCGGGGATCTGCATCGCCGCAAGCTGGTTCTCGATGCGCGATCGATCGCTGTTTATCATCCGGTCCACAAACCGGCGGACGTTCTCCGGGTCCTCCCAGAAACTCTTACCACCATTCCAGACCTGCTTCTGGCGGTTCGCCGCCTCGTGCTGCTCATTCCAGAGAGCGATGTAGTCGACCGCCATCCTTCACCGGTTGCGCCCCCTCCCGGCAACAACCGTTGCTACGGCGAGACCGACAAGAACGCCGAAGAGCGGGGCCGGGGCCTGTGTCGGCGTGGTTGCCTGTGCTGACGCAGATGCCGGGGCAGGTTTTGCGTACACCATCAGATCGTCCAGATCTGCATCAGTCAGGTCGTACTTGAAGAAGAGCGAGTAGAACTCCCTGACGCGATCGTCAATCCCGTAATCGAACATATCCGGGTACATCAGGTTCCCGAGCCAGATCATCGAGAGCAACCGCTGAATCGACGGCGGACCGCCCATCCAGTTGTACGGACCGTAGGGTGCCTCGTAGACATCGCCGTTCCTGACCGCAGGAAGCGACTGCCACATCGAGCCCGTTATGATCTGGTTGTAGTAGGTGTGCCCGTCGGCGTATCCCACGATGATGTAGTCCGGGTTCAGCTGAAGGATATCCTCCATTGTGTACTCATCACCCATCCCGGAACCGGCCGCCGCGGGTTTTGCGAGGTTGTCTCCGATATAATCGATAACTTCGGCATGGTACGACCCTCTCCCGATCATGAATACGGAGTTACCGTCGATGGCGGTCACGTAGATCAGGGACTTTTTGTTGTCGCCGATCGCTGTCATGCCGGTATCAAACTCAGTAAGAAGCGCAGAGACGTAATCAGAGAGTTCCTGGCCGCGTTCCGGGCGGGAGAGGAGTTCGCCGAGTTTCACGTAGGAGCCGGGAATGTCCTCGAGCCTGTTCTGGGTGATGAATGCGAATGGCACACAGGTCTTTGATTGGATATCATCAAGATCCACCTTAATGGTCTGCTTTGCCTCACCGATATCCAGGACCACATCGATGTTGAGCTGTTTGTCCAGCTCCATGATCGATTCCGGGTTCATGGTTGAAGCTTTGGAGCCGTAGAACTGGCCGGTGACCGGAAGTGTCAGAAGCCGGGGATCGATATACTTCGCCTGGGCATCGGTAAACTCGCTGGAGACACTCACGAAGAGATCCTGGTCGAGTGAGTAAAGCACGATCTGCGCAAGGGGACCGGACGGCGAGACCGCGTTGATATCGATCGGCAGGGTGATCTCCCGGCCGACATCGTCGATAAAGGTTCGCGTCTCCCCGGCGGCACTACAGGATGCAACGACTGTGGCGGAGAGGAGAGCGAGAATCATGAACAATTTCATCATTGTCTTCATACGTACACCCCCAAATGCGGGAACGATACAGGTATGATCTGGGCGTACCTGTATTAAACTATTATCATTAAAAACACAGATAAGTAAATCAGATATTATTGACAGATCGCTACTCGTGCTTCCCGACACCCCCTTCGATCGGGATGCAGAGCTTATGGCGGCGTGAGCCGTACTGGTAGTCCTCGATGTGTACATCCATGCCGTAGACCTCCCTGATCAGGTCTGCATCCAGGACACCTTCTGGCGTTCCATCGGCGATCACCCGCCCGCCGTAGATCATCAGCGTCCGGTTTGCATACAGGAATGCGTGATCCGGGTTGTGGGTCGAGAGAATGATGATGTAGCCATCCCTCGCGAGGTCCGATATTCGGCACATCACCCGGAACTGGTTGCCATAGTCGAGGTTTGCCGTCGGCTCATCCATGATCAGGATCTTTGCCTTCTGTACAAGCGCCCGGGCGATCAGGGCAAGCTGCCGCTCACCGCCACTGATCTCACTGTACCCTGCATTCTGAAGATGGGCGATACCAAGACTCTCCATCGCCGCGTACGCTTCATCGATGTGGTCCTGGTTCGGTGTACCAAGCAACCGCACCTGGTTGGTCAGGCCCATCAGGACCACATCCAGCACCGTGTAGTTGAAGATGGGATGCGTCGATTGGGGGATATAGGCAACGTACTTTGCGATCTCCCTGTGATCGAGGTTCTTGATGTCCAGACCATTCAACTGGATGCTGCCCCGATAATTTCGCAAAAATCCGAGAATGCACCGGAACATCGTACTTTTCCCGACGCCGTTCGGCCCGAGAACAGCGAGGAGATCGCCTTCCTTCACCGAGAACGAGACATCATCCAGGACCAGGCGGGTGCGCCTGCCATAGGCAAAGGAGAGATGGGATATCTCCAGTCTCATGATCGCCTCCCCCCCATCATCAACAGGTAAGCAAAGATCGGTGCTCCGACAAACGATGTGAGGATGCCGAGCGGCACCTCGGTGGTTGCAATCGTCCGGGCGAAATCATCCACCAGCAGAAGAAACCCGCCGCCCATAATGACTGCTGCAGGGATGACCCTGCGGTAGTCATAGCCGAAGATCATCCGGCAAAAATGTGGAATCACGAGACCGACCCAACCGATGATACCGGAGATGGAAACGGCGACCGCTGTAACGAGCGTCGCACAGAGGATCACGATCAGGCGGAGCAGGTGAGTGTTGATCCCCATGCTCTTCGCCTCATCTTCGCCGAGGGTGAGGACGTTCATCCTCCAGCGGAGCAGGTAGAGAGGGATGAGGCCGATGATGATCACCACACCCGCAAAGTACACATCTTCCATGGTCGCGCCGGCAAGGCTGCCCATCAGCCAGTAGGTGATGGCTGGCAGTTGATCGTTGGTATCGGCGACAAGTTTGATGTAGGAGGTGGATGCGGAAAAAAGACTGCCGACAAGGATTCCGGCAAGAACCATACCGAGGGTGGGGTTTCCCCTCGTCAGGCGACTGACTGCATACGCGGTGCCGACCGCAACAAGTCCCCCGGCGAACGCAAAGATTGTGATCGCGCCGGTCCCGAGGTAAAAGTAGATAGCGAGGGCTGCACCAAAACCGGCACCGGCGGATGCTCCGAGGATATCGGGGGAGACGAGGGGATTCTGGAACATTCCCTGGTATGCGGCGCCGGCCGTCGACAGGGCAGCCCCGACAAGAAATGCTGCAAGAATCCGCGGCAGGCGGATGTTGAAGACAACACTGTACATCGCATCGTCCCAGGTCTCCATCACGGGAAGGACCGGCGTGAGAAGAGCGTGAATGATGTCACCCAGGATCGGGACATCCACCGACATGGCGAAGTGAACGACCGGCGAGAGGAGGATGAGAACGGCGTCGGATATGCCTATCGAGAATCTACCGACGATAAACGAGGCGATGACGCAGGAAGCGGCGGTGAGTACCAGGAGGATAAACCGGAACCGGTAGTCAGGCACCTCTCGATCTGATACGGATGGGGTCGATGTTACATCGACTGTGTGCAACCGGGCCTCCGGTGGAGCGCCGACCGGTTCCGGGTGAGGTGATCTCGTCGATCCTGCATCAGCCATGTGGATACAGTTTTCCCTCAAAGTTAATTAAGTTTAGTCACATATTGTGATTTATCAACTAAATTATATTAACATATTGCGTGCCAGAACCCTGGTACGCGGGCGAAGAAAATGGCCAGGAATCCCTCTTTTCAATCATACTTGCGCAAGTCCGGGGTGGAACGAGATGACAGACGAGATCAGGACAGAGCAGACCCGGGATCCTGTGGATATCCACCTACGAGACAACAGTCAGCAGTGTCATCATGAGATGTATCACCGGTTCCGCCACCCTGTTCGATATGGCCGGCACCGGGATCTAGCCCTGGGGCGGACAATCGTGCGCGCGAAGGAGAGTGAACTCTCCCTGCGATCACGGTCTCCGAACCACTGGCCTCCCCGCCTGGCGGGCGAGTTCCCGGACCACCGCCCGCGCAAGTTCGATGTTCCTGTAGTCCCGCTCCGCTATCACCTCGCGGATACAGGCCGGCACCTCGATGGATTGCTCCGCCTCCCGAACCTCGGATGCAAGCGCTTCGAGATCTCTTCTCTCGCACATCCGCTCCCGGTGCCATGCCGCCGAGTCCCGGCCGGGGTCGATCGCAAGGACTTTCTCATAGCAGTCGGTCGCCTCACCATACCGGCACATGAGCCCGAGCAACCATCCCCGGCTCTGCCAGGCGATGATGCGTTCGGGGGAGAGCGCGATCGCCCGATCACAGCAGGCGATGGCATCAGCGTGCGCCCCGAGGTGGGCGAGGGCGTAGCCCTTGCGTTGCCACGCGGTCGCATCCTCTGGATCCAGCTCGAGCGCCCGATCGTAGCAGGCAACCGCCTCGTTGTAACGACCGATCTTGAGAAGAACAAAGCCTTTTCGTTTCCATACAACAGGATCGTCAGGGGAGATCTCAAGCGCCCTGTTGTAGCAGACGATCGCTCTATCAAATTTTCCTGTGGTGCAGCAGGTCTGCCCTTTATGGTACCATACTCCAGCACTCTCTTCTCTGCTCATCATCCGCGTTTAATGAGGAGGTGATCCATAAAAACCCAGCTCCCACCATCCCGCAATAAATAAGACCGATCAGGCGCGATATACATCCATTATGGGAGATACGATTCTTGTTGCCTATGCCACCCGTTACGGTTCGACCGCAGAGGTGGCGGAGGTGGTCAGCGATGAACTCCGGAAATCAGGGGCTACGGTCGATCTGCGGAGGGTCGATGAAGTCGATGATCTCACCCCGTACAGGGCGGTCATCCTCGGGAGTCCGATATATATGGGAAAGTGGCTCCCCGAGGCGCAGGTCTTTGTTGAGCGACACCAGAAGCGTCTGCGCGACATGCCGGTCGCTTACTTCGCTGTAGGGCTCACGGTCATGAGCGGGACGCCTGATGCTATCATGAGGGCAGAGGCCTCGATGGGTCAGGTGCGGATGCTCGTAAACCCCATAGATATCGGCATCTTCCCGGGAAGGCTGGAGAGCAGCCGCCTCTCCGTGACGGACCGCGCGATCATCAAGCTCATCAGGGCAGAGGCGGGGGACTTCCGCGATCTCGAGGCTGTCCGGGCCTGGGCACGGACCCTCCACTCGAAGGTTGCCCGGCCGTGAACGGTTCCGGTCCGCGAACCAGTCAACCCCGACGACCGGGCCGTAGAGACCGATGACGGGGGCGGTTCATGCTTCCTCTTTGCCGCCAGATCCCGAACCGGATGGGGCCACCCCGGTATGCAGGCAGCGCCACCTTCCAGCGTACCGGAGACCCCGGGTACCCTCTTTCCTGTCCCCCCGACCCGCGAGGCACAGGAGAAAGTGGATATAGGACGGTCACTCACGTATCTGCAACTCAAGGTGTGAACCAGGTGTTCCGATACTCCTTTGTCGCAAGAATGCCCAATGAACCGGGCGCGCTCCACCGCGCGGCCGAGATCATCAAATCTTACTCGGGCAACATCAACCGCATCCAGTACGACCGCAGGATCGACCCTGCCACGGTCTTTTTTGAGGTGACCGCCTCTCCAGGGACCTGCTCCCGGATGAAGGAAGACCTCCATGCGATCGGCTACCTCCAGGAGACACTTCCGACGCTCGGGTTCCTCAAGTTCTCGGTATACCTCCCCCACCAGCCCGGCGCCCTCTTCGAACTCCTCACCTACATCACCGGAGCGGGCGCAAACATCGCTTACATCGACTTCGATGACCGGCGATGCGACCCCGGGAGGGTCACCATAAGCCTGAATGTCAAGGAGTCCACAGTCGCTGAGAACCTGCTCGACCGCCTGAAATCGCGTTATCGGCTTGAGATCCTCGAGTATGACACGACCGGGGAGAGGCTCGATGACACCGTCTTCTACGTCAGGTTCGCCCAGGCGGTGAGGAGGCTTATCGGGACAGCAGAGGATGAGTTCCTGCTCAATCTCCTGCATGATGTCAATCATATCGTCCAGGAGCTCTACAGCCTCGGCCAGAACCCGGAAGAGGTCTTTGAGTGCATCCTCTGCACAGGGAGAACGCTCCGGGACACCACCGGGGAGGGGTTCTACGCGGATCTTCAGCGCATCCAGGTCAGCGATGCTGTCGAGGTCGTCTGTTTCCAGATGCCAGGCGGCGGAAACATATTCCTCCTCTGCGCACCGGATGAGACCGTCATGATCGATACCGGCTACGGCATCTACCACCAGGACGTTGTGCGGATGCTCCAGCATTACGGTCTCGGGGATCTTCGAAAGATCAGGCGAATCTACATCACCCACGCCGATGCCGACCACTGCGGAGCGGGCGGACTCTTTGATGCGGAGGCGTATATGCACTCAGGATCGCTTGCGATCATCCACCAGGCGAACCGCGCTTACGGTTCGCGCAGTGAGGCCTCGATACTTGAGGAGGTCTACACGACCATCATAAACCTCTTCTCACGTTTCACCCCGCCGGAGAACCCGGAGCTCTTCCCGGCGGAGAAGATCGGTATGCGCTCGATCTTCCCCATCCTCGATCGCTTCACGATCCACGACCTTGAGTTCGAGGTCCTCGAGTCCCTGGGCGGGCACCTGCACGGTCAGGTCTATTTCTTCTGCCCCGCCCACGGTATCATCTTCACCGCCGATACCCTGATCAACTTTGGGAGCCTCGATGAGGACCGGAAACGCTACAACTCGCTCGCGGATTTCCTGGTGACATCGGTCAACGTCGATAGCGAGCTTGCGCGCCAGGAACGCCGGGCGTTGCTTGATATGATCACGGATCTGGATGAAGAACGTGCGCCGTCCGGCAGGCGGTGCCTGGTCGCCTGCGGTCACGGCGCCATATCCACCCTCGTGGACGGGCGCCTGGAAGCGGCAGGCCCGATCGAGCGCTACCGACCACGGGAGAGGTGAAGAGGGGGCTGAGCGTGCTGGCCCGGGGCTCTCGGTGCTCACGAGCCGATGCCCCGCTACGGCTCTTCCTGGATCCGGGCATAACGCATATGCCGGCACTCCGTCAGGTGCCCCCTGCGCTCGTGCGGGGAGTGATGCTCTCCCTCCTCTCAGAACGTATAGGCCGGGCAGTAGCGGCCGGGGATGGAAGTATGCGACCCTGAGGGAGAGCCTCATGTCGCACCTCGCAGGAGTGCAGATGCAGCAGAGGATGAACAGCGATGAGATCTCAAGTCCCGACAGCCAGTACAAAGGGGCGAAGAAGAGCGTTATGCTGGCTGCGGCGCGGTACGAGCGCCGGCGCCATGCGCACCGGCGCCCTCAACTTTCCGGGCGGCGAGGTTTTTTTGCGAAATCATTAAGTGTGGCAGCCGCTACAGAACTCTCCGGATGGAGATACGAAGGGTATGGCACATATTCTTGAATTGATCAGGGCAGACCACGATTTTATCAGGAGTCTCCTCGATGACCTCGCGGGTGATCCGAAGACGCGGGACCTCCGGTGCATCACGCTCCGCCGGGAACTACCGGGACATATCTACGCAGAGGAGGCTACACTGTACGCGAGACTCCGGGATGTGATTCCAGAGGAGATCAGGCAGTCGGTCAGGGAGCATGGTGATATACGTGACATGCTTGCCCGCCTTGAAGCGATACCACTCAGGGATGGGGCATGGGTGCCGGCACTCGCCAGGCTCAGGGAGGCCATCGAGGCACACTTTACCGCCGAGGAGGAACTGATCTTCCCGCACGCCGAGCACCACCTCAGCAGGAGTAGCCTCTTTGAACTCAGCGAGGAGTTTGTGGTGGAGAAGCAGAAAGCCGCAGAGTTCGTGGTAATGTAGCCGCGCCACAGGGTGAGCAGGCACATATCTATTTCTGCCGGGCTCTCCCCCGCATCCGACCACCCGGAACTGCCCCACCGTGTGGTGATAATGTATGCGCCCGGGAGGCTTCCTGTATCGAGTGTGAGACACTCACGCCAATTTCACACTAAATTTGAATAAATAAACGTTAAATATCATCCTATCGAATGATGATATATGGATACAGGACGTTATCCCCGGTATGAGAACAACCGCTCAAGCATCCCCATCATTGTTGATCCTGTTGCTTCGGGCCCCGGCCGCACCTGCCCGGGCATTGCCCTCTATCGCCATGCAGTCTCTGTTGCAGGGAGGAACGTGCCATGAACGTCGACCTGAACCCTATCGGGCGCGTTGCCTCCCCATATAAGAAGAAAGGAGACGCCCCGCGCCAGGGCAGGCTGACCGACACCGAAGCAGTGATCGTCATCGACGAACACTATCTTCCTGGCCTATTCAAGGTCGAGGAGAAGAAGCACCTCTTCGTACTCTGCTGGTTTGACCGGGCTGACCGGACCGTGCTCCGCACGACGCCCCCGCACAACCCGGTGGAGCGCGGCGTGTTTGCAACCCGCTCCCCCAACCGGCCAAACCCGATCAGCCTCTCGCTCGTTGATGTCATCGATATAACGGGAAACACGATCCGGGTCAGGGGGCTGGATGCCCTGGATGGGACGCCGGTCCTCGACATAAAACCCTTCTCGCGCGAGATCGACTGCCCCGGGTGACCGGATACGGCCAGAAGAGTATCACCGCTATCCGCGTGAAGGCACTTCCTCCTTTTTTCGTCCGCTATGCCTGTAGCCGTAGACTTCGTATCTTTGTGATGCCCGTGCCCGGCGCCTCGATCAGTGAGAAGAGATCCCGTGCCACAGGGAAAAAATCCGCGATGCCCGCAGGACCACAGGCACAACAGATGAGAAGGCCGAAAGGCCGTTTCCACAAAAAATGAAGAGATCTTCAGTCCAGTCCGATCAACCGCGCTGAGTTAGCGATAACCGGGATCGAGGAGAGTTCGTGCAGGAGCGCTCCCGTTACCGGTGTCAGTATATTGAAGATCGTAAGGCAGACAGCAATGATGAGAACCCCGACGGCAAAGGCAAGGTTCTGCCGGATGGTCTGGAGAGCTTTTTGCGATGTCCCGATGATCTGCGGAAGTTTGAGGAGCTCATCCGATAAGAGTACGACATCCGCAGTCTCTATGGCGACGTCCGTGCCGGCATGGCCCATCGCAACACCCACATCGGCGACCGCAAGCGCCGGGCCGTCGTTCACCCCGTCGCCGACAAAGGCCACCCGATGCCCTTCTTCCTGAAGCCGCCTCACGATCTCCACTTTCTCCTCCGGCATCATCTCCGTGTGGATCTCCGATACCCCGATCTCCTCTGCGATCCTGAGGGTTGCCCCCCGGTTGTCGCCCGTCACGATGACCGTCCTGATGCCGGCCTGGTTGAGGCTGGCGATGGCTTCTTCTGCGTTATCCCGGAGTGTATCCTCAAAGACCAGAAGACCACTCACTGCGTCGTCGACCATGACGGCGATGACACTCATTCCCTGGTCTGTCCTGGCGTCAGCCTCCTGGAGAACAAACTCCGGAAGGGCGATCCCCATTCCGGAGAAGAGTTTCGGCCGCCCGAGAAGAACCGCATGTCCACCGGCTCTGGCCTGCACGCCAAGACCCGTCAGGAGTTCACAGGATTCAGGATCGGGGATCATGATATCCCGGTCGGTGGCCGCCTGCACGATTGCTCTTCCTACGGGATGCTCGCTGAACTTCTCCGCGGAAGCGGCGTACCCAAGCAGATCAGTCCCGGACATGCCACCGAAAGGGACCACATCGATGAGTCGCAACTCTCCAAGCGTGAGTGTTCCGGTCTTATCGAAGATCACGGTATCGACATGCGCCAGTGCCTCCACGGTAGCCCCTTTCTTCACCAGACTCCCCCTGAGCGCAGCATTCCCGATTGAAGCGACGAGCGCCGTCGGTGTCGCGAGGACGATTACGCACGGGCAGAAGACAATGAGCATGGTGATCGCCTGCAGGACATTGCCGGTCCACCACCACAGCAGCAGCCCGAGGATAATGGCAGCCGGCGTATACAACTTTGCGTAGCGATCGAGCACCCGCTCTACGGGCGCTTTTTCATCCTGTGCGTCCGCGATGAACATGCGGATCTGGCCGAGTGTGGTCTCGGTCCCGACCCGGGTTGCACGGACTTCGATTGCTCCGTTCTCGATGAGGGTACCGGCAAAGACAGCCTCCCCCACCTGTTTCTCCACCGGTACGCTCTCTCCGGTGATCGCCGACTGGTTGATGGCAGCCACTCCAAACAGGATCTCCCCATCGACGGCGATCCGCTCCCCGGAGCGCACGATGAGAATATCGCCGACAACCAGGTCGTCAAGAGGGATGGAGAGATCTTTTCCGCCGCGCCGGACGGTCACACGGTCAGGCAGCAACCGGGCCAGCGCGTCGAGCGCATGGTCAGCACGGGCGGCGACCAGCTCCTCAAGCAGCCCACCGAAGAGGAGGAGGACCGCGACAACGGCGGCGGCAGAGTACTGCCCGATCGCGATTGCCGCTGCCGTGGCAAGAGAGACCGGGACGTCAGCGGTGAAATCGCCTTCACGAAGATCCTGGACGGCGCTGTACCAGATGAATGCAGATCCTACCAGGGCAGATGCGAGGTATAGCCAGTCGGTATAGGCTCCCGGAGCAGCATCAGTAAAGAAATGTGATGCCTGGTATAAGACAGCGATCGCCAGGAGAATGCCGCTGGCAAGCGTGAAGAACGTTCCCGGGGCGAGCAAGAATTCTCTGTAGTCCCGGAAGAAAGACCAGGAGGTAGCGACCAATGGGTCGGAAGAGTCTTGTGTTACGTCCATTCTTAAATCTATGAAGAAAGATCATATTAAATCTTATTTCTTTAGCATACTATTCACACTCGTTAGAGATAACCTTTCAACTAATCTGAACGCATCCCCGGTTTCCCGATCCTCTGTTGCACGGCGTTCCCTCTTAATCCCCGGATGTGGACCAGGAGAGAGATTCTGCCGGGCGGTGGGGTACCTGATCGCAGGACCAGGAGAGCCCCACGACTGAGATGCGCATGACAATGTGCCGGAGAAGTTGCTGCTCGCCAACACAACCCCTGGAAGTATATGATATGAATTTAACAAATCGCAATTGTAAACCATAATTCGAAACTCTTATCGTTACCGGGCCTGAGTACCCACTCATGAGGGCTTTCATCACAAGCGGGAGGACGATCATGCAGGGTAGAGAGCTCTACCACAAAGATACACCGGCATATTCCCGGGAAACCAGTCGCTGTTTCATCCACCCCCTCGATCTTCTGGAACTTGGTGCAGAGGAGGGGGACTCACTCCTCATATCGACCGTTACGGGGGAAGAGGTATTCTCGGTGACACCATCCGAAGATCTCGTGCCGGGAACCGTCTTCCTCCCCTGCGGGCCGCATGCCAACGCCATCCTGCATGCAAATACGCATGGGACCGGTGCTCCCGACTACAAGTGGATGGAGGGGTCGCTGGCCCTGACCAAAGTCCTGCCGCGCTCGGGATGGGATATTCTCATAGAACAGGGCGGCGCCGCATGCCCTCAGGTGCTGGAGTCCGGGGGAGGGACGGGGAATAGCACCCCGGTCTATGATGTCGTCTGCCCCCTCTGCGGATGCCTCTGCGATGATCTGGTTATCTGGGTGGAGGGGAACACCATCACAGCGGTCGATAACGCCTGCGCGATGGGTTCAGAGAAGTTCCTATCGCGGAGTCGCCTCACCACTCCGATATTGAGGAGTGGGAGGTCATGGGCACCTATCAAGTTTCATGAAGCGATCCGATATGCTGCGGAGGTGCTCAGCAATGCCGAGCGGCCGGTCCTCTTTGGATGGAGCGGCACCTCCGCTGAGGCGCAGTGCATCGGCATCCATATCGCGGAGGAGATCCGGGGCGTCATCGACAACTGTTCCTCGATCTGCCATGGCCCCTCGATCATGGGCATCCAGGAGGTCGGGCACCCCGGTTGCTCGCTCGGCGTGGTGAAGAACCGCGCCAATGTCGTGATCTACTGGGGTTCTAACCCGATAGAGTCACACCCCCGCCATCTCTCACGGTATACGACATTTGTCAACGGTCGGTACCGGGATAACGGACACCAGGATCGGACGCTCGTCGTCGTGGATATAAGGAAGACCGATACAGCAAAGATCGCTGACGAGTTTATCAGGATCAAACCCGGTGGCGATTATGCGGCTTTTTCAGCCCTGCGGGCGATCATCAGGGGTCATGCAGACAGTATTCCTCCAAAAGTCGCGGGCATCCCCCGGGAGAGGCTGGTGTGGCTCGCCGACCTCTGCAAGAATGCGCAGTTCGGGGCGCTCTTCACCGGGATAGGTCTGACGCAGTCTCCGGGCAGGTACAAGAACGTGCGAAACGCCATCGAGCTCGTCGATGAACTCAACCGGCACACGAAATTTGTCCTGACACCCATGCGAGGGCACTGGAACGTCAACGGCACCAACCAGACATTCTCCTACCTCACCGGGTTCCCGTACGGCGTCGACTTCGCGCGCGGGGTGCCCTACTACAATCCGGGCGAGACCACGGTGATCGACCTCCTCAGTCGGGGAGAGGCCGATGCCTGCCTCATCATCGGCGCCGATCCCGGGGCGCACCTGCCCGGGAGGTGCAACGAGCACCTCGCGACAATTCCCACGATCGTCATCGACCCCTTTGTCTCGCTCAGCACCGCCTTTGCGGATGTTCACATACCGGTCGCTTGCGTGGGGATCGACTGCGAGGGAACGGGCTATCGAATGGACTCTATCCCGATCCGGCTGCGCAAGGTCCTCGATCTGGGTCTGCCGACCGATGAAGAGGTGTTGCTCAAGATATTGCACCATATACAGGAGGGCGCGAAGCCCCGCGCGGCAGATCATACAGAGGTGCGGCCCCGGATGGGTGCCGGGGATGTACAGCGCGCTTCGTGACATCTTGAGGGCAGGGTGCCACAGAGGCTCCCTCATGGCACCGGGGTCCATTGAGTAAACCTAATTATGTAAACAATCGATTAAAGTTAAGTAGTTGTACATCATTAGTACCTCTGGTGCCCTTCGCAAAGGAGCGATCGCACCAGGAGAATAGCAAAAGACTGGAACGATTGGCGCAGGTTACAATCGAGTCCAGAAACACTCTCGTTCAGCAATAAAACCTCTGACGTCCTGGGAAAGGAAAGGAAACGCACCGGATGACCATCGTCCAGGATGTTCTGGAGAGGCATCATTCCAGAGAGGGGGCGGAGACGACCTCCCGAACCCGCCCCCTACCGTTACGATCTCGAGAGATGTCGGTTTTGCCCGGAAAATGAAGATTTGAGGAGCGCCGGATCCGGCCTGTCCGGAACTCCGGTGAGGCGCCTGCGAGGCAAGTGTATTGAAAGTACTTTCAATACAGATAAAGTTAAATAGATATAGTTAAATTAAGAATATGGTGCCGCTGTACGGCGGTGCATATGGTAAAACCTCGATTGGCACCTGTCGGGGATTGTCGTGCCGGGCGCCCCGGCAGTGATGCCACAGGAAAACGGTCGGTTTTCCGCAGCAGGGATCCAGACCCAACATTTTTTTCTCATAGCAATTGCGCATTGAGGTATTGAGCATCGTTGTCGGGGTCAGTCGTTTGATCGGTCTCCCCGGGTCCGCTCCCCCTTAAACAGGAGAGAGATAGAACTGCAAACCCATCCTGGAGTATGGGGCTATTCGTTATACCGTATCCCCGGCAGGAGAAGAGGATAGATGACAATATCGAAGAATGAACTACCGCAACCCTCATGCCCGCAAAATAACACGGTTTGCCTCTTTACTCAAGAGAGGGGCGTTGCTCATGAGACGATGATAATCGGACAGGAGAAGCCTGTGCTCTCAAGGGTGAACTCTCAGGAAAGTAATGTTTCAATGAAAGGGAGGTAATAGCAGCGAATCGGGGTTCCCGAGGGCTCTCGCACCTCAGTACAACCCGGTACGTGAGAGGGCTTAACTTCTGGGTTCGGAATGGGTCCAGGTGTTTCCCCTCTGCTATGGCCGCTATTACCACATCCGGAAACCGGATGGAAGCCAAGGCCCGGATTTGAACCGGGGTGTAGTTGATCTGCAGTCAACCGCGTGGCCGCTCCGCCACCTTGGCAAGCCGTGTTTACCTCTATATGGTAGTCACCCGGTAGATATAAGGATATCTACCATGATCCGGGGACGGGCATGAGGTGTTTCTGGTGCGCAACTCTGGATTTCGTCTGAGTTCAGCGGAAGGCATCGGACGTTAGTACCTGCGGACTGAACATGTCGTTGCCTTCATGCTTACATCCCAGGCC
>JGI24710J26742_10001149_pt1 | contig 24436 bp, 18 predicted proteins | sample BioPla2DNA2_FD_26742 | JGI IMG/M metagenome (IMG submission 26742) | reverse complement strand
GTATCTAAAAGATAATTATCATCTTTATAAACTAATTCGATGGTTTTTAATGTCTCGTGCTGATTTGACCAGCCTGCCCAAAAATCCTCCTTAATTTTTCCGGAAATTTCAGGACCAACATTATAGTGCCCTTCCTCAGTAAGCTCCTTCATCCATTGTGATACCTGGTTATCATCATTGCCGGAAAGTGCATAAATTAATCTCTCCAGGTTGCTTGAAATCAGGATATCCATTGATGGGGATACTGTCTTAATGAATTCACGACGCTTATCATAATGTCCCGTTTTGATAAAGTCAGTAAGAACATTGTTATCATTAGAGGCACATATAAACCTATTTACCGGCAAGCCCATACACTTCGCATAATAGCCTGCCAGGATATTACCAAAATTACCTGTTGGAACAACAAAATTAATCTTCTGGCCGGGGCTGATTTTTTCTTTCCTGATAAGGTCAGCATAGGCAGAGAAATAATAAACAATCTGAGGAACAAGCCTGCCCCAGTTAATTGAATTTGCAGAGGAGAATTTAAGATTGTTCTTCCCCATTTGTGAAATCAGCTCTTCATCGGTAAAGATTTTTTTAACACCAGTTTGAGCATCGTCGAAATTACCCTTTACCCCAAAGACTTTAACATTCTTTCCCGTCTGGGTAATCATCTGATATTTTTGAATTTCACTGACTCCGTTTTCAGGGTAAAAGACAATAATTCTTGTCCCCTCCACATCGGCGAAGCCTTCCAATGCAGCCTTGCCTGTATCGCCTGAGGTAGCCACCAGAATAATTATCTCACTTTTTTCGCCTGTTTTCTTCATTGCCTTAACAAGAAAATGAGGTAATATCTGAAGGGCCATATCCTTAAATGCACATGTGGGTCCATGCCACAGCTCCATAATATAAAGATTCTCATTAAGATCTACAATAGGAGCAATATCTTCACTTGAAAACTTGCTGTTATTATATGCCTTGTTAACGCATTCAGATAATTCATTATCTGTGAAATCAGTAAGGAAATGCTTAAGTATAAAAATAGCTCGCTCATTATAATTCATCTTGGACATCGAAGCTATTTCTTCAAGTGTAATAGCCGGGATGCTCTTAGGAACATAAAGCCCCCCGGTAGGCGAGATACCCCTTTTTATTGCATCTGCAGATGATATTGATTCTTGACTGTTTCTGGTACTTTCATATAAAATCATAATAACGCTCCAAAACTTAGCAAATGCTTTGATAGCTAAATTTGCCGTATGTTTAATTACTTAATATAACACTACCTATAATAAACTAAACACCATAAAAATGCAATTGACTTAGTATTTCAAATAACAATGTTTCAAGGGTTTCATTAATAATTTCTAATATTTTTAACCTAAAAGTAATATTAATTATTAGATAAAGATGGTATAATGATATTGAAGTTATTTATTCCTCCTTTTATATATGTAGAATATAATATAAGTTCAGTTTATCTGGAAGCACCACATTTAGGACGCAATTATTTTTATAAGTAAATCCTCAGGTGCTTTTTTTTTATTCATTTATGGTTTACAATGGTACAAGCAGATACTTTCAAATCCTTGGAGTGTAGTGTAATTATGGATCATTCAAGCCTTAGAAATGAGAATAGATATAGATTAACACCTGCTATAGCCTCTTTAATTATAGTGCTTGCCATAATTATCCGATTAATTACAACACTTATACGACCTTATCCCATAGATATGAACGGTTATGTTGTCTGGAGTAATTATCTGGCTCAACACGGCCCGGCAGAATTCTATGGCTCATCGGGTTTCCATGTGGTGTACGCACCATTTTATCAGTATTTTCTATGGCTTACAGGTGAATTAGTTCAGGCCTTTTCGTTGCCATTATTAACACATGTGTATTTAATCAAACTATGGTCCGTTATTTTTGAACTTTTGGGTGCCTTCCTAATCTGGACTATTGGTAAAAAAAACAAAGCTCCCATTGAGGGCTTTATTCTATCCATTTTTTATTTTCTTAACCCCGCCATATTTATTAATTCCTCGGTTTGGGGACAATTTGATTCTATAACCGCAACAATGTTAATTGGTGTAATTCTTCTTTTCATTAATAAAAAAAATAATCTGGCTGTATTATTATTTCTTGTATCGGTTCTTACCAAACCTCAAAGTGCTCTTCTGTTACCTGTTGTACTCTACCTGTATTTCAAAGATTTCCGCCTAGATAGAAAGTCAATACTTCGTGGAATTATTCTGTTGTTTTCAGGTCTTTTGGTTTATTATGCCATAGTAATACCCTTTTATATTCCAACACATCTTGCTGGCAAGATTCCAAGATTCTTAGATCAGATATACTGGTTATTTGATTTGTACTTTACAAGTGTAAAAGACTATCCCTACGGTACAGCCAATGCGTTTAATGTATGGTTTCTTTTAGGAGGACAGATCCAACATGATCACCTGCCGTTTTTAGGATTGAATTATATGACCTGGGGAATGATTCTTTTGATATTAGGATTGATCTTTTCTACAGTCTGTCTTATTAAGAAAAAAGCTTCGGTTCATTCAATTTTTTATTCTTCATTCCTGGTGCTATTTACGGCCTTTTTCTTTATGACAAAAATGCATGAGAGATATTTGCTTCCAGCCATCATATTCATCACCATCTCGGCCCTCTTTGAAAAGAGACACATAATAACACTCATACTGATTAGTATCTGTGTATATGTTAATCAACTATATTTGTATATGATCTCTTTTGATGGTGTATATTGGCTGTCCCGTTGGGATACTATTGGTATAATTATCTCTGCAGTCACTCTATTTGCATATATTTTAGCACTTNATAACGGCTATACACTTTTTATTAAGCCTCAGAAAAGCAAAGAAAAAAGATTGAAAGTAAACATAAGAGGAGAACAAAATGAACTCAAAAATAACTAAAAAAGATGTCACTATTATGATTATAATGACTGTAATATATTTAGTAATTGCTTTAATAAACTTAGGAAACTTTGAGTCACCTCAGACAGGTTGGGAGCCTCAGGAGGTTGGTGAAAGCTTTGTTGTGGACTTTGGCAGAGAGGTGAGTATTGATAAAATAATGCTCTTTAGTGGTCTTGGACATGCCTGGGGTTGCTTTGGATCTTTTGAAATTGAAGCCAATATTAATGGAGAGTTTGAAGAGTATTCCTATATTGATATGAAATCCATCTTTAAATGGTATTATACCCTGGACACCGTTACAACAGACAAGCTCAGATTTACAGCCCAATATCTNAGAACCGACAATGAAAAAGACAAAAACAGATATTATAAAGTCGAATGCCGTGAAATTGGATTTTTTAGTGGTGACAATCTTATTGAGGATTTTAACATCCTATTTGAACCAAGTTCAACAGGTATCGAANATCTATTTGATGAACAACATCTTGTTCCAGACCGGCCAAATGTNTTAAACAGTTCCTATTTCGACGAAGTATACTTCCCCCGTACGGCTTTAGAGCAGCTTGAGAAAAGGGATATTTTATACGAAAACACTCATCCGCCTCTTGGAAAGACGATACTTTCCCTCGGAATAAGAATTTTTGGAATGACACCCTTCGGATGGAGAATAATGGGGACATTATGCGGTGCTGCTATTATTCCCCTTATGTACCTTATAGCTAAAAGATTCTTTAAGGACAGCTTCTGGGCTTTTTTCTGCGCCTTTTTAATGATGTTCGACTTTATGCATTTCGTTCAGACCAGATTGGGAACAGTCGATAGCTATTTACTCTTTTTTATAATGCTTATGTATTACTTCATGCTTGATTATTACGACTCTGATTCCTATGAAAACGGCTTCTTTAAGTCTCTTATTCCCCTCCTTCTATGTGGTATTGCTTTAGGGTTAGCTGCTTCTGTTAAATGGATAGGTCTATATGGAGCCTTCGGCCTTGCAGTGCTGTTCTTCTTGTCAAGGGGATATGAATTTGTCAGATATAGAAAACAGGATCTTAGAGGATGGGCAGGTAAATACTTCTGGCTTACCGGAATTTTCTGCGTATTCTTTTTCATTATTATTCCTTTTGCTATATATGTACTTTCATTTATACCAATAAATTATAATAATGCTGAAGAAAACCTCATAAAAACGGTAATTGATTCATTTAAACACATGTTTGAATATCATAAGAATGTAACAGCTGTTCATCCCTATCAATCGTCCTGGTACGAATGGCCCCTGAATCTTCGTCCAATTTTCTATTATCAAGGGGTATTACTTCCCGAAAAATGGGGAGCATCAATTGCCTGTTTAGGCCATCCCCTCTTATTCTGGACTGGTTTTATAGCCTTTTTAATTTTGATTTGGTCGGTTATCAGAAGCATATTTACCAAAAAGAATTTTATAGGCGATAATAAGCTGGTTCTTTTCCCCATCATTGCGTATCTGTCACTGTATTTACCCTGGGCAATTGCTCCCAGGAAGATTACATTTATATACCATTATTTCGCATGTATCCCCTTTCTCATATTAATGGTGGGACTCTTGTTTAGATATCTTGAAGAAAAGAAAATTATCAGCAGAAAGTTTACTAAAGTATTCTTAATTGTATTTTTAGTATTGTTTATACTGTTTTATCCATTGTTGTCTGGTTTAGATGTACCCAGACTTCATCTGCTGTTACTGCAATGGTTACCTCGTTGGGAATGGTAATTTGGAGGCTATGATTAATGAAGAAGATACTCGAATGGGCCTGTACCCTGCCCATTATAAAGAAAATGTTCACCCCTGAATCACTTGCACAGTTTATAAGATATATATTTGTCGGAGTTTTTTCCTTTTCCATAGAATATATTCTTTTTATTGTGTTAAGAAATGCTTTCTCTGAAAACGAATCGTTGATTGATTTNCTATCAGGTATAAAGATCGCAGAAAGTCTGGGAATATATAAGAGTATTGAAATTGTGATTAATATACTTGTTTATACAGTGATTTTCTGGATTAATTTTTTATTAAATAAATATTTTTCCTTCAGGTCGAAGACTAATTTTAAGCGACAGCTCTTCTTGTATTCTATTCTGTTTTTCTTTAATTTAATAGTAGGAAATGTACTGTTGTTTTCTGCAATACGAAGCATACTTGTTACTGTATCAGGGGAAGGATCCTGGCAGGTTTTGTACCTTCCCAAGATTCTTATCATGTTTTTCGTTGTCTCCTGGAACTTTATACTTTATAAGAAGGTTATATATAAATAATTATACTTAATACAACTATGAACGTAGGAAGTGCAAATATGAATATTGCAGTGGTTGGGAGCGGTATGACGGGCGTAAGTGCAGCTCTTAGACTTTCACAAAAGGGACATATTGTTACAATTTACGAAAAGGATTCCTGTGCCGGAGGTCTTGCCTCCTCTGTGGAGGTTGGCAATGAAGATCTGGACAGATTTTACCATCATATCTTTACCAGTGATAATTACATAATAGATCTGATTGAAGAAATGGGAATCTCGGAGTCTCTTAAATGGTACGAGCCTAAGAATGCCATATATCTGGATAATACATTATATCCCTTTACCTCCCCCTTGGATCTGATCAGATTCAGGCCTGTTTCATTCATATCAAGAATAATGGGTCTGTTAGTCCTTACAGCAAAATTAATAAAGGACTATACCCCCTTTGAATCCATCACCGCTCTGGAATGGATAAGAAAACGCTCAGGAAAGGATGCCTGTGAAAAGGTATGGGAACCGCTGCTAAAATCTAAATTTGATATTGACAGCAATGTCGTGTCTGGAACATGGATCTGGAATAAATTTAAGCTCCGGGGTTCATCCAGAGGAAAAAACATAGCCAAAGAGATGCTTGGCTATCTTGATGGCGGCTTTATCCTTCTGATAGATAAGATTCTAAATGAAATTGCTAGACTCGGAGGAAAAATTCTGTATAATTCCGAAGTAAAATCAATTTCTAAAACAGATAAAGGTCTTTTGGAATTAGAGAGCTCAACTGGTAAAGCCTTCTATGACAAAATATTATTTACCTATGCCCCTGAAAAGCTTTCAGATATATATAAGGGCTATTCACCAAATTATTCAACAAAGCTTAATGAAATAAAGTATAAGGCTAATCTGTGCCTTATGCTTGAGCTTTCAGAAAGTCTTTCACCATATTACTGGATTACAATTTCCCAGAANGGTTTTCCCTTTGTGCTAATTATCGAGCATACAAACCTGGTCGGACTTAAAGGTTATAACTCTCATGTAGTCTATCTTTCGCGTTATTTGGATGCAAATGACTCCCTGTTTACTGCCTGTGATGAAAGCATTATTAATGAGTTTATTAATCATCTTAATAGGGTTTTTCCCTATTTTAATGAAAATAGTATTAAGAAAGCAACCTTAAGCCGGGCTAAATACTCCCAGCCGGTAACCACATTAGAATATNGAAAAAGGATTCCAGACATAAAAACTCCTGTAAAGGGACTTTTTTTAGCTTCAATGCCTCAGATTTATCCTGAGGACAGAGGTCTGAATTACGCTGTAGGGCTTGGAAAAGAAGCCGCAAATGTAATGCTTGAGAGTTTATAGTATATTGTATAAAATAATATAAGCATATAATACTGTTACATTAATTAATAATAATACATAAACGTGACAATAATGTGATTGCTGTTGATTATGGCTTTCACACCCTTAGAAAGAGGTTCAAAATGGAAAAAATACTGTGTTCTGTAATTGTACCTATGTATAACGAAGAGGNTGTTATCTGGGAGACCTATAACAGGCTTACAAAAGTAATGGACGAATTAAATGAAGCCTATGAAATTATTTTTATAAATGATGGAAGCAAAGATAAAACAAAGGANATCCTTAATGAAATTTGCAATCAAAATAATAAAATAAAGATGATCGATTTTGCCCGAAATTTTGGTCACCAGGTTGCAATTACCGCAGGCATGGACTATGCTGCAGGCGAATGTATGGTTATTATTGATGGTGATCTGCAGGATCCACCCGAGTTNATCCCTGAAATGATAAAGAAATGGAAAAGCGGTTATGATGTTGTTTACGGAAAAAGAAAGTCCCGACAGGGAGAAACTCTATTTAAAAAGTTTACGGCTAAAGCCTTTTACAGAATTCTTCGCAGCATGACTGATGTTAGTATTCCTGTTGATACCGGGGATTTCAGATTAATTGACAGAAAGGTTTGTGAGGCACTTAAGCAGCTTCCTGAAAGAAGCCGATATGTCAGAGGACTNATGAGCTGGGTTGGCTTTAAACAAACTGCCATAGAATTTGAACGAAGTGAGCGGTTTGCCGGAGAAACAAAGTATCCCCTTAAAAAAATGCTAAAGCTGGCATCAGACGGTATTATGTCATTCTCCTACAAGCCTTTGAAGCTTGCTTCATATTTAGGAACACTATTGTCTGGTTTAAGCTTTTTATACTTAATTATAGTATTACTTCAAAAAATCTTTGCTCCTGANACTGTTATATCAGGTTGGGCATCGTTAATTGCAGTTAACCTTTTTTTTAACGGAATAGTCCTGCTCATGCTCGGAATAATTGGTGAATATATAGGCCGTATATATGATGAAGCAAAGGGGCGTCCCCTATATGTAATCAGTGAGCTGAAAAATATGGAGGAACGCGAAGGTCCGCGCTTTAAAATGTAATTACCATTTAAGCGTATGGCAAGGTTGGGGAAGGCACTCCCCAACAAGATTTCCGATGGGCAATTTGCTATTTTATTATTTGACTGCTTAATACACCAGTCCTCATAATAATATTTCTAAGATGCTTATTGTACATGCCTATCCCCTTTAATTGCTTAAAGGAGATCGAACGTAAAACCGTGGAAAGATTCTTTCTATATCTTTTTTGAAACCCTTCCATCCCATCTTCAAGGCTTCTGGCAAGAGCATATGAGCTTTTTAGAGCAAAGCTGATCCCTTCCGCAGAACTTGGGCTTATAAAGCCACCCGCCTCACCTACAAGTGCCGCGTGATTATTTCCGGTAATGATATCCTTTCTTTTAGGACGCAATATGTAGGCTCCTTCTCTCTTTCTACAATCTCCGAAAATAAAGCCATGCTTCTTAAGCTTGCTTTTTAGAAGCTCAAATTTCTGGTTTGCTTCTTTATCAGGTGTAAGAGCTGATCCGATAATAAAGGTATTATCCTTAGAAATTGTCCAGGAATAGAAGTCTGTAATCCCACTATCAAAAATCGCACCGTAATACGGTGTGTCTCTCTCGGTTTCATACCATTCCTGAATACTGATATATTTTTTCAGCTTATCATTATCTCCAAAAAGCTGCCTGCGTACACTGGAGCAGGCACCATCAGCACCTATAATCAGCTTGACCTTTTCAGTGAAAATTCTATTTCCGTGCATAAAGGCGATATCGTAGCCATCACTATTCTCGCTTAATGTGTTAAATCGACACCCTAAAGCAACGTCAACATTATCCGGCAATATGGATAATAGCCATTTATCAAAAAATAGTCTGTTCATATTGAAATAGAATCTCTGATAATATCGTTCCAGGTTGTTGTCAAAATCAATAGTACGTACTAAGAATATCTGAGGATCAACCAAAATCTCAGATGGGACTGCTAAGCCCATCTTCCCTAACATCTGCTGTGCATCTGGTGCTAAAAGGCCACCACAGCATTTCATTTTCTCATTTTCTTTATCTATCAGATCTCTCCGATCCATAATCAAAATTTTATAATTCTTATTCAGGAATCTGGCAAGGGATACACCTGCAGGGCCAGCACCTATTATTGCAATGTCATAGGGCATTGATTATAACCTCCAAAACTACAACTTTCTTATCCATTTTATCACATTACNTAAAAAAATAACTCACTTTTATCGTATTGAAAATAATATCATAAAAAGCAGGCGCAGAAACAATAATAACAACGAAAATATTCTGTTAACTTGTTTACACAGATAATATTTGGTAAAATTATAATTAAAGTATTAATCGTAGGAGGTTTTGAACATGAAAAGCTTAAAGGGAACAAGAACTGCTGTTAATTTATTGCAATCATTTGCTGGGGAATCACAAGCAAGAAACAGATATAACACCTATGCTTCANTAGCAGATAAGGAAGGATATAAGCAAATAAGAAACATATTTAATGAAACCGCTGATAACGAGAGGGAACACGCCAAACGTTTTTACAAGTTTCTACTTGCCGGTTTTGACGGAGATCTGCCTCAAAACATAGAAATCCAGGCTGGTTTCCCTGTTGCTCAGGGAACTACATTAGAAAATCTAAAATATGCTGCTAATGGCGAGAACGAGGAATGGAGTATCCTCTATCCAAAATTTGCCGACATTGCTGATGAAGAAGGATTNCCTGAGATAGCCGAAGTATTCAGAGCTATTGCTTCAGCAGAGGAAAAACACGAAATTCGTTTTAATAAATTAGCCGAAAATATTGAAAAAGGTATTGTATTTAAAAGAGATGGTAAAGTATTCTGGAAATGTGGTAATTGCGGATATATTCACGAAGGGGATGAAGCTCCTGATCTCTGTCCTGCATGTGCTCATGCCCAGGCTCATTTTGAATTATTNGCTGAAACATACTAATCTTTGAGATAAGAAGTTATAATGCATATTAAGAAGGGTTAAGCCGTTTAGTGCTTAACCCTCAATTTATTATTGTACTGAATCTGTTTGTGTATCATTGTCAGCATCAACATTTGCGTCTGTTTGTGTGTTCGTGTCTGTGTCAATGTCAGTGTTAGCGTCTGTTTGTGTATCGTTCTCTGTGGCAATGTCGGTGTCTGTATCTGTTTCTGTAGCCATATCAGTGGCCGTGTCAGCGNTAGTGCCTGTTTGTGTGGCTAGGTCAGCACTTGTCTCTGTTTCCGTAGCCAGATCAGAGGTTGCAGCTATTTCCGGTGTTACATTATTATCTTTATCATTATTGCCTTGGTCAACCAATTCATAATCCAGCCCTCTTCCCTTCATTGACAACAGAATTATAGTACCTAATACTAATACAATAGTTACAGCAAGACCGCCTTCTAAACCGAATGATCCACCATTAATCAATGAGCCCTCATCATTTAAACTAAATGAAAAGAGTGTGACCGGGGTCTCTATTCCGCTGACTCTTATGCCGAAAATATTCCCCTGCGCAAAATTCCATGTGGTGTGAAGGGCGCATATTCCCCATATACTGTTGGTCTTAAGTGTATATAGAGAGGCAAAAATTCCGAATAACGTAAGATTAATAAGTGGCAACACATCAATTCCGTTATTCAAAATATGTAATAATGCAAAAATAACCGAGTTTGATATTACTGCAAGCAGAATAGAATGTCTGGCAGAAACTGATATCATGTAGTATCCTCTCACCAAAACTTCCTCGCTCATACCTTGAAGTATGAATCCTAGCAGGAACANAAGCAGCAACCCGATTCCGCCCCCTAGAACAAATCCTTCATATTTTACTGTTCCACATAAAAATGATATTAGTAATGCAAGACCAAGCATTAATACGCCTAAGCCTGCTCCAATAAGATAATCTGTAACAGCCTTTTTTCTTACAAAGCCCATTGAATACAGGCTGCGTTTTTCTATTAATTTGCAATATAGAATTGCCACTATGGTAGTAATAAATGTCAATATCAATGAAGGAAGCATCATCTCATTCTGAATATTTGCGATATACTCAGCTGTAGGGTTTCCTAATGGATCCAGAGGAATATTTCCAGAAAAACCATCCCTGAAAGTTAATACTGCAGAGTATATGCCAATTGGAATGCCAACCAATAGTTGTGATGCAAAAAACACAACTATAAAAATAAGTGTCTGAATAATAATATTGGGTTTAAATTTTGCTTTTTGTGCCTCAACTACAATTGATGGTCTTTTTTTAAAAACTGTAAGCATATTGGCTCCTCCTAAATCTCAATTTCTTTAAATATATTATCATGTATTTACAAAAAGCTCTAATATTTAAACTCCTACCTTTATTTTTCAAACTGACTATTGTAAAGCCTGGCATAGAAACCCTTTTTCTTAAGCAATTGGTCATGTTTGCCTTGCTCAATTATGGAGCCATCCTTCAAAACCAGTATTATATCGGCTTCTCTGATAGTTGATAATCTGTGGGCAACTATAAAGCTTGTCTTGCCTGTCATGAGCCTAGCAAATGCCTCCTGGATTTTTAGTTCGGAGCGGGTGTCTATTGACGAGGTAGCCTCATCGAGAATCAACATTGGGGGCAAACAGAGCATGACACGAGTAATACAAAGAAGTTGCTTTTCTCCCTGAGAAAGGCTTCCTCCCCCCTCATTAATAACAGTGTCGTAGCCATTTGGAAGACGCTTGATGAAGCTATGAGCATGAGCAGCCTTAGCTGCGTTAATTATTTCTTCTTCTGTTGCATCGGGTTTTCCCATGATTATATTGTNACTTATTGTTCCTCTTCTAAGCCATGTTTCCTGCAAAACCATTCCGTAACTACTTCTGAGGCTTTTTCTGGTTATGTCGCGAATATCTTCCTTATCAACTTTTATACTGCCATTATTCACATCATAGAATCTCATAAGTAAGTTGATAATGGTAGTTTTCCCACTTCCTGTAGGTCCGACAATCGCAACCCTCTGCCCCGGCTTGACATTGAGATTTAGATTTTCAATTAGCCTTCTTTCGGGATTGTAAGAAAAATCTACATCTTCTATAATAATCTGTCCTTTTGCGTCATTTAATACATAAGCATTATCTTTGTCGGGTTTTTGAGGCTCTGCCTCTATCAGTTCAAAGATTCTGGCGGCACAGGCAAGAGCATTTTGCAGCTCTGTGATAACTCCGGAAATCTCATTAAATGGCTTTGTATATTGATTTGCATAGCTTAAGAAACTAGTAAGACCACCTACTGTAATGCCTCCACTCACCACTGCTAAAGCTCCAGTAAGGCCAACAGCAGCATAAACTACACTGTTTATAAAGCGTGTACTCGGGTTTGTAAGAGAGGAATAAAAAATTGCTTTTAACGATGCCTGTTCCAGTTCTTCATTTATTTTATCAAACTCCTGCTGGTTTTCATCCTCATGAGAAAAAGCCTGAACAACCTTTTGATTACTGATCATTTCATCAATAAAAGATGTTTGGTTAGCTCTGATTTCTGACTGCCGCTGAAACATACTATAGGTTCTTGTTGCTATAAACTTTGCAACAAATAAAGATAAGGGGGTTAAAACAACAACGACAATTGAGATCTTCCAGCTTATAGATATCATGAATATCAATGTCCCAAGAATAGTTACAATCCCTGTAAACAACTGGGTAAACCCCATAAGAAGGCCGTCAGCAAACTGATCAACATCAGCGATTATCCTGCTCACTATTTCACCATAGGGCTTTGTGTCCAGATATCCAAGGGGTAATCTTTGTATCTTTCTAAAGGCCTCTTCACGGATATCCTTTATTACATGGAAGGTTATTCTGTTGTTAACTATATTCATAACCCATTGCAATAAAGCCCCAATGCCTGCAACGACGCCAATTCTAAAGAGTATTTTTATTACTCCCTCAAAATCTACCCGGCCTTTTCCTACAATCAGGTCAACAGCGTTACCTACAAGTACAGGAATATATAAGCTCAGAGCAACTGTAACTGTAGCCAGTATAATAGAGAGTAACAGTAAATAACTATAATTTTTTATATACTTGATAGCCTTTGAAATTGTGCCTTTATTTGAAGTATTTTTATGCTTCAAGCCGTTACTCCCTCCTTTTTAAATTGTGAGTTATAGATTTCACGGTAAACCTGACAGGTATTTAAAAGCTCTTGGTGAGTACCCTTCCCAACCATTATTCCATCATCAAGCACTATAATGCTGTCTGCATGCTGAATAGATGCAGTCCTTTGAGATACTATAAATATGGTGGGCGAATCGGGCATGCTGTTGATAGCCTTGCGTAATGCCGCATCTGTGGCATAATCAAGGGCTGAGCTGCTATCATCCAGAATAAGAATATCGGGTTTTTTTACTACTGCCCTGGCTATGGTAAGTCTCTGTTTCTGACCGCCCGAAAGGTTTCTCCCCCCCTGTTCGATTTGAAAATCCAGGCCTCCCTTTGACTCAACTACATCCTTTACCTGGGCTATCGAAAGAGCTTCAAANATTTCTTCATCTGACGCTGCTTCATTTCCCCATTTGATATTCTCTCTTATTGTACCTTTGAACAATACCGCTTTCTGTGGAACAATACCNATTTTTTCACGCAGATGCTCTGTCCGATAATCAGAAACATTTATGCCGTTTACAAGTACCCGGCCTTCTGTTGCATCATAAAATCGCGGAATCATGTTTACAAGAGAGGATTTGCCTGATCCGGTCCCCCCTATTATTCCAATAGTTTCTCCCCGCTTCACAGTAAAGCTGATATCCTTCAATGAAGGTCCACCAGCATCTTTATAAACAAGAGTAACTTTTTCAAATTCAACTGTAGTATCTGTTTTAAGGGTATCTTCTCTTGTCATTGTCTCTTTTCTATCTGGATGAGCTTCCATACTGGACTCAATCTCTAAAACTGCTTGAATACGATTGCCGCTTGCCACTGATCTTGTTATGTTGATAATTAGATTAGCAAGTTTAATTAACTCAACCAGTATTTGAGACATATAATTATACAATGCGACAACTGCACCCTGGCTTATAATACCGCCATCAACCTGAATTGCCCCTTTATAGATCAGCGCAATTATTGCAATATTTATAATTAGAAAAGTAAAAGGATTTAATAAGGAAGAAATTCTTCCCACAAATTTTTGTATCCCAGCAAGATCTTCATTCTTTTCTACAAAATCCTCTATTTCGTCCTCTTCTTTGCAAAAAGCTCGTATTACACGAACACCAGTAAGATTTTCTCTTGTCAGGCCCAAAACTCTGTCCAGTTTTTCCTGAACCTTCTTATATAGTGGAATACACCATATCATTATTCCAAAAACAACCACAGAAAGTATTGGAATTGCAACTGCAAAAATTAAAGCAGATTTTACATCAACAGTAAAGGCCATAACCATGGCACCAATAACGACAAAAGGTGAACGCAGCAAAAGTCTAAGAGTAAGATTTACCCCGGTTTGCAATTGATTCATATCACTTGTCATTCTTGTAATTAATGTAGGCGTACCTACAATATCAAGTTCTGTAAATGAAAAACCTTGAATATGTGAAAATAGTTTTTGCTTAAGTTTTTTTACAAATCCAGTTGATGCTTTCGCAGCATAGTATTGTGCCGTGATAGAAAACAGCAGTCCCACTATGGCGATTCCGATTAATATAAAACACATTTTGATGATATAAGAGCTGTCATTATTGCCAATACCAATATCAATAATTGCAGCAATAATAAGAGGAACAAAAAGCTCTAGAGTAGCCTCCAGCAACTTGAAAAGTGGTCCCAGTATAGTTTCTTTAATATAACCTTTAAAGCAAACAAGCAGTNTTTTCACAAATTCCCTCCGAACCAAATCAGAAATCATGTCCAGTGAAATAAGAATTATTCATAAAACATAGGTCTAAAAGCTTTTACAGTATAAATTTTCTTAATAATTATACCATGACTGTCAAGNAAATCATTCGCCATAAAGCCCTCTATTTAATCAAATATAAGCAAATTCAGGAAAGGCTCCTATATATCCTTGCAGTAAGATCAATTTTATTATACAGTAATTTTAAAGTCAGTATTTTAAGCTTATATACAAAGGGAGGCAGAATGGAAGAGAATATATATAATCATAATGATGGTGGTGAAAATAGTATAAATAGCTATGAAAACTCTACTCCTCCACCTAAGAAGCATCCAGCACTAACATATATANTAATTGCAGTAAATGTTCTGGTATGGCTTGTTATACTTGCTATTTCATTCTTTTCTCAGAACTCCTATGATAGTCTTATACTAAATCTCGGAGCAAAAATTAATTCCCTTATCCTTAAAGGAGAATTCTGGCGCTTAATAACATCTATGTTTCTGCATTCGGGCATTTTTCATCTTCTTGCCAACTGCTATTCTCTTTATTATTTGGGAACTCAGATAGAATCATTATTCGGTTCAAAAAGATTTGCAGTTATTTATATATTTTCAGGCATCCTGGGTAGTGTTACAAGCTTTGCCTTTACTACCAGCCCTTCTGTTGGTGCTTCCGGTGCAATATTCGGTCTTATGGGGGCACTGCTATATATCATGTACAGGAAGCCCATGCTATTTAAGACCTCACTTGGAAGGGGCATTATTACTATTGTTGCTATTAACCTGGCCTTAGGATTTACGAAGGATGGNATCGATTACTATGCTCATATTGGTGGTCTCATAGGTGGCTTTTTGATTACCGGCACTTTCTTCAGACAGAATGAGAATAACTCGAAAACAGTTTGGCTTTCAGGAATCAGGTCACTTATTATCTCTGTTTTTCTTGCGTTGGCAATACTGGTATATGGCATTAAGGCTCCAATGAACAGTGTTTTCTCCATGATGGAAGAATTAAATGCATATAGTACTGAGGAAAACTGGGACGAAGTCGAGAAAACCGCAGAAGAAATACTTTTACTACAGTCTATAGACGACGGAACCAGGGCTGAAGTACTGTGGAACCTGGTGATATCCGAAGCAATACAGGAGAAATGGGATGAAGGCAAAGAACATGCTAATCAACTAATTGAGGTACACCCTCCCTCAGGTCATTATATATTAGGGATTTTATATTATGATATGGGAGAATATGAACTAGCAAAGCAAGAACTCTTATCTTCAAAAAAAGCAGGCCCCGAGTATGTTGATTCTATTAATAGATTATTGCTGGAACTAAATAGTGAATAACTCTTCATTGTATTTTTTCTATAAATAAAAGGTGTTGTCTAAAACTGACAACACCCTGAGACTATATAACGAGTATTATTTTTATAGCTTACTTTTTAACAGGAATCCTAAATTGCTGTGAAATTAAGATTATGTCAGGATTNTTAATCTGATCCTTGTTCAACTCATAAATTTCTACATATCTTCTTCCATCCCCGAGGAATCTTTGGGCTATAGTCCAAAGACAGTCACCCTTCACTACTGTGTAGGATATATATTCAGGTTCAGGATCTTCCTCAACAGGCGGAAGTATGATACTAATGCGGCCTGAAGGTTTCCCGTACTTAGCCTCGCTAATTACACCATTTAATACTTCATCAGTATAATTTACAAGGGCATCCTCCAGGGCTACATAAGTGTTATAGCTCTCTAAGTCCTTTAAAATATAGTAAGTATCGCCACCTGCAGCAAGGAAGTCATTAGTGGCTATGGTATATACTTTGTTTAGATCCAGTGGTTTTCCTCCAATTTTTACATTGGTGACACGGGCGCCCGGCTTTGCGGGAGCAAAATATGTCGAATCAGTATATTGTTGTCCCTTTTCATACGGAACTGTTGAATCAATTGTAAATTCAAGATCTGCTACCTGAGGGAATGCACCTAAGGCTACCGGAGCTGAACTTGACGCCGCCTCAAGAATTTCTAATAGCTGACTTCCTGTTATTTTGACAGTGGAAATGGTATTTCCGAAGGGGAATACTGTCTTCATATCCTTCATGGTAACATCCCCCTTGGCAATAGAAGCTCTGATACCGCCTCCATTTGTAATGGCTGCATCAACATTTCCGTCCGTAGCTTGTCTGGCTGCCCATAGAATTGCATCGGCGGCAAAGTCACCTAGATTTGTTTCCTGTGTTCTGACTCCAGGATCTTTGTTTCCGTCCAAAACTACTTCTGTCTTCGCAAATACAGCTGAAAGTTGAAGGTCAATATCTTTTGCTACCTTAGCGATTTCTAAGTTAACAGCTTCGTCAAGGGCACCGTACTCTTCTGCTGATATAATCTTTGTTTCAATACCTTCACTATCAAGTATAATAACACCTGCATTGCTTAGCTTTGTTCCTGCTGAGCTTAGAATAGTGTCTTTTATTTTTTCTCCGTCTATAATGCTATGGCTGTGAGCATCAATCAGAATATCAATACCATCAACATTTTCGATAACATCGGTAGATCTGTTTGGTTCACTGCTCTCATCTGTTCCAAGATGAGCAACACAGATAATGTATTCGGCCCCCTCCTTCTCTAAAAGGTTTATTTCCTTTTTTGCTGCATCATACATATCTTGTTCGGCCAGGAAGTTTAGGGTGGCTACATTTTTGGGGTTTGCCTTGGTCATTGTTTCGGGAGTGGTTAAACCGAATATTCCTACCTTGCCAATTGCAGTTTCAATTATTATTGATGCATCAAAGATAGGGTCTCCACTTTCCTTATCCAGGATATTGGCAGACAGAAAGGGGAAATTTGCTTTCTCTTTTAGTTCAAGGAGATTATCAAATCCAAAATCAAATTCGTGATTCCCAGGGACCATTAAATCATATCCTGCGAGATTCATGAATTCTATAGCGTTCAAGCCCTGGTTCAGATTTACCAGAGGATCTCCCTGAATTGCGTCTCCTGCCGAAACCAGCAATACCTCAGCTCCCGCACTTTTATAGTCCTTCACCAGCTGTGATATTCCGGCTGTACCTATTACTTCACCTTCGGCAGCCAAATCGCCCCCATGAGTATCATTGGTATGAATAATAACGAGTTTTCCTGAATAATCCGATCAATGTATTATATATCCCATAATATCAGATAATATGCTTGTTTACAATAAAATGTATTAGATGCTCCAAGCAAGAAAAAAAATGGACAAACCTTATTAAGATTTGTCCATTCTGGTGGGAGAAGGTGGATTTGAACCACCGAAGTCACTGACAACAGATTTACAGTCTGCCCCCTTTGGCCACTTGGGTATTCTCCCATATCCTTTTGTTCAGCTCTTTTCGAACCGCATTTACTATATTACATGAGGACAGTCTAACTTGTCAACCCTTTTTTTAAACAAATTATACTACTTGATTTACGGCCTGGAGTGATAGAAGAAATTCCACTTTCGAGGTAAGTGGAATTATCTTTATATATATGCTTATCTTATCTTATATGATTTCTTATGAGGTCTCTGCCACATGATCAGCTCACTGATTTTCCGAATGAAGCCTTATACTTGTAATCAAGCCGTCACTTACCTCAAATCTGATAAAATATAAGTTCTCCTCATAAATATAAGCAGAATTATTGGAATCAGCTTCGCTGTCTTCAAACACAGAGATATTGTCATAACAGGCAACTAAATCCTCAACAGACATACCAACGGTTATTCCTCTGACCGTTGTATACTTTTCATCGGTAATCTCAATACTTCTTATATAATAAGTTTCAGCTCCCGATACAACAACTTTTATGCCATCATATTCAAGTGTTTTCACAGTAGTATCCGAAGCTTGATCTAAGTGCCCACTTGATTCTGACACTGATTCATTATTTGCTGGACCTAATACACTCATCAGTAGATGAGAAAGAAAATCCTCTGTACCAGTTTGATTCAATGATATAAACAGATTGCCCAAGAAAACAGAAAATTCATCTGCCTCCTGCTGCTGCAAAGAAGCAATACTTAATGGGCCTGAATCCACAGCATCATGCTCCTTCCTAGTAAGGATGCCTGCTTCATCTTCAAAGTTATTTACTGCTTCTTCAGGTGCCTGGCTATCTTCACCCATGAGTGGTCCAGATGTCATGGAACCTGTTTCAGACAATAATCCATAAGCAGCATCATAGTCATCAACATCTTTACCATTTTCAGCCGAAGCTGCAGGCGCACTAGAGAACATTTTAGAATCAAATGTCCCGGGGACATTTAGCACAAGTACCAAAATAAGGAGACCCGCAACTAAAGGAGCACCAAACCTTGCTATTCGAGGGAAAAAGAGTTTAGTCTTTGGTTCAACGGGCTTTTGTTTTTCAAACTCTGCTTGGCACTTAGAAATTGTATCGAGTGCAAGCTTTTCTGAGGCTGTTATGCTAGCAAGCTCTGTCTTAAGGACTGAGCGGATTATATCATCATTATTTGTTATAAGCTGTTTGTCAAATGATTTAGCCATTAGCCTCACCTCCAATCATATCGTAAAGCAGCGATCTTGCTTTAAAAAGCCTGCTTTTTACAGTACCCCCTGGCAGCTTTAATATCTTTGCAATCTCTTTTACACCCAACTCCTGATAGTAAAAAAGATGGATGATTTCCCTGTATTTGTCTGGTAGCTTCATGATGGCCTTTACAAGCTGCTGTCTTTCACTTTTTTTCTCAACAATTTCCTCAGTAGTAATCTCATTTGCATATGTAGGAAAGTCTTCAGTTACTACTACACGCCTTTTCCAGGCACTTCTCATGTAATCCCGACATATATTAACAGCAATGCTTATTAGCCAAGTCTTTTCACTGCTCTCTTTACGAAAGCCTGAGAACGAGCGGACAGCCCGGAGAAAAGTCTCCTGATAAACATCCTCAGCCAGCTCCTTTGACCTTAATATCACTGTAGCTATTCTTAAAACATCATCACCGTATTGCTCTACTAAACGGGTTATTTCACTGTTCATTTCTGAAGGAGTCAAGTTATCTTCCTCCATCCTTCACTTAATATGACGAATCAAAATCACTTTGGTTCACTATTGAATTATACTTTATTACTTGCTTATTTTAAAGCCTTAAGGAAAGCTTAATATGAATTATAATTAATAAAGCCTGATTCTGGCTGCTGACAAAGTCGAAATCATGCTATAATATTTTAAAGAATGTCATAATATAAAATTTGCCATGAAATACAGCAAATTATTTAAACTATTTATAATATGTTAATACGGAAGGAACGATTTGTATGAAACGTCAAGTAAGAACGCGCTTTGCCCCTAGCCCAACAGGATATATGCATATAGGGAATCTTAGAACTGCCCTGTATGAATATCTTGTGGCAAAATCAATGGGCGGAAAATTTATTCTCAGAATTGAGGATACTGACCAGGAGCGCCTGGTTGAGGGGGCAACAGATGTAATTTATAATACTTTAAAGCTATGTGGTATGCATCACGACGAAGGCCCTGATATTGGCGGACCATATGCCCCATATGTACAGAGCGAGAGAAAGGATACCTATAAGCCTTTTGCAGAAGAATTAGTGGAAAAAGGTCATGCCTATTACTGTTTTTGCACTAAGGAAAGATTAGATCAGCTTCGTACTGAGTGTGAAGCAAAGAATGAAACATTTATGTACGATAGACATTGTCTTTCCCTCTCAAAGGCAGAAATTGAAGAAAAGCTAAAATCCGGTGTACCATATGTAATTCGTCAGAAAATGCCCCGTGAAGGTGTTACATCCTTTGAAGATGCTGTATACGGGACCATTACAATTCAAAACAATATGCTAGAAGACCAGATTCTGTTAAAGAGCGATGGACTTCCTACCTACAATTTCGCTAATGTTATTGATGATCATCTGATGGACATAACTCATGTGGTAAGAGGCAGTGAGTACCTTTCCTCCACTCCGAAATATAATCTTCTATATCAGGCCTTTGGATGGGATATCCCAGTTTATATACATCTTCCTCTTATTATTAAACCCGATGGTTCAAAGATTTCCAAGAGNAAGGGCGATGCTGGATTTGAGGATTTGCTTAAAATGGGATATTTGCCTGAAGCAATAATCAACTATATTGCTTTACTGGGCTGGTCTCCTGATTCAAATCAGGAAATGTTCACATTAGAGGAATTGGAAAAGGCCTTTGATATAACCAGTATCAGCAAGTCACCGGCTGCCTTTGATATAGACAAATTGAAATGGTTTAATGCTCAGTATATCAGAAATATGGGTCCTGAGGAATTTCATGACCTTGCTCTTCCCTATTTATCAGAAGCAGTAACAAATAGGAATATTGATTTAANAAAGGTCAGCAAAATATTACAGGCCAGAACAGAGGTGTTAACTGAGATTCCTTCTAAGGTTGGCTTTTTAAACGAGTTATGCCATTATGATTTGAGTATCTATGTTCATAAAAAGATGAAAACTACTTTAGAGATAGCTCTTAGCAGCTTAAAAGCAGCTTTGTCTGTATTGGAGGAAACCTCTGAATGGACCGAAGAGATCCTTCACGACAAACTCATTAATCTGGCTGCCAAATTAGAAATAAAAAATGGTCAGATGCTTTGGCCTGTACGCACAGCACTATCAGGCTGGGCGGTTACTCCGGGCGGAGCTATTGAATTGGCAGACATATTAGGCAAGGATGAATCTGTAAGAAGAATTAAGATTGGTATAGAGAGACTGGAAGAAAGCCTATAGTGCACTTTTGGGTTATTATCTGTACCATTAAGCTTTAGGAAAAGTGTTATGTATTAGTTTAGCTAGTAATAAGACAGATGACGGTTCTAAGTCTCACCCTCTGAGACTAGAGGTTAGAGTTTAAAGTGAACCGTCCTTGTCTTTTTTTATAATATAAACTAATTAGGAAACCAAACATTACTCCATATAACGNTACAATCTGTTCATATAAAGGAAATGATATAAGTACATTTTAAGAAATGTGTATAAACTATTTACTCTTATTATCTCTCCGCCTTTCAAGCCATTCCCTTATCCTTGCTTCATAACCATTTGTGGATGGCTGATAATAATGTGTTCCACGCATTTCCTCAGGCAGATATTCCATGTCATCCACTATATTCCCCGGGTAATCGTGGGCATACTTATAGCCTATGCCGTAACCCAGGTTTTNCATGCCCTTTGCAGGAGCATTTCTAAGATGCATGGGTACTTCACCGGTATTCTTATGTTCCACATCATAAAGAGCATNATCTATGGCCTTATAGGCAGAGTTGGACTTCGGGCTGGTTGCAACCATTACAGCAGCATGAGCCAATAATATTCTCGCTTCAGGCATTCCAATCATATGAATTGCCTGTGCTGCAGAAACTGCTACTGTTAAGGCGTTTGGGTTAGCCATGCCCACATCTTCTGATGCACAAATCATTATGCGCCTTGCCAAAAATTCAGGATCCTCGCCTGCATACAAGGCTTTAGCAAGATACAGGATTGTTGCATCAGGGTCACTTCCCCGCATGGATTTAATAAAAGCACTTATATTGTCATAATGTTGTTCTGANGACTTATCATATTTAATCGATCTTTTTTGAATGCAATCCATGATGACTTCCGGAGTTATTACATATTCACCATTTTCACTCATATCAGTTGTTAGAACCGCTAATTCAAGGGCGTTTAAAGCTATCCGGGCATCACCTCCGGACATATGGGCAAGTAAATCTACAGCCTCATCACTAATATTGATATTTATGTTGCCCAGACCTCTTTCCTTATCGATCACAGCCATATCGACAATCCTCTTTATATGCTCCTCATTAAGAGGATTCAGCATAAATACTGTGGATCGAGAAATCAATGCTTTATTAACTTCAAAAAAAGGGTTTTCTGTTGTTGCACCGATTAATACAATAGTGCCATCCTCAACATGGGGTAATAAGGCGTCTTGCTGAGCCTTATTAAAGCGGTGAATCTCATCGATAAAAAGTACAGATTTACCATGAGGATTAAGAAAGGTATTCTTCGTATCCTCAATCACCTGTTTAATATCCTTAACTCCGGCTGTTACAGCATTCAGCTTATGGAATGAAGCTTTAGTAGTATTTGCAATTATCCTGGCAATAGAGGTCTTTCCCGTTCCCGGAGGACCATATAAAATGATTGAAGATATTCTGTCTGCCTTTATCATTCTGTTTAACAGCTTATTTGGCCCGATGATATGCTCCTGGCCTACAAACTCATCAATACTTCTCGGGCACATCCGATAGGCCAGTGGTTCCTTTTGTACCGACATCCTTTTCGCCAGCCTTTCTTCTCTTTCTTTTTTTGGGCAATAAGCCATATGCCTCTAATACCTTTTCCTCATTTTCATTTTTATATATTTCGAACATATCGGGTCGTTTTGCCTTTGTTCTCTCAAGCATCATTAAATAGCGCCACTTTTCGATGTTTGCATGATGCCCTGAAAGAAGTATATCGGGAACCTTTTTCCCTTTATATTCAGGCGGCCTTGTGTAATGAGGAAATTCTAACAGGCCATTATAATGAGATTCATTTAAATAGGACTCTTCAGAGCTTAANACTCCGTCTATCAGTCTACTGATACAGTCAATCAGCACCATTGCCGGGAGTTCACCACCGGTAAGAACATAGTCACCAATTGAAATTTCCTCGTCCACAATCTCTTCAATGACTCTTTCGTCCACACCTTCATAATGTCCGCAAAGAATTATGAGATGTTCCTCATCCTTAAGCCTGTTTGCAATACCTTGAGTCAGAACCTTTCCTTGGGGACTCATATATACTGTATATGGCTTTTTTGTACTCTGCTTAACTAAATGCTCCCAGGCATCATAAATGGGTTGAGGCGTCATTACCATTCCAGCCCCGCCCCCATATGGATAATCATCTACTTTTCTGTGCTTGTCCAATGAATAATCACGAATATTAACTGCATTGACAGAGATAATGCCCTTTTCTCTTGCTCTACCTATAATACTCTCATTTAAGAAGTTATCTAAACTTTCGGGAAAGAGGGTTAAAACATCAAACCTCATCAGTTAATCCCTCCGGAAGTATTACCTGCATAACCCTTTCCTCAATATCAATGACTTTTACAACAGATTTTAAGGCAGGAATCAATAGTTCTTTTTTATTATCATCAGTAATTATATAAACATCATTACTGCCTGTTTCCAGAATATCTGTCAGAATCCCGAGCCTTTTTTCNCCCTCATAGACTTCAAGGCCTATAATATCAGCCATGAAGAATTCATCCTCTTCTAATTCTATAGCATGTTTTCTTGCAACATATAAGTCCATGCCCTTGAGCTTCTCAGCCTCATCCATTGTTTCGATACCCTTGAGAAGCAATAGGACAAATCCCTTATGATATCTGCGCGACAAAACTCTGTACTCTTTAAATTCGGATCCACGCTTAATAGAAACATAAGTCAAATAATCAAAACGCGATACATCGGAGGTAATAGGGTTAACCTTCAGCTCCCCTTTTACGCCATGAGTGTTAATCACTGTACCAACAATAAGATATTCATTAACCATAGAAATAACCTCTTCATAGTCAAAATCCCCGGAAATCATACCGGGGATTTGTTCAATCATTACTCAGAAATTGGTTTGATAACCTCTTTTACCGACCATTTCTTAATGGTCATCTTTGTTCTTTCAACACTTGTTTCAAAGGTGATTTCATCATCCTTAATGTTTACAATTTTCCCTGATATACCACCAATTGTTACTATCTGATCTCCAACTATAGCATTGTTGATTGTATCCTGAAGCTGTTTCTCTCTTTTTTTCTGAGGAAGTATAGCTAGAAAATACATCAGGACTAAAGGAACAATAATAATCAATAATGATACCCAGTTCCCGCCAGGAGCAACCTGATTACCNGCTGAAGGAAGATCA
>JGI24710J26742_10001145_pt1 | contig 24483 bp, 16 predicted proteins | sample BioPla2DNA2_FD_26742 | JGI IMG/M metagenome (IMG submission 26742) | reverse complement strand
TGCTTCGCCCTGCTCTTTGAGCAATCCACAGGCTTAACTTCCGATGTAGCCCACCGTAATACGTTTTTTGCCGCATTGACATCTCTGTCAAGACTTGCGCCTGTTGCTTCTTGGTGAGTTCCTTATAAGTCTTTCCGCGAGACGCTCGGCTCTGCTTTCCATGTCGCTATCAGATAGCGCCTTTACACGAGCCTCTTCCTCGCTCATCTTATTACTAATCACCTGCATGGCTTCTTGCTCAAGTGCCTGTCTGTCGGCATCGCTTATACCTTCTATGTCTTTAATCTCATCCAGCAAGCCCTTGTACTGGTCTTTGATGTCCTGTGCACTCATTCTGGAAACAACACCGCGCCTTTCTTCTGGTGTTCCGGATAACCCGCGTAGGTTCTCCAACCTTGACTGTATGTTTTGGCGCTTCTCCTCGGCGGATACCCTCTTGGCATCCTCTTCCTCGGCTTTCCGCTGTGCCTCGTTTTGTGCGTCCATCTGTTTCCTTTCTGTTGCTGTCGGTATATTCCTGCCCTCAGCTGGACCAAGGTACACAACATTGCCCTCCGCATCAGAATCAAGCACAAAGCCCCTTTCTTCCATACCCGGTCTTAGCGCGAGTCTCTTGGGCACTCTTTTCCCTTCCAGCGCTATGCCTTTGCGCTCCTCGTCCGTGAGTTCGCTGTAGGGCTTATCGACCATCTCGACGATGTTCTCGCCATACTCCTCGTTGAACCTACGCAGCTGTTCAGCCATCCGGGCATTTGCGCTGTACGTATCGAGTTTTTCCTTGTTCTTGGCCTCCCTTTCGGCATCCCTGGCTTTCTGTTCTTCAACAGCTATCTGTAGCCTGTCTTCCATCTCTTTCCTACGCGCATCAGCTTCCCTTCCCTTGATCAGCTGCTCAGGTGTTTCCTTCTCAAGAGTAAGCATCTCTGTTACATCATCGTCAAACTTCCTGAGCTTCTCAAGCGTAGTATCAGATATACCTGTCCTGTAGTCTGTCCTGAACTTGGTCTTGCCAGTGTCAAGCTCCTTCCAGCCCTTTGGCTCTACCTTTGCACTGTCCGCGATAGTAGTCAATTGGTTCGCCACGTTGTCCGTGTACCCTTTCCTGTCCTTCATCGCGGCATCCATGGCTGTTATATCGGCAAGGCTTGCCCTGTTGTTCTGTGCCAGTAGCTGTCCTACAACCGTGCGAAGTCTTGCACGCGAGGCTGGCGTCTCAAGCGCTGGCTGTAGATCCATGGCATTGTTAACAGCACGGAACAACTGCTCAGCCGGGTACATCTTGAATTGGTCATCTGCGGACAGGTCGCTGAAAGCTACCATCCTGTCCAAGTTCCTGTCGAAGTTCACAAGCTTTGGATCCAACAGCCCTTTGGCTGAACCGCCGCCGCTTGTCAAGTCCCTGTATGCTGTGAGGTTATCGTCTATCCTATTTGCGCCGGCGCCCATTACATTAGCTACCGCACCTGCTGTGCCCTCAAGGACATCGGCCGCGGCATCCGCCAAAGACGGGTTCAACAGTACAGCGGCACGCATACCGGCTGTTTTCTCAAGGAAGTTGCCAAAGACATTAATGTCCTCAGCAAATTCAGCGAGCTGTTCCCCGAATTTGTGCGTATCCTGTTCCATTTGCTTGTAGTGCCTGTGCATATCCACAAGCTCGGAAGCTTCCTTGAACAGCTCCGTATCCAGCGGCACTGATGCTCGTTTCTCGATAAATGTAGTACCAGGCATGTACTCTGAAAGTGCTTCGCGGAAATCCTCCCCGAAGAACCGGCTGGCGCACTCGAACTCGAACAAATGCGCCTTTTTAGAGAACTCCCTGGCAAGTCGCTCGGCTTTTTGCTCTATCTTGCCACCAAGCAACAGCATATCCCCACGCTCTTTTGAAAATGCCCTACCAAGCTTCTCCATCATGCCTAGCAAGTGCCCTGTATAACGCTCTGTGTTTGCGTAGCTTTCGTAAGGTGTCACAGGCACATCCTCGTTATCGGATGCTACCTTCTCCAGTGCTGGGGCACCGTACTCGCCTATATGGAACATTTCTCCAGCGTTCTGTAAAGAGGCAACCTTATCCAATATGTCACCGCCCATGAGCTCGAAAACCTTGTCCGGATCGGCAAGCGCGAAATCATCTGCCCTATCCGTATCAGACCTTCCGCCCATCTCAAGAACAGATGCCCGTTTATTGAATGCCGCTGTAGCTGTCCTGGCATATTTGGTATCGACATTGGCCTCTTTGAGTATACCGGCAAGAAGCTCGCTACGATCCTTGTCCATTACCAGTGCAAGGCTGGCGGCTTTTTCTATGGCGTGTGTGAGTACTCTTTCGTCGTTATTCATCTTTGGTTCCTATTATGCCGGGTAGATATGCGTTTGTCGGGTCCTCCCCGCTAGGTGCTATGGTTTCACTGGTCCTCAGCATCCGTACACTTTCTTCCATTCCATTTACAAGATCATCGAGATTGACGGAATCCCCGCCAGACTCGCCTGTGCCGTTTGCCAGTAGATCCTTCGTAGTGCTCTCCATAGCAAGTGCATACTCGTGGTCATCGAGCATGCGCTTCTGCATGTTGTAGTCGAACGCCTTCTTCCATCGTTCGCATCCTATCATTCTTCTCATAAGGGTCACTGCCGACTGGCCGCCCTTGCCAGTCACAGTGATATCGGTGGTGTCCTCCACGGTGCCGACCATGGCCAGCAAGCGGGCACGCAAGCGCTTTGGCTTGTCCTTTTTGCCCGTCTCACACTCTATGACCTGGTCTTGAAGCCAGGTATGCGCATCCGTCATCCCCTTGACGTCGAAAAATATGCTGGCATAAAGGGCGTATGTCAGCTCGTCTATCGGCAACGTCATCACCGCCTCCGATTCTGGTTCGAATCTTTGGAGGATGAGCGCATCAGTCTGGGCTGTGACACTGGAATCCTTTCCGAATGTCCCCATGTAGATGGCTCCGTAAAGCGGTTCCCAGAACTCTCTGATCACTTCCCTACCCTCAATGGTACCCCATGCACGGGCTACCCTGCAAAGAAGCTGTACGAGAGGATCCGTCGGGGTAACGGGAACAATCCCCGCCCTCTCGTCCTTCAGATACGCACATGCCTGATCCCACCTCCAAGAGGGGGAATCAAGCCATGAACGTGTTCTGGTATTTTCATTTCCCATTCTAAAATACTACAAAAGAGGCATATCACCTTTTGCCGTGTGCCTCGTCCCTCTTCCTTTTTCTCGTCACTATGGAATCCTTTGCGGTTCTGTGCGTCATTATATCATCGTATACAGCATACCAAGGTATCAAAGCCTTCTTCAGCTTGTTGCCTCGCATCTTGCCAACTCGCTGCTCAACTGTCTCTGGTTTCTTCGTGTGTGCTAATGATGAGGCAAGTAGGAGAGGACTAAATGCGCCGAGTAAAGCACTTGTTCCCGTGATATAAGGATTCCCGCCACTAAGTGTATGCGCCAAAACACCACCAACAAGACCGCCACCAACAGTACTAAGCGCTGTGCCCGCACCGCCGGACAACAACTGTCCTATACGGGATGTACCTGCCTTGTCGTATATGTCATACTTCTCCCTTGCAATCTCGTCCCCATAACGTGGATCCAGAAAAGAATCTATTGTCGCTATTTTCTTGTACATTATGCCATTCCTTGTCCTTGCATTATCCTTGCTAATATTTCCGGCGGTATTTCCTGTGACGCCGGACCCATCATCTGCTCTTCTGGTACTGCTTGTTGTGCTGGTTGCTGTGGGCTGAGTCTCTCGACAACCTTGCTCAATGCGTCAATACCCTTGTTCATGCCGTCCACGGCATTGTACATGATCCCCGCGACAGTTGCGCTGTTATAGGGGTCCGACATGGGCATATGCATTTCGTGCCCACCGCCTCCCCCAATGCCACCACCACCACCGAGAAGCTGTATGTTGCTGGCGTCCTTCGGCACAGTTATCGTGCCATTTTGCGCCTGTTTGATCATATGTGCTTTTTCTAACAACGCTTCTTTCATATGTGCTCCTGTACTCATATCGGTTAGGACATCGCTCCGGTCAGCGCCGCGAAGTCACTGTCGTCGTGTCCTTTGTTTCTCATCTTGAAGAACACGGTAAGCTCCGATAGGCTCTCAAGCGCGTTCTCGATGGAATCCTTCAGCTGTGGTAGCTTCGTTACTCCGTACATCTTTTCGAACTTTTCTGTGTGCCAGCTAAGGCGGAACAATTCCTTGCACAAGGCATCCAGCGTCTTCATGAACGTCGGTAGCTCCTTGCTTATGTCGTCCACCATCCTTGTACCCTTCACAAGCAATTTCAGCACGGTGACATCGAATACTTCCTTGATGCCCTTCCTAGCGGCATCTGTCACAGCCGCCTTTAGCTTCTCCGGGTCTTCCAGTATGTTCGGCATTTCTATGTGCTCTGTTTCAGGCCCCTTATCCGGCTTCACTTCGAATGGTATGGTAGAATCCTTCCATTCTGGGTCTTCGTAAGCCACCTTCTCAATCAGGAACTGTCTGCGCTTTGGATTCCCTGGTGTTGCCCCATCAGATGCCCTCTTTACCATGATACGGGCAACGTCCTGCGTTACACTGTACTCCTTGATGAGCCCCTGCATGACCTCTCCACTAGAACCCTCCAGCGAAGACGCTGTCTTTGTGCTCATGCTGTAGTCGTTGCCGTTGCTGTATATGCTTACCTTGTTGTAGTGCTTGTCTGTGAACTTTTCAAGGAATATAGGTAAGGTGCCTATAGTTACAAGAGCTGGTATCTTCTCGGCATTCATCTCGTTAATAGAGCTGTCTTCGGCTTCCTGTTTTGTAACTTCCTTGTACACTAGCCTTGTGCCCTTTGGAAGAACTACGGTGTTCATGAAGTATATGGGTGATACTTGCGCGGGGTTATCGCCGAGTATGATAGAGTTCCTTGAGCTACAGCCCCACCCGCTATTGTCCTTGTTCGGGGTAAATCTCTCGCTGTGCGTGTATACGCATGTTAGGTCGGGCATGATAAACCAAGATCTTCCGTAATCGTACCCACCAAACTGCTTGCCCTTGTAGCTCTCAAGCGGTACGCCTATTTCGTCCAGCTTCACAGGCTTGCTTATGCTGGTGCCAAGTGCCATCACATTGTATGGTATTTCCGCCACGGAACCGTCTATGTACGCGAAAAGATCCTTGTCCTGGTCTGCCATGTACATCCCAGCTGTCATCGCGGGATCCAGCGACCTGTGCCCCTGTGGGTATGGTCCCAGATTTACAGCATCAGATGTAGTGTGCCATACGAAGTCATCCCCCTGCTTGAACAAGGTTGCATCGACAGTGCTACCGTCCATTACAAGTAATTTGCACTTGCACGGTGCGCTCGGTATGATGAACATATTGTCGAGCTCTTCCTTGAACACAACATTTGGTGCGGTGTCTTTTGCTGTCTTTATGAAGAACCCGTCCCTTGCCAATTGCATGGATTGAGTCGCATCAAGCCCCTTTGCCTCGTCCGTAAAAGGTAGCACCGTCTCGTAATCAGGTGCCTTCGGTACCTCTTCGTAGAGTGCGGTTGCTGTTTTTGCGAACTCCTCTATATCCTCCGCCGAGTAGAACTCAAGCACATTGTTCATTATCCCTGGGTCTAGTAACATGTCCAGCATATTGGATGATGCTTCCTTGCCCATTTCCAGTGCCATTCCAAAGATGCCGTTCCCGTCTTTCCTTGGCTTTGTCCTGGATATGGCTTTCAGTGTAACCAATGAAGCTGACTTTGCAAGAGGATCGGCCCACTCGAAGGTCCTTGAATTAGCCATGGATACACCTGGCTTTTCTTTTGCTGTGCCTTCGAGAAGCTCTCCTGGCTCCTGCAAGTCCTTTTCCCTGACATACTGTATCCAAGGATCGCTCAAAGGTACAAATTGCTGTGTGTTTGCGATGAACATGATCTTGCCTGTGTCCACCTGTCCGTCCTTGAAGAACGCTGGAATGTACACAACAGACTTCCCTAGCTGGTACACCATGGCACCAATACCTTCCTTGTTGTCCTCGCTTTTCTCTATAAGCTGGAATGCCAGCCTTTCCTCGTCAAGTTGCGGGAACTTATCGACAATAGTAGCGTTTGCGAACGTACCGAGCTGTTCCTCGAAGGAAGGCCCGTCCTCGCCGGCCGCTTTCTTGTTCAACCCTCTCATCAGTACTAGTCTGCTCATCGTCATCCTGTCATCGTGTTATATTATAGTATACAGTTTCTTTTACAGTATTTACCATTATTCCAGCGTGCCTTACTGTAGCGCTGGATTTGTTGGGTTTGTGACAATCTTGTTTATGTAGCTTGGTGCGTCGTACTCGTCGGTAATGCCCTGTTGTGCTGATGTGAATAGCACATCCCTCAATCTTTCTCCCCCTAGCCTTGGTAGCCAGTTTGGGGATGAGCGCATGGTCTCGAAAGGACGCACGAACTTGGCTTCAAATGGTGGTGGTGTATCATTGACAAGTATGTTGCCCATACCGTATTTGTCAAGGCGCTTTGCCATTGATGGTGTTATCTTCGTACCAACAGTATAGTCAAGTATAGGGCTTTCCAGGTATTTCCCTGTTGCCTTGCTTGCTGTGGCTTCATAGGCTGTTTCCCTTGGCTTCCAGTCAGCTACCACCGCGCTGTAGTTTGCTGTATCCCCCGGTAGGTAGTCCCCATAACCATCGTAATCCGTTATAGTTACCTTATCCAACATGCTCCTTGATAGGGCTTCCAGGTTTCGTCTGTTAGTACCAGCTCTTGCGGCATCAAGTATCTTCCCTAGCTGGTCTACGAAGTAGGTCCTTCCCCTACCAAGTCCTTTGTACTGCACAACTTCCATTGGATTTGGTACACCGTTTGTGAGCCTGTCGCCGGCTTCGACTTTGTCGCCTGGTTTCACAATGACAGTTCTGGCTGGTGGTGCGTACATTGTACGATCTCCTACACTAATGAAAGAGCCGCCCTGTGTTGCTGGGCGAACAGAGCCTACGGTACCATCTATCTCAGACAATACAGCACCGCCCTTAAAAGTACTTGGCGCGTTCAGGAATTGGGATACTGCTTCGAGCCCCTCTGGCTGGTCTGGTCCCTCGGGATCCTCGTGCTTGCCGCCACCAACACCTCCGGTGTGCTTGCTATTATGGCTTATTGCACCGTTTGCGAACAAATAGAGATGGTCCTCATTATCAACCTCTATATCCATTACAGGTAGGTCGCCGATATGAGCCATTCCAGTTCTTTGTAGTTTGTGCTTAATGCCGGGACTATCAGAACATAGCTGGTCTGTGCCTAGTATGTATCCTCCTACAGACATAACAACCATCGCGAACGGGTAAGCCCCTCCGCCGGCTGTAACTGTTGGGTGCCCCAGCATCCTGTGCGACGCTGTAGTGTCTATATACACCTCAGCCCCACTATCAGCCTTTAGTATAGTTCTGTACACGGGCTGAATACCGTTATCGAACACATGGGTTACTTTTGCCGGGGATGCATTACCCTCAATATCGCACCCCATTACCATATCACCAACCACAATATCACCAGCACGCTTGATAGACCAATCGCCCATTCGCACTAGTGTGTCATATGTAATACAACCAAGGCCTGCTTGTGTGAGGGGTTCTGATAAAGCCTTTGCCGCGTTAAGTGCCACATAGTCCCCTACACTGGGGAACAACCCGTTCTCGCCAAGTCCATTGCACATCGCGCATACGCCATGCCTACTCTTGCATGTTGTAGGACTACGAAGAACCATTACATCATCTGGTTCAGCCTCAGAGACCATCTCATCGGTAACTATTGTACCTGCCGGGTATTTCTTCCACGGCAATAGCAAGACAGCACCCACATTCTGTACACTATCGGCTGAATATGGGACACCTGTGTTTGTGGTACCGCAATCCTCCTCCGATATAATGTTATCGTGCGTTGTCGCGCCTAATTGCTTTGACAGGTACCCGCTCTTGCCTGTTGCGAACTGTACATCAACGTTGCCCTTTCTTCCGGAACTTGCGCTTACCCATGCCGCCATCGGTGTCACACCACCGGAATACGGATCCATCATGATGTACGGCATTTGCCTATTAAGCGCATCAACCATCATCATGTTACCAAATTGTAGCTGTTGTAACTGGGATTTGTTACCTCTGCTCCCAGAATTTATCTGGTGCGCCAGTGCTGTGTTCCGTTTGTTGTTGCTATCGTACACAGCCGCTTGTACAAGGTTTGTATTCCTGTTACCTAGTTCTATGAGCTTCTGTTCTTTCTGGGAATTGGTAAGTCTTTGGTCGTCAAGTATGGCGTCCTGTTGTTTGCGCAATTTATTGTTCATCTCGCGTATGTCATCAGAAAGAATAAGGTCTGTATATGCCAAAGCAGCCTCGTTCCCGTAATAAGACACAACATCCTCCGCGATATCATTCAAATCCTGAAGGATGTCTATGTACGCATCAGGGTCATCGTTGGCAAGCTCCGTAGTCAACTTGACTATGGCATCCTTGTCAAGCGGTCTGTCCGCGTAGTGCTTATATTTGTCCGGTAGCTTGCTTCTTACCAGCTCCCTACCAAGTGTTGTAAAGGTAGCCACTGGCTCCTCCTAGCATCAATCCACAAGCCTGTCTCTTATGAAATCGAATGTTGGATTGACTATATATTTATTTCCTAAAAGACCCGCTGTCGTCCCAGCTACGCCACCAAGTGCCGATGCACCCAGTACTTTTGCCCTGTTTATCGTTCCCATAGGCAGCCTACCGCGCACACCTTCCATGGACTCATACACCCCGTTATTGTTTGCAACAACACGTGCCCTGTTCATTTGTCTTGCGCGTAGATCATCCAGCGCCGCTGTAAGGTCTTGCGGGTTGTTGCGCCTTATAGTGAACTCTTCGTGCGCGGCGTCAGCGGCTGGATTTCGGAACCTGTGCCACAGCTGGCGCCATTTTGCCTGTGTAGGATCCACTGTGGCGCCCGCTGTGCGTCCATATGAGTCCTTGTATGTTACCTTGCCCTCGGCATTCATAGGCGTGAACACATTATTCATGCCTATATTGTAACCGAGCCTTGCGCCAGCCAATCCTGTGGCTGTTGGTAGCAATACATTGGATGCTGTCTGTACCCTTCCCAGTGCTTTGTTAGACTTGCCTTTTGGAAGCACAGGTTCTTGTTTTTCTGTGTAATCCTTCTCACCGCCGTCCAGCACAATATTACCGTTTTCGTCTGTTATCGGGTTCCCGGAATCATCCAACAGAGGTGTCCCTTCCCACAGGCGCCTTCCAAGCGCATAGGTACCGTACGCCGCTGTACCACCAAGCAAAAGACGCAATAGCTTGTTCCTGCGCAAACGTTTATTACCACCGGACAGGGCATATGCACCTATACCGGCAGCAGTGCCAGCAAGTAGGGATTTGGGGTGTTCCTGTACAAAAGCCTTTACCTTGTCAAGCACCTCGCCAAATACTTGCTTGGTGCCATCAGGTCCTTTTTGTAGTCTTTCCTTTATTTTTTCCAACGTTTCGTTAGCCATATGCCCCCCTATCGGTCTACAAGTCTATCGCGTAGTTTGTTGTACAAAGGTGTGACTACATGCTTCCCAAGCAAATGTCCTGTATATGCTGCACCAACACCACCGACTGCGGCACCGCCTATAAGTCGTGCCTTGTTGAATGTACCTACAGGCAATGTCCACTTGGATGCCTTCATCGGAAGATTCCCCGCTGTGCCCGCCCTATCGTGCCTTGCAAAAGCCCTTTCGCTTCTGCGCCAATTCCTGTGGGCCTTATTAAGGTTCCTGTTCATGAAGCGCTCGTATAGGGTACCCTTGTCTGGTGTGCCAAATCCAGCGGCCGCCTGTGCATATGCCCATGACCTGTCCCCGTAGAGCCTCCCCTTTAGCGCATTACTTTGCGCTTCATACTGCGGGCTAAGCAATCGCTTTAGAAGGATACCTAGCCGGTCGTCTCCAAAGTTCTGGATACCCTTCCTGTACACCATTGTACCATCGGGCAGGGTCTTGAACACAGACTTCCTGGCAATGTCCCATCCGGCTTTTGTCCCTATTACCCCACCAGCACCAATGCCTATGTTTGAGAACCTGTTATAGTCCGGCACAGGTGTATCCGCTATTGTGCCACGGTCTTTCAGGTACTTGCTGTGTAGGGCTTTTTGCTGCTTGTTGTAGTCCTTGTCAGCCTCTTCGTACTTCTTTGCGATTTGGTTCGCAAATTCCCTGTAGGTCATGCTCATATCAGTTCCCCCTTATCGCGGCCATTAGCGACGGTCTCTTCCTTAGTTGCTGTGTTGGCTGTACACCGGCCTCCTTCTGTACAGGTAGCTCGGCTGGTTCCAGATCCGCTGCTATATCGTCCTGCGCTGTATCTAGCTGGATATCGTCGCCCTTCCTGGAAAGTTCAAGTTGAAGTCGTCCTATTTCCTGTGCCATGGCGTCTAGCTTTTCGGCGAACCCTGTAAAGGCGCCTTGTAGGTCCTCTGATAGCTTCCCTACCATAGCTTCCATACTCGCTACAACCTCGCCCATCATCTGTTGCACCATTGCCGTTGAATCGCCGGGCATGCCTCCAATTGGCGCACCTTCCTCAGGAACTCCTTCCGGGGGCATTCCGCCTTGTGCACCTGCTTGCATTTCCTGCAAGTACATCTGATAGGCTTCTATAATGAGTTCAGGCGGTACTGGCTGACCATCCGGACCTACAAATGTACCGGATGCCTGATCCAACATGATGCCCATTTGTTGTAGAGCCATTATGAATTGCTGGTCTTGTAGTATCTCTGGGGGCAACTGCGCACCTCCTGTTGGCGGTGCTCCACCCTGTGCCATTGCTGGATCCATTGGCGGTGCTCCACCCTGTGCCATTGCTGGATCCATTGGCGGTGCTCCACCCTGTGCCATTGCTGGGTCCATTGGCGGTGGGCCGCTATGCGGAACAACCCCGCCAGCGGCCTGCATGGCTTCTGGTGTCATCACAGCCGCCGCTTGTTTCTTCTTCCATGTAAGAAATGTATCTACACCCATGTCTGTCCTCATGTTGTTGTACTGTCAAGAAAATACCATACTTACAGTATATATTTAAACTATTCACTCCCGTATCCTTATCGGGTCGTCTATGGCGATCTCGCCGCGCCTGTATGCATCGCGTGCTTCATTGATGCTGTCGAACCATACAGGCGCCTTTCCATCAGTCTTCATCCTGGTTGCCAGGTGAAGTCCTTGGATGTATTCCTTCTCTGGCTTGTACGCTATCTTCCTGTCCCTCATGGCTATCAGGTTGCGCTCAGGCATCATGTGCTTGATTGTGTCTTCCTTCGCCTTGCTGGTCACTGGCACATGTACGTTCATAGTGTCCTGTACGACTGTTCCGGTGCTTAGCGTGAATGTGTATGGACCAGGAACGGTGCAATCCCATCCAGCGGTGCTGGTTGAGGGCTGTACATCTGTAACCACTTCCCAGCCCACCGTGTCGTCCTCCACAAGTGCTATCCACCAATCTACAAGAGCTTTGGCCTCTTCTGGGGTGTGTCCAAACCTAGCCTCTTTCTTTATCTGTTTCGGCTCTGTGTAGTCTGGCCAGTAAGCCTGCCGTAGCACATCGCATATCTGCCTCGCAATATGCCTGGTTATAAACCCATTTTCCCTTGCCCTGCTTGTTGCTACACGATATTTGAGAAGGGTCCCAGAATAGCTAAAAGCACCAGTAAGTACATCTGGGAATGGGACAACATCCAAAGACCTAGCGCTTTTATTGTCCTTGGTTGTGTTCATATCATTGCATATAAGCTCAAGCGCTTTTTGTTTGTGTGCTACAGGTATTACCATGTACTTTGAATTTTTATTGCACAAAACAACAATGTCCTCGATAGACAAGCATATCATATAGCAAGTCATAAGCGAGTGCTTCCCTTTATATGGTGTAGCGGAACTACGCACACCAAGCCTCCTACAAAGGTCTTGTATACCGTCCCTGAGCTCTGGGCTAGTGGTGTGTATTGCTATAACCTTCGTCGCCTTGTGTCTGTTCCCTTTTTCTTTTTGCTTTGTTGAATAGGACACAGCACCATCGGTAGCCAGAAGTCCTATAAGTACACCAATCATATGCGCCTTGGATGCGTGTAGACATTGTGCTGGTATTCGCTTATTACCGGCACTGGATCCTATGGCTCTTTTTAAACCTGTTGCTATGTCGGTATCCGCATATACCGTGAACCTTTCCTGATTGTTCTTGCTGAACCTGCCTTTATCGGCCTTATAGGAGAATAGTTTCGCGTTCTTTGTGATAGGTACAGGCGATGATTCTGTTGTTAGCAGGGCTTCTATGTACTGTTGTAGTGTTTCTTCACAGCACGCTATTCTTATTACATTGTTTGCGTCAACCCACCCATCGCCTATCATTATGCCCAAAAATACACCAAGTTCATAAGAAGCATATACAGAACGCCCTATATTGATGTACTTTACACAATGCTCTTGCTCGTTTTGCTGTGCGCTCTTCAGGTACGGGACACACTTCCCAAGCGCATCTTCAGGGCGCGTCTTTACAAGCTTCCCGGTTGCGCTATCCAAGGTTATTAGGCTGTGGTCCTCTGACGCTGTTACAACGTGCGGATAATATCCGCTATTAGATAGTGTGCAGTCGAACATTTTCAGGTTCTCGTGCTTGCTTACCTTTGTTATTGGTGCAAGTACCTTCTCACCAGTCTCCGGGTCTATGGTGTCGGCATAATACCCTTCAGGGACATCCCACTCGGTCTTGTTCCCTGAAACTACTTTTGTTTCTTCGAGCCTTGGCAAGTCCTCCAAGAACCCTGTAAAGTGGACCATCCTTGTCTTTGTGTTTTCTGCCAGCATGTCGTGCTCCTTGATTGCTTGATAGGCGACACTATCAGCCTCACATAGGTCCGATAATTGAGAATCACCTATTCTTGCGTTTAAGGTGCACGCATCAATTACAATTGTGGTAGAATTCAAGACAGTATCTCCGTCATAATCTGCGGCGTAAGCGGGACATATGCTCGGGTTTATCCTAAGAGCATGCCCTTTTACGAGCACTGGCTTCAGCCCCATCAATCCGAGCTTGTGCAATGTAGGTGCACGGTTCAGCTGTACAGGGTACTCGTCCATAAGCTTCACCAGCGCATCCTTTGCACGCGGATCCCTGCTCTTGACCATCTTCATTGCATCAATGGTCTTGTACCCGCTCTTTACCAGCGACCGCTCCAGCATAGGGGCAAATATGTCAAAGGCCATCTTTTCCGGTATCCCGGCCTCGTTCAGCTTCAGCCTACTGTCTGGTATGATGACACCTCGTCCCACTGTATCGACCGTCGCGCCAAGCACCTTCCTGTGAAGAGCCGATTGCTTAGGGCTCCTTCCACCGCTTCCAATGGCCCACCCAAGCAAGCCCTTCACGTTCTTGCTCTGTAGCTTCCTGTCCTCTGGGTCGTACAGCCCGACAAGCTCTTTCCATTTCCTGTATATTCCGGCGCGAGCCTCTTGTTTGTATTCGTCGGGCAAGTCCTTGGCGGCACGCAAATCGTCCCTGGCATCCAATAGCTGTGCATACAGGTAGTTGCTGTCAGCAACCATGTTCAGCCCGTTGAAAGAGGTTATCGGTCTGTACTCTGGTGGTAGTACAGGTATCTTGTCCAGCATGTACTGGTCAGGGGATTTGCCGAGACGCTTCATGCGCTCTATGGCAACATACTTTTTTAGTGCCGCGTCTTTCTTGGATTTAGAGGCACCTTCTAGCTCCTTCCTTGCTTTCCTTGACTCGTCCTTCAGATTGATTTTCGACAGTCTTTCCTTGATATCGGATGCGCTCTTCATCCCGTCTATTTCAGCGGTACCGGACACAACTGCCGAAAAGTCCTTTTCCTTCATGTTCAACAGTTGCATCAAAGGTCTCTCCATCACAGGATTAGGTAGGGGCTCATCCAATTGTATATATGCCCACTTGTCACCGTTTATGCCGAACAAGTCCTGTCCGAAGAGCCCTCCGTCTATCGGCTCGAAGGTCTTTGGCTTGTATGTGTCCTTGGACTTTAACTCCCTTGGACCCGCAAGCTCGTCTATGTCGGCATTGGCAAGCGCAAATATGCTTATGCCCTTCTCGTTCCTACGAACATTTACACCGGCTCCCTGCAAGTGCGCAAAGAACTTCTTGTGTATCTTGGGCTCGCCCGGCATCACCGGTATGTCTCCTGTGCGGACATCTCGCCAGAACTTGCTGTTGGACTGCCCTCTAACTAGCTTGGCGTCCTCTATTACGTCCCATACACCGTGCCCTACCAGTGCCTGTGTCTCCAGGGAACCATAGCGCTTGGAACTGGAACCTGCTTGCTCTTCGGCTGTGTAGTCCCCTGTCCCACGTGCATCCATCTTGGATTCCCCAAGGTGCTTTAACTTGAATATATGGGATACTCCTGTAATGACACCAGGTATCTCGCGCCCGTTCTTTCCAGCTGTGATTGTGGATGTGTGCGAGAGCCCGTTTGATTGCAGCCTGTCCATTACATACCCGGAAAGGTCCCCCTCATAGAACTGAGGTAGTATTTCTGGGCGCCCAGTGTGCTTGGCCACCTTGCCAAGCAATGCCTCGTGAAGCATACTTGGGTTGGTTCTTGTAAGTAATGACAACGGGCTGAACAAGATATCGAGCGGTTCCCCATCCTCGCCATGAGGCATCTCATCGTCTGGTATTATCTTGGCTATGACGCCTTTTGCACCGAACGAGTTCGATAGTTTGTCCCCTAGCTCTGCCGGGGCGCTCATCTTGGTATATACCCTTAAACCTGTCCTTGTGCGGAATACATCTGTAACCACGCCGGGGCTGTCGTGTTCCCATGTCTGGCTCTTGTCGGTGAGTATGCGCTTGCCGAAAGTTCCTGGCGATGGTTCTGATGCTTGTACGCATAGCACCATCGGATCCCCCGGCATCAGTATTGTACCTGGCTTGACAATGCCGTCATCGTCCAGCTTTTCCAACTGGTCGTCCGTGAACCCTGTCGGTTTCCACGATACATAGTTCTTCTTTCCAAGCTTGATGGTCTTGTTCAAGTCCATCGAGGTCTTGTACATGGTTGTGCTAGACAGCTTCTTTGCAGCAGACTCGCTTATTGCGATGGCGTCCTCGTACGTTGCCCCCTTCCATGTAATCCACCCGGTGCGAAGGTTGGTGCCTATGGCGGCTTCTCCCTTGTCGTTGGTATAGTTGCTCGATGTAAGTACCGATCCGGTATCTACAATATCCCCGGGCTTGACAATTGGCTTGCTGTCGATGAACCCCTTTGAGTTCATTGGGTAGTTCCTGTATACATCGACAGTTTCCCTTGTACCGTCATCGTAGGCTATCTTGATGGCATCATCGGTCACGGATACGACTCTGCCCGGTTTCCTGGCTCGTTGCGAGCCTAGGTACCTTCCTGCCAGTGTTGTCATGTCCTTGCCTGTGGCGCTGTCTATGGCGCGTACAAGAGGGGCTTCCCTGTGGTCTAGGCTGACAGCCTGGTTAGAGTACTTGGCACCCATGTGAAGGCGCATTTCCTTACACGCATTAAGTATAGGTACCATGTTGGATCCTGCACTGTACATCTCGTCACCGGCTGGAAGGTAGTAGTCTATGTCCTCCTTGCTGACGACCCTGACACCGGTCTTGCCTCCAAGAGCGTAAACAGAGCGAGTCTTTGCATTCATCATTTCTGGCGCCGCTATAACGGACCTGGATGCCGTTACACTGTCCACTAGCTCAGGTTGTCCTGTCCTGGAGTTGATGAACGTCTGGTAGAGCTTTCCATCGGAACCTTTCTGCACGTTCTTTGTAAGGAACGCATCTAGCCCTACGCGGAAACTGTTACCGCACCAGAATCCCGTACCACCATTGCGTCTGCAATATACCAGCCCACCAGGCACCTTCGGACAGTACACCATGTCATTGTACTGTTCCTTGTAATATGACCATCCTATGAGCGGGTACTCTGGTTGCACCTCTATGTACCTGTCAGACGGGTCCAGCTCTATCATGACTATTGCATCATTATTGTGCAATTTGTCAGCACGTTTTATCGTGTACTCCGATTCGTACTTGTAAGGATCCCTTGCATACATCCTATGGTTGGGTGTCACAAGGTACTTGATGTTGCCATCGTCGTACCCGCACATCCTTCCCCTGAACGCAACCCTTGTTATGTACTCGGCTTTGTGGTACTCAAGCTTGCCATCAACAAGGCATGCAAACAAGGTATCGTCAACCATGTCCTCTACCCTGACCCATCCCTGGTCCGTGTATAGTTCTGTACCCGTAGCGTAGCAATCAACACTTCGTACACCGTCTATGTACCCGAAGAAAGATGGGTCAACAAGGCGCATGGAATCCGGCGCGGCGTCTGCGTTTGGGATACCGCCCTCTCCTATCCTTGTTATAGCCGCTGTGGAATCCGCAAGCTCAAGCGGTGAACTCGCATCCACAAGGTTTGCGAGCTTGCTGGAATTGAAAACAGCGTCAACATGGTCGTTCAGTGCCCCTGTAGGCATGAAATCCAGCCCTGTCTTGTTGGTAGCCTTCCATAGAAGATCTCGTCCAACGCTATTGGCATCCTTAAGAACATGCTCGGCGAAATAATCCGCAGGACCATATACACGCTGGAACTGTAACGAGTCCTTTGCGTCCGGCTCCTGTTCGCCCCTGTTTATCCCAAGAAGCTTCGAGGAAGTAGCCAGCAATAGATTCCCTGTTACTCTTGGTGTGCGCACACCAACCGTAGCCTCGTTGACATCCTCGGACATGAGCATGTCCCGTGTCCAGTCGGCGGCTGTTTTCCTTGGTTTCGATAGATGTGCTGTCTCTATTACCTGTGTATCGGTTATGTCGGTAGCTTCTTCCATGGTGTACCTGTATTACGTAAAAAGTCCTATCATGCCTACAGGTATGACAGGACCACTACTTTACTCAGCCGGCGAAGTTAGTCCAATATGGCGCGACGCTTGCTCTGTGTAGTTACTTCGGGTATGTCCCTTATAGTGCCCTTTTCCGTACCTGTGCCAGCATCTATGGCGTTCAGTATCGGACTGTCTGTTATGTTGGCATAGGACAGAGGTGTATTCGTTGACCTGTTCAGTATATGGGAATCGAGTGCCTTCTTGTGCGCCTCGAAATTCAGGTTGTTCTTGTTGTTCATCTTGTAGCCGGCATAGGACATCAATGCAGAACTACCGAAAAGAGCCGCCGCCAGTATACCATACGATGTAAGACCAAGATCGATAGCCTTCGAAAAGATACCGGCCTCCTTATTCATGGACGCTGTCTTGGCTACCGGTAGCTCCTTCGTGCCTCGTGCCCTGGCTATGACCAGGTTGTTGAACCTCTGGCGTTCCTTCTCTATGTTCTCGTCGAGTCTATATGAATATGCCTTGTCCATGGTCCTATCGGCTTTTACATATGCGGCGGCACCTGCCAAAAGGAACGCACTCATGGGCAACGCTGTCTGTGCCATGGATTGAAACACGTTTCCGGCAACAACAACAGGCTTCTTGTTCGCCTTCTTGCGGAACTCCTCGCCCTCTGGCGAATAGGTGGTATTTAGCCTGTTCTCCCCGTCCTTAAGAACATCCCTTCCGTAGCCTGTTATGTCCTTGTAGATGCCTTTAGCTACCCTGTAACCACCAAGGATAGCCGCACCGAGAAGTGCCGCACCGCCCATGTTGGATGCTATTCCAGCCCATCTACCAGCACTGTCGTATCCCTTGGTACCAGGTGTCTTGCCCTTTGTAAAAAAATCCCATACCCTCTCAGGTACCCTTATCCCACCTTTTCCTGTGAGATTCGCAACTGGGTTTATTGTGTTCCACCAAGAACCCCCTTCCGGCCCCACGCCAGCGTACCTATCGGTTGTTATTTTGTTACTTGCCATGTATTCGTTCCTCTCTTAGGTGATTGAAGCGCGGGTGAAGCTCATACATAAGCTCCGTGTATCGCACAAATACAGCGAACGCCTGTTTGGTTGGATCGTAGTGCCTTTCTTCCGACTCTATGGCTATTTCGTTGTTGTATGCCTTCATAAGTAAGGCATTGTATTTATCGGCGGACTCGGGTACATCCGGTATGAGCCACATAACAGCGCATTTAGGTGTACTGGTCAGTCTGAACGCAACCGGTAAATGGTCTACCTCTACTGGAAGCCCCCTATCAGACTCCCTCACAAGTATCCCGTTTATCCTGTGCTCTATCTTGTAGTTCCATAGAGCATTGTCCGTAGATGCCAGATCGTATGGTTCTACAAAACCATTATCACCTGGTACGACATTCTCCAATGCTATATCTTTTGCTGATACAAGTTCTCCAAAGTCATCCATATCAGATCCTCATTGATTTGTACGGCTGTGCTACGGCACGTCTGCTGAACTCGTCGTCTGTCATGGCTGTAATCCTGTTGTTCTCGGCTTTCAGCCTGTTGAGCTTGTATTCCTTGTCTGCATTCTCGTAATCGCCTTTATCGTGCGCCGTTATCGAGGATGCCCCACGCCCTGCAGCATACCCGGCAGCACCAGCCACACCAAGTCCAGCAAGTAGTACTGTCTTTGCAAGATCTGTTGCGCCGTTCCATAGTGCGCCAATATCGCTGAAGCTTATAAATGCTTGTTTATTCATATGATACCCCTACTCAAGTATGGATTTTATAGTTCCAGCCCATGTCCCAGCCTCGACCAGAGCATTCCTTGTGCCTTTGTCCAAATCCATCATGGTGCCAAGTGCGCCTGTCAATAGGTTAGCCTGTGCATTTGCTATTGTGGCTGATGCCATGGTAGATGCTATGCCAGAGAGACTTAACCGTGACTGGAACTTGCGTGCCGCGCTGTCGAATATACTACCTAAGGTAGGTTTTGTAGTGTTCTGTGTGTTGCACGCATTAGCCACAACAGAAGTGCCAAAATATTTTATGTACGGATTGTCGTCAAAGTGAGGGTCGTTGTTAAATAGCGAAGCCGCCTGTATCCCGTTTATGCGCTTTCCGTAATCTATGTCCATGCCATCAAAACCTGTATCCATAAAGGAACCCCACTTTGTCATGTTCCTTGGGCGCTTGTCCATTATGGCATATGTGCCAAGAGAGGCCAGCGCGCCAGCAAGCGCGGCTCCCTTCAGCTTGGTTTTCCAGTTTGCCGGTGTTTTGTTTATCTCGTCAACACGCTCTCCGGTTACTCGTGCCCCAAGTGTGCGCAATGTACGTCTTACAGGGTTGTACAGACCATAGGCCAAGGCACCGGCAAGCATCCCGGCGCTACCGACAACAGCGAGGGGCGACGCATTGGAACGCCCCCACTCCGATGCCCTGGCAATAGGTCTTTGCGGTATGACTGATTGCTTGGTAGTTTTAACTTTATCTGTATCTTCCATATGCGTAATCATCCTCGTTTACAGTGGCGTCCTCGCCTGAAAACACACTCTCAACCATACCGCCAATACCCTTGAAGATACTACCAAGCAAGGCACCCCCGCCTATTATGGCAAGTACTGCCAAAGCCCAGAAAGCAATAGGATTATCAACAAGAGTCTCCCCGAATTTAGTATCCCCAAGCTTTGTCAGCTTCAATAGCTTCGGTATGTTGTTTATAGGATCTTCCTTAGCCCTGTTCCATGCCCATATCTTGGCGGCACCGGCCATTGCGTTCCTTCTTGCCATATCCTCTTGTGTAAGCTCCCCCTCTGGCTCCGCACTTGCCTTTGCAAGCAACGCCCACACCTTCTCCCGTGGAAGGTGCTCCATGGCTCCCGCCAAGATATGCTTGTTTGTGAACACCTGTTTTGCTATAGGGTTGTCCCCTAATGCCGCAATACCGCCTTCCCCTATGTCCTTTGTGAGCTTGTCAAGGTACTCTGGTGGTAATCCCCCAAACAGCTCCTGGGCATATTGCTTATCGCTGGACACTATCCTTATTATCTCGGCGGCGGCTTCCTGCCCGTGCTTCGATACAAGATGGTTGTTGCCGGAATCCTTCATAAGCCCCACCATTGCCGGTACGTTCCTTCCGACCTCCTCGGCGGAAGAGTTTGTCAATGCACTGGCGAATGCGGCATCGGCTATGAAGGTCCTTTGCGACTCAGAGAACCCAGAGTCTATATCCGATTTCAGCATATTGCGCATGGACATCAGCTTATCGAGTCCTATGCCTTCCCCGGTAATTGCTGGTAGAACAACCGCTGAAAGGTCCTCTGTTGTCATTTTTCGTGCGAATGCCTTGAATGCATCAGGGACACCACCTTCCATGTTCATGTTTCCTGATTTGACCATTCGCCCTATGCTTGCGCCTACAAGCTCGTTCATCCTTGACCTTGCGTGGATGTACTTCGGGTCATTACCATACAGCTTGTCGGCTATCTTATCGTACTTTCCGCGGAATGCATCCGTTGCAAGCCCCGCGAACTGAAGCTCGTTTCTGGCTATAGCCATTACAATGCGCTGGGCATCAGCGTCGTTGACCCTCGTGTCCTGTACATACTTTGCTATGTCGAAATCTATGCCAGTCCACTTTGTATTTGTGTAGTTGGCTATGATTGCATTGGCTGCCTCTGCGGATGTCTTTGCCGGGTCTGCCGTATCGGCAAATAGGGTATCGAGCTTCTGTGTCAGATCGGCTGTGCGTTCCTCAAGCATCTGTGCTCTTGCCTGTTCCAAGAATCTGTGGGACGGCATTATCCCGCCACCGGCGTACTCTTGTGTGTACTCTGGCGTGTAGTCAGGATTTGCATCCATATGCTCCTTCTCGAGCTTCCTTGCAAGCTGTACTACCCTATCCCCTACATGGGTACCTAGCCCGCCGTATTCCCCTGTGTGCCCGCTTGTGGCCCAATGGTAGGCACCTGATGTAAGGTTGTCCATGAAGGAACCCGTGCCGGTCTGCTTGTCCTTTGTCAATGCCTCCGTTGCCAGCTTTGCCCCGCTCCCCAGTGCCCCATACAAGGCTACAGATGCGGCCTGGGACCCTATGAAGCTACCAAGGGTATGATGCGCAACAGATGCCGCATTCATGGCATTAGTACCACCTACATGCAACGCCGCATTTGCCTTGCCAAGCAATGTAGGTGCTTTTGATATGGAATATGCTGTTGTGCGTATCGTTGGTGCGGATGTGCCGGCAAGCCAGCTCGTCAGACCATGTGCCCATTTGGCTACCCTAGGCGCGCCTTGCTTCAGTGCCACAGGCGCAAGCTTCCCCGTTACCTTGCCCGCTATGCCCCTTACAGGGTTCAATGCAAATCCATACCCAGGCATAGAGTACAGTTTTTCGGCAACACCCATTACAGCACCTGTCGATAGTATGGATTCTGCGAGCTGTCCCGGGAAACTGTTCCTGATTCCACCTATACCCGCATTGGACAAGTCCTGTGTGTTGTTCTGTAGGATTTGTCCGGTGCCTTGCACAACATCAAGGTACCCTGATATGCCTCCCATAGGTTTTCCAAGCGCTACCCATGGAATGGCGGCACCTACACCGGATATTGCCCTGTGCGCACCGACAAGCTTGTTCGCGGATACGCCTACGCCTTCAGCGTTCTGGTCTATCTTTCCTGTCCTGGGATCGTAGGCAAGCTGTTCCATCTCCCGTTGCGCTTGCTCGGCTTTTGTCGGTATCCTCCCAAGGAACGGTACAAACTGCAACGGCTTCAGCGCCTTCATTGCGGCATGAGGCAGCACCTTCTGCGCTCTGTCGTGGAGCTGTTGCCTTCGCTTATTGGCATAGGCATAGGAACCTTGTGCATCGACATAGGAATTGTCGTTGACGACAGTGCGCCCCAGAGCCTGCATCTTGAGCCTATATTCAGCCTCGTCATCCTCGGTCCACTTGAGCCCGGCCATTGTGTTGTTCCGTATCTTGGTCAAATGATCCGCATAGGAATTTACATTCTCAATGGACTGTTGTCTGGCAAAGTTGTTCGTGTTCTTCCATATTTGCCACTGGCGCTGGTTTGTGGGACGATACGCCATTAGCTGGGAACCATCTTGTTTGTTCCACCCGTCCTTCTGTGCCTGTGTAAGTGCCGTCCTGTCCTGTGAGTCTGTAAGCCAGGGGCGCAAATTAAGGTTGCCCTTCAGCTTGACAGTATCTGTCCATGGAAGCATCGCCTTGCCGGCATCCCACAACCTGCCAACAAAGCCCCTTGGCTTGTCCGCCTTAGGTGTCCATGTATTGTCCTCGTAATCGGCTCTTTTGCTGATGCCGAGATCGTGGAAGCCCTTGCGGAAGAACTCTATGTCTACGACACTATTGTGCTTCATATCATCCCTGTGGTCGTTGCGACTGCGCCACCGCCTCCGATGCAACCTGTTGCTTCATCTCTTTAAGTAATCCAACAACCCTGTCATGAAGCGTCTTGTTGGTCGCATTCAGGTTCTCAAGTTCCCTACGCCTTGTGGCATGGTCTACTGTATACAGCTGTTGCGCTATTTCCTGTGCCTGCGCCTCAAGCTGCCCGAGTGATGCCGATTCCGATGCGCCTTGTCCGTATGGCAAAGACGGGGCAGCCGGTGGCAGAGGTGACATGGGCGCACCAGGTTGTGCCGGTCCCATAGGTGCTCCAGGCGGTTGTGGTCCCTGTATGTTCATCTGTGCCTGTGTCATTCCTAGTGCATTTTGAGGCGGCATCATAGCACCTAGCATTTCCGCGCCTTCCAGTGCCTTCTGCTGGTCCGTGTAGGCATCGTTCTCTTCCTGCTGCTCCGACATGCGCTGCTTCAAGTCCTCGCTGAAATCAATACCGAACTTCTTCAGCACAAAGGTCTTGCTGATGAGCCCGGCCTGCATCAGCTGCAACAGCACCTGCTTGTTCATGTCGTCCTCTATGAACGATGTGCTGTCAAGTGTGCATTCCATGTCCTCGTAATCATGCACATCGGCTATTACACCAGCTTTCCAGCGCGTATATTCATTCAAGTCCTTGTGGAACTGTATATGCTGTCGTTCGAACATCCTAAGACCCATTGAGGGCGCAACCACCTGGAACGTTGTCTGTTTGAACTCTTGCGGTATCCCTTGGTTTGCTAGAGCTTGTGTAGTCTCGTACTCTATTAGATCAACCGGTGTGAGCTTATTGGCGTCGCCCCCGACAGCCTGGTAATTAACAGGCACCGGGCTGATGAGCCACTGTGTAGGATTGTTCCTTAGCCCCCTTATTCCTTGTAGCATGGCGTCCCTGAACATGTAGCCCGGCATCGCCATCCTATTAGGATCAGCACCGGCCGCAAGGTTCTTGGCATCAGGGCTTAGTATCCTGAGCGGGATGACGCACTCGTTGATGATAGCCTCGTTGAAGCGATCCAGCTGTTGCAACCTGACATAGTCATTGAAGCTGTTCAGCAATACAGGAAGCCCCCATCCCTTCAAAGCCCTGTCCTGTCCTACAAGTGTGTGTGTCCTCATAGAAAAGAACTTGTCGTCCGGGAACTTTATCAAATCCCCTGTAACAGCGGCTTGCAGGAACACCATCGGACTGTCCTCAAGGTACACACTATCCCCGCGCAATATGGCGGTTCGCACATCATTAGGCAACTCAAAGTAGTACCTGTATGTACCTGTTATCCTGTTGTACTCTATCCGCATGGACTTTGGGTCTCTGTAGACGAACCTGACCCGTTCGCCATTTTTCCCTGTAGTGGGCATATCCCTGACACGGTACTCTACATGTTTCCCACATGCCGGACATGTTCCTGTGAACTTTCCACCGCGCCACTCGTAATCTGTGCCCTTCTTGAGCTTCTTGATGGCCATTATCCAGCCGCAATTCTCTGTAGGGCACACAAGCGATCTGCTTATAACAGGATCAGCCGACACAAATACATTTCCATTGACCTGTAGCTCTATACCAGCCTGAAGTACATCGCCTGCCATGTTATAGGTATTGTCCAGCAGCTCCTCAAACTCTTGTACCCGGCTGGCATCGGCTGTGTTATCTGCTTTGCCGCTCTTGTCCTTCTTGGTGACTGTGACACCGTTGATGAAATAGGACACCAGTTTGTATATGGAAGTCCTGTAACCAGGAAACCTTGTATAGAACCATTCTGTCCAATCCAGGGCACCCTCTAATGTATCTGGATATATGCTGTTGGAAAATGTCTTGAATGGACTATTTGCGGCTGTAAGCCTGGTGCCGGGTAGAGATGGGATCTGTGTCATGTTGTTTTCTCCGATATGTACTGGGGAAATAAAATACTAGACTTAAGTTAATTCATACTGTAGCCTATCCTTGCTCCACTTGTTTTCAGTGTTGTACCATATCTGTGCTTAACTGAAGATAAAGATTACTTGTTTCCAGCTTCTTTTTTAGCTTCTTTCTTTAGTTCCCTTGTTTTGCTTTCTGTTGTGCCGAACTGAAGATAAAAGATACTTCTTTGTTGTGCTTTTTGTTGTGCTGTTTTGCTGGGAATAAATGCTGAAAATTAGTGCTGATATGCTGATAAAAATAAGTGCTTTTTTACGAAAAATCGAGTT
>JGI24710J26742_10001144_pt1 | contig 24487 bp, 22 predicted proteins | sample BioPla2DNA2_FD_26742 | JGI IMG/M metagenome (IMG submission 26742) | reverse complement strand
TTGATTCTGAGAGGGCACGGAGGTTACTCCAGAGGGTGTAGTTCACCATCTGGAGTACTTTGGAGTACACATCCTTCAGGAACGGGTTCTCCTCTTTTAGCATGACAATCTGTGCCTGCGTCTCCTGCATTGTCAGGGATGAACCGTTCTCACGCGCAGTGTTACATTCTTCAAGGAGCGTGTTATAGAGCCACCTGTAGGTATCGAGTGCGACATTCAACCGTGCCTCAGTGGTTGCGTCTGGATACGCTCGATATTTGTAGGAAATGATCACTTTACTTCTTTTCCTAGGACTCTACATACCTATAAGAGAATACCCAACTAAATATAGTTATCATAATGAAGAAGGGGCGCCGCTTTCATCCCCACCCTGAAGGATGGGGACTTCCCGCTCCGCCCCTTCAACCCCGCGAGTTAAACAAGCCCACAGTCGGCACCCGCCTTTGTGGCGATCATCCCTCCCTGGAACTCCTGCACCCTCCCTTCCTCGATCGAGAGAACGCGGTCGACCAGTTCAAGGAGCGAGGGGCGGTGAGATATGAGGATGGTCGTCCGGCCCCTGGTGAGGATCCTTAGCGTCTGCATGATCTGGTCCTCGGTCTGCATGTCCAGCGCTGATGTGGGTTCATCGAGTATAAGGATGGACGCATCCTTCAGGAACGCCCGGGCTATGGCGATCCTCTGCCGTTGGCCGACGGAGAGCCGAGTTCCGCGTTCGCCGACGATCGTCCGGTATCCCTCCGGGAACCGCATGATATCGTCGTGGATCTGCGCCTTCCCTGCGGCCTCCGCGACCTCTTTGAGGGTGGCGTCGGGCCTGCTGTAGCGGATGTTATCCTCTATCGTCGCGTGAAAGAGGAAGAGATCCTGGGAGACGATCGATACCTGCCGGCGCAGCCACCGGGGGTCGAGTGCCGTGAGGTCGTGACCGTCAAGGGTGATCCGGCCTTTCTGAGGCAGATACGCCCGGAGGATGAGGTTTACCAGCGTCGTCTTCCCGGCGCCGGTCCGCCCGATGACGGCGACCACCTCGCCGGGATGGATAACAAAGGTTGCGTCCCGGAGAACCGGCTCGTCGCTTGAGTAGCCGAACCAGACCTCCTGAAACTCGATCCGGCCCTGCACGGCGCCCGGCAGGGTTTCGCCGGCGCCCGCCTCCCCGTGCATACCAAAGAGGTCGCGCAACCGTGCAGCGGATGTGAGAGCGGGCTGCATGACGACCGGGAAGGCGAAGAAGGTGTTGACGGTGGGGGCGAACGTCACGATGTAGACCGCAAACGCAACAAAGTCGCCTATTGTCATCGAACCGGCGAGCACCTCGTTTCCGCCGAACCAGAAGACAGCGATCAGCATGAGCGACATCGTGCCGATCCTGAAGTACTCCGATGCAGCGGAGAGCATCGTGTTTCTTATCCTGGCATCGACCATCTCCCGGAGCGTCCGCGATACCCTGTGCGCCTCCCGGTCCTCCGCGGCGTGCGACTTCACGGTCTCGATGCCCGTTATCACCTCGGCGAGATCCCGCGAGACGTAGGCCTGCCGCTCCCGCTCCCGGTGGGTGGCGGCGCGTATCCTCTTCACAAAGACCAGGTTGACCAGGAGGTAGAGGGGGATGAAAGCGACGACGACGAGGGTCAGTCTCAGGTTTAAGGTGCAGAGGATGACGAACGCGAATATGACGTAGAGGCCGTTTGCCAGTATACCGGGGAGGTAGTGGGAGATGGTGTACTGGAGGATCTGGACATCATCGGAGAGGCGGGAGAGTATGTAGCCTGTCTGCTGTGACTTGAAGTAGGAGAGCGGGAAGCCCAGGACATGCTCGAAGAGCGCGGTCTGGAGGTTGAATGCATAGTCTTCCCGGAACCGCGCCATCCAGTAGTTCCGGATGAGATCCATGCCGCCGGTGAATATCCCGAGGACCAGGAGGGCGGCGATGAGAAGATTGAGCGATGAGAGGAGCCCGCCGGCCTCTGCGAGGAGGCTCCCCGGGTCCGGGGGGGCGCCCATCAGGACGTTGTCGATGAAGAACTTGATGCTGAGCGGGAGGACGGTCTTTGCGGCGGAGACAAGAACCATGGCTACGAGGGCCAGAACGCCCACCTTCCAGATCGGGCGGGCGAACCGGAGGAAGAAGACAGGGTCTGAGGGACGGAGATCCCTCTCCGCCTTCGCCGGCAGACGCATGGTCTCCCGGGCAAAGGCGATGGCACGCCGGAAATTACCTCTCATGGCAGGGTCAGGTTAAGAGGAGATGTATCCAGTGTGCGCTCACCGATATATCCTTTCGCCCCCGGGAGCGCCTGCTCTCTGGTGTGGGTGGTCAGCAGTATTCTTCGCCCCGGGCGGCGCCTGGCTCATACGTCCTGAGCGTAGCGCCACCGGCGGGCTCGCCGCAGGGTTTTTCAGCCGGACGGGTGGCGAGGGATGGTCTCAAAACCTGGTTTGAGGTAGCGATCAGAGGGTGGCCTGATAGAGGCTACCCGCCATAAAAGATGCTTGCGATCTTGTAGAGATCCATATCCACGGTCTTGAGGTGCGCCACCGCCTCCTCGAGCGGGACCGCTATGATATCATTCCCCCGGAGCGCGACCATCTTCCCGAAGTCCTTCTCCTTGATGAGCTCCACCGCCGCCACCCCGAACCGGGTCGCGAGCACCCGGTCGTGTGCTGTCGGGATCCCGCCCCGCTGGACATGCCCGAGCACCGTCACCCGCGCCTCCATACCGAACCTCTTCTCGAGTTCATCGCGCAGGTATATCCCGATACCGCCGAGCGTCGCGTGCCCGAACTCATCAACCCTGTCGGACTGGGTGATCGCATCCTCCATCCCCTTCGGCCGGGCGCCCTCGGCGGCCACGACGATGCTGAACTTCTTCCCCTTATCGTGGCGCGCCTGGAGGTGCCGGGTGACCTCATCGAGATCGAACGGGATCTCCGGGATGAGTATCTGGTCCGCTCCGCCCGCGATCCCGGCCATCGTCGCGATCCACCCGGCATGCCGGCCCATCACCTCCACCACCATGACCCGGTGATGCGACTCCGCCGTCGTGTGGAGGCGATCGATCGCCTCGGTGACGATCGAGATAGCGGTATCAAACCCGAAGGTGTAATCGGTCGCAGCGACGTCGTTATCGATGGTCTTTGGGACTCCGACCACCGGTATACCCAGCTTTGAGAGTTTATTCGCGACACCGAGCGTATCTTCGCCCCCGATCGCGACCAGCGCATCGATCCCGAACCTCCTTATGTTGTCGCGCACCCGCTGGATGTCAGCCTCGCTCTTGAAGGGGTTTGTCCGCGACGTTCCGAGGATCGTCCCCCCCTTCGGGAGGATCCCGCTCACCGAGTAATCGGTGAGCGGTTCGACATCTCCGACAACCAGTCCGTGCCATCCATCCCGGATCCCGATCGTATCAAACCCGTACTTCGCCCCGGCCCGCACAACCGCACGGATCACCGCGTTCAATCCGGGACAATCTCCTCCTCCGGTCAGGACGCCGACTGTCGTCATACCACTATCCTCCCCCGTAGATACTCATCGCGTCGCCCACGCTCGCACCGTCGAGGGTGATCGCTGATATCGCGTTGCAGAACCGCACCGCCTCATCGAGCGACCGCTGGTGGATGTTTCTCCCGGTCGCATTCCCGACCGCACCACCGATGTGGATCTGGTCATGGAGCTGTTGCAGGAACTCCGGCACGCTCACCTGTGATCCGCCCGAACAGACGACACCCGTCCGCCCGGCAGCTGCCACGGCCTCCTGGAGAAGCGCCGCATCGGCCACTCCTTCGATTTTTGGCGGATTTACCTTCACAAAGTCGCTCCCGATCGCCGCAGCGACCCCCGCTGCGCCCGCGACCAGGTGAGGATCGCGCTCGTCCTTGACCGCGCTGCCCCGTGGATACATCCAGAGCACGGTGATAAGGCCGTGTCTATGCGCCTGGTAGACAGCCTGCGCCGCCTGGTAGAGCATCAGAGGTTCGTACTCGCTCCCGAGGTAGACGGTGTAGCCGACGCCGAGAATCGAGAGGCCCGACTCATCCCGGAGGTCAACTACCTGCCGGACGTGGTAGAGCTCTGAGCTGGCCGGGTCGCTCTGGGCCGTCTTGATCAGGTTGGTCTTCGAGTTGAGTTTGACCAGGTAGGGCACATCCGGGTAGTCCCCGCCGTACCGGGCGAGCAGCCCGAGCTGTGTTGCAAAGACTCCGATCCTCCCTTTGTTTGCGATCCTGAAGAGGTGTTCGGGGTCAGCATCATCCGGGTGGATGCCCTCCCCGGCGAAGTCATCGTTGAGATGCTCGATCTTCTGGTCGCCGGCAAAGAGCATCAGTTTCCCGGTATTGTGTGTTATCCTTCGGTAGTTCTCCCGGTACCTCTCTCTCTCCCCCGGAGGCACATCAAGAGGGATCCTGATATCGGATGCTTGTGGCATACTCTTCTCATCTCAGCCCTGTATACTTAAGTGTTGCTGGAGATCCCGGGCATGCGATCAACCGGCGCCTGACCGGCCTGCCGGAAGGAGGAGGACTCGAAGGATCGGCTCTTTCTGGCAAAAACAGCGCCCCTCAGACCCCGGCTACCCGGTCACTGAAGATGAGCAGGACTCTCTATCTCCCCCCGAACAGGTTGCCCCGCACTCATCCGGGATCTGGAAAAAATTAGGGAACGTTTATTTTGTTTTCCGTCAAAACAATTCGTAGAGTGGCCGGTTCTCTCCCTCCCGGCTGAGGGAAGAGGCGCACAATAATTCAGGGATAGCCAAATGGACGTTCTGTCAATCCTTATCGACTGGTCTCCGTACATCGTCACAGGCATTGCCGCCACGCTCGGCCTTGTCCTGATCGCGCTTGGCATCGGCGTCCTTCTCGGGCTGCCCATGGCGCTCGGTCAGGTCTACGGCTCGCGCCCGGTACGCTGGGTCATCGGGGTCTATGTCTGGTTCTTCCGGGGTCTCCCCATCCTCGTTCTGCTCTTCCTCTTCTGGTTTGGCATATTTCCCGGGATCGGGCTCGGTGATGTACCGGCGTTCTTCGTCGGCGCGGTCGTGCTGGGTCTCCGGGGGGCGGCATACCAGTCCCAGATCTTCCGGGGGGCCATCCAGTCGATCAGCGAAGGGCAGATGATCGCGGCTCGCTCTCTCGGGATGAGCAGGTTTGTCGCCATCTGTTCCGTTATTCTCCCCCAGGCGATGCGCATAGCGCTTCCAGGATGGTCAAATGAGTACCCCAACATGCTGACCGATTCTGCGGTCTGCTACGCCATCGGGGTCGCTGAACTGCTCACTATCACATCAAGGATCGTCGCACAGACCTACCTGACTATGCCGATCTTCCTTGTCTCGGCGGGGATATTCATCCTCTTGAACTACGGGGGCATCAAAGTCCTGCACGGACTGGAGAGGAGGATCGCTATTCCCGGATTTGGATCCGGAGCGGTGTAGAACATGAATGATAACAACATTGTGCTGAGGGTTGAGGATATACACAAATCCTTCGGGAATAATGAGGTACTCCGCGGGATCTCGTTTGATGTCAGGAGAGGCGAGACGAAGGTCTTCATCGGCCCGTCCGGGACAGGAAAGAGCACGCTTCTCCGGTGCATCAATCAACTGACGGTACCCGACCGCGGGAGTGTCTGGCTCGACGGCGAGGAGGTCACGAACTCGGGAGCCCGGATCAACTACTTCCGGCAGAAGATCGGGATGGTCTTTCAGAACTACTACCTCTTCGACCACCTCACCGCGCTCAAGAACGTTGAACTGGCGCTGCTCAAGGTCAGGGGTATGAGCAAGAGCGAGGCGCGCGAGAAGGCCCTCATCGAACTCCGGCAGGTGGGGCTGGAAGACTGGGCCGACCACTACCCGGCCGAGCTCTCCGGGGGCCAGGCCCAGCGGGTGTCCATCGCCCGGGCGCTTGCCATGGACCCGGATGTCATCCTCTTCGATGAACCGACATCCGCGCTTGACCCCGAACTGACCCGCGAGGTGCTCGAGGTCATGAGGAAACTCGCCCAGCAGGGGATGACGATGCTCGTCGTCACCCACGAGATGGGGTTCGCCTGCTCGGTGGCGACCGAGATCCTCTTCATGGAGAACGGCGTCGTGGCCGAGCAGGGGACGCCGGATCTGCTCATGCACGATCCGCGATTCACCCGGATGAAGAACTTCATCGGTCAGTTCGATAGTTACCGGGGAGACTGAGAGATAGGTATGGACCAGATCGCCTTCATCTTTGATATCCTCCTCCCGGCGCTGATGCAGGGGCTGGTTATAACCCTGAAGCTGATCGTATGGTCCGCACCGTTCGGCCTCGCGCTCGGGATCGGCGTCGCGGCGGGGAGACAGTACGGCGGTCCTGTTCTCTCATGGGTCTGCAAGATGTTCGTCTTCCTCATCAAGGGAACACCGCTCCTCCTCCTCCTCTTCATCCTCTACTTCGGTCTCCCGTCGATAGGGATCACCTTCACCGCATTCACCGCATCGGTTATCGGGTTTATCCTCTGTAACGGTGCCTACAACTCCGAGTATATCCGGGGCGCTCTCCTCTCGATCAAGGATGGCCAGATGATCGCCGCACAGGCGCTGGGGATGACCCGGGCGCAGGCGATCAGGAACGTCATCATGCCGCAGGCACTCCGCCGGGCGATACCAGGGCTCTCTAACGAGTTCATCTACCTGATCAAGTACTCATCGCTCGCCTACATGATCACGGTCGTCGAGCTCTCCGGTGTGGGGAAGAACGTGGCGACGAAGTACTTCATCTACACGGAGACGTTCATGGTTGTCGGCATCGTCTACCTTGTCCTCGTGACGATCACGACCATCGCCGTCAATATCCTTGAGAAGCGCGTGGCAGTCCCGGGTATGAACAGGGCTGCCGCCGCCCAGCTATAACCCTTCTTCTACGTGGAGGTCGCGACCACGCGATCGAGATGAGGAGGAGCAACCTATCGGTATCCGTGGCTGCCCGCCGGCAACCCGGGTAAAAAAAAGGGATGTCGAAGAGTCTCTACGCCCTCTCCTCAACCCGGATCTTCAACCCCTCGTTGTCAACCTCTGTTGCTATAGCGATCTTGAGGCCCACGGACGAGAGGATCGTCCTGACCTCGTCCTCCGGGCGATCGGTGACGATGGCAATGGAGGGGCCGACCGAACTCATACCGACGAACTCGAGGCCGGCGTTCCGGAGAGCCGCCATGTAGCGGTAGAGTTCAAACCCGTGGTGCTCGACCTCGGCGCGCTTTGATCCCCGGAACTCGATCTCCCAGATCACATCGCCGATCTTTGCAAGGTTGCCCTGTTCGAGCGCCGGTATGAGATCCATCATGGTGAGATACGATTTCAGCGTACGGTCGCGGTAGTCGAGGGTCCGCGCCTTGTTCATCAGGAGATCGAACTCCTTCTCTCCCGCTGATGAGATATCTGATGGCGGGATGGCGATATAGACCCGCATCCCCTCCGCAAATGCGTGCTGGTAGATAAGCGTCAGCTCATCACCCATAACGACCATCCCGCCGTATATGCTGGCTGCCGGGCCGACGCCCGTCTCAAACCCGAACGCGACATTTCTGGTCTCGGTCTCCTCGACAAAGTTGTTGCCGAGAAGCAGGCGGAGCTGGTTTGAGGTCAGAGGGGATCCCACCGCGGCGTTGAGGGCGCTTGCGACCGTGATGAGTATGGTGCTCGTGGACCCGAGGCCCACGTGTTCATGCATGTGGTCGCGCGCACGGATCCGGAACCCTCCGGTGTATCCGACGACGTGCTTGAAGACCTCCACGAAGTGCCGGAGTATGGGTTCGCGGGTATAATCGATATCGATCCCCGATGCTGTACACTCGACCTCGGCGGTGCAGTAGGTCTGGATGGCAAACCCGATGCCGCCACCTCCGGGGCGATCCGGGGAGAACCGGTTCATATCAAGCACGGTGAGGTGGATCCGGGCAGGAGCATCAACGATGACGGTGCCGGTGACCGGTGAGAGGTTGTAGGTCTTACGAAGGCCGCACGGCCTGATCTTCTCGCCGGGTGCAAAGGAGGTGAACTCGTACTCGACGAGATCGAGATCCCCTCCCCTGATCTTCATGATGGCCATGTTGTATCCGGTTACCGTGTGCGGTCAAAGAAGATATTCTTTCCAGATGCCCGGAGCGGGATGCCATACGCAACACCGCATCCCTCCAGCCACCCGAGCGAGAGCGCGCCGACGCCGGCGGTGTACATAACCCGGTTGTCGACGTTATGGATGCTCGCAGTCTTTACAGCAGATCCGACCGCGATACCGAGATCGGCCATCCTGAGGGTGCAGTTTGGACCCCTGAACGGTGTGGTCTCTCCGGAGTTCTCCTCCTGCGCCTGGAGCATCTCCGCACAGGTGGAGTACCCGCACCCGCCGCAGTCGAGGTTCACGGTGCTCTCCAGAAGTGTGCCGATGATGAGGCAGGCATCACTCATCTCGACGTTCCCTGCATCCCGTATGAAGAACGGGGCATCGTGGCTCTCGCCGAACTCCCGCATCGCCTGTGCGAGTATCTTCAGGTCTTTTCCGGCCACGAGCATCGTCTGGATAACATCCGTACCTCTTGCCTTCGGGGCCGTCCGTGCAGAGAGCGTCATCAGCTGAGCAACAGTCTTTACGGCATCAGATTCGAGAGTCATGGGAGTAGGTATCGCCGATGAGAGATAAGTATCTACCCTCCCGGGGCAGCGCCGGCAAGGTTTTTCTCAAACCCGGTTGATAGCCCACCATGGTATCAGAGAAGGCCACATTTGGAGCCGGATGTTTCTGGGGTGTTGAGGAGGCCTTCCGGCGCCTGCCGGGGGTTTTAGATACAGCGGTGGGGTTTATGGGGGGCAGTCTTGCAAACCCGACGTATGCCGATGTCTGTACAGGGAGGAGCGGGCACGCTGAGGTTGTGGAGGTGACATACGACCCTATGCTGGTGTCTTACAAGGATCTCCTCGACCTCTTCTGGAGTATCCATGACCCCACCACGCTCAACCGGCAGGGGCCCGATATCGGATCACAGTACCGGTCGGTGATCTTCTACCACACTCCGGAGCAGGAGGCAGAGGCCCGGGCGTCAAAACAGGATATGGAGCACTCGGGGAGGTTTGGGCGCCCCATCGTCACCGCAATCGAGCCTGCGGGGACGTTCTGGCGGGCCGAGGAGTATCACCAGCAGTATCTTGCAAAGCGGTAACGGGAGGGTCTTACCATCCCCGGCCTACTCCCCAGATCCGACCTTGAACCCTATCCCCTCAAACGTAGCAACGTGCCGGTCACCCGCATAAACGTCCACCGTGTATACCGACGTCTTCTCAGTCTCCAGGACCCGCCGGGCGACCGCTTCGAGTCTTGCACCTCTCGCCGGCGGGGAGAGATAGTGGATATGAGCGGAGATCGCTATCTGGTCCTCCCCCTCCAGGTTCGCAGCGATGCCGAATGCGTGGTCAGCGAGGGCAAATATAGCGCCTCCGTGGACCGTGCCGTAGGCGTTCTCCATGCCATTCGCCTGCATGGCCACCCTGACGCATCCGCCGGCGACCCCGGTGACCTCCATACCGAGGAGGCGTGCAAACCCACAGGCATCCCCCCTCCTCGCTGCTTCAGGTCTTCTGCTCTTCATGTCCAGGTGGGAGGGGTTACTTGTACTCCCGCTTTGTGTACGTGACACCGGAGGCGTCGCCCCCGCGAAGAACGATATACAGCCATTCAGAGAGCGACTTGATCGTTCCAAACTGCTGGTAGCGCCTCATCGAGAAACCGACCGCGAGACCGGGGTCGAGGTGGACCTTTCCGATCTTTCGCATCCGCTGAGCGATCTCAAGGTCATCCCCGGCATCTATGCACCGGTACATACCGGCGTCGATGAACGCCTCACGGTCAAACGCAGTGTTGCATCCAAGCGTGAAGTAGATCGTCCGTGTGTGGTAGCCGAGGCGCGAGAAGGTGTTCGCGCCGGCGATAGAGAGCCGGTTTCGGAGGCCTCCCTCGATCGGGTAGACCGTGCCGTAGAGCTGCACGATATCTCTCTCCAGAAAGTTCCGGCCGATCCTCTCCACCCAGTCCGGTGGGAGGATACAGTCGGCATCTGTCGTGGCTATGATATCGCCGCCGGCAGCCATTGCCCCGTCGTTGCGCGCCCCGCCCACCCGCCGGCTCTTCTGGATAAAGACGGTGTCTGCAAGGGGTCCTGCCAGCTCCCGGGTCCGGTCTTTTGAGTTTCCATCGACGACGATGATCTCATACGTATCCCGTGGCACCGTCTGGTCTGCGAGTGACCGCAGGCAGCGCTCGATGTTCTGCTCTTCGTTGTAGGTCGGCACGACGATAGAGATCATCCTTCAATCAACTCCCGGTAGTTCTTGCTATAGGCGTGATGCCACATCTCTCTACCGGTATCCAGCAGGGAACCTCGTCGACCGCGAGCCATTCCCGGTCAGCTCCCGGTACAGGGTGACATGGCGGTTCGCAATCGCCCTGATATCAAACCCCTCCGTGAACGGCCGGGAGAGCGCTGCATGCTGTCTCAGTAAATCCCGATCCTCAATCAGCATGCCCGCCTCCTCAATGCGGTCGAAGTACAGGATGGTGTCCCCGAAATTCCCGGTGAACTCGGGGATCCTCCGGGCGACGACTGCGAGGCCGGTTGCGAGCGCCTCCAGGACGACTATCGGGAGCCCCTCGGCGTAGGAGGGGAAGAAGAAGAGATCAGCACCGCAGTAGGCGGAGGCGATATCATCGACAAAGCCCGTAAAGAGGACATTTCTCCCTGTCTGGCCCTTCTTCTCCTCGATCATGCTGTAGTCCTGGGAGAATCTCCCGTACGGGAACCCCCCGACCCAGATAAACCGGATATCCGGGTGCCTGTGCGAGAGGGAGAGGAAGTCGTAGATGCCCTTTCGCGGCGTCTGCTGGGCGACGGTGAGCACCACCCACTCATCTTCTCCGATGCCATACTTCTCCCTGAATGCCGCGCGCTTTTCTGGATCTGGCCGGAACTTCTCCCTGTCGACACCGTTCGGGATGAGGGTGGTCGGGACGTCCGGGACGATCTCATGAACCTCCTTATCACAGAGGGGTGAGATGGTGATGATGTGGTCAAAGCTCCCGTAAATCTCAGGGTAAAAGTGGTTCACGGTCTCGGAGAAGACGAGGTTGCCGGCGTTGAGGCGGGGGGTTGAGTGGGCTGTGAGCACCTTGACACCGTGACTGTACTTCTTGTTCGTCAGGGCAAGAGGTCCGAAGGTGTGGTAGTGGACGAGATCGAAGTCGCGGCCATGGGCGTTCCAGGCTATCTTCGAGCAGGATTTTTCCGTTATGAGAGCGTTATAGAGCATCCTTGCCAGGGTGGCGCACCCGATGTACTTGAAGAAGAGCATATCCTCGACAAAGAAGTTGATCCTCATGGATATCCCTTCACAAAATCGATCGCGCTCCTGATGCAACCGTCCATGTTGAGGTACTCAAACTGCGAGAACCGCCCGACAAGGTCGATGCCGCACTCCCGGCAGAACTCGCGTATGGTGGCGATGTTCTTCTGGTACTCGAGGTCGTAGACGACATACGCGAACTCCACCCGCTCAACGCCGGTGTAGGCGACGCTATCCCGCGAAGGGATGAGGCCGGCAGCGATGAGCGATGTGACGGTATGCTCTATGATATCGGTGTCCGTCATCCGGGAGACAGCATCTCCTTCGTTATAGGTGATCTCGGCGAGGATCGAGGAGTGCCCCGGCGGAGCGACTGCCCTGCTGTAGTTTGAGGGGAACGAGACCCGGTTGAAGAGGCCCGTCGCTTCATCGGGGATGTAGAGCCACGATATACCGGGAACCTCCCCGGCAAGACCGATGAAGACCGAACAGAGCGAGTTGTAGCGGAGGGCGTCGCAGGCTGCCTGCACCTCCGGCGGGAGATCTGATAGGCAGGGGAGCAGGTTCTGGAGCGGGATGGTCGATATAAGGCGATCAGCATAGAGGGTCTCTCTGCCGTCGCTGATCGCAAACCCTCCGTCCTCTTCCCTTATGGATGTGACAGAGAACCCTGTCCGGATAGCGGGGAGGACCGGTTCTGCGATCCCCCGGACCAACGCCTCAATGCCGCCCTCAACCGGGTAGGAGAAGACCGCCTGGTGGACGTAGCCCTCGGTCTCGATACCGATCGCTGATTTGATGATATCCTCGATCGGCGGGCGGGGGATGCGCCCCTCCACCCAGTGGTGCGAGATCCGGTCCGCCGGGTAGTTCCAGATCTTCTCGTTATACGGGATCATGTAACACTCGGCTATACCGCGGCCGAAGGTGCAGGTGATCCACTCCGCAAAGTTTCCGGGCGGTGCAACTTCGCCTTTCTCGATTGCGATGAGGTTTTTGATGAACTCGTTTATGCAGAAGAAGCGATCTTCTGCGGGTAGCTGGTAGAGGCCGTTTTCGAAGGGGTACCTGACGTGGCGCCCTTTATAGAGGATCTTTGTATTCCGCGCCCGCTGCTCGACGTTTCCGGCGAGGACCGAGAGCATGAAGGAGAGAACTTCAGTGTCGCGGGAGAAGATTATGTGCGAGCCTCCGAGGTCGAACGTGAAACCCGCCTCCGTCTTCGAGCGGCAGAGCCCCCCGATCCGCTCTTCGCGCTCGAGGACTGTCACTTCATCACCCAGATCCTGGATCAGGCGGGCCAGTGTAATGCCCGTGAGGCCACCACCCAGTATAGCCGATTTCACGTTCGTACTGTATACTATCAAAGCCATATATGGTTGACCATCCGTTTCCCTGCGGTTGCCGGGTGTAGTGAAGGGGGTTTGAGGTTATCCGCCGGGGGGCATGCGGCGGGGGATCCCTCTCCTCCGGGGAGCAGTCGGGGGTATGAGTGGATGGATTGAACACCTCAGAATATCAATGCATCCGCTTACCCAGATCCGGCAGCGGGATCACCGGCGCCCCTCACACCATCTCAAACTCCGCAGACTCAAACCCGGGGGTACTCACGCACCACCCACCCCGGACAGCGAGCGGGAGGCCGGCCACGCCTGAAGCTTCCCGGACGGTGGTGCCGGTTGGCGATAGAAGAGTTTGCCAGGCCCCCACCAGACACCATCTCGCCGGCACAAAACCACTCGTTTACAACCAGGGTTGTAAACGTTTTTGTAAACAAGAAATTCCCGTAACAACGGCCAAATCCAGATCAGAGCCGTTATATCCCCACTCAAACTTCTCGTTTGCAACCCGCCGGGAAACACAGGAGATCCCCTGTGCCGACACAGTCGGTAACCTCCCTGCCCGTAGCGATGTGGGTACAACCAGCAGCCGGCGACCCTTCCCTCAAAGTGCGGCCCAGGCCAACCCCGGGACAATCAGGCCGACGGCGAGGAGAGAGCCACTCTCTTCGGAACTGGGGACAACCAGGCGATTGGACATGTGCATGGGATATACAATGAATGAACAGTAGATTCATCCCGCACCCTTTACGAGAGAAGATCTCCACCCCCGGGCTGCAACCGCTCTCACAGCCTCATACATCCCCCGCCGGACCGCAAAAATCACTCATCCTCGGACTGCAGGGCAGGGCAGAAGTTGCAGATCGAGTACGGGACCTCCTTCTCGCGGTCGCGGATGAGGCAGTAGAATGCGCCGTTGCGCTCTTCGACCCTGAATCCTCCCGGAAACGGCATCCCCACCGGATGGCCCGGTTGATCGAGCACGAACATCGTGAAAGCCGATATCAGGTAGTAGAAGGCCCGGTGCCGGGGCGTGAAGCGAAACGGGATCCGCTCCAGGGTCTCGTCGTACCGGAAGCACCCGTCGGGAACCATATCGCAGAACGCAAGAAACGTCTCACGATCGGTTATCGGTTCAGTCATGGAGAGGAACCTGCCCGAACGATGCATGGCGAGGAGGTGGTGATGGGCCCCGAACAACTGCTCGGTGATGTAGGGGGAGACCCTGCTCCGGTAGGGCTCGGGCAGCCGGATCAGCTCCGCGTACAGCCTCCCCCCGAGGGTCTGGAGATCCTCAAGCGAGTAGCGGGCGACCTCGCCGGCGAGGATCAGCCCGAGCTCGCCCTTCGTCACCGCGGCCGCCATCCGCCGGGCCATCTGCGCGATAGCACCCGCTTCGCCCTCTTCCCGGGTTGAGGGTTCACTCTCCGTCACCATGATGAATATGAGAGATCTGCACCCCAAACGGCTTATCTTTTCCCCGCCATGCGGTGATATCGGCGATAGCCACCGCCTTCAGAACAGCGACCGCGGATCCGGACCGGCGGCGCTACCGGACTGTTTCCACCCTTCTCGACTCCAGGCACTCTCGCGGTATCGACAGCCATATATATCGATGAACCGTTCCATTGATTGTGCCCGCTCAAAAGACCTACAACCTCTTCATCAGCCACGCCTGGGCATACGGCGACCAGTACGACCGGGTAGTCAACCTCTTAAACGCCGCCCCGGACTTCTCCTGGCGAAACTACAGCATACCGAAGGACGACCCGAAACCCGGCGTGAGCCTTGAGGATGAACTCAGGAACCAGATCCGGCCCGTCCACGCGGTCATCGTCCTCGCGGGCATGTACGTCGCCTACCGCGAGTGGATCCAGACCGAGATCGAGATAGCGAAAGCCATGGAAAAGCCCATCATCGGCGTGAGGCCCCGGGGCAACGAGCGGGTACCTGTAGCGGTGAGCGAGGCCGCAAAAGAGGTCGTCGGGTGGAAGACATCATCGATCGTCGCTGCGATCAGGAAGTGGGCGCTCTGAGGCATGCCCCGGCCACCGGAAGAAGGCACCCGGAAGGAAGAAGATGACACAGGAGACCGATAAACCGCCACGACTGGACGCGATCTGGGCGTGGATGCTCCGAAATCCGGTATTATTCGTCCTGACGGCCGGTCTCGTGACCCTCCTCCTCGGGTGGTGGGGCTTTATCCTCCAGTTCGCCCTCGAGGAGAACAACGGCACAGTCCTCGATGCGCTGTACCTCGCGATCCAGCTCCTCTTCATAAGGTCCGGGACGGATTACTTAAACCCGGTCATCCAGCTCGAGGTCGCCCGCTACCTGGGCGTCCTTATGATCACGTTCTCGACCCTCTACATCATCTACCGCACCCTCCACGATCAGTTCCGCCTCCTCTGGCTGAAAGCCCGCATATTCACATACCCGATCGCACGCCGCCTCTTCGCAATGAAGACCCCCCGGAGGCACGTGGTCATATGCGGGGCTGGATCCTCCGGCGCGGTGCTCGCGTGCCACTTCCAGAAGGAGGGGTTTACCACCATCGTCCTTGAGAAGGAGAAGGAGACGCCGGAGATGAAAAACTGCCGGTCAGGCGGGGTTTTAGTTCTCAACCACGACGCCAGGAGCCCGGAGGTGCTTGGAAGCGTCAGGGTGCAGGATGCGGCGATGGTCTTTGCCCTGACGGGCGACGATGCTCAGAACATCGATATCGCGCTGGCCTGCGCAGAACTCGCCCGGAGACGGCCAACCTACCTTCCGCCGCTCACCTGCCATATCCACATCGATGGCCAGAACTTGAGCTTCGCCCTCCGCGAGCTGGGGTTTGACCTCTCCGAGCACGACCAGATCCACTTCGTCTTCTTCAACCTCTTCCACGCCGCCGGCCGGAGTGCGGCCAGGTTCCAGGAGGAGATACCGACGTCGGAGGGCACCCCGACCCTCCTCATCGTCGGGCTCGGCGACTTCGGAAAGAGCCTCCTGGTCAACCTCGTGAAACGGTGGCGCGAGACGCGGCGTGAAGACGATCGGATCACGATCGCCGCGATCGACAGGAACGCAGGCGTTGAGATCGCATCGCTCGTCGCACACTTCCCGGCCCTCGGCAGGTACTGTAACCTCATACCGCTCGCTATAGAGATCCACTCCGCCGAGTTCATCCGGGGCGACTTCCGGAAAGATATCGCGCCGAAAGAGCCGACCGGGGTCTACATCTGTCTCCGCGACGAGGGGGAGGCGATATCTGTCGCTATCCGGCTCCACAACCTCCTGAGCAACAAGGAGAGCGGTCGCGAAGCCCCGCCGATCGTCATCCGGACCGCCGGGGAGCAGGGTATGACCCGGGTGGTCCGTGAGCTCTCCACAAGCCTCGGCTGGAACATCCGCGCCTTCCCCATCCTGACGGACTTTTGCGAAGGAAAGCGTTACGCAAGCGAGATCCCCGAGCTCCTCGCGGAGGCCACGCACCGGGATTACCTCAAACGGGAGTACGGGCGGGGGATCACCGCGGAGGAGAACCCCTCCGTCGTCCCCTGGGAGGATCTCTCCGAGGATGCCCGGGACCAGAACCGGGCACAGGCAAAGTCCCTGATAGGAGACCTCCGGGAGCACGGTTACCGGATCCTCCCCATGCGTGACTGGGACGAGCCCTACCTGGAGTTCGACCGGGACGACCCCATGATCCTGACGCTGGCGATCCGGGAGCATGAACGATACGTCAGGATGAAGAAGGAACAGGGGTACCGGTGGGGGCCGGAGGACGATCCGGAGAGAAAGATCAATAAAACACTCGTCGACTGGGCGGACCTCCCCGACGAGGAGCGAGAGAAGGATATACAGACCATACTCGAGCTCCCCGGCCGGCTCGCCCGGGTCTACTTCAAGATCGAGGAACCCCTGCCAGAGGAGGAAGAGGGCGACCGGTGGCCGGGGGCGGGCGGGTTTGGAGGGATCTTCTTCCGGTGAGGGATGCACATCCCTGCCGCCGATGATTCTTCTGTGCAGTCGCCCCGGCGCGGGGCCCGGGCCTCTATCGTGGATCCCGATCGACCGATGGGATCTCAAATCTCGCTCGATGCAGCAGAGAAAAAAGAGGTTCGCGCCCGGCGCACTCACGATGAGGGGTTCGCCGGCCCCGTGTAGATACCGGATCCCAGCCACCAGTCATCGTCCATCTGCACCGCGTAGGTCAGCTTCGATTCAAGCGTCCGGTTGTGCAGGGGATTGATGTACTCGATCCTGTGGAAGTTCTCCCCGTTCCGTATGGCCTCGTTCATCGCCACGAGGAACGCCCCCACCCCGCCCTCGGTCTCGTTCAGGCGGTTGACACCGACCTTCTCCGGGTTGATCGGGTGAGCGAGGGTGGTACCGTTGAAGTCATATGCGTAGATGTAGAGTTCTCCTCTGACGAACAACCCCCCGGGATCATTGAACTCCTCAAGCGCCCTCTCCTTACCGTTCTCCTTCACATAGGCAACCGCACTCTCAACAAAGGCGACAAGCGTCTCGTTTGACGTATACTGTCCCTCAGGCGGGGCGGTCTCGTCCTGCATACAACCGGCCGATATGAGGGAGAGGCTGAGAAGAAGCGCGACCGGAAGGAGAGCAAAGAGCGATCTCATCACTTTCTGTATGTACTTCTGCTTCATATACCTTATCTACGGCCCCTGACGGCTGATACAGTTGCATATTCATACCGGATCTGCGCCCCGGGACCGAATTGTGCCTTATTCCTGGAAATAACGGCTCATACAACCCCCACCCCCCGGTCGCGGGATCCGGATCACCTCAGAGGAGGGGGTAGCGATCCGGGAGGCCTCCGGAGACCTGACTGTGGCTCCCCTGAGGGGATATTTGTCTGCCGGCCCCCTCACGTGTAGTGCTTCTGCAAGAAGTCCTGCACCTTCCGTGATATCAGCCACCCCTGATCGAGCTGACGGATGATCTCATCGATCTCCCAGGCGGTCTTGATGATCTTCTGGTCGAACTCCGTCCCCCCCATCTCGGCGAGAGCGATGATGACGGTGAGGGGATTTCGGATAGAGTCGTTCAGGATGGCGAGCTGCTCGATGTTCTCCTCGATCTGGATGAGCGCCTTCTTCTTGAGTTCTTCTAACTGGTGCCGCTCCGAGACGTCACGACCGATCGCGAGCACCAGGCGCTGGCCGTCGATCGTCACCGGAAACGCCGCTGCCTCCACAGGGACACGGGTGCCGTCACTGTGGATAAGGGTCATCTCGATCGGGCCTGCGGTGGCACCGGCCGCAGTCTGATCGATGAACGCCAGACCCCGGGATAGGTCTTCCGGAGGCAGATGTGCGATCTCATAGAATTTCCTGCCGATGAACTCCTCCCTCGCACATCCGAGCAACCTCTCGGCCGCCAGGTTTCCGTCAACCAGCGCCCTCTCTTCATCGATGAGGATGACGGCGTCTGGAGCGTAATCGAATATGATCTTCAACCGCTCCTCCGAGCTCCTCAGCGCCTCATCCATCTGCTTTCGTTCGGTCACATCCACAAGGGTGCCGACGACCGCCGGCCTCCCCTCGAACTGGAGGCGGGTTGCGAAGTTCTCAAGGTGTATAGTCCGCCCGTCTTTGTGCCGGCCGCAGAACTCGTGATGCTCTGAATCGGTATCGCCAGAGAGGAGAGAGCGGTATTGCTCCCGCACTTCATCCAGGCACTCCGGATCGGTCAGGGCTGCCTGTGCGTCGGGATTGTTCAGTTCGTCGCGCGAGTACCCGAAGATCTCGGCAAGTCTCGCATTGAAGTACCGCAGGCGCCCGTCCTGTAGCAGGTAGATGCCGAGCGGGGATCGTTCAACGGGGTTTCGGTAGACCTCCTCGCCCATCCGCCGGAGGATCGCTGCGCCGATGATGCTCGCCGCGGCCTGGAGCGCATCGATCTCCATCGATGACCAGATGCGCTCCCACCGACATTCATCAAACCCGATCAGTCCCCACCACTGTTCGTGGACAAATATCGGAACAACTGCAATGGACTGACTCTCAAAAGGTTTGAGGTACTTCTTCTCAGGATCGGGGAACTTCCGCACCAGCCCGACGATAGGCTTCCCCGCTGAGAGTTTTTCGTGCCAGCGGAGCATCAGATCGTAGTGGATGCCCAGGAGCTCAGGATCATCGACTCCGGTGGCGGCCCCCTCCGCACACCATCTCCACCGCTGGTTGCTGATGAGGCTGCCGGTCTCCGGATCTATCTGGTTCTCAAAGACGTAGACCCTGCTGACACCGGTTGCCCTGCCAAGTCTTGCGAGAACCTCATCCATCGGTATCTTCCAGTCTGACTCCTTGAAGAACCTGTCTGCCGCAAAGTTCACCGCGCCCATGATAGCATCGTGCCGGCGGAGGGCCTCGGATGCCCTCTTCTGCTCTGTGATATCCTCAAGGAGATGAAGCCTCCCGAAGTAACGATCGTCCGCGTCGCGAATCTGGGCGGAGAATCTCTTTATGTACCGTCCGTCGGTCAGTCTGATCTCATCCCTGATGATCGACCGGTTCCCCTCATCGTGGAGGAGTGCCCAGGATGCGGTAAAGGCTTCTGGATTACAGAAGAGCGGGGCACAGAGGGAGATCACATCGCTGCTTTTGATCTTTCCCGCCCTCATATCATCCTCGAGGTGGGAGAGGCCCCAGATATCAGAGAAACTCTTGTTGAAGTAGAGGACTTCGTCTGTCCGGCCATCGACGACAAAGTAGGCGACCGGGGATGTCTGGGCCATATGGGTGAGCAACGCCTCGCTCCACCGGAGTCTCTCTTCCACCTGCCGCTCCTCGGTCACATCGCGGCCGCACCCCACGATCCCGATGATATCTCCCTCATCATCCAGGAACGGGGCTTTGTTGACGTCGAGGACGAGATACTCCCCTTTTACATTCCCGTACTCATCGAACCTCTCCGGCCTCCCGCTCTCCATGACGATCACATCGGTGTCCCGGCAGATCTCGCCGAAGGTGTGCCAGTCGGGGTTCTCCGGATGAGCCCGCTGTTCACGCTCAGCGAAGAACATATCAGTCTTTCCTACCGGTTCATCGGTATCGACAGCGTTCAGGACTTTCTCGCAGGTGGCCTTGTTCGCGAAGAGGTACCGGCCCTTCGTATCCTTTGCCCATATGAGGTCAGGGACGTTGTCGCACATCATCCGGACGAGGTGGTAGAGATCGCGGAACTCCTGGCTGGCCCGGGCACGCTCATCCTCTGCGATCCTCATCTCCGTGATATCGCGGAAGATGATGAGGTTTGCCTTTTGCCCCTCAAAGAGGATCGCCGCACCGAATCCCTCGACCCACCTCTCATTCCCATGGAGAGCCCGTATCGGGTAGCGAGCGAGATAGCCCCCGCGCCCGGCCTGCATGTTCTCGATGTCAGAGACAAGGGGCTCTGTGTGACCAGGGTGGATAAACTTGAAAATGTTCTGGCCGAGAAGTTCGGCCGGGGAGGAGGCGCCGCTGAGAGCAGCAACGGCGGTGTTGGCAAACAGGATGGTGCCATCCGGATCAAATATGAGGACGGCGTCCCTGAGGGAGTCAAGGGATCGCAGGTGTCCTTCTATCTCTGGATAATCCTGTTCGCCCGGGCGGGGGGAGATGATGCAGGTGATCTCCGTGTCGGGTGAGGCGGCGGTGATCGTCACGGGCAGGAGCGTGCCATCACGGGATGCGAGGTCCGCGGGGTGGTCACGGACCGCCTCCACTTCGCTGATCAACTGTATGAATTGTTCCCGCTTCGCCTCATCCGGCCATACCCGGGAGAGGGGGGAGGAGATGAGTTCTTCTGGCATGTAGCCGAGCATGCTGGAGAGGATGGCGGTGGCGCGGGTGATGGTGAGTGATCGTGGGTCAAAAGAGAAAAAACCCGTCATTTTATCTTCCTGACCACCTTCAGGTGGATCGGAACTCGGGGTTTTATTATTCATTGTCTTCAGAGTGACTGTCGTTTCTCATCCTATATAGTGGTTGCGTATTTCAAGAACAGCCATCCCGCCTGGAATTTCAAAATCAAATGCCTGTCCTGAAGGTACGGGGCCTGAATTTGTGGTCAGCAAATCAGGATCACTGTTCAACACATGAGATTATAGAGCGCCACAGGAGTCCCGGGCGAGCAGATCCAGAAGATGCGGGTAATCGCCGGATCTGGTAGCCTCCACCTCTACACCACAGCCCTGGCCGGACGGTATGCGGCCGGCAATGGTAACCATCCCGCGCTTCAGCCATACAGGCACGAGGGTGTTCATGATCCCGAAACACGTTGTTGAGCGACATGATCCGGCCCCGATAGAGCCGTTGCGGCGCTATCCGGCAACATTGCCATAAACTTTAAGTACGACCCCTGATGGTAATGGCCTGCCATGATCCTCATCGATCCGCGGTACGTGCTCCTCCTCCTGCTCGTGATGGGCGGATCCTACACGCTTCTCTGGGCGTGGGTGATGAGGAGCAGCAGGGAGCGGGTCGGGTACGAGGAGATCACGGAAGGGCTTGAGTTGCTCCGCCGGCGCCTGTTCTCGGTCATAGTCCTGGCAGCCCTCGTCGTATTCCTGGGCACCCAGGCCATCCTCCCCTATCAACCCGTCAGGGATGTAACGGTGGGGCAACCCGCCATCGTTATCAACGCGACGACATCACAGTTTGCCTTTACGCTGAGCAACACCACAATCCCCGCCCATGTCCCGGTGGAGTTTGCCGTGACATCGCTTGACGTGAACCACGGGTTTGGCATATTCGATCCGGATGGGAGGATCATCGCACAGACCCAGTCCATGCCGGGGTACACCAACCGCCTGATCGTCAACTTCACCCGGACAGGGCAGTACCGCATCCACTGTCTGGAGTACTGCGGGGTAGACCACTGGGGGATGGAGGCCTTCTTCGATGTCGTATAATGCAGACCCCTCCTCTCTGCCCGCCGGCTACGGGGGGGTGCTACGCTTCACCCTGGCCAGCATAGTGTTTGCCTTCGTTATGTTCGTCGTAATGGGAGTTTTCGGCCTCTCCATGAGGATAGAGCAGTCAGGACTCCTGAACCTGCTGGAGCCCGAGCTCTTCTACCAGATCATGACCCTGCACGGCCTCTCCATGGTCTCCCTCGCTCTGTTAGGATCGATCGGAGGGTTTGCCGCTGTCATTGGACGGAGGGTGGCCCTGGATACTCGCTGGCTGTGGATGACCTTCTTCTTCTTTTTCATGGGGATGATGTTTGTCCTCTTCAGCACCCTTGGTGGAGGGTTTGCAGCGGCCTGGACCGCCCTCTACCCCCTGCCATTCCATGGAGGGTATGCCTTCTGGGGGGTGGTAGGGGCGACAGTCGGCATAGGGTTTGTGCTCATCGGGTTTTTGATCTACAGTGTGCTGCTCATCCGTTCGGTCTCCCGTGCTCACGGCGGGGTCCGCAATGCGCTGGGGTGGCCCCTGATCTTTCAGAAGACCGCTCACCAGAAGAACCTGACCATCCTGGATGTGCTCGCAGTCTCCGTCGCGCTCCCCGGCGTCCTCTGTGTTGTAACCGGTTTTGTCTGGCTCATACCGCTCTGGATGCAGGCCTCCGGACTGGTGCAGAGCATCGATGTGCTCTTCATGAAGAACTTTGACTACCTCTTCGGGCACCTTCTGGTGAACCTGACTATCTACTTCTCCGCCGGGCTCATGTATTTCCTCCTTCCTGCCTACACCGGCCGCCCCTGGCATCTGAGCCGGATCTACGCTATCGCTCTCAACTCCATCACGTTCCTCGTCCCGATCATCTACCTCCACCACCTGTACCAGGATTTTGCTCAGCCCCTGGGCCTCCAGGTCGTGGGTCAGATCGGAACCTACGCCTCGGTGATACCGGTGATCCTGATAACGCTGTTTGGGGGACTCTCCCAGTACTACCGCTCGGGCATCCAGTGGGATGTGACCACCATCCTCCTCGCCATCGGCCTCTGGGGGTGGATGTTTGGAGGGATGGCCGCGGCGCTTGATGCAACCATCGCTGTAAACCAGGTGATGCATAACACCCTCTGGGTTCCCGGCCATCTCCATACGTATTTCCTGCTGGGTGCAGTGATATTTCTCTGGGCCTTCCTCCTCTATATCACACGCACCCTCTCGGGCTCCGGGAGCGACCCTCGCACACGCTACGCCGCTGTGGCATACGGGATCGGGGGGATCGGGTTTACCCTTATGTTTCTTGCGTCCGGGGCCTACAGCGTTCCCCGGCGGTATGCTGTGCACCTTCCCGACTGGCAGATATTCTCCCTGACCGCAGTTCCTTTCATAATCCTTCTCGGTCTCGGTGTCATCTGGATGGGCTACGCCGCGTTGTCGCGGGTGGCCCGGGCCTGGGAGAGTACCGCAGGCCCTGTGGATATACTACCTCCAGGAGGTCAGTAGCGTGGTAGAGAATGATACAGCAGATCGGGCCCTCCAGAGGGGGGGCGGTGCCGGGCGATCCATGAAGATCCTCGCCAGCCTTACCGCGGTGGCGGCTCTCGTCGTCATGGCTGCTCTGAGCCCGGACCTCGAGAAGTCCTACACCGTACACATGATCTTTCACATGATCCTGATCGGTGTATTCGCACCCTCTCTCCTTGCCGCCGATCTCTTCCTCTGGTGGCTGCCACCCGGTACGCTGAGTCGGTTGGCCCCGTATCGGGTTCTTCACCGCGTCTTTTACGCGATATCTCGCCCGACCGTGGCGTTCATATTCTCCACGGCGGTCCTGTGGTTCTGGCACATCCCCATCCCGTACGATGCCACGCTCGTCAACGTCCCCGTGCATATCCTCGAGCACATATCCCTGTTTATCGCGTTCCTTGCATACTGGGCCCCGCTTATTCCGGGAGCAGGGCTAAACCTCCCCACCATAAAGACAAACGAGGGTAAGGTGCTGTATCTCCTTGCCGGGGCCATGCAGGGGATGATCCTGGGCGCGCTCATCACTTTTCAGGGCCAGATCATATACCATTACCCCTCAACCGCCCACCTGCCGGGAATTACGCTTCTCGCGGACCAGCAGATGGGAGGGGCGACCATGTGGTTCTTCGGTGCGTTGATCTACACGACCGCGGCGATCCTCTCCCTTCGATCTTCAGGCCAGGAGATCCGCAAAGACGGCTCATCTGCCCGGGGTGTGGTCATCAGGCCAGAGGAGTGAGCGGGGCCGTTTACCATGCCGGCAGGCCGCCTGCCAGCACCAGGAGGGCGAACAGCACGCTCATGAGGTACACGATGGAGAAGGAGAACAGGCGCACCGCTCTATCGTCTGATGGAGACAGAAGGAGGTTTCTGCTGAGGTGGAGGAGGAGCAGACCGGCCGGGATCGTTACGACCAGGGTGAGTCGGTCGATCGCCGTCAGGAGCGGGATGAGGATGGTGAGACCCACCGTTGCCACGTTCCAGGCGTATATGGCCTGCGCTGCGGCGTGTCGCCCCGCCCTGGCAGGGAGCATGGGTATGTGAGCGATGCGGTAGTCGCGGTCCCGGTAGATGGCAAGCGCCCAGAAATGCCCCGGCGTCCATAGAAAGCCCAGAAGCGCGATCATCACCGGGGTGAGCGCCGGGAATGGGGCACCTGTAGCGGTCCATCCTGCAAACGCGGCAAAACATACCGCGCCTCCGCCCAGTACCACATTGAGGGGGCTTGTCCGCTTCAGGATCGTGGGCCGAGGAGCCCCCCGACTTAAGTCGGGGGATGAATCGGCCCTCTATGGAATCCAATACACTTTCACCCCGCACGGGTATTCTTTATGTTGGTCGAGCGCCAACTAAG